>ODAK010007688.1_pt1 | contig 10838 bp, 8 predicted proteins | sample 1539591 | NCBI WGS metagenome assembly ODAK01 (sample SAMEA3539303, study PRJEB22396) | soil metagenome | biome: tundra; feature: field; material: soil | place: USA | collected 2010-05 | depth 0.15 m | reverse complement strand
GCTTTCCGTGGTTTCCACGCGCTTGAAGCGTTTGGTTCCGTCAGACGCTATCGTGTTCTGGCTGCTGGATGGAAACGCAGTATTCCCGAAACACGTGAACGGCGACGATTCCCGATTCCTGTCGTCGTTGGAGATTCCATTAGGTCAGGGCGTATCAGGATGGGTGACGCAGAACAGTAAGCCCATTCTCAACGGCAATCCGTCCGTCGAGTCTTCGTATTTAAACGTAGCGAGCAAGGTCAGCACACTTCGTTCTGCTCTCTCGGTCCCCTTGCTCGGAATCAACGGCGTGACTGGAGCGCTGACGCTCTACGCGTCAGAGGTCGATGCGTTCAGCCGCGACCATCTTCGGGTTCTGATGGCGATCAGTTCCAAGATTGCTCTGTCGATTGAAAATGCCTTGCGCTTCGAACAAGCGCAATCCTCTGCGACCACCGACTATCTGACCGGTCTGCCTAATGCGCGCTCGCTGTTTCTGCACCTCGATAGCGAGATTGCCCGCTGCCGGCGAACCGAGACTGGCCTCGGACTCCTGGTCTGCGACCTGAACGGCTTCAAAGCAATCAACGACCGCTACGGGCATTTGGAAGGAAATCGAGTGTTGCGATCCTTCGCCTTAGGTCTTCGAGAATCCTGCCGTGAATACGACTACGTAGCCCGAATGGGCGGCGATGAGTTCGTCATTTGCGCACCTGGATTGCAACCAGAAGCCGCAGTCGACACGGTAGCACGGATCAACGAGATTGCCCGTGCTGCGGCGTTGTCGGTTTGCGGACAAGCAGAACTCTCCGCTAGCGTAGGTTTCGCGTTCTATAAGAAGGATGGAACTGACGCCGAACAGTTACTGGCCGAAGCAGACCGGAATATGTATGGTGTGAAACGCGAGCATCATCAGCGCAAGAATTTATTGAATTTCCCGGCATCTCCGTATGCCGCAACCATTAACTAACCGGGAGTTCGAGGTGGCGGTGCGGATCGGGCGGCATTTAATAACCATGGTGCTCACCGTGGCGATCGGAGCTTTTCTAGCCGCCACGCTGGTTCGTTTCGCGCCTGGTTTCGATGCCGACGAACAACAACTGGATAGTCGCCTCAGCCACGAGACCGTGGAAGCATTGAGGGCGGCCCGCGGGCAAAACCGCAATATCGTTCGCTTTTATATCAAGTATGCGTCCGCGGCAGTCCACGGCGATCTCGGGCAATCGCAGACTCTGAATCGCCCTGTCCGGCAACTCGTCGGCGATCGTCTGCCGGTCACCGCAAGATTAGTTGCATGGGGAGTTACTCTCGGCTGGACACTGGCACTGGTATTTGCGCTCGGCGGACCGCTCGTCCGCCTCAGCGGGTTCAAGTGGATCGGCGTTGCTTGTGCCGGCATACTGCTTTGTATTCCTTCGGCCGTTCTTGCCCTCGCATTCGTCATGCTGCGCGCGCCTGGTTTCCTGGCAGTCGCGCTTGTCGTCTTTCCCAAGATTTTCAGCATCACCCGGAACCTGATCGACCACAGCTACGAACTGCCACATATCCTCACTGCGCGCGCCAAGGGGATTAGCGAACTGCGCGTGTTGCTATGGCATGTGCTTCCCGTCAGTGGCGGCCAGCTGATCGCCCTCGCGGGCGTTTCCATAAGCCTCGCAATCGGTGTCAGCATTCCCGTAGAAGCCCTGTGTGGAATCGCCGGCATCGGACAATTGGCATGGCAGGCCGCGCTGGGCCGCGATCTTCCTCTGCTCGTCACTTTGACTGTGATCGTAACCATCATCACGCTCTCAGCGAACATGATCTCTGACGTCGTGAATGAGTCGCTGAAGCCGCGGACCGCATGAAGAGGATTCGCCAGGTATCGCTGATGCTGTTGCTGGTGATCGTGATCGCCAGCATGGCTGCGGATATTCTCGCGCCCGGTGGATACTCGACCCAATACCGCGAAGTCCCCAACGCGGCGCCTGGTCGGCATCACCTGCTCGGCACTGACGCCCTCGGACGCGACCGGATGGCACGCACCCTATATGGAACGCGCGTCTCGCTGCTTCTCGCTCCCGCTGCCGCATTGCTCTCGACCCTTCTGGCTGCGCTCATCGGCGGCTTCGCTGGATACCTTGGAGGCTTTTGGCAGCGAGCTTCCATGGCCGTTACAGATCTGTTTCTCTCTTTACCTTGGCTTTTCTTGTTGATCACCGTTCGAGCCATGCTGCCGCTGAATGTTTCTCCCACGGTCTCGGTCGTCGTCACATTCGCATTGCTCGGTGTTCTTGGTTGGGCCGCTGCTGCGCGCGTGGTGTGCGCCGGAGCTGCCGGCATGCGCGACTCGGATTTTGTCCTGCTGGCGCGCGCTTCCGGCATCAGCCGTTCCCGACTTCTTGCTGTGCATGTGCTGCCGAACCTTCGTCCCGTTCTGCTCGCCCAGTTTTGGCTTTCCATCCCTATCTTTATTCTTGCTGAAGCGAATCTGGGCATTCTCGGCCTAGGCGTCGCCGAGCCACTGCCTTCATGGGGAAGCCTATTACGCGAATTGGAAGATCTTGCAATCTTTCCGGGTGCATATTGGAGACTCGTGCCGCTTATCTTGCTGATCCTCGTCGTGACCAGCTTTCAGTTTGTAATTTCCAAGCAAGAGGTGCCCGCTTGATACGCCGCAATGTTTTGCTTCGCATCGCTTGCGTTGTATTTCTGGCGGCCACTGCGCTGGCCCAGACCGGTGGCGAGTTGCGCTTTTGTCTCCGTTCGGAGCCCAAGACTTTCAATCCCTTGCTCGTCGCCGACGATGCTTCGGAAACCATTCGCTATCTCACGGGCGGGGTATTGATTCGCGTGAACCGTCTTTCGCAGGTTGCGGAACCGGAGCTGGCAACCGATTGGAAAATCAGCAAGGATGGTCGCAGCATCACCTTTACGTTGCGTGAACACGTATTCTTCTCCGATGGAACGCCTTTTACTGCGGAAGATGTGGCGAGCACAGTCCGGCAGATGATGGATCCAAATCTTCACTCCGCGACCGGCGATGCCTTCCGCTCCGGAAGTGGAAGCGTAGCCGTCCAAGTCTTAGCGCCGAATCGGATCACGGTTACGTTCCCCGCAGCAGTGGCCGGGCTCGATCGTCAATTCGATCAGGTCGCAATCCTTTCCGCAAAGTCTCCGAAAAAAGAAATGGCCGCTCTTGGTCCCTTCTACGTTGCCGATTACAAAGCCGGTTCCTATGTCTTACTGAAGAAAAATCCGAATTACTGGAAGAGCGATAAAGACGGAAAAAAGCTTCCCTATCTCGACGGCGTTCGGCTCGACATTCAGTCAAATCGCGATATCGAAACCCTTCGCTTCCGGCGCGGCGAGATCGATCTGATCAATTCCATCGATGCCGAGTACTACGATCGCATCTCTGAGACATCGCCATCCCTCGTGCGTGACGCCGGCCCGTCGCTTGATTCCGAGCAGATGTGGTTCAACCAGGTAGCGAAGGCGCCACTACCGGCGTACAAGGTCCAGTGGTTCCGTTCGCAAAACTTCCGCCGCGCCGTTTCCGAGGCAATCAACCGCGACGACCTGGCCCGCGTTGCATTCAGTTCTCACGCGAAGCCGGCGTTGGGTCCGGTTTCTCCTGCGAATCGTCTCTGGTTCGACAACAATCTCAAGCCCACGCCGTACGACACCACCGCTTCCCTGCGCCGCCTGCAACAGGATGGCTTCCGCCTCGACAAGAATGTACTTCGCGACAAAGAGGGTCACGAAGTCGAATTCTCGATCATTACTAACGCCGGCAACAAATATCGCGAGCGGATGGCGACGATGATCCAGCAGGATCTCGGCAAGATTGGAATTAAGGTCAACGTTCTCACTCTCGATTTCCCTTCGATGATCGAGCGGATGACTCAGTCCTTCAATTACGAAGCAGCTCTCTTAGGTTTGGCGAACGTGGATGTCGATCCGAACGCCCAGATGACGGTGTGGATGAGCTCCGGCGACAACCACCAGTGGAACCCGCAGGAGAAGACTCCAGAAACGCCATGGGAAGCGGAGATCGATCGCCTCATGCAACAACAAGCCTCTTCCGTCGATTTCAAGGTTCGCAAGGCTGCTTTCGACAAAGTGCAGGAGATTGTCGCGGACCAGGCACCCTTTATTTATCTGGTAAATAAGAATGCTCTAATGGCTATTTCCAACTCTGTCCAAGGCGAAGTTCCCGTCGTGCTTCGACCGCAGAGTTACTGGAATGTGGAGCGCATGAGTTTGAACGCTGAAACTGCGAAGGCACGGCAATGACCCTCCTCTCGATCGACATCTCGGTTGACTACGCGAATAAGCCCGGCGTACTTCGCAACCTCTGTTTCGATATGCGTGAAGGCGAGGTGTTGGGCCTGGTCGGGCATAGCGGTTCGGGTAAAAGTACCATCGCACTATCCATCCTTCGCTTATTGCAGTTGAAGGGTGGCAAAGCGACGGGCAAGATCGTTCTCCAAGACCGCGATCTCATGAAGGCGTCCGAGCGCGAGATGCGGACCTTACGCGGGCGGGAAGTTGGATTGGTTTTGCAGAGTCCGCTATCGTCGCTCAATCCCGCTCTTCGCATTCATACACAATTGAAGGAAGCCTGGCGTGCGCATGCCTTGGGCACTCCTGAAGACTGCCGGAAATGCCTGAGCGAGGCGCTGCTGAGTGTTTCCCTGCCGGACGATGAAGACTTCCTCAGGCGCTATCCGTCGCAACTCAGTGTCGGCCAGGCACAACGGGTTTTGATCGCCATGGCTATCCTGCACCGGCCGCCGCTCCTGATCGCTGATGAGCCCACCAGCGCACTCGATCCCATCACCCAGTCGGAGATTCTTGCGCTCTTCGCCAAACTGAACCGCGAACTCAACATGGCGATTCTGTACATCTCTCATGATTTGCTGTCCGTTGCCTCTCTTTGCGACCGCGTGGCGATTCTGCACGAGGGCGAGATCGTTGAATGTGCTCCTCCGGAAGATGTGTTCACCCACCCCGTGCATCCTTATACCAAGCGCCTCGTAGAATCCATCGGCAGGCTTTCCTTCCATGCCGCCTTCGAGAGTCCCCGTTTCCAGTAGCCTTACCGTCAAGTGAGCCACCCAGAAGGTCATGTCAAACCGTCACATGATCAGAATGGATCCATCGGCTATGCTGGAGCGTACCGTATAAGGCCGCGACAAACCCTCTCGCACCGTGAATTGTTGCGGGGACTCGAGAAGACCGAATGAGCAACCTCCAAAAAGTCTTGGCAGGAACGGCGCTACTTCTTGCGATTGTTCTTGTCTATGAGTGGCGACAGGCCGTGAAATCTGAGGCCGGTCCAGCCGAACTCATCCACGACATCAACGACCACGCGACTGGCGGCGCGCTGCGTGCCGAGTTGGAACCTTTCCTCGAACACAGGGGCGGGGATGTCTCGTACGATTCCACCGTGGGAAGCGGACGCACGTCTGGCGTGGACCACGCCATCTTCCGCGACATACGTCACCTCGGCGAAGCGCGCGAAGATCTGAAAGCCGATTTTTACTACGATCAGGGCGATCATTTGATGTACTTCACACTACGACGTACCTGGAACAAGCCGAAGCCGTAGACCGCACCCGACATACTGTCCGATCCAATGAAAAAGGCCACGCTCAGGGCGTGGCCTTTTGGTTTCGGCGCTGATAGCTATGGATTCAGGTCCTGTTGGAATCCAAGGTCGACCACGTCTTTAAACTGCGGTGTCCCTGGCGGCAGCAAGGATGGTGTCAGGAAGTTCGTGTCGAATGCGTAAACGCGGTGTGGCGGACTGTACACCGTAGTGCAGCACTTGAACGACCCAGTCCCGTAAGCCGAATAGAAGAGGCTCACCATCGATCCCTCGTAGTAGAGGTTCGTGGATCCCCAATTCTCAATGTAGCGCAAGAAATTGTGAACGCCTCCGTCGGTGCCGAAGTCGTTGTGCACGCTTGCCTGGGCAGGTGGTTCCTTAAAGGTCAGCGTTTTGCCGCTGGCAATCGCTATGCGATAGAACGATTGGCCGGCTGCGACCGGAGAGAAAGGTGAGCTCATCGAAACTGGATCGCTGTAGCTGGTGGAAAGCAGCGTTACAGTATCGGCAATGACCGCCGCTGCGGAATCGGTATTCCCCGCTGCAACCGGCCACTGTGCCACGTTCCCTGCGTTCGCGTTGTAATTCCCTACGACATAAACCGGCTGTTCGCTGGCGACTGTAAAGCCACCCGTACCATCCGGCTTTTCCGGGACGTTTCCCAAAGTGCCATTGATCAATCGAAGCACATGGCGCGGCGCAAGCACCACGTTCCACGCCCCGGTCGTCGAGCAGGCAATGCGTTGGGACACGCCAGGAGTCGAGGTTACGATCTGGCCAAGCCCGAAACCGGCGCCAATATACTGAGGCGGTGTAACCAGCTTGGTCGCTGGAGTGGCTCCAAGTGCAGCCGGATATCCATTTGGCTTTCCCTGGACGATGACGGTGCCTTGGTAGACATCCTCTTCCGCTGAAAGGACGCCATCCGGAAGCCCGGTCGTTACGTTGGCACTGGATACCGGCGAAGAGGTTACGTTGATGGAGTTTGTGGCGTTGATCGTGTCGAGGTAGTCGTATCCGCCGTCCAGCGATCCTCCGCGACGATCGGAGAAATACAAGATGTAGCCGTTGTAAGTGGAGCTATCCACGCTCTGCCCGGTGGTCGAGTTTTTCAACCACTTATTCAAGTTCCCGACGTCGATTTCCACCGCGTTCATCAGGCCATTGACCGAGCAGGAGCCAGCCGTTTTCGTTGCATCGGTCGACCCGTTCGTATCGCGCAACTCGCCTTCGCGCGGATCGTAAGAATTGATTGGCAGCAGGTTATAACCATTGATGGTAGCCGCATAAGCCGGGTTGGGGTTATTCCCGTAAATCGGGTTACCAAACTTGTCGGTGCCTATCTGGGCGCGGTTCGGACTCATCTCCTGCTGCAGCAGAATGATCGCAGATGGATTTGAATTGCCCAACGCGGTGTTCGCCACGCCGTTCTCACTGTTCGGGAATGCCCCGAACTGACGTGTGAACCCAAGCGCAAGCCACTCTCTCGTCACCGGAACCGGAGCCGCTCCCACCTTGGTTTGAATCTCTACCCTCAGCCATCCCGTCAATAGCGGCCAATCCGTAGCCTTCTGAGCTCCATTCAACGCGGTCTCTGGCCACTTCACCGTGGCACTTCCATCGCCTTTATCCGGAGTCGATCCACTCTGGTACGTATAGGGATCAACCACTGCGCCGAAGAGTGACGGTTTATTCGGTGGCACAACTGCACCTTTCGCTACATTGGGGACTATCCAATTCGCGTCTGGACCATAGATGGGAGCGCCCTTCGCCGTGGTGCCTGTCTGGATCAGATCACTTACATTCGTGGCGGTTGCGAAGTAATAGCTCTTTCCGCCGTTCCCGAGCCAACTGCTGGTACCCGGAATCAAGCCACCCGTAGCGACAGCCGCCAGTGGAATGTTGTCGGCATCGCCCGGACCTCCAGAACTGAGGTTGTACGGATTGTCATCGAGCAGAATACGTATGCTCGCCTGATTGGCAAGCCGAGAGGCAGACAGGGTATTTGTATCACCCGCCTGGGGTCGCCGAATGATTTCAATCGGCTGTACGCCAGGCCCTACAAACGGCAGGGTCAGCTTGGACACACCGGTAGTTCCGCTGAGCAGCATGCTCCCATACGTACTGCCCGGACCGGAGATGCCCGGCGTTCCTCCGTTCGTGGGCCAGTTCGCATTTTGCGAGCTACCCGAATCGCAATTCGGCGCTGAGTTCGCCACGGAGCAATAATTTCCTTGGGTTACGCTGCCTTCGGGAAATGTAAGCGCAGCGCAGTTCGTGCCTGTTTTCGCGGGGTAGCTGCCGCATCCTCCGGGCGCGGTTGGTATGTTGATCGTTCCGTTGTAGGAACCAGCTGTGGAGTCGTAAGTGTTTGCCAGTTGCTTACGGATGACATTGCCCGCAGCCGTCATCTTGTCGTAGAAGGTCAACGTGCCACCCGCAGCCAGCCAAAGATTGCCGTTGGTGTGTACGCGGCCGCCAAACTGAAAATCTGGACCTGGGAAGTAGCTGCAATCGGCGTCACAGAAAACGCCGAACTGGAATACAGGGATCAATGCCACTTCCACTTTGCGGAACATGCGAACTTCCGTCCCCGCAGACGCCCGCGCTGTTACCGACAACGTAAGAGGAACGACCGTGGCCTGTAGTCCGCCCACTTGTTGATTGGAAGATGCAATGGTCGAGCTATACGAAATCGGGTAGCCCTTCCCATCATCCGGGGCGGTTACGTTATAGGGGTTTACTACATTTGGATCGGAGAATTTAATTCCCGGAATATTGGGCGCGGAAGACGTCAGTCCGGCGAGGTCCGTTAACGATGGCGACTGCTTTTGCTGATACAGGTTCGCCACGTCCCCCATCATCTTTTCCATGCCGGCTTCCGCTCCGTAGTACGCCACGGAGGTTTCTGCATCAGAACCGCTGATCTGTTTCTGCGTGGTGGCAAGGTACATCACAGCAATGGCGAGACCACTCACCAGCACCAGCAGCAAAAGGGACACGATCAGAGCGAATCCCCGCTCCGAATCTACCGTCCGTCGTTTCGTGGCGTTCTGCATCTTCTTAGCCCTCCCTCAGCACGTTCCGTTGGAAACGGCGGAATACGAGTCGTAGTAACTCAGGTTGCGAGGGGAAACCGAAGTTGAAAGTGGGACCTGTTGAATCGTCTGTCCTGGCAGCGCAGTAGTTCCTAGCGTACTCGCCGCGGTGACGTATGCGCTTACAGTCTTGATCAGGGGGATCTGGCTGGTCGACGTCAGGGTCTCCTGATTTGCCAGCTGCGATCCACCGCAGACCACGTTGAACAGGTTGTAGGTGAATGTCAGATTTGAGATCTGCTCGGCAACCGGAACCGGCTGGTTATGCCCTGAGTCTCCGTTGACCATCCGATAAAGCCGCGGCGATTGCGCGGTCGTTCCGGACGCCTGCGCCAGCGGATCGTACTGCACGTAATAAGTGACGAGATAGACGCGCGTCACGGTCGTCGTCGGCAGCGGACCTTTACCGGCGTTATAGAGTTGCGTACCGGAACCGAAGCCCAGTAGTTTCGGCACGGAAGCAATCGTATTGAAGTCCTGGTTCAAATTCATCGGATCCCCGCCGCCCAATAAGAGACTGGTAGCGGTAGGCGCCGCCGTGATTTCTCCGATCGCCGACCCAGTTCCGTTGGAGACTAGAACCAAGTCTCCTGGTTTGAAACCCCACTTGGCATCGTTAATCGCCGGATAAGTGTTTGCAGCATCGAAACCGAGGGTCGTTGTGCCGCCCGATACCGTGGCCTGCAACAATGGATGGGAGTCAAACCCCGCCGTGTTTGTCGGGTTGTCCATGTAGAAATTTGGGGCGCTGTCGACATACGCGATGGTGATAGCGTCTGTCTTGTTTCCGTTCAGGACTACACCCGCCCCAGATCCAGGCATGATTCCGGTGACCGTTGGCTGGCCTGCTATCACAGGAAATCCCGGCATCGTTGCCGGACACGAGTAAGCGTAAGCGCCTGATCCTGTGCTACAGAAAAAGCCAGCCGCCGATGGCACTTGCACACCTGAGATCGGCACTCCATATCCCGCTAAATTCAAGTCCTGCGTCAGCTGGTTCAGTGCGGTCCTAGCATTGCCTTGCACTGTCGTGCGTTGGGTGACGTAGGTGGTCGAGTCTTGCGCCTGCTTATATATTGAAACTCCCACTCCGACCACAATCACGCCGAGCGCAATTGCTACCAGCAGTTCGATCAAAGTGAATCCCGAGATGGACTTGTTTCGCATCGCTCCGCTCCGTCACTTGTACTGCGAAATCAGGCTCTGAATCGTGAAAGTACGCGTCAAATTCGTGCCTACCGGATAGGTCACATCCACTTGCAAAGTACGCAGATTGGCGGATGTCGACCCGTCAGGCAGGACATAGGGCCCAATTGTGATCGTTCGCGTGAACTCGTTGAGGGTGCGCACCTGGCCATTTGCCATTGTCACGGTCTCAATGCCGGTCGGAGCATCATCATCCGTGCCAATGATCCCGTCCGCGCCGGAGCCGTACATCGGCTGCGCTCCTGTAAGAAATTTTCCGTAAATTACCGTGGTACCGTTGGTGGTCGGTACGTTCGATGGATTGATGTAGTCCCACCCTAGCTGCGACGTGTCACGCGCGCCGTAAATGCTTTCCATGATCTGCCGAGCCTTCTGCTTGGCAATCGTCTCCTCATCCGTGGCTTTCATCGTAACGATGCCGTAGCTGATCATCGGCAAGACACCGACCATCATGCCCACCAGCAGCACGACGCCGGCAATCATCACTTCGAGCACCGTGAGGCCCGCTTCTCGATTCCGTACAATTTCTAAATTACGCTTGAGAGGTTTCATCGCGCCTCCTACCACATCTTCCACTGCAGACCCGAGCTGGCTTGATTCAGCCGCCACCCCGAAATTCTGCCCGTCGGCCCGAAAATCGTCATCGCACGCATGTACTTCAATCGAATTGTGTCACTGGTTTCCGATGTTTTCGTCGGTGCAAGATAGACCACGCCGCTGGTGAATTGGTTATTCGAATCGCGTGCGCTGCCATCGGGATAAAAACAGACAGAACTCTGACCACCGGTTGCGGTCGACGTAAAATATATTGGCGTTGTCTGTGTGGCACCCAAGCCATCTGGCGCGGTCGTCGCGCTGTTGGGCGCTCCGGAAATCCAGTCGAAGCTGTAATCGCCAATCACAGGAGTAGGCTGCGCGGCGCCGGTATCCGGCCACCCCGAAGTCGCAGTGCGTGCGGT
>ODAK010007687.1_pt1 | contig 10838 bp, 10 predicted proteins | sample 1539591 | NCBI WGS metagenome assembly ODAK01 (sample SAMEA3539303, study PRJEB22396) | soil metagenome | biome: tundra; feature: field; material: soil | place: USA | collected 2010-05 | depth 0.15 m | reverse complement strand
ACGAGATTGGTCAGTGACTGGAGTTCAGACGTGTGCTCTTCCGATCTCGAGGAAAGGCTCTCGCACTCGCTCGTCAAAGGAATCATCGAGCATCTCGACGAAGACCTCGAGGAAGCGCGGCAAACCTATCCGAGCGCGCTCTCGATCATCGAAGGGCCGCTGATGGACGGCATGAACATCGTCGGCAATCTCTTCGGTGCAGGCAAAATGTTTCTTCCCCAAGTTGTGAAGAGCGCGCGCGTCATGAAGAAGGCGGTGGCCTATCTGCTCCCGTTCATGGAAGCGGAGAAAGCGAAAGCGGGCGACCTTTCGCAGCGTGGCAAGGTGCTGATGGCGACGGTGAAGGGCGACGTTCACGACATCGGCAAGAACATCGTCGGCGTCGTACTCGGCTGCAACAACTACGAGGTCATCGACCTCGGCGTCATGGTTTCTGCGGACAAAATCCTCGACACTGCCATCGCTGAGAAGGTCGACATCATCGGCCTCTCCGGCCTCATCACGCCATCGCTCGACGAGATGGTGCACGTGGCGCGGGAGATGGAGCGGCGCAACTTCACGCTGCCGATGCTGATCGGCGGCGCGACGACGTCGAAGCTGCACACGGCGGTGAAGATCGCTCCCCGCTATTCGCACGCGACGGTACATGTGCTCGATGCCTCACGCGCCGTCGGCGTCGTCAGCACGCTCCTGTCTGACCGCCGCGACGAATTCGTGCGCGAGCGTCACACCGAATACGAGCATCTCCGCGAAGCGCAGGCCAAACGGCAGAGCGAGGTCAAGATCCTCTCGATCGAAGCCGCGCGCCGCCGCAGACCGGCGCTTTCGTTCTCACCCGATCGCCCGCCGTTCCTGGGCGTACGCGTCCTCGACGACGTGCCGCTCGATCGCATCGAGCCGTTCATCGACTGGAATCCGTTCTTTTCCGCCTGGGAGCTTCGCGGCCGTTTCCCCGAAATCCTCGATGAGCCTCGGGCGAAGGAGCTTTACGACGACGGCCGCAAGCTGCTCCGCGAGATCATCGACAACCGTCTGATTCATGCCCGCGCCGCCTACGGTTTCTGGCCCGCCAATTCCGCAGGCGACGATATCGAGGTGTACGACGACGAGTCGCGCAGCGACGTCATCGCGCGCTTTCACACGCTGCGGCAGCAGCAGGAAACCAACACCGGCCGCAACTACGCGCTGGCCGATTTCATCGCCCCGAAAGAGAGCAGCATCATCGATTACATCGGCGGCTTCGCGGTCACCGCAGGCATTGGGGTGTCCGAGGTCGTGGAACGTTTCGAAAAAGACCACGACGACTACAACGCCATCATGACCAAGGCGCTCGCGGATCGCCTGGCCGAGGCGCTCGCCGAGATGCTGCACAAAGAGACGCGCGCGGAGTGGTACGCGCCGAACGAAGATTTATCGAGCGAGGATCTGATCGCCGAGAAGTACCGCGGCATCCGTCCCGCGCCGGGATATCCGGCATCTCCCGACCATACGGAGAAAGCGACGCTCTTCGCGCTGCTCGACGCCGGACGCGCAGGCATCGAGCTGACCGAGAACTTCGCCATGACGCCGGCCGCGTCCGTGAGCGGCCTCTACTTCGCCCACCCGGAGTCGAAGTACTTCTCGGTCGGCCGCATCGGCCGCGATCAGGTCGCCGACTACCACGCACGCAAAGACATGCCGCTCCCCCTGGTCGAGCGCTGGCTCGCCCCGTCGCTGGCGTATGAGCCGGAGACGGTTGGGTGAGGACGGAGCGGTAAAGTTCTGACAAAAGTTCGCTGGAGAAATTGGAGATGAGTCCGACGCCATCCGAGCCCAACGTCACCCAAGTTGTTCCCTTCTTTCGCGTATCGGACATGGAAGCGTCTCTTCGTTTCTACATCGACGGCGTCGGCTTCGTGATGACGAAAAAGTGGATCGATGAGGGGAAGCTGCGGTGGTGCTGGCTCGAGCTCGGCGACGCTGCGCTCATGCTCCAGGAGTTTCGGAAGGAAGGTCACGATTCCTGGGTGCCTGAGACGAAGGTAGGCGTCGGCGTTTCGATCTGCTTCCAGTGTCGCGATGCTCTGGCAATCTACCGCGACGTCGTCTCGCGCGGTCTTCAGGCGTCCCGTCCCTTCGTCGGAAACGGGATGTGGTGTACGTCTCTCTCCGATCCGGACGGCTACCGGATCGAGTTCGAGAGCCTTACGGACGTGCCTGAGGAGACGGTGTTGTCGGCGGATTAGCCGGGCACAACGTTCGCCCCGAAGAAAAGATGCTCCGCGTGTGAGCGCGAATCGTGACGCCACCGAACCCTTTGCACCACAGAGACGCAGAGGTCGCAGAGAAGGGCTTCAACTCTGTGTCCTCGATGTCTCTGTGGTGCCTTCTTTTTCGACCGAGCAACCCCGCCACCCCCAAACCGCGTAACCTCCCCAGCGCATGCTCTGGCCACTGCGCATCGCGCTCGCCAAACTCCGTCCGTTCAACGCGGCGACGATCACCCGTACCTCGATCGTGTCGTTGCTCTTCGCCGCGTTTCTGTACGGCGACTTCGCACTCTTCCGGCGGCTCTTCGCCACGATGGCGAAGGTCGAGCAGGAATCTCCCTTTCTCGCACTTGGCCTGCTGCGCAATCTCCTGTCGCTGGTATTTCTCACGGCCGTCGTCATGCTGTTTTCGTCCTCGATGACGGCGGCGATCGGCGCGTTCTTCAGCGATCTCGATCTCGATACCTTCCACGCCGCGCCGTTGTCGAAGACGCGCATCGTGGTGCTGCGGTGGGGAAAGACCTTCGCGCAGAGCGCGACGATGGTCTACGTCTTCATCGCGCCGATGTTCGTCGCCTTCGCGCTGCGCTACAACACGCCGGCCCGGCTCTACCCGATCGTGCTCGTGAATCTGGCGCTGCTGCTGGCGATTCCGGTGACGCTCGGCGCGCTGATGATCATCGTCCTCGTGCGCTTTTTTCCGGTCCAGCGCGTCAGCCAGATCGTCGCCACGATTGCCATCCTCGTCCTCTCCGTTGCCGTCGTCGCCTTCCGCATGAGCCGTCCGGAGCGGCTGTTTGCGAGCATCAACACGGACGACGTCACGCGCGTGCTCCGCTCGGTCGAGTTGCCATCGCTCGATCGCTATCCGGGAACGGCCCTCGCCGACGTCATGGTGGCGATGGCGGAAGGACGGCCCGCATCGATCCTGCCGCCAAAGATCGGCGTAACCGCGCTGGCACTCTTCGCGATCTTCGTGTTCGTGGCACGGCGGATTTACTTCACGGCGTTCGTGCGCGCCCGCGAGAGCATGGCTCCGGCCGCGCTCGGCGCGGGCGGGATGACTCGCGTGGCCGACATTCTTCTCGCGCCTTTTTCGGCACCAACGCGCGCCATGATCGGGAAGGAAGTGCGCACGCTGACGCGCGACGTCGCGCAATGGTCGCAACTCTTCCTGATGCTGGCGCTGATGTTTCTCTACCTCTACAACATCCGCATGCTGCCGCTCAGTGGCGACGCCCGCGCCACGATCGTCGCCTACGGCAACCTCGGCATGGCCGGTTTCGTCGTGGCCGCTATCTGCCTCCGCTTCGCCTATCCGTCGATCTCGTCGGAAGGAAAAGCATTCTGGATGCTGCGGAGCGCGCCGGTGTCGTACCGGCGGCTGCTCATCGTGAAGGTGATCGTCTACGCCGCGCCGCTGACGATCCTCTCGCTGCTCCTCACCACCTTCGCCGACGTTCTGCTCGATGCCAACCGCGTTGTCTGGACGTTCACGCTGTTCGGCGCGTCGATGCTCGGCGTGACGCTGGTCAGCATGGGAGTCGGTCTCGGCTCGCTCTCGCCCGACTTCGGGGCCGAGAATCCGCTGCAGGTGGGCCTCTCGCTGGGCGGCTTCGCCTACATGGCCGCGGCACTGGCCTACGTCGGCAGCATCATGACGCTGATGGCCAAGCCGGTCATGCGCTACTTCTTCTGGCGCCTTTTTGGCATCGAGAGCGAAGGAATGGCGGTCGATCTACTTCCGGTCGTGACTGCGGTCACACTCTCGATCGCACTATGCGTGTTTCCTCTCCTGGCCGCGGAAAAACGTTTAACCGCGCTCGCCGAAAGCCGTTAGAATCGCCCCGAACCGATCAACTTGCACTGAAGGAGAAGCAATGAGCGAGACACCATCTTCGTACACGCCGCCACCGCCACCGCCGGGTGGAAGCTACACACCGCCGCCACCGCCTCCGCCCCCCGGTGCTGCCGCGCCCGGCGGAGACAGGACCATCATGATCGTCCTGTCGTACCTCTGGATCCTTGCGCTGATTCCTCTGCTGACGAAGAAAGACGACCCTGAGATTCAGTGGCACGCCAAGAATGGCCTGGCGCTCCTCGGCGCGGAAATCATCTGCTGGATCGCCTTCACGATCCTCGGCATCATCCTGAGCAGGATATTCTCAGCACTCTCGTGTGGAATGGGCCTCATTCAGTGCGCCGTGTGGATCGGCTTCCTCGTGGTCCGCGTGATGTGCATCGTCAAGGGCACCGGCGGGCAGCGATTCCGCATTCCGGTCGTCACTGACATGGCCGAGAAGATGTAATCAAAGGAGATTCCGATGGATACACCTGGCGGTTCCGGTTCCTACACTCCACCACCACCTCCACCGCCGCCTTCGAGCGGCAGCACGCCACCTGCGGCTCCGAGCGGAGGCGACATCGTCTATCCGCAGGATCCACCGAAGGATCCGGTGCTCATCGCCGTGCTGAATCTCGTCGTGGCCGGCTGTCTCGGTTACTTCATGATCGGACAGAAGATGAAGGGGATCGTGGCGGTCATCGCCTGGGTCGTCGGCCTCTTCTTCACCTGCGGCACGGTATCCGGACTCGTCTCCATCGTCGCCGCGATCGACGGCTACATGCAGGCGCAGCAGCTCAAAGCCGGATTCCCGGTCGCGCAGTGGACGTTCTTCGACAAACACCAGTAAACCAGCTTCCAGAATCGAGAAAGGCGCCGCAGACACGGCGCCTTTTTCATTTTGCAGCGAGATTGATCCCACCGATGTCGAGGTCCGAGACATCGATGTCAAGATCGTCGACGTCGATGTCCAGATTTCTAACAGCGATGTCCAGATCTCTAACACCGATGTCCAGCTTTTCCACATCGCAATCTCGATTCGACACTTCGATGTCCAGATTTGACGCATCGACGTCCAGCTTTTCCACATCGATGTCTCGATTCTCGACCTCGCAGTCTCGATTCCCGATCTCGCAGTCTCGATTCCCGACCTCGGAGTCTCGATTCCCGACCTCGCAGTCTCGATTCTCGACCTCGCAGTCTCGATTCTCGACTTCGCAGTGTCGATCTCGACTTCGACGTCTCGATTGACCACATCGATGTCTCGATTCTTCACAACGATGTGGAGACCGACGTCTCGTCGGAGTGGACACCCGGCGTCGATGTCTTTCGACGTTCCTGAAGCTTGACGAACCAGGTAATCGGCAATGAAGAGCACCGTCCGTGACTATCGCTTCGCAGAACTCCTGTATCATTCCACTCTCAACGCAACGTGCCCGAAAACGTAATCGCAGTCGCTCTGATCCTTCCTGACCTGACCCGCAGCGTCGCAGAAGAGCATCTCGCCGAGCTGGAAAAACTGATCGAGACAGCCGGGGGCACCGTTGTCGACCGCGTCTTCGCCAAGCGGCCGCGGCCCGATCCGGCCACGTATGTCGGCAGCGGCAAAGCCGAGCAGATCAAAACGCTCGTTCAGGCCAGCGGTGCCACGCTCATCGTTTTCGACGACGATCTCTCGCCCGCGCAGGTGCGCAACCTCGAGAAGATCACCGAGGTCAAGGTCATCGACCGCAGCGGACTGATTCTCGACATCTTCGCCGGCCGCGCGCGCAGCCGCGAGGCGCGCACCCAGGTGGAGCTGGCCCAGCTGGAGTACATGCTGCCGCGCCTGACGCGTGCGTGGACGCACCTCGAGCGGCAGGCCGGCGGCATCGGAACGCGTGGCGTCGGCGAAACGCAGCTCGAGCTCGACCGCCGCATCATCCGCAACCGCATCGCCCGGCTGAAGGAAGAGCTGGAGAAAATTGAGCGGACGCGCGAGACGCAGCGCAAATCGCGCAACGCCGTCTTCTCCGTCGCCCTTGTCGGCTACACGAATGCGGGGAAGTCGACGCTCTTCAACCGGCTCACCAGCGGCTCCGCCGATGCGGCTGACAAGCTGTTCGCGACACTCGACGCCAAATCGGCGCGGGCCGCGTTCGACATGCCGCGCGAGACAGTCGTCATCGACACCGTCGGTTTCATCCGCAAGCTGCCGCATCATCTGGTGGCCTCGTTCCGCTCGACGATGGAAGAAGCGGTTGCCGCCGATCTCGTGCTGCACGTCATCGACTCGAGCCATCCGCAGTTCGAGGACCAGCGTGCAGTCGGCGAGGAAGTTCTGCGCGAGCTTGGCGTGGTCATGGATCGCGTGATCGAGGTCTACAACAAGGCCGACCGCACCGACATGTTCGAGCTCCGCCGAAAGAATGCCGCCAGCGTCTCTGCCCTCACCGGCCGCAACATCGACCGGCTCATCGACATCATCCGGGAGCGTGAGCTCGAAAACGGGGAAGTCATTCAGCTCGAGATTCCTCACAACGATGCGCGGGTGATCGCCAAGCTCCACGACGTCGCCGAGGTGTATGAGCAGCGCGTCACCGACCGGGCCATGATGATCACGGCGTGGATACCGCGCGACCTTCTGCACCTTTTCGAAGCGTACGCGGCCGATGGATTGAAGCCGGCCAGGGTCAGTTGATGCAGAACACCGCCGCTTTGTGACCGGCGTTACATTGCGTCGTGATCGCGCCGACGTCTCGTTTTGCTCCGTTTTCGTACTGTCTGCAGTCAGGAACGAGACTTGCCGTGAATCGCCGAGACCAACTGGAACGCGCTTATGATGGCCATGACCGCCGCACGATAGCGCTCATGAAAATCCGCCCTGCCGAGTTGCGCGACCGCGGCCGCATCCTGGAGATCCTGATCGCGACTGCGCGCTTCACCGACGTCGAAGTGCGCGACGCCATGGAGCTCGTCGACAAAGCCAACGACGATCCGGCCCAGGGCGACTACATCGTTCACGTTCTCGAGGAGCCCGCTACGGGTCCGAAACGAATGGTACAGGGCTATGTCTGCTATGGGCCGACGCCGCACACCGACGGTGTTTTCGACCTCTACTGGATCGCGGTCGATCCGAAGCAGCAAGGCCAGGGAATCGGCCAACTCCTGCTGCGTTTCGTCGAGAATGAGGTCCGGCGGCAGCGCGGGCGCATGCTCCTGATCGAAACGTCTTCGAAGGAAAGCTACGCACCAACGGTCCGGTTCTATGAACGCAGTGGTTATGACGAGATCTCCCGGATCAAGGATTTCTACCGTCTCGCGGACGATAAAGTCGTCTATTGCAAGAAGCTGACGCCGAGCTGAAATGAGCCCCAACTTCACTCTCTACGCCGCACTTGCGCTTTACGCCGCCGGCACCGTGATGGCGCTCGTGACCCTTTTCACCCGCGAAAAGCGCCCGCAGCACGTCGCCCTCGGCATCATGATCGCGGGCTTCGTGGCGCATACCGTGTGGATCAGCACGATTTGCATACGGACGCATCATCCGCCGCTGACGAACCTGCCGGAGGCGGCCGGCTTCATGGCCTGGGTCCTCTTCGCCATCGAGCTGGCGCTCTTCATTCGCTACCGCGTTCATGCCGCGGCATTCTTCGTCTATCCGCTCGTCCTCATGCTGCTTACCGTCTCCGCGGTCGTGCATGAGCCGTTCGTGCGGAGCGCGTCCGCCGTGTCGCGTCTCTTCATCACGCACATCCTTCTAACGACCGTCGGTGTGGCCGGGTTGTTGATCGGACTCGCTTTCGGCGCGCTGGCCTGGGCGCAGGACCGGGCCTTGAAGTCGAAGCAACGCGGCGCACTGTGGGATTGGATTCCCAGCCTCAGCGTCTGCAAGACGCTCAGCTATCGCGCGCTCGCCATCGGTTTCAGCATCTACACGCTCGGCATCCTGGCGGGGATCCTCTGGTCGTACCGAACATCAGCCGAGCTGATGGACGTCCGCGTCAAACAGGTCGCCGCCGTGGCGGCCTGGGTGCTCTTCGCGGTCGTGCTGCAGGCGTATGTGAACGACACCTACCGCACCCGCCGCACAGCGGTGATCGGCGCCTGCGCGTTCGTAGCCATCGTCGTGGCGATTCTGGGGATACATCATGTGTGATCGGTGCGGGGGTCGTTCGTCGGGAGTCGGGGGTCGGAGACAAAGCGAACTCCGACGCCCAGCGTCCCGCGTGCGCAACACACGAGGTGGCTCGAGCATATTTGCGATTGGGTGCGGGAGACAGCTTGTGTTCCGACCCCCGACCCCCGACGTCCTACGCACGCACTCCGCGGAGGCCCTATGCCCCTGATCGCCGTCGGCGTGAACCATCGCACCGCAGCGGTCGACGTGCGGGAGCGGCTCAGCGTGGCGACGTCTCAGATGGTGCCAACGCTCGAAGCGTTGCGCGCGGTTGATGGCATCGACGGCGTGGCCGTTCTCTCCACCTGCAATCGCGTCGAGGCCATCGTCTCCGCAACGGGCGAAGACGTCATCGAGCCGATCGTGAACTGGCTGACGCAGCGCGCAGGAACCGACCGCGCGGAGCTGGAAAAACACATCTACATCCTCCGGCATGGCGATGTGCTCAAGCATCTCTTCCGCGTCGCCTCAGGCCTCGACTCGATGATCGTCGGAGAGCCGCAGATCGCCGGCCAGGTGCGCGCCGCGTTCATGGCCAGCCGCGAGTCTGGCTCGCTCGATTCGATTCTTTCCCAGGTCTTCGATCAGACCATGCGCGTGGCGAAACGGGTTCGGACGGACACAGGCATCGGCGAGCTCGCTGTCTCCGTGCCGTACGCCGCGGTCGAGCTGGCAAAGAAGATCTTCGGCGATCTGCACGGTCTGCAGGTTCTGCTCGTTGGCGCCGGTGAAATCGGCGAGCTGACGGCGGAGCATCTCTCGTCGTTCGGCTTAGAACAGATCTTTGTCGCCAACCGCTCTCACGACCGCGCCGTCGAGCTGGCCGAGCGCTTTCACGGCCAGGCGGTGAAGTTCGATGGCATCGAGCCATATCTGGCGACGTGCGATATCGTCATCGCCTCGACGGCGGCGCCGCATTTCGTCATCGAGAGCAGCCATGTCGAGCGCGCGCTGGCCGCGCGCAGAAAGCGCAACCTCTTCCTCGTCGACCTCTGCGTGCCGCGCAACATCGAGCCGGCCATCTCATCAATCGACGGCGCGTATCTCTACAACATCGACGACCTGCAGAACGTCGCCGACGCCAATCGCGAGATCCGCATGCAGAAGGCCGGCGAGGCCGAGCAGATCGTCGAGCGCGAAGTGGACGCGTTCCGCCGCCGCCTCGTGGCTCAGGATGCCGTGCCGACGATCGTCGAGCTGCAGCATCGACTCGAGGACATCCGCGCGGCCGAGCTCGAGAAGTGTCTCCGCAAGATTGGCCCGATGAGCCCGGAGCAGCGCGCCGCCATCGAGCAGCTCTCCACACAGCTGGTGAACAAAATCCTTCACTACCCGATCCTGCAGCTCAAAGAGGCTGAAGAGCCGGCCGAGCGCGAGACGTTGCGGAAGACGATCCGGAAGATTTTTGGATTGCGATGAGTCCCCCATGAACGTATCGATGAGCAGGCTCGTTCGCATCGGCACCCGCGGCAGCCAGCTCGCGCTCTGGCAGGCAAACGAGGTCGCAAACAAACTGTCGGAGCAGGGCTACCGCACGGAGATCGTCATCTTCAAAACGACCGCCGACAAACGGCAGGACGTGCCGCTGGCAGCAATCGGGGGGAAGGGATTGTGGGTGAAGGAGCTCGAAGAGGCGCTTCTGCGCGGTGCGATCGAAGTCGCCGTCCACAGTCTTAAAGATGTTCCGTCGATCATTCCCGACGAGTTCCTCCTGGCCGGGTTTCTCGAACGTGCGGATCCGCGCGACGCGTGGGTGAACATCGAAGGCAAGACAATCGCTGGGTTGCCGGATGGTGCGGTGATCGGAACGAGTGCTCCGCGCCGGCGCGCGCAGATTCGAGCGCTCTATCCCCGTCTGCACATCGAAGACATCCGTGGCAACGTCGACACGCGCATCAACAAGCTGCGCGCGGGTCTCTACGACGGCGCCATCCTCGCCAGCGCCGGGCTTACCCGCCTCGGGCGCTCGAGCGAGATCACGTCCTACTTCTCGACCGAGGAGATGCTGCCCGCCTGCGGCCAGGGAATCATCGCCATCGAAACGATGCGCGAGAGCTCAACTCGTGACATCGCCGCATCGATCGATCACCCGGCAACCGCCGTCGCGGCGCAAAGCGAGCGCGGCGTGCTGCAGAAGTTCGGCACACTGCTCGACTGCTACTCCGCCTGCGCCGTACACGCAACGCAGGAGAATCGCTCGATCACGATCCGCGCCTTCTTCGGCGAGCTCGACGGTGACCGCGCCGTCCGCGTAACGCGAAGCGGCAACGATCCTGATGCGGTCGTCGATGATGTGCATCGCGCACTGGTGGCCGAGGGCGCGATGGAGTTGGTAGGGGCGTTGGGATGAGCGCGACCAAACGCAAGATCTCCCTGCGCGGCAAACTTCAATCGAGCCCCTTCTCCCCCGCGCTTTTCAGCGGGGGAGAAGGTGGCCGAAGGCCGGATGAGGGGGCACTCCACAGAACATCGTCAGTGCAAGTTCTAAACAACCTCAGTTTCGCGCTCGATCGCTCGTGCTCGTTCTATTCAACTCCCCCCTCATCCGCCTTCGGCACCTTCTCCCCCCGCAAAAAGCGCGGGGGGA
>ODAK010007686.1_pt1 | contig 10838 bp, 7 predicted proteins | sample 1539591 | NCBI WGS metagenome assembly ODAK01 (sample SAMEA3539303, study PRJEB22396) | soil metagenome | biome: tundra; feature: field; material: soil | place: USA | collected 2010-05 | depth 0.15 m | reverse complement strand
TTGCCCAAGATCAATATCCGCGAAGCCATCAGAATACTTAAGTGAACAGTATTAGGGCTAGCGGGCGGGCCACTCGTCCACAACCAGGCCGAGGTCATTGAGGTTCCTGATGACGGCTTCCACATTGCGCCGGAGCTTGGCGCGGTCCTTGCGGTTTGCCAGGGGCGACTCGGCAACCGCTATGACGCGCCCATAGGGCCAGGCGGCTGGGGGTAGGGCGATCAACGCCTGGGCAAGGTCGGCGGGGCGCAATTGGAGCTCCTGGCGGCGGGCCGCGGCGGGCCGCAGCATGGTGCCCTGGCCCACGTCGCTAGGGTTGGCGTCGGCCATGGTGACACGCAGATTAAGGGTGTCGGCGTCGACGGAGAGGAAGGGGTTGGCCCAAACGCCGGGCTCGTGCACGTCGATGTAGAGGCTCTTGGTGGGGAGTGGGATTGCGGCGAGGGCGGTTCGCTGGCGGTCCAGGTTGGTGGCGGTCTCCAGGGCTTTGTGTTGGGCGTTGACAGCGGTTTGGGCTACGCCGACGACTACTTGTTCTTCCTTGCGGCAGGCGGTGAGGAGGGCGAGAGCGAGGAGGATGGCGATGCAGGCTTTTCCAGAGAAACGTCCTACGGGGGCTAAAGCCCTGGGGATTTTTAGCAGCTTATGTACGGGCTGAAGCCCGTACCCTTCAGTGCCGGCCATTTTTTCGAGCGCGTTTCCGCAGGGGCTAAAGCCCATTGGTTTTATTGGCTTATCGGCACGACTGAAGTCGTGCCCTGTTACAAAGCCCGAGAAATGGAGTTTTTTCGCGGCATATAAAGCCCTGAGGGTTCTTAGCAGCTTATGTAGTGGCTGAAGCCCGTACCCTTCAGTGCCGGCTATTTTTTCGAGAGCGTTCCCGCAGGGGCTAAAGCCCATTGGTTTCATTGGCTTATCGGCACGACTGAAGTGGTGCCCTAGGAAGAAACAAAAATGCAAGTTCAACCAAACAAAGACAAGCCCGGGCCTAAAGGCCATCGGAATAGAGGCGGTATTCAGGGGCCTGAAGGCCCCTGCTCCCTCCGTCCTCCGTGAACCTCCGTCCTCCCCGAATTGGAGAGCGGCGGATTCTTCCATCGCGGGTCGGAAAAGCCGGTGGGGGACTGTTACAAAGCGGTTGAGAGGAAGCGTTGCCGGAGTCTGGGCGGACGCAGAACCCTTGGTGTGTGAGGAAGGAATCACTTACTCAGGATAGCAGGGTCTCGGTCCGCCCTTATGGGCTGGTATGGTCTCCTTTGACCATATTGCGCTGAAGAAGATATATATATGTCATCGGGAAAAATGGGGCAACGCTTTCCCCTTGATCTTTCGCAGCTTGCGTCATCGTCCGCCGAAGAAAAGGCGAGTCAGGGCCGAGTTTGTTCCAGATCAAATGAAGTCTTGCTCGGGGGAACTAGACTGCATGAAGTCAAAATCACCACGAATTTTGACGTGGATTGCATAGCAATGGCGTAGCGCGGGGGCTTCTTCCCGTCACCTCTGAGTCAAAGCGCTGAGTCAACCAGGGAACGGAACGGTTCAAGGAGGCAAGCAATGGAAACAGAGAGCAACAAGATTTCTCCCGCTGGATCGGGTGGGGATGTGATTGTGCAGCCTGCCCGGAAGAAGAAGCGCTCGCGCAAGTCGCGCGCGGCCGTGGTTAGCCGTGTTGAGGCCAGGAAGCCCACTGAATCTTTGTCGGGCGTGGTGGTATTGGGGTTTGTGTTTGCGGGAGGCTGCGGCACCAACAATGCACGGCGTTTTATGGCCAGCGCCGCGCCGGAAGAGTATCCCTACCTTTTTGTTCTTGTAGCCAACACGGACGGGCCGCAGCTTAAGGAGTTTTTCGACCCGGCGGCTGCCAATCACGACCTGACCGAAAAAGAGAGGGAGAATCTTGCCAAGTGGATTGCCTCGATTGACGGGTCGAGACAACTGACGATTCTTCAATTGGGAGAATCGGGCAGCGGCGCGGGCGGCGATCCGGAGGTTGGCAGAAAAGCAACCGAGAATCGCAAGGGAGACTTTGAGAAGTGGATGAGACCCCTGCGCACCGTGATCATCGCAGGCGGCGCGGGTAAAGGCACCGGCGGCGGTGCGCTGCCTGTGATCCAGAAGATTGCGAAGGACCTGGACAAAAGTCCGCTGACCATTGTTACGATGCCGTTTGCTTACGAAGGCGCAGGGCGCATGAAGAAGGCCAATGCGACTCTGAACGCACTGTACGAGCAAGGCCCGGCAATCCCCATCTATAACGAAAATGTTCCGAAGGAGCTTTCCAAGGGGAAGGTCTTCAAGGAGATCTTCGACGATATCAATAATGCTTCGATTCAGCCTGTCTTCCTGGGGATTCGCGAGGTGACGCAGGTGGTTGGCGATATGCAGAACGTGGATATCGCGGATTGGAGAAGGGTTCTGGGCGTGGGCAACTACGTGACTTGCGACTACGCGAAGATCGAGCCTGCGAAAGAAGGCGAGAAGGTAGACAACGACCGAGTCATCAACGACTTCATGCATCGGCTTTTCCGCCAGGATCCCTATCAGGATCATCGGACCCGGAAGAACGCGACCGGGATGCTTGCGTGGGCGCACGGCAGATGGCATCCGGACGAAGTAACTACGGTCGTGACTTTTGCCACGGATGAACTAACTCCGAGCAGCGCGGAAAATCTGGAAGTGTTTCCGGGGATTCACGTTGGAATCGACGACGCCAAATGGATGATGATTCTATCCGTGGCCGCGGAAGGACCCGATTCGGGATTCAAGGAAATCAGCGATAGCCATCACGGAATCCGGCACATTGGGGGGATGACGAACACCGGAATGAGCGTACTTTCTCCGGGACCCGACGCTGCGATGATCTACGTTCCCGTCGAGGGGCAGAATGCTCCAGCGGAAGTGAAGGTCCACCCGGAGGTTGCCGAGCGCTGGAAGCGGCTTTATCGGAAGCACTATTCAAGCCTCACACCCTCGGAACGGAATGAGTATGGCTCGCTGGCCACGCTCATTGGCACCCAGATCGGCAAGACGGTGTTTTGTCCGAAGGTTTAGGCTTGGTTGATTCGGAGGAATGGTCCAGTGTGCCGTATGCGCACTGGATCATTTTTTTTGGCGGCAAAGAGTGGATGCGATGAAAGCAGAAATGCGCGATGGAAACCAGCTCGCAAGCCGCGATTCCCTCAGGGGCTAAAGCCCATTGATTTTATTGGCTTTATCGGCACGACTTAAGTCGTGCCCTGTTACAAAGCCCCAAGATTGGGAGCTTGCCGCCTGTGAAGCCCGCGTCATTATTGCGTGGTTGATGTACGGGGCCTTACGAAGTTCGAGGCATCCCACCCTTGCCGCGCGGCAAGGATGGGGCACCCGGCTACGGTGGCGCGTCCAAGCACGGTTCATCGATCTTCAGGTGCCGATGAGGCTGCGGGCAATGGCGTCCAACATACCATTGAGAAAGTTGATGGACTCGGGCGCGGAGAAGCGACGGCCGATCTCAAGCGCCTCGTTGATCACGATGGGGAAGGGTGTTCCCTTGAAGCCGAGCATCTCGCCAATCGCCATGCGCAGCAGGTTGCGATCCACGGCGGGCATGCGCTCCAGGCGCCAATGCTTGGAGTTGGCCACGATGAGGTCGTCGATTTTGTCGTGTTGGGCGATGGCCACGCGGAACAGGTCCTCCGCAAAGCCCCGGACCTCGGGTTCGACCTCGTCGCCGGCCTTCCAGAAGGTGGCGCGCACTTGGTCGGGCGTCTGCTTGCCGATGTCCGCCTGAAACAGCATTTGCATGGCAAGTTCGCGTGATTTGCGACGCCCCGACGTGTGATGCGGTCCGGTGCTCAAGCAGCGCCGCCTTGCTGTAGCTTGCGGTGCAGGCTGACCATCTCGATGGCCGCTACTGCGGCTTCAAATCCCTTGTTGCCGCCCTTGATGCCAGCGCGGTTGAGGGCCTGCTCGAGGGTTTCGCAGGTAAGCACGCCGAAGCTGTGTGGAATTCCCGTCTCCTGCTGCGATTGGCCGATGCCGCGAGCCACTTCGTTGTAGATGGCTTCGTAGTGGGCAGTCTCTCCGCGCAGCAAACAACCGAGGGTAACGATTGCATCCACCTTGCCTTGGTTGGCGATGGCGCGCGCAGCCGAAGGAATCTCCCATGTGCCGGGAACGCGAACCACCTCGATATCATTTCGCCTGGCCCCGCTGCGCAAGAGAGCGTCCAACGCGGCCTCGAGCAGACGGTCGGTGACGACTGCATTCCAGCGCGCGACGACGATGGCGAAACGCATTCCCGCAGCCGAAAGATCGCCCTCGACAGCAACAGGCTTGCCGCGGACCGGATCGGTCCAGGCCCAGAAGGAGAAGGCAAAGCCCGGCTCCGGTTCGACGGTAAAGATGCGTGACTTCCAATGCGTATCAGTGATTGGACTCAGACGAGAGGCCGCCGCGTCGCCGGGCTGGTCTTGTACGGGATTGGCGCGAAGCCAAGCGTCAGCGGCTTGATGAATGGCATCGAGCGCGGTCACCTCCACGAGCACGTCGGCGGTGGGAGGGAATCGGCCATCGACAAACTCGAGATTCCCGAGCGGAGCCAGAAACGCCGCTCCGCGGCTTTCTTCCTCGTTCCACCCCTTGCCGCGGGCAAATCCCAGCGCGGAAAAGAAGCTGGCCAGGCGGTCATAGACCGCGGCGGTCCCGGCAGAACGAAGAAAGGAAATCCCCTTGATCATGGTTTGATTCTATCGCGCGGAATTGGCCCTGCGTTCTTAACGCGCGGGCAGGCAGGTAAGGCAGAATTCGACGATGAAAATGCGGGCCCTTCGAGTACATTGGCGCATAACCGCCGCAGCGACGACAGGATGAACGGAGCACTATTTTGGGTTGGTGGCTTTCCCAGGTCTCAAAATCGAGACCTGGGGCACCCAACTTCTGAAAAGACTACGTTGTGGAGCGAGGCTTGACGGCGATGGCGGTGGCCGGGACAACGGGCCCGGCCGGTGTACCGAGACAATCAAGATCGGTGGTGGCCGGGGTGCATGCGGGCAGATTGGGCGCGATCTGCTGGGTGTCAGCGTGTGCGGGGTCGGTAAGTATCTTCGGCACGCTGATGTAGTGGACCAGGTTGTCGCCGGAGGTGGAAACGAAGAAGAGGGTGTCGTCCGGTGTGAAGGCCCCGGCCAGAGGAGCCGTGGCCAAGCCGCCGACGAGCGGTAGGTACCCTGGGGCGGCTGCCGTGCCCGGCCGGTAGTACGGCAAGGTGGCTCCAGTTGTGTTGCCGGTATACGTGATGAAGGCCAAATTGGAGGCCGGCGACGGGACGACCTGGTTGACACCGGTGGCACTGACAGTGAGCGTATGCGGCGGGTTGAGCGTAAATGGAACAGTAAGCGGCAGCAATGCGCCGCTGGAATCTGCCGGTGGACATTGGCCGCTGGGAACGCTCACCCCGATGTCGGAGAGGCTGATCTGGCCATTGGCGAATGCCGCGCCAAGAATATGAAGCCCGTCGGTTGTGGCAGCCAGCACGTCTGTGAGAGCAGGAACGGAATCACTCGGCGGCTCCGGATAGAAACTCATGCTGGCATAATTACCGATGTTTCCGGATGGACACCAGGTGTGTGCCACGGTGGGGCTGCCGCTGAGGAAAGCGCCTACGCCAGGGATGGTGAGAGCCAAGCTCTGCGCACCCGGATTCTGGGTGCCGGGACCGGAGGGGGCAAGGGGATACGTCGTCCAACCGGTGTTGACGTTGTTGACGTAAAGCGTGTCAGTGTGGCCATTGATGCCGGCCGCAATGTTTTCCGGGGTGTCGTTCAAGGCCGCACTGTCAGAGACATAGAGGGTTTTTGAATCGGGGGTAAACGCGGCGGCATTTCCCATTCCGCCAAAGGTGATAAATCCGCTGCCGCTTGTGGGATAGAGATAAAAGACCTTGCGTACCTGATCGTTGATGAGGACTTGCTGGTTGTTGGGCGACACTGCCAGGACCACGCCCGGTACGGCTGGATCCTGCTTGATGATGGAATTGCTGGCAGTGTTGTAAACGATGACCCCGTGGGAAGTGCCAAAGTAGATTGCCTGGCCGAGCCGGTCCATGACCATTGAATTGGGCACGTAGGGCAAACGAACATTGGAGCCCACTGTTCCGCTAAGCAACTCGACGGGAACGACATACTGCGATTTGCCGGGAGCAGAGAACCAGACGAAGGCGCTGGCAGTGCCGGGGGTGGTGATGCTAACCGGGCCGCTGGTAACGGACAGCCCGGTGCCGAACAGTCCCACCTGGTTGATTGGAGATGGATTGCATGAGCCCGGCTGGCATATTGCATAAACTGTCGCGGAACCGGGGAATGACGCGAGTACCGATCCCCCTGCGCCGGCTGAAATATCCACCGGGTCGGTGGACTGGTAGTCCAAACTGAGGCCGGTTATGGTTTGGTCGTGGGTATCGGTCACGGTTGTGACGAGGTTTTGTGTGGCGCCCTTGGTAATTGTGCCGACGGTGCTGCCGTCCGCCAGCGTAATTGAGATCTTCTTTGGCGGGCAAGTGGAGAAGTAGCCGGCCGATGAACCCGAACCTGCGACCGAGGCGGTAATCACCGTGGTTCCCGGCTGTCCCGCGGTGATCTGGTTGGTCTCGGCGTTGATGTTGCCGACAGAGGGAGTGCCTACCGTATAGGTGAGGGTGCCGATTGCGGTAGTGCAGTCCGGGATAGTGACGCCAGGGAGTTTTGGGCAGGCGAACTGATTGGGGTCGGTAACCGAAGGCGGTGCGCACAGCAACCTGTTGACGGGCTTGCCATTGACGTCGGTGGTGCTGTAGCAAGCCTGCGCGTCGAGTTGGGCCAAGGAGCCTTGGGAGAGGCATTCCTGCGGACCCACGAGGGAGACACTGGTAACCGGTGCATGCACGTATATTTCCACGGGATTGGAGGAGACGGTGCCCGCGGACGCGGTAATGAAGGCAGATCCGTAGGGCTGTCCGCCTGTCTTGGGCAGGATCTTGGGGAAGTTGCAGATGGTGAAATCGGCAATGCCGCCGCCGGAATTCCGATTCCAAGCACCGGCGCACATGTTGCCGCCTGGCGAGATGTCGACCAACTGGTTGTTGGTGGTGCCAAAAGTGTAGGAGGTCACACTGGCCGAGGTGCCTTTGCAGGTTTTGGCGGTGGGCTGTTGCGACTGGCGCGTCTGCCCGAATGCCAAAGAGATGCCCGTGGTTCGCGGCTCGAGGTCAATCGAGGCCACCTCAGTGATCTTCAAGCCGAAACCCGCGCCGTTGCAGTACTCCGCGGCAGGGTTACGGGTACAGCCGGAAAACGAAATCCCGGCTGGAATGGCCAGGCACAGCAAGCAAACAAGCGTAAAAAACCGCCGCATGAATCCTCCCCGCCCCGCCTTGTCGAACCGCGGAACGGTCGCTCCGAATAGGTCAAAATGATGGTTATAAGCGGTCCGTCAACATGCCCTGATTGGCAATGCCACCGGTGGACTCCGCTGAAATAACCGGCTGCCGGCAGGATGTCCTTCCGAGTAGCCGGCCGGCACAAAACGCTCTGAATGACTCCAAAGAAAAGTGTATCAGGGCGAAGTGGCCCCCTGCGTGGGGCCGGTCTGCGGCCCCCTGCGGCCCCGGGGCAATTGCATGAAAGCGGTTTCGCGCCAGGACAAGGTTCTTCGCGGCCCTACGGGGCGCGAAAACGTGACCACGCTGCTGTCCCAGGATTGCGCTGCGCTCCATCCTGGGCTATTTTCGAACCCTCCCTACCGGGAGGGAAGCAGTAACTGACCTGCACACGCGGCGAAAAGAAGCAACCTCGACGACAAAGAACGTTCATGCGATTGCCCTGCCTGCGGCCGGTTTCGGACTAGGGGTTGGGGGGCATGTAGCGGGCAAACCACTCGACCGCCCGGTGAATGACGTCGCGACTATGCGCGGAGTCAACAAAGCCGTGCCCCTCGTTGGGATAAACCACCAATTGCGTGGGCACATGCTGGTCACGCAAGGCGTGCCAGAACTCGAAGGATTGGGGGGCGGGGCACTCGCCATCTCTGTCGCCCACCACCACGAGCGTGGGGGTGTGGGCCTGCTTGATGAAGGTGATTGCAGAGCTTTTGGCGTAGACCGCGGGATCGTCGTAAACCGAAGCGCCGAAATACGGGATCATCCACTGGCCGATGGAGTTTTCGCCGTAGTAGCTCTGCCAGTTCGAGATACCGGCGCCGGCCACCGCGGCCTTGAACCTCGACGTCTGGGTGACGGCGAACATGGTCATGAAGCCGCCGTAACTCCAGCCTGTAATTCCGACACGGCCGGGGTCCACCGGGTACCTGGCGAGCACCGTGTCTACCCCGGCGAGGATGTCGCGAAGATCGCCGTAGCCAAAGTCTTTTCGGTTGGCCTGGGTAAAAGCCTCACCCTGCCCAAAGCTGCCGCGCGGATTCGGTTGAAGCACAAAGTACCCCAGGGCAGAAAATGCCGCAACGCTCAAATTGCCATTTTTGCTCCAGTGCCCTACGACGGCGGAGGCGGGCCCGCCATGCACCTCCACGATCATGGGATATTTCTTCCGCGGGTCGTAGTCGATGGGCAACATGAGCCAGCCCTGCGATGTGTAGGAATCGCTTTTCCAACTCAGGGAGACAGACTTGCCCCATGCCGGCTCGACGCCGTCGTTGACGTGCGATAACTGGGTTATGCCTTGCAAACCGGAGGTCGTTGCGTGGCCAGGCCTGGCAGCATAGATCTCCTCTGGATGGTCAAAGGTGCCGGCGTGAAAGACGAACAGACTGCGGTCGGCCGTGGAGGAGAGGCTCATCTCGAAGCGCCCATCGCCCACGTTGCCGGGAATGCTGAAGACCGGAGGCTCGAAGGTGGTGGTGGCGCTGTCGCCGGTCCCTTCCGAGTGCAAGCCGAGACGGACCAGTTGGGAGTTGCTGCCGGCCAGTTCGCTGACATAAATATTGTTGTCCCCATCCCACTCGATCCAGGTTGGCGACGCGGGGCGCTGAGGGGTCAGGTTGCGGGGTTGGCCTCCATCGGCGGCGATCACCCACACGTCGCCACCGGTGGCGCCCTGGTCGCTCATGAGGCCGCCTATGAAAGCGATAACCTTGCCGTCGGGGGACCAACGCGGCACGGCGATCTGCAGGCCATGGAGCGGGCCGAGGATTTCCGTGGGGGCGAGAATCGGCTTGGGCGCCGCGGGACCCGAAGTCTCGAGGGTCTGCGTGTAGAGTTTTGCGACCCACCAGTTGTTCTCTCCGGGCGGATCGGCGGCCACATAGGCAAGGCCTTTCGAGTCAGGCCGCCAGTCAAACTCGTAGATGTGGAGTTTGGCCGGGGTTACGATGGGCGGCGCGAAGGTGATGGACGCATCGACGGGGACGACGGCAACCCGCTGGATTTCGACGCCGTCTTCACCGATGACTCCTGCCGGGGGCTTCATGGCTGCCAATGCGCCGGGCGGGCGGGTGGCGCCTTCTACGTATAAGAAGGCCACCTTTGTCCCATCGGGCGAAAATGCGGGTGCTTCAACCTCGCCCCGTAACTCGGTGAGTCTTCGCGCGGCGCTGCCGTCGATGCGCGAGAGATACAAGTCTGCTTGCTCACTTTCCGTGGCGCAATCGGAGAAAAAGGCCAGGGACTTTGCATCCGGCGACCATAGCAAGTCGCCCTCGCGACAGTATTGCTCCGGCCTGGTGGCGGCGGTGACGCGTTGGCTCGCGGCCATGTCGATCCTGGTCAGGCCGGCGAGCGGTGCGACTCGAATCTCAGTGCCACCTTTGGCAATCTGGATCCAGGCAAGCCGCTTGCCGTCCGGCGCGACGGATACCTGTCCGATGGAGACTCCGCGGTTGAGCCCTGCAAGGTCCTCGTCAATGTGAGTGCGATCGGGATGCGGCTGGGCTGGGGCGGCATTCTGCGCCTGGGTAATGGAAACGCAGAAAACGGAACCCAACACCAAGGCGGGACCGCAAAAGAGCATAGCGCGGAGTTGCGAGCGAGACGCAAACAGAAACATGGAGAAATGCTATCAGGCCGCAACTGTATGAATGCGCTCTATAGTATCTGTATGAAATCGGACAGGAAAGGCAACACCTTCAATCCGCATGAAACGGCGCGGGCGCAAGCCCTTGCCGGCGTTCCGCTGGCTACGTTTGGTCAGCGGTTTGCCGCTATTGCTATCGATTTCTTTCTTGTTTATGCCACCTATTTGCCGGCAGTCGCGATATTCCAATATGTGGTGACGCAGAAACTGCACGTGCAAGAGGACGTATACCATTCCGCTCACGTGCAGGTGAAGCTTGAACTCGATAGATTCGTCGAATTGGCCAAGGTGATTTGGTTCATCCTCTATTTCGGACTCATCGTCTGGAAGACCAACGGGCTGACGCCTGGCAAGCGGCTGCTGCGCATCCGTGTTGCCTCGCTGACGCACGAGAGGATCACACTGTGGCAGGCGATTGAGCGAGCGCTTGGATACGGCGCGTCGGCGCTGGAGGCGGGGTTTGGGTTCTTTCAGTATTTCATCTATCCAAACCGCTGCTGCGTGCACGACAGGATTGCGGAGACGATTGTTGTGAAAGAACGGCAGGGGGAGGGAGACCGCGGCGCTTGATGCTCCGAGTCAGGAGGAGACGGCATGATGCGATGGCTGGTTTCATGGCCCCTGTACGGAATGCGCGACGCGGAGAAGTCGGGCTCGAGGTCTCCCGCCCTTGCGTAGACGTAGAGAAAACGCAAGGATGGGGCCCAGCTTCGGTGGGACGTCCAAACCCGGTTCATTCCGACCTTAACTCGCAACCGCGTGAATCGTCAGGAGCTTTTCCAGCAGAGGCTTCAGGAG
>ODAK010007684.1_pt1 | contig 10840 bp, 10 predicted proteins | sample 1539591 | NCBI WGS metagenome assembly ODAK01 (sample SAMEA3539303, study PRJEB22396) | soil metagenome | biome: tundra; feature: field; material: soil | place: USA | collected 2010-05 | depth 0.15 m | reverse complement strand
TCCAGCCGGGAAGCCGCCGCGATCATGATGGAGCGCGTGATCGCACTGCTCCCCAGGGAGCGACGGCCCGTGGGAGCGGACGCGCTCACCCTCGGGGGGAGCTCTCCCGCCGCGTGACCAGGGGCGGCTCGCACCCTGATCATCTGGTCGCGTTCGATCTCGAGACCACCGGGCTCTCGCCCCGGAGCGACCGGCTTCTCGAGATCGGCGCCGTGCGCTACGACGCCTCCCTGCGTCCAATTGACGAGCTCCAGGTCATCGTCGATCCGCAGATGCCGATCCCGCTTGCCATCCAGCGACTGGTCGGGCTGACCGACGACGACGTCCTCGGCGCGCCGCCACCCGCCGAGGCGGCCGCGCGACTTGCCGGATTCTGTGGCGACGCCGCGCTGATCGCCCACGGGGGAACCTTCGACCTGCTCTTCCTTCGGGCGCTCCTTTCGGAGTCGTTCGGATCGCGATTGATCTTCGACACGCTGGACCTCGCACGCATCCTCCTGCCGACCTACGAGAGCCACAGCCTCCCGCTCCTGAGCCGCAGGCTGGGAATCGCGCATGAGCGTCCGCATCGGGCGCTCAGTGACGCCCGAGCCACCGGCGACCTGTTCCGGGTCCTCGTCGGTGCCGGCCGGGCCCTCCCGGAGGCGACGGTGACCGAGATGCGCCGCGTCGCCGCTCAGGCTGCGGGTGCGCTCGACGCCTTCCTCAGCGACGTCATCCTGCGTGCCGGGGTCGAGGCCCCCCCCCCGGTCGACCACACCGAACCACCGGCAGCCCCGCCGGCTCCGCGGCACGCGGCGCCCTCGTCGAGGACGCCTGTCAGCGGCAGCGTGGGGGAGGCGGCGGCCGCGCTCCTCGGACCCGACGGCCCGCTGGCGGCTCGCGAGGGATACGAGTATCGCGAGGCGCAGCTCCAGATGGCGATGGCGATCGGGCAGACGCTCGAGCGCAAGCGACGGCTCATGGTCGAAGCCGGAACCGGAGTGGGCAAGTCGCTCGCCTATCTGACCCCCCTGGCGCTCTGGGCGGCGCGCACCGGCAAGCGCGCCGTGGTCGCGACCCACACCGTCAACCTGCAGGAGCAGCTCGCCGACCGTGACCTGCCGGCTGTCGCGGGGCTGCTCAACGAGCCGGTCGCGGTCGCGGTGCTCAAGGGCCGGAATCACTACCTGAGCCTGCGACGCTGGCGACGCTTCCTCGCCGCGCCGGATGTCGGCGGACATGAGCCCGACCTCGTCTCGATCCGCTTCAAGTTGAAGATCCTGGCGTGGCTCGCCACCACACGATCCGGCGACCGCTCGGAGCTCGCCCTCGCGGGCGATGAGGAGCAGCTCTGGCGCCGGGTCGCCTCCGACGTCACCGATTGCCTCGGTCCCGCATGCGCCAACTGGGCGAACGCGCGCTGCCACATGGTGGCGGCACGGCGCAACGCTGCTGATGCAGCCATTGTTGTCACAAACCATGCGCTGTTGCTTGCCGGCAACGAGCGCCAGGGGCAGGTGCTCGGTCCGTACGACGCGCTGGTCATCGACGAGGCGCACCACCTCGAGTCGGTCGCGACCGAGCAGCTCGGCGCGACGGTGCGCGCCTCGGACGTGACGCTCATCCTCGACCGCCTCCCGACCCAGCCCGGCACCGCGCTCGGCGCCGACCTCGATCGATGCCGCGAAGCGGGGCAGCGTCTCTTCGGCGATGCGAAGGGATTCATGTCGGCGCGGCTCGGCGGCGAGCACGCGGCGAACGGGCGGGTCGGCCTCTCCGAGGCGATCCGGGGTGACCCCGGCTTCGGATTCGTTGAGCGCTCCGCGGTGCACGCGGCGGGCGTCTTCCAGCGCACCGCGGGCGTCCTCGCGGCCGGAGCCGCCGAGGGCATCCAGACGGATCTGCTGCCGCAGCCGGATCGCGCAGAGGATGAGCTCGAGCACGCCGCGATGGCCCTCGAAGGCCTCGCCGCCGCCATCGACCACGTGATCGTCCGGCCGCGCGAGGGCATGGTCACCTGGATCGAGATGCGCGGCGAGCAGGCGGAGTTGCACGAGGCGCCGGTCGACGTGTCGGTGCCGCTCGCCGAGTCTTTGTTCGACCCCGTCGAATCCGTCGTGCTCACGTCGGCGACCCTCTCGGTCAGCGGTGGCTTCGATTTCATCCGCAACCGCGTCGGGATCGGACCGACAGCGGAGGAGCTGACGCTGCCGTCGCCGTTCGACTACCTCCGCCAGGCCGTATGCATCCTGCCCGAGGACGCGACCGCATACGACGACCCGGTGCACGACCTGCAGATGACCACGCTCATCGACGGCATCGCCGGGCGGCTCGACGGCCACACGCTCGTGCTGTTCACGAGCTACGGACCGCTCAAGCGGGTGTGGGCGCTCCTCCAAGAGCGTCTCGAAGCGCGCGGCATCGCCAGCCTTGCGCAGGGGCTCGACGGCACCAGGCGCCAGATCCTGCAGAGCTTCCTCGCCGACCCGCGCACGGTGCTCCTTGCGACCAGCAGCTTCTGGGAAGGCGTCGATATCCCCGGCGATCGCCTTCGCTGCGTGGTGATCGACAAGCTGCCCTTCCCCGTTCCGACCGATCCACTCGTCCGCGCCCGCTCGGAGCAGCTGCGCGACCCGTTCGGGGAGTACATCCTTCCGGTCGCGATCATCCGGCTCCGGCAGGGATTCGGCAGGCTGATCAGAAGTGCGTCCGATCGTGGGGCGGTGGTGCTCTGCGACCCGCGCCTGCGGACGCGGCAGTACGGGCTCGGATTCCTCCGCGCACTGCCTCCCGCGCCGATGGCGGTGACCGCCTTCGACCGGGTTCCCGCAATGGTCGACGCTTTCGTGAACTCGGGGACATTGCCCGAGACCGTGGGAGAATCACGCGAATGGTCCTCGAACGATCTCGAACCGGCGTGACCCACGCAGGTCCCGACGTGGCTGACGCGACTCTGAGCGCGCCCGCGCCGGCGCCGGAACCCGAGGCGACCGCCAACCCTGCGGGGTCGGTGATCGTCGCCCTCGCCCAGTTCTACCCACGGCTCGGCGATGTCGGCGCGAACCTCGCCGCCCACCTGACCATCATCGGCGGCGCCGCGGCCGCCGGCGCGGGACTGGTCGTGTTCCCCGAACTGTCGCTGACCGGGTACTTCCTCAAGGACCAGGTCCCCGACGTGGCGCTGACGCTCGACTCGGCGGAGGTCGGTGCGGTCCGCGACGCATCCCGCGAGGGCGGCATCGACATCGTCGCCGGGCTGATCCTGGAGAGCGAGCGGCATCACTTCCACAACGCCTCGCTCTACATCAGCGGTGGCGATGTCATCCACGCGCACCGCAAGGTGTATCTCCCGACCTACGGCCTCTTCGACGAGCAGCGCTACGTCGCGGCAGGGGATCGGTTCCGCGCGTTCGACGTGCCCCTCGGAGGTCATGCGGAGCATCACTGGCGAGCCGGCATCCTCATCTGCGAAGACCTCTGGCATCCCTCAGCCGCCGCGCTGCTGGCCCGGCAGGGTGTCGACCTCATCATCTGCCCGTCCGCATCTCCGGGGCGCGGCCTCCTGCAGGGCGAGACCGTGGGCACGGCGAGCAGCTACAACGTCATGACCAGGACCTACGCGCAGCTCTTCACTACCTATGTCCTGTACTGCAACCGGTCCGGATTCGAGGACGGCGTGGGCTTCTGGGGCGGCTCACGTGTGGTCGACCCGGTGGGGACCGTTGTGGCCGAGGTGCAGGGGACGCAGGAATCCGTGCTCTTCCACAGCCTCGAGCGCAGCGCGATCCGCCGCGCTCGCGTCGCCTATCCGCTCCTGCGCGACGAACGAAACGATGTCAACGACGCCGAGACCGATCGACTCCGACGCCGATACGCTCGCGGTTGACGCCGCCTTCGTCATCGAGCGACTCCGAGGGTTCATCGCCGACGGGGTGCGCAAGGTGGGATTCGAGCGCGCCATCGTGGGGCTCTCCGGAGGCGTCGACTCCGCGCTGGTCACCGCACTCGCGGTGTCATCGCTGGGCACCGACAACATCGTCGCGGTCTTCATGCCCTACCGGAGCAGCGATCCGCAGTCGCAGATCGATGCGTTCGCAGTCTGCGCCAGCCTCGGCATCAGCGCCAAGGTCGTCGACATCACGCCGCAGGTTGACGCCTACTTCGAGCGCTTCCCGGAGGCGGACCGCACGCGCCGAGGCAACAAGATGGCGCGCGAGCGCATGTCGATCCTCTACGACCACTCCATGGCGGAGCGGGCGCTCGTGCTCGGCACCTCCAACAAGACCGAGTTACTGCTCGGCTACGGAACGCTCTTCGGTGACATGGCGAGCGCGTTGAACCCGATCGGCGACCTGTACAAGACCCAGGTGTACACGCTCGCTCATGCACTCGGCCTGCCGAACTCCGTGCTCACCAAACCGCCGAGCGCGGACCTCTGGGTCGGACAGTCCGACGAGGACGAGCTGGGCATGCGCTACGCGGTGGTCGACCAGGTGCTCCATTTGCTCGTCGACGAGCGGCGCAGTCGAGCCGAGATCATCTCGCTCGGGTTCGATCCGTCCGACGTTGACGGCATCGTCGGGCGCGTGCGGGGCAGCCAGTACAAGCGCCGCCCACCGGTCATCGCTAAGTTGAGCAACCGCACCATCGACCGGGAGTTCCGCTACCCGCGGGACTGGGGTCGATGAGCGATCTGACCGGCACGCTCGCGGTGGTGGCGACGCCGATCGGCAATCTCGAGGACATCACGCTGCGGGCGTTGCGCGTGCTGCGCGAATGCGATGCGGTGGTGGCCGAGGATTCCCGGCGCACCAAGGCCCTGCTGACGGCGCACGGCGTGCACAAACCGGTGCTGTCACTGCCCGCATTCGATGAGCGCCGCCGCGTGCCCCAGCTCATCGAACGGCTCGAGCGCGGGGAGACCCTTGCGCTGTGCACGGATGCGGGGACGCCGGCATTGAGCGACCCGGGGGCCATCCTGGTGCGCACCGCGCTGGACGGCGGACATCGAGTGACGCCGATCCCGGGCGCATCGGCGCTCACCGCCGCGCTCGCCGCCAGCGGGTTTCCCGCAAGCGCGTTCTGCTTTCTCGGCTTTCTCCCGCGCACCGCCGGCAAGCTGGTCCGCGTCCTCGAGGAGGCCATGCGCGAGGATCGAACCATCGCGTTCTTCGAGTCGCCGATGCGGATCACCAAGACGCTCCGGCTCGCGATTCCGGTGCTCGGCGAGCGTCCGGTCGTGGTCGCGCGCGAGCTGACCAAGCTTCACGAGACGCTGCACCGCGGCACCGCGGCGACGCTGGTCGAGGAGTTCACCGCGCGCCCGCCGCGCGGTGAGTGCACGGTGGTGGTCGGAGCCCGCCCATGAGCGAGGGCCTGCCACCGCTCGTCGACACCCACTGTCACCTCGTCCTCCTCGAGGAGCGTGGCCTGCTCACCCAGGCCCTGGACGGCGCGGCCGCGGCGGGTGTCGACGAGATCATCTCGGTCGGCCTCAACCTCGAGGACACCGATCGGAATCGCGAGATCGCCGAGGCGCATCCGGGGGTCTACTTCACCTGTGGATGGCACCCGCACGAGCCGCTGGCCCCGGACGCCCGGCAGCTCGACGCGCTGGCAGCGTTGCTCCGCCACCCGAAGGCTGTCGCGGTGGGCGAGGTCGGACTCGACCTGTTCTTCCGTCCCGGGTATCACGAGGTGCCGCTCGACATTCAGCAGCGGTCGTTTCGCGCGATGCTCGAGCTCGCCCGCGACGCCGGCAAGCCGGTGCTCATCCACGACCGCGACGCCCACGACGAGGTGCTCGCGGCGGTCGGCGAGGTGCCCGGAAGCCGCGGGATCATGCACTGCTTCAGCGGCGACGCCGCCTTTGCGCGGCGATGTGCCGGCCTCGGCTTCATCGCCTCGTTCTCCGGCATCGTCACGTTTCCGCACTCGGACGGCATCCAGGATGCCGCGCGCACCGTGGCGGCTGACGGTTTCGTCGTCGAGACGGACTCTCCGTTCCTGAGCCCGGCTCCGGAACGCGGCAAACCGAATCTTCCGGAGCGAGTAGCGATCACGGCGGCGGCAGTGGCGCGCATTCGAGGCACGACGGTGGAGGAGGTGCGCTCCGCGACCACAGGTACCGCCCACCGCATGCTCGGGATCACCACCCCCAGGGAGGCTGCCGCGCGTGCCTGAGGACGCGAGCACCGGCCGCGCCAGCCATCCCCTCGACCTGACCGATCCCAGGACCTTGACGGCCGTGGGCCGGAGGGTCGGGCTCCGCCGCGACACCAGCCTCGGACAGCATTTCCTCGTCGATCGCGACGTCCTCGACGCCATCGTCGAGGCGCTCGACCCCGGCCCCGACAGCGAGGTGCTCGAGATCGGCTGCGGTCTCGGAACGCTCACCGGTGCGCTGGCGGCTCGCGCACGCCGGGTGGTCGCGATCGACATCGACCCAGCCTGCATCGCCGGCGCCCAGATCACCCAGCGGGGGAATCGCAACGTGACCGTGCTCGAAGCGGACGCGCGCGTGATGGATCCGGCAGCGCTGGGTTTCACCGCCGGATGGCTCGCGACCGGCAACCTGCCCTACCAGCTGACAGGCCTCGTGCTCATGCGCCTCGTCGAGGCGGAGCAGCCGCCGGCGCGCGCGGTGGTGCTCGTCCAGCGCGAGGTGGCGGCTCGGCTTGCCGCCGGACCCGGAGACTGGAGCCTCGCGACCGTCGCCATCCGGTCGCTCGCCGAGGTCGAGCGCATCCGCGACGTGCCGCCGGCTGCCTTCGACCCGCCGCCGGCGGTCCACTCGTCGATCATCCGGATCGTTCCGTCGCCGAAGGCGGATCCGGCGATCCGGGCGTCGATGCTGGCGCTCGCCAAGCCGCTGTTCCAGTCGCGCCGCAAGACGCTGCGCAACGGCGTGTCGCGCGCGCTCGGGGGCGACCTCGCCGGCGCGGGCGCTGCACTTGCCTGCGCGGGCATCGATCCGGGGCGCCGGCCGGGTACGCTTCGCCTCGATGAGTGGGAGCTCCTCGCTCGCGCGGTCGCGGAGGTGAGGTTGGTCACGCGATGAGGCAGCCCATCACCCGTACCCCCGCCCCGTCGGACGACGACACGGCGGTCGCGCCGCTCCACGCCGCGCGCCCCGCGACTTCTGCCGCGCCGGAGCAGCGCCGGGGCTTCGCGGCCGTGCTGCGCCGCCGTGACTTCAGATACCTCTGGGGTGCGCAACTCGCCTCGCAGCTCGCCGACAAGTTTCTCATGTTCACGCTGCTCGTCTTCATGTACACGCTCACCGGGCGGGCGTCGCTGCAGTCGGTGCTGATGATCGCGTACACCCTGCCCAGCGTTCTGCTCAGCGCTCCGGCAGGTGTCTATGCGGACCGACACGACAAGCGCGTGCTCATGATCGGCACCAACGTCGTCCGCGGCGCGCTGATCCTGCTCATCCCGCTGGCCCAGCTGATCCCCGCGCTGCGGGGCCAAGCATGGCCGCTCATCGTCATCACCCTGTTCTTCAGCTCCGCAGGACAGATCTTCGCGCCGGCCGAGGCGGCAAGCATCCCGTCGCTCGTGAACCGGCAGCAGATCACCGAGGCGACGTCGCTGTTCATGACGACGGTCATCCTCACGCTCGTGCTCGGTGTTCCCGCCGCGACGATCGCGATCGGATTCTTCGGCAACCAGGCCCCCTTCTACATCGCCACCGGGCTGTTCGGGCTTGCCGCACTCTCGGTCTGGAAGGTGAGCATCAGCCTGCGTGCCGAGAAGGTGAGCAGCGGGCCGTCGCAGAACATCCTGCGAGAGTTGCGCGACGGCATCGACATTCTTCGCAACAGCCCACCGCTGCGCCTGGGTCTGTACCAGCTGGCTCTCGCGATCGTGGTCGTCTTCACGATCTTCGCGCTCGGGCCGGTCTACCTCGTCGAGGTGCTCAACCGGTCGGACAACGAGACCTACATCGTGCTCGTGCCCGCGATGTTCGGACTCATCGCCACCGCCGCTGTGCTCGGTCAGCGCCCCAATTTCCCGCGCGCCAAAACCCTGGTTGCCGCGATCAGCGCTGCCGGCCTGTCGCTGCTGATCATGGGGATCGTGCCGGACGTGTTCCGCACCCATGGGCTCTCCGGGCTGATGGTCCCGCTGGCTGTCGTGGTCGCGGTGCTGTTCGGCTGCGCACTTGGCGCGATGCTCATTCCCGGCTTCACGGTGCTCCAGGAGCGGACCGACACCGAGAGCCGCGGCAGGATCTTCGGTGGCATCTTCACCGTGATCAACGCGGCGGTGGCGATCCCCCTGCTTCTCGCGGGAGTCATCTCCGACCTGATCGGTGTGGCTCGCGTGGTCGCGGCCCTTGGGGTGATCCTGATCCTCATCGCGGTCGCGGTCCGGTGGTTCGGCTGGGAGCGCCTCCACGTCCTCGAACCGGACCCATTGCCGGGCCCTCTCGGGAGCGCCAACCAGGTCTGATCGCAAATCTGCAACGACGGTGTCGCGGAGCCGTGGATTGGGCGGCGTGATCGAATCCCGGTGGGAAGCTCGGAGGTCTTGCGGGCCGGATTGGCCGGCCCTGGCGGAGGAGTCATGCGAGCTGTCGTCACGTGTGAGTGCTGTGGGCACCGGCAGGCAATTGCCCGTCAGATCGTGCGCCCCGAGTCCTTCAACCTCGTCTGCCACAGCTGCGAAGGCGTGCTGCGAGTAGAGGTGACCGTGGACGATCTCCACGCCGCCCAGCACGCCACCGGCAAGAAGACCCAGCCCGTCGCCTGGGTCTGACCGGACCCGTCCCTGAGCGGGGCGGAGGCACTGGTATCATCGACGGCGCTCACGCTTGCCGATTGCGAGCCAGGGGCGCATAGCTCAGTTGGTACGAGCGCTGCGTTGACATCGCAGAGGTCATAGGTTCGATCCCTATTGCGCCCACCACCGGCATTTTGAATACAAACCAGCGGGTTCCAGCGGTCCGCCGACTGCCTCCAGAAAAACGTAGGATGTTGCTGTCCCCGAGCGAGTCTGTGTCCTTGTAATAAAACTGCTGTCGATGGCCACCGCCTTGGTGCCGGCTCCGAAGCCCCAGCGTCGCGACTACTACGACACTGCGACCGACGGCCAGCTCGCCGTGGAGCGGGCGCCGCGGCGGGGCCTCGCTTCAGCCGGAGGGCACTGCGCTCTTCGTCCTGGTGGCCAACACCGAACGGAGATTCGAGGAAGTGAGGCCAAGTTTGGCCATCTGACCCGCCGGGCAGCGCACGGCGGATAAAGATAGCCCACACGCGAGCCAGGTTCGCTTGATGAGGCTGAGACCCTATCTGAATGTCATGAAGAGGGGCCTCCACATGGCAGCCTTCGGGTTGTCAGAACCGGCAGTACCAATGGAGGCCCGGAACAATGTTGCATGTTGGCCTGGATCTCAGCAGGAAACGAGTGGACGTCCACGTCATGAACGACGCCGGCGAGACCGTCGACACCTGGGCGGTGCTGCCCGACCGCGACGGATTGCACGCTCTCGCCCGTCGGCTTGAGTAGCACGGAACGCACGTGTACGCGGCGATCGAGTCGATGACCGGAGCGCGCTACGTCCACGACGAGCTGGAGTTGGCGGGGTGGCGCCTCGACGTGGCCGATGCGGTGCGGGTCAAAGGTCTTGCGCCACTTGCCTGTAAGACGGACAAGATCGATGCGCGCGTGCTCGCCGAACTGTGCCGCCGCGACCTGGTGCCTGCGATCTGGTTGCCCACCCCGGAGCATCGGGCCGAGCGTGAGCGCTCCCGGTGGCGTCTCCACCTGGTCCGGCACCGCGTCGCCCTGAAGGGCCGGATTCACGCCACCCTGCTGACCTTCGGCCACCAATGCCCCACGTCGGACCTGTTCGGCGTCACCGGGCGCCGCCGCCTGGAGGAGATGCGCCTGCCGGAGCCCTGGTTGGGGACGGTGCAGGCGAGCCTGCGGCTCATCGATCAGCTCGAGGCCGAAATCGACAGCTGTGAGCGTGAGTTGCGCACCCTCGGGGCCGACCACCCGTACGTCCCGAACCTCCTAACGGTTCCGGGAATCGGCTGGGTGCTCGCGTACACGATCGCGTCCGAGATCGGCGACATTCATCGATTCGCTTCGCCCAAAAAGCTCTGCGGGTACACAGGGTTGTGTCCAAGCGTCTACCAGTCCGGTGCCAAGGACCGACGAGGCGCGCTGAAGAAGAACGGACCCACCTACCTGCGCTGGGCGCTCATCGAAGCCGCGGTGCACGCCGAGCGCCATCCCGCGTACTTCGCCCACTACGAAGCCACCAAGAAGCGGCTCGGCAAGCAGCGCGGCGGCAAGGTTGCACGTGTCGACGTCGCCCGCCGTTTCGCTGAAGCCATCTGGCACATGCTCACTCGCAATCAGGCGTTCTCTCCGGCAGGCCCCCCACGGTGTCTGGTCGCATGACGACCCTTATTTGAATTGGGCTACCGGATGCTCCCACGTGACCTGATCCTCCCATCGAGGAGGCGATAGAGAGATGAGCGAAATGCCCGATTACCCACGTCCATCGGCGCACGCACCCTGATGACATAAATCTCACACCGTGCCTTGACAGCACGGCCCCTCTTCATAGAGACACCGTATTTCGCGGTCACCCCCGGCTTCCGGCGGACAGAACCGCGGTGCGGATGGCCGATCTGAGTACGAGACAGTCGTTTGCGGTCACCTCCGAGCGCACTGGGGACGAACTCAAGAACCGGTCCGCGAGTATGTGCCGACGTATGCGAAACCGGCCGTAAGGCACGGTCTTGGTATTTCGATGGACGGGAGTTTCCACGGGCTGACATAGTTTGCAGATGGTTCACAACGTTGCTCTGGTTCTCGGTGGTGGTGGGGCTGCCGGAAA
>ODAK010007683.1_pt1 | contig 10840 bp, 8 predicted proteins | sample 1539591 | NCBI WGS metagenome assembly ODAK01 (sample SAMEA3539303, study PRJEB22396) | soil metagenome | biome: tundra; feature: field; material: soil | place: USA | collected 2010-05 | depth 0.15 m | reverse complement strand
GTGGGCGACGAGCCGACCATCGAGGCCGCCGCCGGTCGCGCCATTCTCGCCCGCGTCCGCTCGACTCGCGACCCGGCGCCGGCGCGGCTGGCCGCGGCTGACGGCGAGGTCCGGGTGGTCTTCGCGGCGCCGGAAGAGGGCGTCGCCCCGGGCCAGGCTTGCGTGCTCTATGACGCTGCCGCTCCCTCGCGCGTGCTTGGCGGCGGGTTCATCGCCGCGACGGTCGCGGCCGCCTGAGTTCCGAACGGGCGCCTAAGAAAGGGCCAGCGCCCGCGCCGCACGGCTGCGAAGCGCGGCAAACCTTGTGAATTAGGCCCATTGGTCGCTAGGACGAGTGGGGCGGCCAAGTTTTCGCCGGCTTAAACCAAGGAGATCGCCCTGTCGGTCACCGCCGCGCTGCATCACGTGACCCGCTACCGCTACGACCGGCTGGTCGAGCTGGGGCCGCAGGTGGTGCGGCTGCGGCCGGCGCCGCACTGTCGCACGCGCATCCCTAGCTATTCGCTGACGGTCACCCCGGCCAACCACTTCGTCAACTGGCAGCAGGACCCGCACGGCAACTGGCTGGCGCGGCTGGTCTTTCCGGAGCGGACCACGGAGTTCAGCGTCACGGTCGACCTGACCGCCGAGATCTCGGTGATCAACCCCTTCGACTTCTTCATCGAGCCCTATGCCGAGGTGCTGCCCTTCACCTATGACGACGACCTGGGCGGCGACCTGGCCGCCTACAGACAGGTCGATGACGACGGCCCCCTGCTGGACGCCGCCCTCGCGGCTTTGACGCCGCACGGCGAGCGGACGATCGATTTCCTGGTCGGGCTGAATGCGCAGGTCCAGCAAAAGGTCGCCTATGTCGTGCGCATGGAGCCGGGGGTGCAGACCCCGGACGAGACCCTGGCGCTGGGCTCGGGCTCGTGCCGCGACAGCGCCTGGCTCCTGGTGCAGATGCTGCGCAAGCTTGGCCTCGCCGCCCGTTTCGTCTCCGGCTACCTGATCCAGCTCAAGGCCGACATCGACCCGGTCGACGGCGCGCAAGGCACCCAGGTCGACTTCACCGACCTGCACGCCTGGGCCGAGGTCTATATCCCGGGCGCCGGCTGGATCGGCTTCGACGCCACCTCTGGCCTGTTGTGCGGCGAGGGACATCTGCCGCTGGCCGCCTCGCCGCATTATCGCAACTCGGCGGCGATCACCGGCGTGGTCAGCCCGGCCCAGACCATTTTCGAGTTCGAGATGAACGTCTCGCGGCTGGTGGATGAGATCCGCATCACCAAACCGTTCGAGGATCTCGACTGGGCCGCCCTCGACCGGCTGGGCCGGCGCATCGAGACCCAGCTGCAGACCGGCGACGTGCGGCTGACCATGGGCGGCGAGCCGACCTTCGTCTCGATCGACGATTTCGAGGCGGCGGAGTGGAATATCGACGCCTCGGGGCCGACCAAGCCGGTGATCGCCGGCCAGCTGATCGATCGCTTGCGCACCCGGTTCGGACGCGGCGGCCTGCTGCATTTCGGCCAGGGCAAGTGGTATCCGGGCGAGCCCCTGCCGCGCTGGGCGCTGGGCTTGTTCTGGCGGCGTGACGGCCAGCCGGCCTGGCGCGGCGCCGATGGGGGGGCGTCGAGGCAGACCGCGACAGCGGCCGAGGCGCACGCCCTGATCCAGCGCCTGGCGCTAAGGCTGGGCATCGATCCAGCGCTGGCGCTGGCGGCGCGAGAGGATCCGCTGCAGGCCATCAAGGCCGAGGGCGACCTGCCGGCCGACGTCAGGCTGAGCGACGAAGTCCTCGACGACGAAGACGCTCGCGACACCCTGCGCCGCGCCATGACCGGCGGCCTGTCCAAGGCGGTCGGCTATGTGCTGCCGCTGCGCCGGCCGCTGGCCAAGGCCGAGGGCCGCGGATGGCTGAGCGAGGCCTGGAAGTTCAAGCGCAAGGCGCTCTATCTGGCGCCCGGCGACTCGCCCGTGGGTCTCCGCCTGCCGCTGGGCGCCCTGCCAAGGGTGAAGCCGAAGGATTATCCCTACATCACCCCGCTGGATCCGTATGAGGATCGCCCGGCGCTGCCGAACCTGGACGCGGTCTATGCAATGCCGACGCCCGGCCCGGCCAAGGCGCCGGAAAAGACGGCGATCGTGCGCACGGCGCTGACCATCGAGCCGCGCGACGGCTTTCTCTATGTCTTCATGCCGCCGCTGGCGCGACTGGAGGACTATCTGGAGCTGGTGGCGCATCTCGAGGTCGCCGCTCAGGGCGCGCCGGTGCGCATCGAGGGCTATGCGCCGCCGGACGATGTGCGCATGGGCGTCCTGAAGGTGACCCCCGACCCCGGCGTCATCGAGGTCAATGTGCAGCCGGCCTCCAACTGGCGCGAGGCGGTGGCCATCACCACCGGGGGCTATGAGGACGCCCGCGCCTGCCGCCTTGGCGCCGACAAGTTCATGCTCGACGGCCGCCATACCGGCACCGGCGGCGGGGCGCATGTGGTGGTCGGCGGCGCCAGCCCCGACGACTCGCCCTTCCTGCGCCGGCCGGACCTGTTGAAGAGCCTGCTGCTCTATTGGCAGCGTCATCCGGCGCTCTCCTACCTGTTCTCCGGCCTGTTCATCGGCCCGACCAGCCAGGCGCCGCGGGTGGACGAGGCGCGCAACGATCTGCTCTACGAACTGGACTTGGCGCTCAGCATGATCCCGGCGCCGGACCAGGGCAAACCGCCCGCGCCCTGGTTGGTCGACCGGCTGTTGCGCAACCTGCTGGTCGACGTCAGCGGCAATACCCACCGCACCGAGATCTGCATCGACAAGCTCTATTCGCCGGACGGGCCGACCGGGCGGCTGGGCCTGCTGGAATTCCGCGGCTTCGAGATGCCGCCCGACGCGCGGATGAATCTGGCGCAACAGCTGTTGCTCCGTGGGCTGATCGCCTGGTTCTGGCGTGAGCCACAGGACGGACGACTGGTGCGTTGGGGCACGAGCCTGCATGACCGCTTCATGCTGCCGCACTTCATTTGGAACGATTTTCTGGATGTGCTCGCCGACCTGAAGCGGGCCGGCTACGGCTTCGACCCTCATTGGTACGCGGCGCAGATGGCGTTCCGTTTCCCGGTGCACGGGCGCGTTCAGTATGGCGACATCAGCCTGGAACTGCGCCATGCGCTCGAGCCCTGGCACGTCATGGGCGAGGAGGGTGGGGCGTCCGGCACGGTGCGGTTCGTGGACTCCTCGGTCGAGCGGCTGCAGGTGCTGGCCGACGGCTTCAACCCCGAGCGCCACATGATCACCTGCAATCGCCGCGCCCTGCCGATGACCCCGACCGGCGTCTCGATGCAGGCCGTCGCCGGGGTTCGCTACAAGGCCTGGAAGCTGCCCAGCGGGCTGCACCCGAACCTGGCGGTGGATGCGCCGCTGACCTTCGACATTGTCGACCGGGCCAACCAGCGATCCCTGGGCGGCTGCGTCTATCATGTCGCCCATCCGGGCGGGCGAAGCTATGATACTTTTCCGGTCAATTCCTACGAGGCCCAGGCGCGGCGCGAGGCGCGGTTCGAGCCGCATGGGCATAGTCCAGGCGTGCTGACGCCACCGCAACCCGAGGCGACGGACGAGTTCCCGTTGACCCTTGATCTGAGGATGCCCGTTGGCCGCTGAGCCTTCCCCCGCAAAGCGTCGCGCCGAGAACCTGGGCTCGGTCTCCGCCCGCAGGCTGTCTGGCTGGCTGCGCGACTACCGGCCCTATGTCGGCGTACCCGACGAACTGATGATGCCGGGCGGCGGCCCGCGCGACTACTGGCTCTGCTTTCTCGGCGACTTCGCCGAGTATGAGGAGGGCGAGTTCGACAGCCGCTTCAACCTCGCCACCCGGCACATCCGCGACACCGGCGTCTCCTATCGGATCTATGGCGAGGAGAATGAGCGCAGCTGGCCGATCAACCCGCTGCCGCTGCTGCTCAGCGAAGCCGAATGGGCGCAGATCGCCACAGGCGTCGAACAGCGCGCGACCCTGATGGAAGCCCTGCTGCGGGATATCTACGGCGAGGCGAGCCTGTTCGGCGAAGGCGACCTGCCGGCCGCGGCCATCACCGGTTCGACCGACTTCGTGCGCGCCATGCGCGGCGTCAAGCCGCCCGGCGGGCGCTATCTGCAGATCTATGCCGCCGACTTAGGGAGAGGGCCGGATGGGCGCTGGTGGGTGCTGGACGACCGCGCCCAGGCGCCGTCGGGAGCGGGCTATGCGCTGGAGAACCGCCTGGTCCTGAGCCGCGCCTATCCGAACCTCTACAACGCCATGAACGTCCAGCGCCTGGCGCCCTTTTTCGACGAGCTGCGCAAGGGCCTGGCCTCGGTCGCGGGCCGCAGCGACCCGCGCATCTGCCTCCTGACCCCCGGCCCGTTCAGCGAGACCTATTTCGAGCAGGCCCACCTGGCGCGCTATCTGGGATTCCTGCTGGTCGAGGGCGACGACCTGATCGTCCGCGACGGCCGCGCCTATGTCCGCACCGTGGCCGGCCTGAAGCGGGCCGACGTCATCCTGCGCCGGGTCGATGCCGACTTCATCGATCCGCTGGAGCTGAACAGCAAGTCGCGGCTGGGGGTGCCGGGTCTGCTGGAAGCCATCCGCGAGGGCGGGGTCGCGGTGCTGAACATGCCGGGCACCGGCGTGCTGGAGTCCAAGTCGCTGCTCGGGTTTCTCCCGAAGCTCTGCCGCCGGCTGCTGGGCGAAGAGCTGAAAATGCCCAATGTGGCTACCTGGTGGTGCGGCCAGCCCTCCGAACGCGAACTGGTCGAGCGCGAGATCAATTCGCTGGCCATCGGCCCGGCCTTCAATGGCCTTGGGCCGGACGGAAAAACCTCGCGGCCGCGCATGATGGCCGACCTGACCTCTAACCAGCGCGACGCCTTCATCCAGCGTTTCAACGACCGGCCGGGCGATTTCGTCGGCCAGGAGGTGGTGCGGCTGTCGACGACGCCGGTGCTGCGCGACGGCCGGCTGGAACCCGCGCCCTTCGTGCTCCGGGTCTATGTGGCGTCGACGCCGAACGGCATGCGAGTCATGCCGGGCGGGTTCTGCCGCACCTCGGTGCATCCGGACGTCCGCGCCATCTCCATGGGCGAGGACGCGCGCACCTCCGACGTCTGGGTCATCGCCGACAAGCCGGTGCCGCGTATCAGCCTGCTGACCAGCGCCGACGAGGTGAAGGTGCGCCGCATCCTGGGAAACCTGCCCAGCCGGGCGGCCGACAACCTGTTCTGGCTCGGCCGCTATCTCGAACGCGCCGAGGCGACGCTCAGGCTGGTGCGCAGCCTCTGCACCAGCCTGATGGATTCGGAGGCCGCGGTGCATTCGACCGGCGAAACGCTCGATCGGCTGCGACAGATTCTGGTTGCCTGGGGCGCCATGGACGAGGAGGTGGTGGGGGGCCGCGCCCTCGACGCCGCCAACGCCGCCCTGCACGAGCGCGAAATGGCCGGCTCGGTCATCCGCCTGGTCCGCTCGGCGCGCCGCACCGCCGCCAGCATGCGCGAGCGCTTATCGGCCGACTTCTGGACCCTGCTGCTCAATCTGGAGAGCCGGCTGGAGGAAAGCGCCGGCGGCGTGCTTTCCGAGGCCGGCATACTACAGCAGGTCGAGCGCGCCCTGCAGATCCTGGCGGCGCTGTCGGGCCTCTCCCAGGAGAACATGAACCGCGGCGCCGGCTGGCGTTTCCTGGACATGGGGCGGCGGATCGAGCGAGGGATCAATATCTGCCAATTCACCCGCCGGCTGGCCGATTCCGACGCCACCATCGACGATCTCGACCTTTTGCTCGACCTGGCCGATAGCCAGATCACCTACCGCGCCCGCTATCTGGTCGGCCTGGCCCTGGTTCCGGCCCGCGACATGGTCATGCTCGACCCCTTCAACACCCGCTCGCTGGCCTTCCAGGTCTGTGAGATCAAGGCGCATCTTGCCGACCTGCCGTCCCTGCTGGACGACGGCATGCTGGAACAGCCGACCCGCATCCTCCTGCCCCTGGCCACCGAAGTGGAGACCGAGGAGGCCAGCCGCCTGCATGCGGAGCGGGTTCTGGAATTCGAACAGACCCTGATGCGGCTCTCCGACGCCGTTGCCGAGCGCTATTTCCTGCAAGGCGCCAACGCCGTTCCCACCGTCAAGCTCGCCGCGCTCGCGTGATCTACTGGGTGCGGCACCGGACCACCTACACCTACGAGTCGGAGGTGAGCTATGCGCGCTGCGTGCTGCGCCTGACGCCGCCCTCCACCGCCGCCCAGACCCTGCTGGAAAACGCCATCGCCATCACCCCAGAGCCTTCGGACCGCCTGCAGCGCACCGGCCCGTTCGGCGAAGAGACACTGACCCTGGTCATCGACAAGCCGCACAAGGTCCTGGTCATCGAGGCGGTGTCGTGGGTCGATGTGCACGCGGCTCCGGCGCCGGACGCCGCGGCCAGCCCCGCCTGGGAGCCTGTCCGCGCGGCGGCCTTTGCGTCGGCGGCGCTCGGCCCCGACAGCCCGGCGGCCTTTCTCTATCCGACGTCGCGCACGCCGCTCTCGCCGGCCATTACCGACTATGCGCGGGCGAGCTTCCCGCCGGGCCGCCCGATCGTCGAGGCCGCGATCGACCTGATGACGCGAATCCACGCCGAGTTCGTCTATGACGGCGAAGCCACCACTGTCTCGACCTCGGCCAGCGAGGCCTTCAAGGTCCGCCGCGGCGTCTGCCAGGACTTCGCCCACATCATGGTCGCCGGCCTGCGCGGGCTGGGCCTGCCGGCGGCCTATGTCAGCGGCTATCTGCGCACCAATCCGCCGCCCGGCCGGCCGCGGCTGCAGGGGTCGGACGCCACCCACGCCTGGGTCTCCCTCTGGTGCGGCGAGGCCTATGGCTGGATCGGCTTCGACCCGACCAACGCCATCCTGGCCCAGAACGACCACATCACGCTGGCCACTGGCCGCGACTATAGCGACGTCGCCCCGATCGACGGGATCACCCTGTCACCCGGCGAACAGGAGCTGAAGGTCGAAGTCGATGTGATCCCCGAAGAGGAGCTGGCCGCCGAACCGAACGCCGACCCGAGGAGCCCCGGTCGCACGGCGCGGCGTCGCATCACCGTCTAGCCGGGCCTCGAATCTCGGGAATCGTAAGCGTTAGCGCGATTTAGGCGAACCAAAACGGCGTGGCGGGCGTTGGACGGCCATCGCCCTCAACTCCTGCCCAAGGTTCGCCCCCTGATGCTCATCCGCGCCGGCTATGAAATCACCTATGACTGTCCGACGCCGACGCCGATGAACCTGCTGCTCAGCGTGCGGCCCGAGCGCCTGCACGATCTGGTGACCATGCAGCGGATCACCGCCAGCGGGCCGGTCCCAATGCGGCAATATCGCGACCTGTTCGGCAATATCGCCAACCGGCTGCTCGCGCCGGCGGGACCCACGACCTTTCGCGCCGACTTCGTCATCGAGGATTCCGGCCTGCCCGACCCCGTCGTCGCCGACGCCATCCAGCACCCGGTCGAGGACCTGCCCGACGACGTTTTTCCCTTTCTGCTCGGCAGCCGCTATTGCGAGACCCAGCTGTTGTCGCCCCTGGCCTGGTCGCTGTTCGGCCAGACCGAACTGGGCTGGGCGCGCGTACAGGCGATCGTCGACTATGTGCATGACCGCATCAGCTTCGGCTACCAGCACGCACGCCCGACCCGCACGGCGGCCGAGGCGCACGAGGAACAGCACGGCGTCTGTCGCGACTTCGCCCATCTGGCCGTCGCGCTTTGCCGCTGCATGAACATTCCGGCGCGCTATTGCACCGGTTATCTCGGCGACATCGGCATACCGCCCGTGGATGCGCCCATGGACTTCAGCGCCTGGTTCGAGGCCTATCTTGACGGCGCCTGGCGGACTTTCGACGCCCGGCACAACACCCCGCGCATAGGCCGCATCCTCATGGCCGTGGGCCGGGACGCCGCCGATGTGGCGATCACCACCTCGTTCGGCACGGCCTGGCTGACGGGGTTCACAGTGGTGACCGAGGATGTCGGCCAGGCGCAATATGACGGATCCGAACTCGAGCGAGCCTGACCTCGCCGGACCCGGCTAGTCGGGGGCGAGCATCGCCGATGAGGTAAGGGCCTCGCCGACCGTTGTGGTGGCGTGGCCGGTGCTGCGCTCGAGATCCCCCGGCCCGACCTCCTCGCCGCAAGCCTCGCAGACCACCCGCGGTTCGAAGGGCGCACCGCAGGCCCTGTGCACGAACTCCACCGGGCCGCCGGTGCAATAGACGTGGCGGTCGCCCCAGGCGGCCATGGTCACCAGCACGCCATAGAGGTCGCGGCCCTTGTCGGTCAGGGCGTATTCGTGGCGGGGCGGATGCTGGTTGTAGAGGCGCTTTTCCAGTACGCCGTGGCCGACCAGGCTCTTCAGCCGCGCGGCCAGCACGTTGCGGGCGACGCCCAGCCGCTCCTGCCACTGCTCGAAACGCCGCACGTCGGCGAAGGCGTCGCGCAGGATGAGGAGGGTCCAGGGGTCGCCGACCACCTCCAAGGTGGCCGCGACGGAGCAGATCTGCCGCGAATAGTCCGCCGTGCGTCCCATGGGCGCGATGTTGCGCGCGCGCTATCTCGAAGACAAGCGCGTTGCGTTTGCAGACGCGCCGCCCCACCTTTCAAGTCGATCAAAAGGACCCCGTTATGGCCACCGCTCAGGATCCCATCGTCATCGCCGGCTACGCCCGCACCCCCATGGGCGGTTTCCAGGGCGCGCTGGGCTCGGTCAAGGCGACGGAGCTGGGCGCGATCGCGGTCAAGGCGGCGGTGGAGCGCGCCGGGGTTTCGCCCGAGGCCATCGACCAGATCATCATGGGCTGCGTGCTGCCCGCCGGCCTCGGCCAGGCGCCGGCCAGGCAGGCGGGAATGGGCGCGGGCCTGCCGCTCTCCGCCGAGGCGACTACGGTCAACAAGATGTGCGGCTCGGGCATGCAGGCCGCCATCCTGGCCCATGACACCCTCGCGGCCGGCAGCGCCGACATCATCGTCGCCGGCGGCATGGAGAGCATGTCGAACGCGCCCTACCTGCTGACCAAGCACCGCGGCGGCGCGCGGATCGGCCACGACCGGGTCGCCGACAGCATGTACCTCGACGGGCTGGAGGACGCCTACGAGCCGGGCAAGCTGATGGGCGCCTTCGCCGAGGAATCCGCCAAGGACTACCAGATCGGCCGCGCCGCCATGGACGCCTATGCCATCGAGAGTCTGGCCCGCGCCCGCGCGGCCGTCGAAGGCGGCCGGTTCTACGGTGAGATCGTTCCGGTCAGCGTCGAGACCCGCGGCGGCGCGGTGCTGGTCAGCAACGACGAACAGCCGCTCAAGGCCGATCCCGCCAAGATCCCGACGCTCAAACCCGCCTTTGCCAAGGACGGCGCCATCACCGCCGCCAACGCCTCGTCCATTTCCGACGGGGCCGCGGCTCTGGTGATCACCCGCGCCTCGGTCGCCGAGCGGCTGGGCATGACCCCGATCGCGCGCATCGCCGGCCACGCGGCCCATGCCCAGGCGCCGGGCCTCTTCACCACCGCCCCGGTCCCAGCCATGCGCAAGGCGCTGGAGCGGGCCGGCTGGTCGATCGGCGACATCGACCTGTTCGAGGTCAATGAGGCCTTCGCGGTGGTGGCGATGATCGCCATGCAGGAACTCTCGATTCCACACGACGTGCTGAACGTGAATGGCGGCGCCTGCGCGCTGGGCCACCCGATCGGCGCCTCGGGCGCGCGCATCCTGGCCACGCTGCTGGCGGCGCTGGAGGCCCGCGACGCCAAGCGCGGCCTGGCCAGCCTGTGCATCGGCGGCGGTGAGGCCGTGGCCATGGCGGTCGAACGGCTTTGACGCAACCGCGTCATCGATCAAGGATTAGACTGGCGATTCTGTTGGAATTCCCGATTTGCGAGGCCACATGCCAGACGCTCCCAATCCCGTAGTCGACAACGTGCAAGCCCATCGCTTCGAACTGGTCGAAAACGGCCTGACCGCCTTCGCCGACTATCACCGCCATGGCGATCGGGTGACCGTTCCACACGTCGAGGCGCCGGTGGCCTTGCAAGGTACGGGCGCGGCCGGCCGGCTGATGGAAGGCATGGTCGAACGCATCCGCGCCGACCATCAGAAGATCGTGCCCATCTGCCCCTATGCCGTCGCCTGGCTGAAACGACACCCCGAGCACGCCGACGTCGTGGCCTGAGGGGCCGGTTTCAGCCGGCGAGATGGCGAACCGCGACCACGATCAGCCGCCCGCCGAGGCTCAGGCCGACAAAGACCGTCAGGATGATTCCGACGACGCGGAAGGCGTTGGTCGGGTTCTTCAGTGACAGGCCGAAGGCGTGGAACAGCCGGGCCGCCACGAAGGCCGCGCACAGGACCTCCACCCAGAGCCGGCCGCCGCCGAGCATTTCCAACAGCGTCACGCAGGCGATGAAGATGGCGGCGTTCTCGGCCAGATTGCCATGCCGGCGAATAGCGCGGGTGACGTTCGGGTCGGTCGGCTCGCCGACGGACGGCCCGTGCAGCCGCCGCTGATTGGCGGCCGCGAAGACGAGGGCGCTTTGCAGCAGGATGAGGACCCCGGCGGTTAGCGCGGAAATTACCGGTGGAACAAGAGTGATCATGGCGTTTGCCTCCCCAGGCGAAGGCGCAAGCTTAGACGCCGCCGCAGATCACGTCACGCCGGCTCGACGAAGGTGTCGATGACGCGCTTTTCGCCGGCATGGTCGAAAGCGACCGTCAGCTTGTTGCCCTCGACGGCGGTGACCGCGCCGGGGCCGAACTTCTGGTGGAAGACGCGGTCGCCTATGCCGAAGACGCTG
>ODAK010007682.1_pt1 | contig 10841 bp, 9 predicted proteins | sample 1539591 | NCBI WGS metagenome assembly ODAK01 (sample SAMEA3539303, study PRJEB22396) | soil metagenome | biome: tundra; feature: field; material: soil | place: USA | collected 2010-05 | depth 0.15 m | reverse complement strand
CTGAGAACCCGAACGGCTCTGGAGTATCTCTCCCACCGAGAGTTCCGTCCCTCGTCACAACACTCTTACTAGTTCCGGTTTTCGGAATCAGTGATTAGAGTCACTCCGCAATGTATTGCGGGTCACTCATGGATTCGTCTTGTTTGCACCTACAGGGCGGTGTAACCGCCGTCGATAACAAGTTCGGAGCCCGTAACGTACGAGGCCTCGTCAGAGGCGAGGAACAGAACGCCATAGGCCACCTCATCGGGGCGGCCTTCACGCTTGATGCAGCCGGCGCACGCAACAGCCTTCCGCTGATCTTCAGCAAGAGCCCCGACCATCGGCGTACTGATGATGCCGGGATGTACGGAGTTCACGCGAATGTTCTCAGAAGCAAACTCAGCAGCCGCTGTCTTCGTGAGAAGTCGAACCGCTCCCTTCGTGCCGTGGTAAGCGGCAGAGCCGCCGGAACCAATCAATCCGAAGATTGAAGAGATATTTACAATAGATCCTCCGCCGGCTCGACGCAGGGCGGGCACCGCCGCCTTCATCCCCAACCAAACACCTTTCTGATTTACGTCCACGATGCTCTGCCATTCCGCTTCTGTGGTGTGTTCGACTCCGGCCGTGTTGAAGACTCCCGCGTTGTTAACAAGTATATGAAGCGCGCCGAATGACTTCTCAACTTTTGAGACGGCACTCTCCCAGTCAGACGTTCTTGCGACGTCCAGATGAAGGTAGATGGCCCGACCGGGCCACGCACGATTGATCTCATCTGCTACCAGTCGGCCTTCCAAGTCCAATACATCTGCCAGGGCCACTTTCGCCCCTTCATCAGCAAACATCCGCGCTTCGGCAGAACCCATACCGCGCGCTGCCCCGGTAATTAGCGCAACCTTTCCTGCCAGTCGGTTCCCCATCATGACCTCCAATTACTTTCACCAGTACTCGACGTTGTGTTTCTTCCAGTTTCGTTGATCTATTTCTTTAACAAGGTGGAAGGGAAACGGCTGTCGCCACAATCACTGACCGCGAAGGCGTCTCGCTGGTCCTGCGCGATATCTTCGGCCATCTACATGCATTGCGTCTGACGCCCATTGGCCTGAGTCAGGCCGCACTGACGAGTCGAACTGCCACCGAAAGTGTCGAAATTTCTCGCCGGTCGCGCATCACAATGCCGCGTCCCGGTTCATTCCCCAGCGTGTACAGGCTCGAACATTTGCCACATCACCAGAAGTGCTGTGCGGAGTGGGTATTTGGCGCAGTCTCGCCAAGCATGTGATTCTTGTGAAACCGGAAGAATCGCCCCTCGCGATAGTCAAACACGATCCGGCAATCTGGATTTGCGCACACTGAAAACATCGCGATCTCCTCCTGCGCCTAAAATACCTTGGTGTGCTCCACGCGCGCGATGACGGCCGTCACGTGTGAAAGTGCGTGAGAACACATGACCTATAAACATATCAAGTGATCGGAATATTCAAGATGGTTTGGCTCAGGATGTACATACATCTCCGATGCGTCTGACGTGCAATTCGCGTATACTCAAAACCTAACCGAACCTGACTTACTCTCTTTAACGATCCATGCGACTTCTTTGCGGTCGCTGTTTGCTTCGGCGCAATTTCGTCTCACGAGCACGAGTTAACCCAAACCGGCGCAAACTCCACCGAAACACGACCAAGGCGTATGCTCTCAAAGATAATCATTACCGTCGCTATCGTGGCTCTAGTCTTTGTCCACTTTTCCGATGCGCCGAATGCAAAACAGTTCGCGGGTCAGTCACGATGTTCCGCAACGTCCGCCGCTGAAGGCAGCAATATTCCTCAGAAACTTAGCCCCGCTGGAGTCCTGCGGCTTCGTACGCTATTGACTGGGCTGGGTGGCGCGGACGGACAAGGGATGCCTTCAGATTCGCTTGGGACTGAAGCACAAGAGTTTTACGCGTGTCTGGGTTACTCGCTGCCGTGGATTTCGGGCGGAAGGTCCACAGTGCAAGCCCTCACGATTATTGAAGAACTCAAACACGCCGACGAAAAGGGTTTGAATCCGGAGGATTACTACGGAGCGTTGTGGGCGGCACGCCTCGCCGCGTTTCCCATCTCAAACGACTCGTCCGAGGAAGCTGAAATAACTTTTGATCTCGACCTCACCGTTTCAACGATGCGCTTCCTATCGGATCTTCATGTCGGAAGGGTCAATCCGCAATCGCTACACTTCGATCTCTCTGCCGACGGAAAATCTCTGGATCTCTCCGAATTTATTCAGCGCGAGCTCATCAATGGAAATGATATGGAAGCTGCCATCGAATCTGTAGAACCTCAATTCCTGACCTACCGTCGAACGCTTCATGCGCTCCATTCCTATTTGGATCTCGCGCGTAACGATAGTGGAGAAAAGCTGCCGGCTCCGACGAAGGCTGTCCACATTGGAGATGCCTATTCCGGACTGCCGAGGCTGGTGACGATTCTCCAGACGCTCGGCGATCTCGAAACTCCGGATACAAGCAGGCACAGCACCTACGATCTTGAAATCAGGGACGCTGTAAAACGATTCCAGAAACGCCATGGACTCGACCCAAACGGCCTGCTCGATAAACGCACATTAGAGCAACTCAACACGCCTCTCAGGCAGCGCGTCTTGCAGCTTCAACTCGCCTTAGAGCGTTGGCGCTGGTTGCCGCAAAATTTCTCACGTCCACCGATCATCGTGAACATCCCAGAATTTCGTCTCTACGCAGTCAACGAGGATCATCATGTCGTTTTTTCGATGAACATTGTAGTGGGCCGAGCCTATCACCATGAGACCCCAGTGTTTACGAGCGAAATTCGATCCGTGATTTTCCGCCCATTCTGGAATGTACCTCTCGCAATTCAACGCAACGAGATCGTACCTCAAATAAAAAAGAATCCTGATTATCTAACTGAGAACTCCTATGCCGTCGTAGATTCGCGTGGCCGTGCAGTCGAAAATGTGGGAGATTCGCGTTCTCTCATGGATAAACTGCGAAGCGGCGAGTGGCGGTTACGACAGGAGCCAGGACCGGACAATAGTCTGGGGCTGATTAAGTTCGACCTTCCCGATCCGTTCGACGTGTATTTGCACGGCACACCGGCGCAAGAACTTTTCGCACGATCTCGCCGCGACTTCAGTCATGGCTGCATTCGTGTTGAAGATCCTGCTGCACTTGCTGCGTGGGTTCTCCGTGATAATCCGCAATGGACTATCGACCGTATCCAGTCCGCGATGAGCGGCGACGACACCTTGCGCGTTGATCTCGATAAACCTGTTCCAGCGTGGATACTTTATGGAACCGCGGTTGTCCACGAAGACGGCGAGGTTTTCTTCTTTGAAGATATCTATGGGCACGATGCTGCTTTGGAGCGTGCACTGGAACAAAGAAAGTTTCCGCTCGCTCCCGTGAGTAATACCCCAAAACTTAAATAGCACTGTTTATTCCGACACCTTCAGTACCGCGGCGCCTTCGATCGCGTCATTCTTCAACGCGTTCAACGCGCGGTTTGCCTCCCGCAAAGAAAACAATTGTACGTGGCTCTCAATCGGAATTTCCGCAGCGATCCGCAGAAAATCCTCTCCATCTTGCCTCGTGTTATTCGCTACGGTTCGAACAACCCGTTCCTGATATAACAAGTTGTAATCAAGCGGTGGAATGGGGCTCATGTGAATCCCACCCAAAACCAAAGTGCCACCCTTGCGCAACGCCTTCAGGGCAGCGGGAACAATTTCTCCCGCGGGCGCGAACACTATCGCAGCGTCCAACCGTACGGGAGGCTCGGCGAGAGTTCCGCCTGCCCAGTTCGCACCAAGTTCTAACGCCAACCGCTGGTGTCGTGCGTCGCGCGTCGCAGCATAGACGTCAACTTTCCAGTGCCGCGCAACTTGAATTGCGACGTGAGCTGCGGCACCGAAGCCATAGAATCCGAGCTTTTCGCCGGCTTGAATACCCGAAAGCCGCAATGCTCGGAATCCAATGATCCCGCCGCACAACAAAGGCGCAGCTTGTTCGTCCGCAAACCTCTCGGGAATCTTATAAACGAACTGCTCCGGAGCGGCAACGTACTCTGCGTATCCTCCATCTACGGTGTAACCGGTAAACTCGGGATGATCGCAGAGATTCTCACTTCCCGCGCGGCAATAGGAGCAAGTTCCGTCAGTCCGATGCAACCACGCGATTCCAACCCGTGATCCAATTGGATGTCTTGACGAACCCTTTCCCGCCTTTTCTACGATTCCCACAATTTGGTGGCCGGGAATAATCGGAGATTTTCTAGGTGCGAGCTCACCTTCGACGACGTGAAGATCGGGGCGGCACACTCCGCAACACCGCACGCGCACAAGTATTTCACCTTCGGCCGGTTCCGGCCTCGGCACGTCCATATACTGAAGAGGTTGGGATTCAACCTGGGCTGGCTGGAGGAGGACGCATCCCTTCATGAGAAACCCTCAACCATCGACACGATAGACCGACTACCTTTAGCAACACGCCCTATCTTCGCGTAATTATGCGCCGCGACGCTTAAAAAATTCCACCTGCCGTAGGCGCTTATTCGCCGATTCGAGAGTCTTGTATGGACCGCCGAGATTCTTGCCCTTACTCGACAAGACTTTATATCCTTCTTTTACTTTCTTAATCACAATGAATCACCTTCTTTCCTCGCATTTCCCCCAGGAAAAAAATGAAATCCTATGCGCGCACCGTAAGGACGGGGCATGGGGAGTCAACAACCACGTCGTACGCGATTGGATTCTTCACGAGTGTCGTAGCGCGCTTCAACTGATCCATGCCGCGAACACCCAGGACGATCAAATCAGCGTTGCACCGATTCGCGACAGCCAAAATCTCGTCGCGCGCATTGCCGTGCTCCGCGATTGGTACCGCACGACACCACAGGTCTGCCTCTGGTGGAACCAAATCTCCAAGCCGATGCAATGCCTCCGCAACTGAGATTGCTTCCGGGTTTAGTTGTTTCTCTGACTGCGGCGCCGGTAATACATGAAGTAGCACAAATCGCGCTTGATTCTCCTGGGCGAGCGAGACCGCATAGGCGGATGCCGAGCTCGATACCGCGTTGAAATCGGTTGCAAAAAGGATGCAGTGAAAGCGCCCGCCGCTATGGACGCGATTTCGCGCGTGTGGACCGATAGTAAGAACCGGTACAGCAGCGCGCCGAAACACCTCCTCCGCTGACGAACCCAGAAGTGCCTTCTTCGATCCCGTCCAGCCGTGAGTGCCAAGAACAATCAAATCGAATTCTCGTTCTTTCAATATAGGTGATAACGCCGCCCAGACACCGGCGCCCCGCTCAATTAGTGTTTCTCGCGGAATTCCCACGAGTTCAGCCTCGACTCGTTCCATTTCTGCAATCGCTAAGTCCTCCTGATCGTCCGCCACCGTGGCGACCTTCTCTTTCGTCTGATACGCAGTTGGCACCAGGACATGGAGAGCCGTAACTTTTGCGCCGTATGAACGAGCCACCATACTTGCGAATGGAAGTGCGGCCGCCGATGGCTCCGAGAAGTCGGTCAAAAATAAAATATTCTTGAGCGCAATTCGTTTACTGGCTTCGACTGTCAACATAGCACTCCTTAGCGCGTTAGTCTGTTCTTCGCATGCGTAGCTTTGCGGTGATTCTGGGCACGATTGCGCGTGACCCTCGTCACCGTCACTCGTGCTGAATTCAGCCATTCTGGTCGTGTGTGGGAACACCGGACGAACCACAAACTAGTCATTCGATCGGAGATTTGCATGTTTCGCGACAAGCAATTGAATGAAATCGCAGCGTTGCCTTCACCAATCCTGTCGATTTACATAAACACGAGATCGGAAAATGCCTCGCGCGCCGCCGAACGAAACTGGCTGCGCATTCCCGTCTACAAAGTTCCGCTCAACCTGCTGCGCGAGTTCCAGCTCTCCGTCCTTTTCTTCCTAAGCCTCGCCCGCGCCAAGTAAACCCAATTGCGTCGTCACACAGCAAACCAAGCCGCGGTTCGGTCCTTATCGATTTTGTTATGCAAAGCCAGTGGCAATCAGAGCTACGAGCGCGAGCAATCCAAGCGGAGAATTCTTTACTGGAGAGCGCTCATCAGCGGCAATGGCCCGCCCATACCAAAGAAGGACTACTCGGACCGCAGTGCTTCTATGGGATCAAGATACGCAGCTTTTCTCGCAGGATAATAACCGAAGCCAATACCCACCAGTGCGGAGAATAAGACCGCCAGTAATACTGCACCTGGGCCGACCACCGTCGTCCAACCGGCGATACGTGAGATCAGGTAAGAAGCACCGAACCCAAACAGGATTCCGATAAACCCGCCGGCGATCGAAAGCGTGATCGCCTCCACCAGGAACTGCGTGAGAATATCGCGCACCTTTGCCCCCAAGGCTTGCCGCAATCCAATCTCTCGTGTCCGCTCTCGAACGGAGATCAGCATGATGTTCATAATCCCAATGCCGCCAACCACCAACGAGACTGAAGCCACGGCCGCCAGCATGATCGACATGATGCTCGAAGACGCCTCTTGCGCGGCGAACAGATCTTGCAGGTTCCGGATTGTGAAGTCGTTATCTTCGTTGTCCTGCAGATGGTGGCGTTGCCGGAGAAGCGATTCGGCTTCCTGCTGCGCCTCGGGGATAAGTGTGGCGGACTGTGCCTGCATGATGATGTTGTCTACGGCCCCGGCATTGGCCTGCTTGACCCCGATCACCTTTCGCTTCGCGGTTGAAACCGGAAGCAAGATCACATCGTCCTGATCCTGGCCCTGCGACGACTGGCCTTTCGGTGTCAGCACGCCAACAACTGTGAACGGAACGTTTTTGATGCGGATGGATTGGCCGATCGGGTCCACGCCGCCAAACAAGTTGTCCACCACCGTCTTACCCAGTACGGCAACCGTGTTCGCCGCATCCACATCCTCCTGCGTGAACACATCTCCTTCAACAACGGAGAGCTGGCGGATGGTCAAATAGTTCGATGTGGTACCATAGATGATCGTCGCCCAATTGTTGTTCCCGTTGACCACCTGCGCTCCGCCTCGCACAGTCGGCGCTGCCAGTCCCACACTGGGACACTGCGCGGTAATGTCCTTCGCATCAGCTTCCGTCAACGTCACCGCATTGCCGCTCCCCAGACGCAGACCGGAGCTAGTCGTACTCCCCGGCTGAATGATGATGATGTTGCTGCCGATGCTCGCAATTTGATCCTGAATTCGCTGAGTGGCACCGGAGCCAATGGCAACAGTGGCGATCACTGAAGCGACGCCGATTACAATCCCCAGCATGGTGAGGGACGAACGCAGCTTGTTTATGGCCAGCGCTCGAAACGCAATCCGGATGGATGAAAGAAAGCGCTTCATACCGTCACTTCCATCGGGATCGGAAGGACAAGCTCTCCCTCGCTTCCCTTCGCCGGGTGGGCGACCGGAGCATCGCTGACGATCATCCCGTCCCGAAACCCGATAATTCGATCCGCGTACGCAGCAATTTCATCCGAGTGCGTCACCAGGAGAATAGTAATGTGCTGCGTTCGGTTCAGTTGCTGGAAGATGCTGAGAATTTCTGCGCTGGTGCGCGAGTCCAGCGCGCCGGTCGGTTCGTCGGCGAGAAGTATTTCCGGGCGGTTGATTAGTGCCCGGGCAATCGCAACCCTCTGTTGTTGCCCGCCGGAGAGCTGTGTCGGGAGGTTGTGTCCCCGATCCGAAAGACCGACCGCTGCAAGCGCACGCTGGGCGAGCCCATCCTCATTACTCGTATCCGTATTCTTGTAAAGTAGCGGCAGTTCCACATTTTCCAGCGCGTCCATGCGCGGCAGCAGGTTGAAATTTTGAAAAACGAAACCAATCTTCTGGTTCCGTATTTCGGCGAGCTGGTCGCGATCCATGGTTTGAACGGGAATGCCGTCAAGCAAGTACTGGCCTGAGGTTGGTCGGTCCAGGCACCCGATAACATTCATCAACGTCGATTTGCCGGAGCCGGATGGCCCCATGATCGCGACGAATGCTCCACGCTCGATGCTGACCGTAACACCTTGCAACGCGTTCACTGTAACGTCGCCAAGCTGGTAAGTCTTCTTCAAGTCCCGAATGTCGATGAGCGGCGGCATGACAGGCTCCTCAGATTCCCGGGCCGCGCCGGCCGCCGCTGGTGGTGCCGGGAGCCGGAGTGGAAGTGGTGGTCGTTGTCGTCGCACCAGTGGTGACCCTCACGATAACCTGATCGCCCGCTTGCAAACTGCCCGAAGTGACCGCTGTTGACTTTCCGTCCGATAGTCCGTACGTGACCGCGACGGCTTGAACATTTCCTCCTCGCACCACGAACACGTTCTGCTTACCGGGTAGCGTCGCCGGCAGGCCGAGCTGTTGTATTACTGCCGGGGTCACGTTGAGTCGCAAAACCGCATTCGGCACCTTGAGCGTGTCATCCGCCTTCGCGGTCAGAATTCTGGCATTGGCCGTCATCCCAGGGAACAGTTTCAAATCCGCATTTGATACCGCGATCACGACATCGTACGTGACCACGTTTTGCGCATTGATAGGTGCTTTGCGCACTTCGGTTACCAAGCCATTAAACGTTGTGGTGGGATACGCATCCACGGTGAAGGTTGTTTTCTGCCCGGAGCTGATTTTGCCGATATCTGACTCGTCCACGTTTGTATCGAGCTGCATCTTCGTTAGGTCCTGTGCAATCTCGAAAATCGTAGGAGCGGCGAACGATGCTGCCACCGTCTGGCCCACATCCATGCGGCGAGCGATCACTGTGCCGTCAACGGGGGCCGTAATTTGCGTGTGTGCAAGATTAATCCTGGCTTGCGCGAGCGACGCTTGTGCCTGCCGCTCCTGTGCTTGGGCGGCAATCAATTGGCTATTCACCACACTCACCTGTGCCTGGGCCGATTGAATCGTTTGTTTTGCGGCATCGATCTGGGCGTTGTCAGCCGTGGTTTGTGCCTGCGCGGCGTCATAGGTCGCCTTGGCGGCATCATGGTCCTCTTGGGAGACAATCCCTTGATTAAACAGGCTGTCCATTCGTTGCCACTGTGCCTTCGCGTTTAACGCGTTTGCAATGCCCTTGGCAGCGATCGCTTCGACGCTTTTCTCGTTCGCTAACGTCCCGGAAAGATCCGAGTTCGCCTTCACTACCTGAGCGCCTGCAGTGACGACTGCGGACTGTGCCGATCCTAGCGCCGCCTGGGCCTGATCAACCTGCGCCTGAAAAGTCTCGGGGTCGATTAAGGCAACGAGTTGTCCCTTCTTCACCTTAGTGTTGAAATCAGCGTAAAGCGCTTTGATGTTTCCCGATACCTGACTGCCCACCTGCACATCAACCACCGCGTTGAGAGTGCCTGAGGCCGTTACGCTGGTCTGGATTGGTCCTCGCTCGACCGGCACGGTGTCGTAGCTGATCGCGTTTTGCGTGTGGCTCCGCCACAATTCCACTCCAATTGCTAGGACAACTACCACGCCAATCACCACACCCCATTTGGCCCATTTGTTCCGGAAAAATGATTTGTGGGGCGGGGCAGGACGGAAGCCCGGCTGGGGAACGACAACCGGAACCGGCTCCTCTCTTGCTGGTGCAACCTCAACCGTAGCTAGTATCTTAGCCACAAGTCTCTTCTCCTGGATCTCTCTTAGCGGGTCCGCCTACAGGTTTGTTCGTCTCCTTGGCCCATTTCGATGTTGTTTGTTCCAAGGAGACACGCGACCGAAGCGCCTCGATGAGCGAATTACTGGAAGTAATCACTTCGGAAGTCCTGTCTGGCCCGACCGTATTCTGCGCGAGCCCTTGCTTCTGGGTCGTTTCGATGGAATTTGCTCCCCGCCAAGAACTCTACGGCCCACTTCTCTCTTTTACTCCCTCGTCTTGCTACTATCCGTGACCCTCCGCACACGTCACTGTGACCTACGCGACATTCGCGTCCGGGAATGACTGTGCGAGAAGAGACGGTCAAATTGATACCTTGGTCCTCCGGTTCTGAATTAGCTAAATTCCCAGCATTGTGCAGATTGCAATACATGTGTTTCGCATCTCTGTTAACTGTGACTCGAATCACATGCCCGACGGGCAGTTCACGCTACAAGCTAACTGTTCCGGGAGGATGTGGAGCACAGGAACGGAAGAGTCGGCCAACATGAAACCGAATCACCTTTACGAAACTTCAACTGCCATCGTAGTTACAATCGCGCTCTTGATCGGAGCCGCGGAATTCTATTGGTTACGCGAGCTTCTGGTTGCATTGCTAATCCTTGCACTTATATCTGGCGCCGTCTGGATGGTTGTACTCGCTGTCTTTTTCGTACAGCAAGAAGCCCGCAAAGGATTGACCAATCTTGAGCGGAGTCTGGTTTACCGGAGACCACGAGTGGCCGCAACCTCCGCACAAGTGCATGCCCATCCTAGGTTGAGGAGCCCGTGATGGAACTAATCGAGGTTATTAAGCACAGGCGTGCCGTTCGCAACGTAAATATCTCTTCGGAACAAGTAGTGGCTATCGGCGGGATTTCTTCTTTCGAGAGAAGTATTCTTTGACCGACTTGGATCTCACTCACGGGGACCTCGCTGCCGGAATGAACTACTTCATCGGCGGGTAACAACGCTGATAATCTGAGAACTGCTGCGGCGGCGGTGTACCTCACATCTGCCTTGTTGTCTGCCATGTGTGCAGTGATCGGCCCGATCAAAGTGACATCGCTGTGACGTGCGATCGCAGACAGGGCCGCCACTCGCACGGCCCAGTGTTTATCGGCCGCCGCCTTTAGCAGACCTTTGTTGATTCGTGAATCGGGGTCATTCTCCAATTTCGACAGCGCCATAATTCGCATCGGAGAAGCGTAGTCTTTGG
>ODAK010007680.1_pt1 | contig 10841 bp, 11 predicted proteins | sample 1539591 | NCBI WGS metagenome assembly ODAK01 (sample SAMEA3539303, study PRJEB22396) | soil metagenome | biome: tundra; feature: field; material: soil | place: USA | collected 2010-05 | depth 0.15 m | reverse complement strand
CTCGCTTCCGTGCCCAGGTTCGGGGTTAGCGGCACGCTCGCTTCCAGTTCCCGCGTCCAGCGCCGGCACCGGCACCGGCTCCGGCTCCGGCTCCGGCGTCATTACCGCACCCGTTCAGGGCGGGTTGAAAGGCTAGAGGAGCTCCCCGTGGGCTGAGCCGGTGGGCTCGCCTTCGCGTGGTCGCGGTTCCTCGCCTGGACCATAGGCTGGCACGGGCAAACCACCTGGGACCTCACTGCCCCGGTCCACGGCACCGGCCTCGAGCACCTGGAGCGACGCACCGGCAGTGCCCTCGATTGCACCGACGCCGAACGGGACCCACTTGGCAGGATCCTGGAGGCGATGCGCCTCGGTGTTGCCGCGGGTGTGGATCTCGCTGAAGCCCTTCGGCTCGATCCACATCCGCTCGCCTTCGAGCAGCCCCAGGATGCCCGATTGGCCCGGCTCCGCGCGCTCGTTCTGACAGTACGAGCAGGCGGCCCGGTCGTGCTGGCGGTACGTTGGCGGCTCCTCGTAGGTCGTGATGTAGCCCTCGTAGTTGCGCAGCACGACCTTGTGGTCCGAGTAGCTGATCAGGTAGTTGGGCATCACCGGGATCTTGCCGCCACCGCCGGGCGCATCGATCACGTAGGTTGGAATGGCGTAGCCGCTGGTATGGCCACGCAGACCTTCCATGATCTCGAGACCCTTGCCAACCGGGGTGCGGAAATGGCCGGAGCCCTCGACAAGGTCGCACTGGTAGAGGTAGTAGGGCCGGATCCGGTTCTCCACCAGCTTGTGGACGAGCGAGCGCTGGATATGGACGCAGTCGTTGACCCCGGCCAGGAGGACCGATTGATTGCCGACCGGCAGGCCGGCCCGGGTCAGCTTGTCGACGGCCCGGCTCACCTCTGGGGTGATCTCGTTGGGGTGATTGAAGTGGAGGTTGATCCAGACGGGGTGGTATTGCTGGAGCATCTGGCAGAGCTCGTCGTCGATTCGCTGGGGCAGGAAGACCGGGACGCGCGAGCCGATCCGGATGATCTCGATGTGGGGAATCTCGCGCAGGCCACGCAGGATTGATTCGAACAGTTTTGGGGCGAGCGTGAGTCCGTCGCCGCCGCTGATCAGCACGTCGCGAACCTGGGGCGTTCGGCGCAGGTAGTCGAGCTGCGCCTCGTGCTCCTTGCGGTTGAAGTTCATCGTCGGGTCTCCGACGATCCTGCTCCTGGTGCAGTACCGGCAGTAGCTCGCGCACTGGGTGGTGACCAACATCAGGACCCGATCGGGATAGCGGTGGACAAGGCCAGGGACAGGCGAGTGGCGATCCTCGGCCAGCGAGTCTTCCATCATTCCGGTGAAGGCCGACTGCTCGCGCCCGAGCGGGATCACCTGGCGCCGAATCGGGTCGTCCGGATCATGCGGGTCGATCAGGCTGATGAAGTACGGGGTGACATCCACCCTGAACTTGTCGGGGGCGGACAACCCCTCGCGCTCCTCGTCGGTCAGCTCCAGGATCTGCCCGATCTCCTCGAGCTCGTTGACCCGGTTGCTGAGCTGCCAGCGCCAGTCGTTCCACTTCTCGTCGGGCACGTCCTGCCAGATCGGCGCCCGCCGGCTGATCGCCGGTAAGCCATCGACCCCGAGGAGCCGGGCGGGGTCGCGCCGGTTCACGAAAGGCGTCACTTCAGCGGCAGCGCTGGCCTGGCGGGCAACGGCGGTCTGATTCTCCGGAGCGTCCACGCGCTGGCCTCCTGCCTTCGCGACCGAACCTGTCGACCGTCTAACCGGGCCGAGACGCATAAACTCTATGCAGTCTGCATGTCGGATGATACCCGGGAAGGGGCGCGACGGTCCAGCGAATCTCCCGATATGGCGAATCTGGACGGTGCCGGCGGGCGCCGATCCGGCCCCCGATATGGCGAATCTGGACGGTGCCGGCGGGCGCCGATCCGGCCAGCCTCGGGGCAGGCCGCGGACGCACATCGATGTGACCGATGGGAGGCCGGCAGGCCTGCCACCGTCCTTAGACGGACAGGCTGTCGAGGTCCGCCGGGATCACGGCGTGAGTCCTCAAGCCGTTGTTCGGCTCACTCCCCGATGACAGACCAGAGCAGTCCCATCAGGATGAAAAAACCGGTGAACATGGCGATCAATGCCAGACCGCCGTAGGGCGAGTTGGCGCCCTCGTGGGGCACGAGCTGGAGGCCGATCCCGAAGACCAGCGCCCAGCTGATCGCGAGGAAGGTGAAAAGGAACTTCGTGTTCGGGTTCGTCATCGCCCGCACCAGGCCCGGCGAGCGGCCCTCAGAGGACATCGCCGCGCGGGCGAAGATGAACACGAATCCGCCACTGATGACCGTGGCGATACTGAAGATCGCGAACTGCAGCGGTCCCTGGAACGGGGCGAGGAGGAGTTGCACCTGGGCGCCTCGGCGATCTGAGACTGAACGACGGGATCGTAGCAGATGGACCCGGCCGTGAGCCCGCCTGCAGCTCAGGCAGGGCCCACGTAGAAGCTGCGGATCGCCTCGCCGACCAAGTCGGCCCAGCTGCTCAGGGCCTCAACCTCGGCCGGCCCATAGGCAGCGACACGCGGGCTCTCAACGTTGACCACGCCCATCGGCCGGGCGTCCAGGAAGATCGGGACGGCCAGCTCGCTGCGCGTCCGGCTCCCCGGGAAGCTCAGGAAGTCCGGGTCATCCTCCACGTCGAGCACGAGCGCCGGGACCGCGGTCGTGAAGGCGCGGCCGCACACGCCGTTCAGGCCGATGGTCCAGGCACCCGCCCGGACCTCACCCAGGTCCTCGCCCGCTCCCCAGTGCTGGGCGGCAAGACGCAGCCGGCGGACGGCCGGATCCCACAGGAACAGGGCGCAATGCTGGAGCGAATGAGCGCGGCTCAATTCGTCGATCAGCGCTTGAGCGCGCACGAGGCTGTCCGGACCAAGCTGCAGGTCCAGCTGAGCAGGATCCTCGGCGTCGCGCTCGCCGGATCCCATCTCCCTGGGATGCACCGTATTCGTCCCCTCGATTTTGGCACCTGGCGGGTTGGCACCGTCCCGCTGAAGCCAGGGCACAGTATCCACCACGCGAGCCAGCCAGGACGTCGGGCGGGTCCTCCGGGCTGGGCGGGTACGATGCGGCCATGCCCCCCAGCCGGCGTCGTCCAGGCCGCGTGCTCCTCGGATACGAATCGAGACCGTAGCCGCGCAGATGACGATCTTCGAGCGACTCGGGCGGCTCGTCTATCGGCGGCGCTGGCTGATCGTCGCCGCCTGGGCGGTGCTCCTGCTGGTCGCCCTGCCGCTCGCGCCACGCGCCTCCGCGGTGCTCCGCGCCGGTGGCTTTAACCTGGCCGACCTCGAATCCTCGCGGGCCCGAGCCGAACTCCACGCTGAGCTCGGCCTGCCGGAGTCGGCTCTCGCCCTGGTCTATTCGAGCACTACGGCGCGGGCCGGCGAACCGACCTTCGAGGCCGCCACGGCCGCCGCCCGCCAGGCGATCAGGGCGGCGCCGTACGTGGCCCAGGTCCTGTCCTATGAATTCGCACCGAGCCAGGTATCGAAAGACGAACGGACGGCCTACGACACCGTCCTCCTGGATATCGATCCGGACGACTCCCCGGACGCGCTGCCGGCGATCCAGGACCGGCTGGCAAGCCTGCCGGCTGGGCCCGTGACGATCGAACTTGCCGGCGGGCCGGCGTTCTACAGCGACATCCAGACCGTCTCTGAGAGCGACCTGCGCCGAAGCGAGTTTGTTTCCCTGCCCCTGGCCGGCCTCACCCTCCTGCTGGTATTCGGCTCGGTGGTGGCCGCGGCCGTGCCGCTGGCGGTGGGCGGCGCGGCCGTTGTGGTCTCACTGGCCGCCATCTTCGTCGTGGCCAGCTTCACCGAGATGAGCATCTTCGTGCTCAATCTGGCCACGCTCCTGGGCCTTGGCCTGGGCGTCGACTACTCGTTGCTGATGACCAGTCGCTTTCGCGAGGAACTCCGACGCCGGCTCCCGTCGGACGAGCCGGCGGTGGCAGTCGCGGACGCCATTCAGGCCGCCGTGGCAACGGCCGGACGGGCCGTCTTCTTCTCCGGCCTGACGGTCCTGCTGGGGCTCCTGGGACTGGTCCTGTTCGAGTTCACGATCCTGCGCTCGGTCGGGATTGCCGGCGCGATCGTCGTCGGCGTCGCCGCCCTCGCGGCTTTGACCCTGCTGCCGGCGATCCTGTCGATCCTCGGGCCAAGGCTCGATCGGCTGGCAGTCCGTCGGGTGAATTCCGCGCCCTCTGCGAACGAGCCCTGGGCCCGCCTCGCGCGGTCGGTGATGCGCCGGCCGCTTCTTGTGTTCATCCCAACGCTCAGCCTGCTGCTCGTGCTGGGGGCGCCGTTCCTGCACGTCCGGCTGAACGCACCCGATGCGACGATCCTGCCGCCAAGCGTTCCTTCCCGGGTCGCCTTCGATCGGCTCGATGCGGCATTCGGCGCCGGGCGGTTTGCCCCTCTGTCACTGGCCATCCGGACCACCGGCCCGGCGACCAGCCCGGCCAACGTTGCCGCTCTCTACAACTATTCACGACGACTGGCCGCCGATCCCAGGATCACCTCGGTCAGCGGCTACGTGGATCTCGACCCGCGGATCACCGTCGCGCAGTACCAGCTCCTCTACGGGTCACCCAGCGGTCCGCCCGATCGCCTCGTCGCGGCCACCCTGGCGGCGACCACCAAGGGCGACCTGACCGCATTCACCGTGACCACGCCATACGGCCCGAACGCGGATCAGGGTCGGGCCCTGGTGACCGACCTCCGATCCGGGGTGGGCTTGCTTGCGCCGCCGCCGGGCGTGACCGTCCTGATCGCGGGCGGCGCGGCCGACGTCAGCGATGTCGTGGATCGAGTAGCGGCCGACTTCCCACGGACCGCTCTGTTCATCTTCGTTACGACCTACCTCGTCCTGCTTGTTCTGCTCCGCTCGGTGATCCTGCCAGCCAAGGCCCTGGTGATGAACAGCCTGTCGATCCTGGCCTCATTCGGCGCCCTCGTCTGGATCTTCCAGGACGGGAACCTGTCGAGGATCCTCGGCTTCCAGCCGCTCGGCTATGTTGAGACCACCCTGCCCGTGATCCTGTTCTGCGTCCTGTTCGGGCTATCGATGGACTATGAGGTCTTCCTGCTGACCCGCATGAAAGAGGCCTGGGACCGAACCCACGACAACACCGAGGCCGTGGCCTGGGGACTCGAACGGAGCGGCCGGATCGTGACCTCGGCGGCCCTGATCGTGGTCGTCGTGGCCGGCTCGTTCGCGTTCGCCGATGTCGTGCTGATCAAGGCGGTCGGCCTGGGCGTGGCGATCGCCATCGCGATCGACGCTACGATCGTGCGGGCGCTCCTGGTGCCCGCCACGATGCGCCTCCTGGGCGTTTGGAACTGGTGGATGCCCGAGCGCCTGCGGCGCTGGCTGGCCGAGCGCGGGGCGGGTTCCGACAAGGAGGCCGCCCGATGACGGCCTGGCGTGGCCCGCTGGCGACAATCTGCTCCGTCGTGCTCCTGCTTGCAGCGTGCACTGGTGGACCGATCCTGGCCAATCCGCCTGCTTCGCTCAACCCGGAGCCCGCTGCACCACCCGGTCCGGCGGCGGTCTCCGATCCGGTCCCGATCCGGCTGCCGCGGGACGACGCGGCCCATCAGCGCCTGACCGAATGGTGGTACTACACCGGCCACCTTCGTGACGTTGCGTCGGGCGCCCGTTTCGGCTTCGAGTACGTGATCTTCCGGGCCGAGCGAGGGGCGTTCCCGGTGACCTGGGCCTCGCACCTGGCGATTACCGACGAGAGCGGGGACGCGTTCCATTACGCTCAGCGCAGCGTTGTTGGTGAGGCCGTGGACCTTAATGCGACCGCGGCGACCCCAGCCCCAGGGTTCTCGTTCTCAATTGGGGCCGACCCCACCGATCCGACGACGCTCGGACGACCCGCCTGGACGATGGAGGGGGTCAACGGCACCGACCATCTGGCCGCTCGCCTCTCGGCCGCCGAGGCGATCGCGGCTCATTCGCCCGGCGGGTTCGGCCTGGACCTGGCCCTCCAGGCTGCGAAGCCGGCCGTGCTCGAGGGCGGAGCCGGCTGGATCGACTTCGGGCCGGCCGGCGGCTCTTACTACTATTCCCGGACAGACCTCCTCGCGACCGGCTCGATCGTCCTCGATGGACGAACGTTGCAGGTGGACGGAAGCGCCTGGTTCGACCACCAGTGGGGCGACTTCATCGCGGTGGGAGGGGGCGGCTGGGACTGGTTCGCGGTAAACCTGGCCGACGGAACCGACCTCACCCTGTCCCTGGTCCGGGCCTCCGACGGGAGCTATCCGCTGGTCTACGGGACGCTCGTCGATCGCGACGGTCGGGCCAGCCACCTCGATCGAACCGCGTTCAGCGTCGTGGTCACGAAGCATTGGACGTCGCCCACGACCGGGGCGTCGTACCCGGCAGGCTGGACCATAACGATCCCGGGCCAGGCGTTGACGATCAACCTGCAGCCGACTGTCGCCAACCAGGAGCTCGATACGCGGGCCACCACTGGTGTTGTCTACTGGGAGGGATCCCAGGTGGTCAGCGCGGTCCGCAACGGCCAGGTGCTCGGCGGCGAAGGCTACGTTGAGCTGACCGGTTATGGCCCGAGCCGTTAGCCCGAGCCGTTAGCCCGAGGCCGCCGGGCTCGCTGCCGGGATCGGGGCGCCGGGCAGATCCACTCCGCCACTCTCGCCCAGTACGTCGGCCGCGCGCTGAATCGTTAGCCCGAGGCTGCCGGGCTCGGGGCGCCGGGCAGATCCACTCCGCCACTCTCGCCCGGTACGTCGGCCGCGCGCTGGATCGCCGGAGGCGCCACCAGCACCGAGATCATCTGCTTGGCTGCCGCCTCATAGGCCGTCTGGCTCGCCAGCTGGGCACTCAGGCCGTTGGCTGCCGCCGCTTGAACCTGGGCGTAGAGCCGTCCGACCTGGCCCTGGAGCGTCGCCGCTTCCGGCCAGGCGCTGAGGTAGCCGACAACGCTGCTGCCGTACGTCGCAGCCGCCGACATCGCGCGCAGTGTCGCCGAAATCGCGCCGGTGTCGATTGTGCGAGCCCGCAGTTCCTGCGTCAGGCTGTCAGCGGATGTCGCCAGTTGGTCATTGGACGACGCCACCTCGCGTAACGCACTGGCGGCCAGCGGATCGACCACCGACGTGCGTGCCGACGCGAGCGGGGATCCCGGGGTGGGGCTCGGGCTGGCGCCGGCCGGGAGCACCGCCGTCGTCCCACCGGCCGTTCGACTCGCACTCATGATCATCCAACCGCCAGCCCTCCAACGAGCAGGCCGAGAACGGCCCCCGTGGTCAGGAACAGGAGCGCCCGGGACGCGGCGACGCCCATCAGGATTCGCATGCCGCAGCCGCTGCAGCGGACGAGGCCGTCGGCGACCGGACGCCCGCACGACGGGCAGGAGACATACCCGCCGGTCCGCTCGTCGCCGATCATCATTGCTGGAACCTGCGCGGGATCCTTCTTCTTTCGCAAGCTGAGCATTGTCGCCATTCTGGCAGCCTACCGAGGGCGGCGAAGGCAGGAGATCGATCGATCGTCCTGCCGGCCGATGGGACTTGGCGCCCTGACGCTCAGGGGATCGGCCGGCTCGGCCTACGGTTCCGAGGATCCTCGCAGGGCGAGCGCGGCGACGAGCCAGCCGGAGACGATCGTCAGTGCATAGCCGGCACACCACACGCAGATCGCGCCGATCACGAACAGCTCGAGATAGGTCAGGTAGGCGACGAACAGGACGCCGAGCAAGCCGAGACCGTACAGGCCGAGCAAGGCCCAACGGTCGGCGCGCCGCCACCAGGTCAAGGACAGGCCGACGAGCACGATCGAGTAGCCACACCCAAAGAGGGCAACCGGGATTCCGAACAGCTCGCTGTACGAGCTCAGGGCCACCGTCTCGCAGCCGTGGAGCGGTCCGCAGACCGGCAGCCCGCCGCTCAACCGGGTCCCGGCGAGATACGCGGCGATCAACAGCCCAATGACGGCGAGACCGGTTGTTGCCGAACCCCTCCGACCCGCGCTCACGGCACCGCGGAGCCACCGGGCGATGCCGCCGGGCCGGCGAGGGACCGGATCATCGCCGACAGGTCGGCATAGGTATTGAGCTTCTGGAGCTTGTTGTTGACAAAGATCGTAGGCGTCCCCGTGATCCCAATTGCCGTCCCAGCGGCTTGCTCAGCCCGGACCGCCGCCGCTTTGGCCGGATCGACCAGGCACGTGTCGAACGTCGCCTGATCCAGGCCCACCTTCAGCGCAATCGCGTCGAGCCTGGCCTGGGTGAACCAGCCCTGGTTCTCGCCGTTCGGGTTCTGATTCGCGTATAGCCAGTCGTGGTACGGCCAGAACTTGGCCTGGTCGTTGGCGCACTGTGCCGCGACGGCAGCCTCGAGCGACTCGTCAGGCGAATGCCCGGTTCCCAGGAATGAGTAGTCGTGGAACTGGTAGCGGACCACCCCGGTGGCCACGAAATCCTGGATGACGTGGGGCTCCCACTGGAGGGTCCAGACCTGGCAATACGGGCACTGGAAGTCTTCCCAGGCGTCCACCTTCACGGGTGCGCTGGCCGAGCCCAGGATCGCGCCCTGGCGTGGGATCGAGTCCGCGACCGGGTTGGCCGGCGGGTTCAGCGCGGATGGGTTCGTCGGGGCCGCAGCGTGCGAGTTCAGGACGATGACCAGGACGACCGTGGCAATCACCGCGAGCATCGTCGTGATCGCCGTCGGGTTCCGCCACAGGGGCCGGCTGGTGGGCAGGCTCCTCGGCCGGCGCACGGTGGGCCGGCCCGTCGCCTGCGCACGCTGCTGCTGGCGACGACGGCGTCGGGACGAGGGTTCAGGCGGCGGTGTCTGAGCAGGAATGATGCGCCTCGACGATCCGCTCAGCCATGCCGGCTGTTGGCTGCCTGGCACTCCGGGCAGATGCCGAATAGCTCGAGCCGGTGCGACTGGATCTTGAAGCCGGTCCGCCGTCCAACGTCCCGGGCCACGGCCGGCATCCCGCAGGCCTCGACCTCGGTGGTCCGGGCGCACTGCGAGCAGATCACGTGGTGATGATGGACCGGCTCGCATTCGACGTAGGCGTGGTCGCCGTTGGGCAGGTCCACGCGCTCGACGGCGTTGAGCTCGGTGAACAGCTCGAGCGCCCGGAAGATCGTCGCCCGGCCCACGTCCAGCCGTCGCTCACGGGCATCGTCGACCAGGTCGGCTGCGCTGAAGTGGCCGTCCCGCCGCGAGATCAACCCGGCCACCTTCCGACGCGGTTCGGTCAGGCGATAGCCTGCCCGGTCGAGCACCGTGACGATCGTCGGAATGTCGGTCATGGCCGGACGATACCACGGAATCGCCAGCCTTCGATTGATCGCTTGACGATACTCAGTCTCATTTGCTAGGCTTCGTGTCCGCCGTAGGAGGCAGTTGGACGTGCGCCGCTTGTTGAGACTGAATCTGGCGGGCATCGTTATCCTTGAATCTGGCGGGCATCGTTATCCTCTCCGCGATCCTCGGGCTAGCCGCCTGCGACGGCTTGACTTCCTTACCTTCGGCCGTGCCAACCGTGCCGCCACTGGGTGGCCCGTCGCCGGCCGGAAGCGCTGCCCCGATCCTGGTCCTCGGCACGGAGAACTTCTACGCCGACTTGCTCGGCCAAGTCGGCGGTGCGCGGGTGACGGCAACCAGCCTGCTGAACGACCCGAATGCCGACCCACATGCGTTCGAGAGCAGCACCCAGGCTGCGGTGGCCGTGGCTGATGCGCAGTTGGTGATCGTCAATGGCCTCGGCTACGACGCCTTCATGGACAAGCTCCTCGGGGCATCTCCAGACTCGAGCCGCCAGGTGATCAACGTTCAGCAGCTGCTCGGGCTGCCCGACGGCGCGAACGCCCACATCTGGTACGACCCGGCCACGATGCCGAAGGTCGCCGCGGACGTAGCGGCGGCGCTCGGCTCGATCGACCCGACCAATGCGTTCTACTTCAACGCGCGGTCAGCCCTCTACCTCGACTCGCTCCAGCCAGTCGCGGCTAAGATCGCCGAGATGAAGACCCGTTTCAGCGGCATGCCGGTTGCCTTCACCGAGCCGGTTGCGGGCTACCTGGCGACCGCGATGGGCCTCCAGGTCCTGACCCCGGAGGGTTTCCAGAAGTCGATCGAGGACGGCACTGACCCGGCTCCGGCAGACGTCGCTGGAGAGAGCGACCTGCTCACCGGCAAGAAGGTCAAGGTCCTCCTGTACAACAGCCAGGTCACGTCGCCGATCACGACCCAGATGCACGACCTGGCCGTGGCTAACGGGATTCCCGTGGTCGGCGTCGCCGAGACGATCCCGGCGGCCTACTCCAACTACGTCAGCTGGCAGCTCGGGCAGCTCAATCAGCTCGAGCAGGCGCTCGCCGCCGGTGGCTGAGCCCGAACCGCGACTCTCGGTCCGCTTCGAGGCGGCCACGCTCGACTATCACGATCGGCGCGTTTGGGGCGACCTGTCGCTTGAATTCCGGGAGCCCTCATTCGTGGCGATCCTGGGGCCCAACGGTTCGGGCAAGACCTCGCTGCTGCGGGTGATCCTCGGCTTGACCCCGTTGTCGAGCGGGACCGTGGAGGTCCTTGGAGAAGCGCCCCGGCGGGGCAACGCCGGGATCGGCTACGTGCCCCAGCACCAGTCGTTCGACCAGGACCTGCCGCTCCGTGGCCGCGACCTCGTCCAGCTTGGGATCGATGGCCATCGCTGGGGTGTCGGACGGCCGTCGGCGGCCGACCGGCGTCGAGTGAGCGAGGTGATCGAGGCCGTGGAGGCAACGCCCTACGC
>ODAK010007679.1_pt1 | contig 10841 bp, 12 predicted proteins | sample 1539591 | NCBI WGS metagenome assembly ODAK01 (sample SAMEA3539303, study PRJEB22396) | soil metagenome | biome: tundra; feature: field; material: soil | place: USA | collected 2010-05 | depth 0.15 m | reverse complement strand
TGGCCACACCGAAGACCATCGCCCCGAAGAACAGTGGAGCCCAGGCGTCGACGAAACCTTGGGGCTGGAAACCGAGGAATCCCGACAGGAACCCGTTCTGGAAGATCAGCCGGCCGATACCGAACGCGCCGGCAACTGACAGAGCGGTGATGGCCACCCCGAGTGCGGCGATCAGGGGCGCTTGGAGAGCGATGAGCAACAACAAGAATCCGAGGACGGCGAGTAGTCCGAGCACGAGCGGCGTGTGTGATGAAAGTGTCGCCTGTAGGTCGTGGTTCTCAGCGGCGGCACCACCCACGAGACTGCCGGCCGGCAGGATCTGTCGGAGGTGGTCGATGGTGGTCCCGGTAGCTGACGTGGAGGGCCCGGTGGTCGGTACGACCTGGTCGAGCACCCATCCGGCGCGAGTCGGTCCGGGTGCGGTCGCCTCCACTCCGGCGGTGTGCTCGAGAGTGGCGAGTGCGGCCGATTGCTTCGCTGCTGGCACCAGTACCTGGAGCGTCCCTGGAGCGCCCGGACCGAAGGCGCTGACCACCTCGTTGTAACCAATCCGGGCATTGGTAGTGGCAGGGATGATCGTGATAGAGGGCATGTTGGTCCGCATGCCGATGATCGGGGAGGCGGCCAGGAGAAGCAGTACCAACGCGGCCGCGCCGGTCGGGAAGGGGTGGCGCCATAAGAAGCGGCCCCACGCGTGGAGGGTCCGGTCGAGGGGGCGGGGACCTTCGGGGCGCTCCGTACGCCGCAGGTGAATGGTTCCCTTGTTGATTCTCGTCCCGAGACGCCCGAGGACCGCGGGCAACAAGGTGAGGGTGGCCGCCAACACCGCGACGACCGACAGCATGATCCCAAAGGCCATGCTCCGAAAGGCCGGGCTCGGGACGAGCAAGATGGCGGCCAATGAGGCAAGCACCGTGAGGGCGCTGAAGGCAACGGCCTTCCCCGCAGTATCGATCGTCTCGGCGACCGCGGCGACAACGGCCTCCCGGTCCCCCGGCGCAGCACCTCGGCGCTCGAGGGCGGAGCGGAATCGCATCACCAAGAAGAGGGCGTAGTCGATGCCGAGCGCCAGGGCGAACATCAAGGCGAAGTTGAGGGCCCAGATCGAGACAGGCGTGAATTTCGTCGTGATCACCAGCGCCCCAGCGGCCACGAGGAGGCCGGCCATAGTGAGGAGCAAAGGAAGACCTGCCGCCACCAGGCTTCCGAAGGCGATGACCAAGATAATGATCGTCACCGGCCACGAGAGCATCTCCGAACGCAACATGGCCGACCGATTGGCATTGTTGAAGTTGGACCACAGGGCGCTGTCGCCGGTCAATGTGACGGTGATGCCTGGCCGCGACAGCGCGCCAAGCGGTGCCGCCAAGGCGTCGGCCGCCTTGACCATGTCGTTCGAGTTGGCGGCGGCCCCCGCCGTGATTACCGCGGTGCGGCCGTCCTGGGACAGCGAGACCCCGGCCTGGGGCTGCACCACCGTCGAGATCCGATGATCGCTCTGGAGAAGGTGGGTGGCCTTGGACAGAGTCGCTTGCGCCTGGGGATCCGAGGCGATCGGGGAGCGGTGATCCACCACCACGACTTGGAGGGCCGTCGCCCCAAGTCCCGAGAAGTCCCGCTCGATGATCGCCCGAGCCTGGACGGACTGGCTGTTGGATGCCTGCCAGCCAGCACCGGCAAGTGCGCCCTCGACCCGGACGGCGAAGAAGCCGAACACGACGAGGACCAACAGCCATCCAACAAGCACCCAACGGAAGTGGGTTGCCGTCCATGCGCCGAGCCGTGCGAACGGGCTGGCATGGGTTTTGAGGGCCTTTCTGTCACCGACCACTCCGATCGGGTCGGAAGAGGTCGGTGGACCCATCGAAGGCTCAATGCCGGCTGGAGGGTCTGTGTCGAGATCGATGCCTGGGGTCGATGTCATAGGGGCCTTCCTTTGATTGCACGTGGACTCGCTGAGAGCAGCTCCAGATACCCATGTGGGTATAGTGAGGATAACACGATACCCGGGGGGGTATCATCTCTTGGCCCCATTCCCCGTTCGGGTGAAGCACGTCTCGGTTATGGACCGGGGACCGCGGTCGCTCAGAGGCAATAAGGAGGGAGACGATGGAGAACCCACTGCCGATGGTTCACAGGTACCCCCAGGGGTATATAATGTACTCAACGAACTGAGGAGGTGACGTGGCACGGATCGGATTCACAAGCAGCAGCGTCCTTCGGTTCGTTCACGACGGGGCTGGCTCGGGCTTGATCGGAGCACCGCTGGCGCTGGTCCATGGATCGCGGATGGCGTCGTACGGCGCTCAGATCCTGCGGGCAGTCGCGGCCCTCGATGGCCACCTATCCGCTACGGAGTTCGGCCATTGGCCTCCGATGACGCACGCGGCGGGGGTCTGAGCCGTGGATCGAGACCAGTGGGACGAGCGTTACGGCGGCGACGAGCTGGTGTGGACGAGCACAGCCAATGAGTTCCTCGTGTCGGAGGTTGCGGATCTTCCGGCGGGACGAGCCGTCGATCTGGCATGTGGGGAAGGTCGTAACGCGGTCTGGCTGGCCGAACGAGGCTGGAAGGTCACCGGGGTGGACTTCTCACCGGTCGGCCTGGCCAAGGCTCAGCGGCTGGCGGAGGAGCGTCAGGTGGATGTGCGTTGGGTCGAGTCAGCCGTCGAGGAGTGGACAGCCCCGCCGGACGGGTTCGATCTTGTAGCGGTCCTCTACCTGCAACTTCCACAGCCCGAACGCTCCGTCGCCCTGGCTGTCGCGGCGGCGGCGGTGGCGCCCGGTGGGACGTTGCTCGTCGTCGCCCACGATCACGACAATTTGACCAGAGGATTCGGCGGCCCATCGGAGGAAGCCGTCCTCTATTCCGTGGACGACGTGATCGATGTAGCCGATGCCGCTGGCCTTTCTGTCCAACGTGGCGAACAGGTGGTCCGCTTCGTTGACTCTGAATCCGGAAGGCACGGGGCCATCGACACGCTGGTGCGGGCCGTTCGATCGGTTTACGGGATGGGCCGGTGAGCAGGTGAGCGGTAGCTAACGACGGTGCGGTGGGCCCAGAGTCTGGACATGGACGAGCCAGAGGGCACCTTCAAGGGATTCAGGAAAGGAATGAGAGATGGAGCTTCCCCAAGATGTTGTCGAAGATGTGCGCAAACGGCTACGGCGAGTAGCTGGACAAGTTCAAGGTGTCGAAAGAATGCTCGAAGAGGGCCGGGAGTGTCGAGACGTTGTCGCCCAGCTGTCCGCTGCCACCAAGGCCTTGGAGCAGGCCGGATTCAAGCTGGTCGCTTCCGGTCTGGTGTACTGCATTCAGAACCCCGAGCAGGCGGAGGCCGATGGCTACGCCATCGAAGAGGTCCAGCGCATGTTTATGAAGTTGGCATGAGGAGGCCGACATGAAGGCCATAGAGATCACGATCGACCTGCCGATTGCCGAAGCCGAAACGGCTGTCCGCGCTGCTCTCAAGGATCAGGGCTTCGGTGTCCTGACCGAAATCGATGTCGCCGCCACCCTCAAGGAGAAACTCGGCGTTGAACGGAGCCCACTCAAGATCCTCGGTGCATGTAATCCGGGTTTCGCCCATCGAGCCCTCCAGCTCGACTCATCGGTCAGCCTGCTGCTTCCGTGCAATGTGGTGCTCGAGGGGGTCGGCGACGGCACCCACGTTTCGATTGCGGATCCCCGAGAGCTCATGCCGGCCGAATCGTTGCATGACCTGGCAGAGGAAGCGGCGGCTCAACTGTCCGCCGTGATCGACTCGCTGGGCCAGGACTGATCCATATGGTGCAATCGACTGTGATCAGGCCTCACATGCAGTTGTGTTCCCCCGTGGTATGGCGAGGCCCGAACTTCTGTCGGAATGGATCGCACATGAATCTCAAGGAAAAAGGGAGGCCCCCATGGCACGTGTCGTGATTCTCGGCGCAGGCATCTCCGGCCATACAGCCGCACTGCACCTCAAGCGTCGGCTGAAGCGAGCGCACGAAGTGATCGTTGTGTCGCCGAACGCCGACTGGAACTGGATTCCCTCCAACATCTGGGTGGGAGTAGGCAGGATGACCACCCAGCAGGTTACCTTTGCACTTCGGCCGATCTACCGCCGCAAGGGGATCGATTTTCGTCAGGCACGGGCTGTCGCTATTCGCCCCGAGGGTGAGGGCGAGAACGCCTCTGGCTCCGTGGATATCGTCTATACGGATCCGGCTCGCCTGGGTCACGAGGAGCGACTTACCTACGACTTCCTCATCAACGCCACCGGACCCAAGCTCAACTTCGCCGCCACCCCCGGGTTGGGACCGGACGGCAACTCCCTATCGGTCTGCACCGCCAGTCATGCCGAGCAGACGTCGGCGGCGTTGGACGACATCGTCGAAGCGCTCCAGCGTGGTGAGCGCAAGACACTGGTCATCGGGGTCGGGCACGGCTCGTGTACGTGTGAGGGGGCAGCGTTCGAGTACACGTTCAATGTCGAGCATGAGCTGCGGGCGAGGGGAGTGCGCGAGCAGGCCGACGTGATCTACCTCACCAACGAGTATGACCTCGGTGACTTTGGCGTCGGCGGTATGACGTTCGAGCAGAATGGGTTCGTCACCTCAAGCAAGATGTGGACTGAGTCGCTCTTCCGTGAGCGAGGCGTGCGCGCCATCCTCAGAGCTCACGTCGAGCGGGTCGACCCCGGGGTGATCCACTACGAGCAACTCGACGGGACCAAGGGCACATTGGCCTTCGATTTCGCCATGCTGCTCCCGCCGTTCCGAGGGGCCGATCTGAAGGCCTATGACCGCCAAGGCGCGGATATCACCGCAGACCTGTTCGCTCCGAACGGGTTCCTCAAGGTCGATGCCGACTATGGGACCAAGCCGTTCGAGGAGTGGAAACCCGAAGATTGGCCGAGCACCTACCAGAGTCCTCTCTATACCAACCTCTTCGGCGTGGGGATCGCATTCGCTCCTCCGCACCCAATTTCCCGACCCCGGTCGAGTCCGGACGGGACGGTGATCTCCCCGGCGCCGCCTCGGACCGGCATGCCGTCTGGCGTTATGGGCCGGGTGGTGGCCGAGTCGATCGCAGATCGCATCCACCGAGGCGAGACTGCCCCACTGCACACTGCGTCGATGGCATCGATGGGGGCGGCGTGCATCGCCTCAGCCGGAGCGGGGATGCGAACGGGGACGGCAGCTGCTATGACGATGTATCCCATCGTTCCCGACCGCACCCGCTTTCCGGAGTCCGGGCGCAGTCTCAAGGAGACCACCGGGGAGATCGGCCTCGGTGCCCACTGGACGAAGCTGCTGTTGCACTATCTGTTCATCTACAAGGCCAAGGCGCGTCCCGGTTGGTTCCTCATTCCCGAATGAGCGCGATCAGTGACAACTCCGATAATCCAGAAAGGCTTGATCCCATGGATGATGTAGCTCGCAGCATTGCCGAGGCCCCCCTGCCCACTCGGAGAACATTGCACGCCCGAGCCAGCGTCCCCTACCAGGTGATGCGCTTCGTGGCCTTCAACATCCGGATGCTCAGAATGGTCCGCAAGGCGCACCACTGATTGAGGTATCCGGGGTGTCGTCGTCATGAGAGGCAATTACATGCGCGCTCGTATGGCTGCCTGCAGTCCGAGACTCGTGGCGGCCACCAGGAGCCAGAGCATGGCTCCGAGGGCCATTGGCTTGAGACCTGTTCGTCGAACCTGGCCGAGTCGGGTGGACAGTCCAATGGCTGCCAGTGCGACGGTGATCATCAACTGAGCGATCTCCGAAAGCGCTCCATGCCAGTCCCGGGGGATCAGGCGGAACGTATTGAAGGCGACAGCGAGCACGAACCAGCCGATGAACGCTGGGACGATGCGGCGGAGATTCCCCGGCATGCGAGGTGCCCCGACGGAGTCATGCCCTCGGACTCCCCGAGAACGCCAGAGTGCCAACGCGAGGCAAATCGGAATGATCATGAGTGTCCGGGTCAGTTTGACCACCACCGCGTACGAAGTTGCACCGTGGCCGAAGACAGTGGCGGCGGCCACGACGGACGACATGTCGTTGATGGCTGTTCCCGCCCAGAGGCCGAAGGAGTGTGGTGAGAGGCCAAAGAGGCGGCCAAGGATGGGGAATGTCAGGACGGCGACCACGTTGAAGGTGAAGATGGTGGCAACGGCGTAGGAGACGTCAGCCTCCGCGGCGCCAATCACTGCATCGGTGGCCGCAATGGCGGATGCTCCACAGATTCCGGTTCCCACCCCGATCAGAGTCCGGAGATCCTTGCCGACTCCGAGCGCTCGCCCGAGCAGGGTCGCTCCCACCAGCGCGACGGCGAGCGTTCCGAGAAGCACGGGGAGGGATGAGGCTCCGGTGACGCGCACCTGATGGAACGACAGGCCGGTGCCCAGAATGACAATCGAGCCCTGAAGAACTGTTCTGCTGGCGAATCCGAGACCGGGTCGCACCCTTGTGGAAGGCTGCCGGAAGAGCGAGATAGCGATTCCACCGATGATGGCAATGACCGGAGCGCCAACCACGGGTGCGACATGGCCGAGAGCTGTCGCCACGGCGGCGAGCGCCACAGCTGCGAAGAGGCCGGGCAGGATCTTCACCGTCCGCTCCCGTCCCCGGCGGTGCGGCACGGACCGCCGGGAATCCGATGCCGGGGGGCTTCCTTGTGTCGCTCCTCTTTCCACGTGTACCAGCTTCGACCCCGCTTTCAGAGATCGGAAGATCGGTTCAGGTTGCAACCCTATAAGGTATCCTTATGCCACTGTCCGAACCCGTTCCCGACGTCCGTTCGCTCGACCTCTTGCGCAGCGTGGCCGAGCAAGGCTCGATTCGCCAGGCCGCGCTGGCGCATAACATCAGCCAACCGGCGGCGAGCATGCGACTCCGCTCTTTGGAACGATCCCTCGGGCTCGATCTGCTCGATCGGACCGGCGGTCGGGCTCGACTGACTGCAGCCGGGTTGGCCGTGGTGCGCTGGAGCGAGGATGTGCTCGACAGCATGCGAACGCTCCTCATGGGGACAGCGGCCGTCAGGTCGGAAGGCACGACCCATCTCCGCGTCGTGGCAAGCATGACCGTGGCGGAGTATCTGGTGCCGGCCTGGCTCAATCGCCTCCGGGTGTCGGATCCGGCCATCGTCGTGTCGCTCCAAATGGGGAACTCCGAGCACGTTATTGAGGTGATGAAGCGACGAGGGGCCGACGTGGGATTCGTCGAAGGCTCACATGCCCCGCCCGGGCTCAGGTCCCGGGTCGTCCAGAAAGACGACCTCGTTGTGGTGGTGGCACCGACACACCCATGGGCACGACGGCGCAAACCGCTTGGAGCCCACGAGCTGGCAGCCACTCCGCTCACGCTCCGAGAGGTCGGATCCGGAACCCGGGAGGTTCTCGAGACCGCACTCCTCGACCTGGGTTTACGATCAACACCGCTGGTCGAACTGGGTTCGACGACGGCCATAAAGGCTGCAGTCGCGTCGGGCGCTGGCCCTGGAGTGCTCAGCCGATTGGCAATTGAGCCCGATGTCCACGACGGCCGGCTGGTCATCGTTGCGACAACGGAGATTGCTTTAGGACGCCAGATCCGGGTGGTCTGGCCAAAGGACCGAGCCTTGTCCCCTCTGGCGAGACGACTTCTCAAACAAGTCGGCGAGATCGACGATTGAGAGTTCGGAGCGATCCTTCGATTCCCGACGAGAAGGCGAAGGAAGAGCGGTCGGGGTATGGAAGCAGCGTTGCGGTCCTGCGCCGCACCTGATACCCTAGGGGGTATGTGTAGGGTAGCGACCTGTAGGAAATGTGGCAAGCCATCGTGGAAGGGGTGCGGTGCCCACGTCGAGCAAGTGCTCGGGGACGTGGCGCCTGCCGAGCGGTGCCAATGCCGCTCAGACAAGGCGTCGGCCAGCAAACGCAAGTCCTGGTTCTCCCGTTGAGTACTTCCCCAAAGGGTCGGACAAAGCGGGTGGTTATCGTCGGCGGTGTCGCCGGCGGGATGTCAACGGCAACTCGGCTCCGCCGCTTGGACGCAGACGTGAGCATCACGGTCATTGAGCGCTCCGGCCACGTCTCCTTCGCCAACTGCGGCTTGCCGTATTACGTCGGGGGACTGATCGAGGAGGAAGAGGATCTCACCCTGCAGACTCCCGAACAGCTTTTTGACCGATTCCGGCTCGATGTCAGGGTCAACGTCGAGGTGGTAGCCATCGACCGGGAAGCACACAGCGTCACGACCCGTTCGACGATCTCCGGCGATGAGCGCGGCGTTGCCTACGACAAGCTGGTGCTCAGTATGGGCGCCGCTCCCGTGCGGCCACCCATTCCCGGCTACGCCAGGGTCCGCACACTTCGGACCGTTGAAGATGCAGCCCGTCTGGCTGCGGATGTCGGAATCGCTCCAACATCGGCGGTCGTCATCGGCGCCGGGTTCATCGGGCTGGAGATGGCCGAGAACCTCGTTGCCCAGGGGATTGATGTGACGATCGTCGAGGCGACCCCCCAGGTGCTCCCTCCCCTCGATCCTGAACTTGCCATTTTGGTAAGTGATGAACTCACTGCACACGGCGTTCACGTCGAGACGGGCACCTCTCTCGCCTCGGTCGAGGAGCGTGAGGTCGTCTTGGCCGACGGTCGGGTCCTCGCCGCCGACCTCGTCGTTGGCGCCATCGGAGTTCGGCCCGATGCCCGACTGGCCGAACTCGCTGGATTGAACCTGGGCCCCAGCGGCGGTATCGCCGTCAATGAGGCGAATCAGACGAACGACCCCGATGTCTATGCCGTGGGCGATGCGGTCGAGAAATCGGATGCCATCTCGCATGCGACATCTCTCATCGCGCTGGCCAACGTGGCTAATCGCCAGGGACGACGTGTCGCCGACCACATCGCAGGCAGAGCCTCGCATCCCGTCGCCTCACTTGGGACCGCGATCGTCAAGGTGTTCGATGTGGTTGCGGCCACCGTTGGGTGGAACGAGCGGCGCCTACGTGATGCGGGTCGCCCTTTCCGAGTCATCCACTCTCACCCGTTCGACCACGCCACCTACTATCCCGGTGCGACGCGCATGGCGATGAAATTGATCTTTGATCCGAACGACGCCACGATCCTCGGAGCACAGATCGTCGGTCGGAACGGAGTCGACAAGCGAATCGACGTGATTGCAACGGCGATGGCCAGCGGGATCACCGCCGGACGACTGGCCGATCTCGAATTGGCCTATGCCCCACCGTTCTCGTCGGCCAAGGATCCGGTCAACATGCTCGGCTACATGGCCGAAAACGTGCTCAACGGCGATTGCGACGTCGTCGAGCCATGCGAGCTCGACGGGCTCGCAGCGGGCGGGTGGTCGATCGTTGATGTGCGCACTGCGGAAGAGCACGCCGCGGGGGCCATCGAAGGCTCAATCAATGTACCGATCGACTCGATTCGGGACCATCTCGACGACCTGGGTGACCGCCCTCTCGTCGTCTACTGCGAGGTGGGCCAGCGAGGGCACACGGCCACCGCGCTCCTGCAAGAGCTCGGGTTCGAAGCGCGCAATCTCGACGGTGGCTACCAGACATGGTCGGCCTCGATGCGGGCTCAGGCGAAAGCAACTGCTGTTCGAATCTCCTAGGGAGAATTTGGATCTTCGTCAAGCGACGGTCGAAAGTCCTTCCGGGCGGCAGGCCTGGCGATTGGGGTCGTGTCGCAAGGAAGTTCGTACAGATCCGACAGCTGCTGCGACTTCCTGCTTCCGGTTCATCCCGGATTAAGGGCGACTCCGGTGGTGAACCACGACCATGGCCGGGGCCCCTTGGCGTACCGTTGCTCGATGCGATCAACCACAAAGCCGGCGTCAGCAATGAGCACCGGTATGTCACGGGTGAGATGGCATCCATCAGCGAGGCGACGTTGCAATGGTTCGAGTCGGCGTTGCCAAGCCACCACATCAGGATCGGGGGCAAGACCATGCTCAAGAAAGTGGAGCTCTCCGCCAGGGCGCATCACCCGCCGCAACTCGCTGAGCACTAGCCCTGCGTCGGGCACCGTGCACAAGGTGAACGTCGAGAGGGCAGCATCGCAGCTGTCGCTGGCGAGGGGAATCGACTGGCCGTCGAGCCCCACATGCTCGACGCGTACGGTCGACGACGCAACGCGACGCTCGGCCAGGCGACGAGCTACCTCGGCGGGTTCGACCGCGAAGACAATGTCGACCTCCGCTGGATAGTGTTCGACATTGAGACCCGAACCGAAGCCGATCTCTACCACTCGTCCGCGTAACCCCTCTGAGACCCCAACGCGCCAACTGGTCATGCCAGCGGTACCGCAGGCGCGATCCACCAGTCGGGGGAGGATGTGTTCACGGTAGAAGCCCACGTCAGAACCGTAGCGGGGCACACGTATCGTCACCGGTCGGTCAGAGAATCGTCGCCGACCTCGGGCTTGGCAAGTATCTTCGCGGGTGATGTGAGGGTCAGGCGCCGCCCAGCTGTGCCGTCTTGTTGAGGCTTGGTCAAGTTTGCCTCGGTTCGGTGGGCGACGGGACGGGCCAATGAGGGCTGGTTCGGGGCACCCCTGAACTCGGCACGATCACCTGCGAGAGGGTGGGTCCTGATGGCCGAGATGTGATGGGTCAATCAATTGGTATGAGGACGATTGGCCCTACTCGGGCAGGTGGTCAGCTCTTAGTCTGACGAACAGAACAAGGAGGCCGACGTGGCTGAGTTGAGCACCAACCGAATGTCGTGGCGAGAATGGTCCTCTGAACCGCGGCCCGTCGTCTATCCCACAGGAACTGGGCAGGTGGCGAGGATGATCAATGCCCATGCCGGTCTAGGACAGTCGCCGGTCGCCCAGATTGGAGGAGTGCGCCTC
>ODAK010007677.1_pt1 | contig 10842 bp, 9 predicted proteins | sample 1539591 | NCBI WGS metagenome assembly ODAK01 (sample SAMEA3539303, study PRJEB22396) | soil metagenome | biome: tundra; feature: field; material: soil | place: USA | collected 2010-05 | depth 0.15 m | reverse complement strand
GGTCGCTGACGAAATACGCCAGGTGGTTCTCCGGCAGCCAGTCGCGCAGGCTCGGAGGCAGCAGCAGGTCTTGTTCGGGAAGGTAGCAACGGTAGGTCTTCGCCATGCCTCTGAAACTGACACACCTCGCCTGTGACTTTCAAGCAAAACAACAGGCGACAGAGTGATTACTCAGACACGCTCCTAGACTTGGGGAGCATAGACTGCCTGCAATTGGGCTCTGAAATACAGCACGCCGCGCTCCAACTTCTCTCTTCGTTTCACCTCGAACTCCAATCCCGACGGCGGCAACCCTGTTGGAACGCATGCGGCGCATACTGTAAACCATCATCGGGCGGAAAATCTATGCCCGGCGGAAGGCGATCGTCGAGCCGGTGTTCGGACAGATCAAGACAGATCAAGTCTCGGTAGAGCTTTTGGCAGTTCCTGTTGCGCGGCACCAACAAAATACGGGGGTGACGGCCTTTGGTCTGTATTGTGACCCACAACATCTTGAAGCTCCACCGCGCCTACTGTATGTAATTGGGGCACTGGAACGCGGCAGAACAGTCGCACTGGGCCAGAAGGACTGCGTTTCGCCCCTTACGCAGATACGCTGCCAGGTGCCTCGGAAGCTTGCGCAAGCATGTCCACCGATTGCCGACGAGTACTTCAGCAAAAGCAGCTTGTTCGCAGTCGCGTCGTGTGTGTGGAAAACTGCAAAAGGAGTAGAGGTTTTCACATCGCCAAGCCTGTGTTTCTGCGTCAACAAAGCGATGGTGCCATGCGCTTCTCAGGTTCTATGTCCGTGATGAATTTGCAACGCTGAATCATGCAAAAAGGCGGCAGTGTCCTAAAACCGTGTTGATACGCCATCTGAAAAGAATGGTTATCGTTTCCTCCAAACAATCAATCCAGATTTCTCGACGTCCCGCTCCATGAACGCATCGAACAACTCCGCGGACCCCGCCTCGGAATAGGGGTTTAGGTAGACAACCCATGTTTCACCGCTGCGAGCTTCCAGTTTAGCTGCTACCCTCCGCATGACCTCCAAGCCGAATGGGCTGTAGAGGTAGACGCAGAGAGAGCCATCGGGTAGTTCATATTCGGTGGCGTCACCTTCGATAACTGTCACCCACCCCTTACTGGTAATAACCAGGTTCTTTCGCGCAATATCCGCTAACTCGCAAGCGAACTCCACGCCGATGACATGACTGAACCCCATCCTCGCTGCCACGATAAGCGGTCGTCCCTTTCCACATCCCAAATCCACCACGGTCGCATACCTCGGGATGCTTTCAAGGGCTTCCTGAATTCTTCGCTCCTCGGGTGCTTTGTATGCAGCACCAAATCGCGCCGACGCATACGGAATTTTGAAACGCCAAAGTTGCGCCTCGCCTGCTGTGTCGGTGCCGTTTACCTTATCGAATTCGTCAACGGGCTGCCGATACACAGATTCCTTGACAACCTTTGCCACGAACCCGCGCACTCCACCCCTGTGCACTAATCGGAAAGCCTTCTCCAATAGTAAGCGGACATTCAGCATGTCACGTACCCTCGTAGCCTACACCACGATGGGATAAACGTCAGCCCTCGGAAAGCCGACACCTTCCGGCTCCCGCCCCGCCACTGTAGCCGCCTTATATTCCGCCTCGCAGCAGATCACAACCGTCCGCCCCAAGTCGCTCACTACGCGCCGTTCCAGTATTTCGCCGCCGTAGGCCCGTACCCTAACGATCTGACCACGCTCATGGGATTCAATTTGCCTGGTGTAAATACGATTGCCCAACAAATCGAGACAGACCGCGGGCCGTACTACGCAGCCCTTGCTGCTGCGGATGATGCGTTTAAGAATGGCAATGTGGACGTATCGGGAATGGAATCTCTCATGTCGCAATTACTCGCTGCTCAGTTGTTGTCCGTTCATGAGAAGGCCACCAATGCCTAGCAACACGGTTTTAAGACACTGCCAAAAAGGCATGCGGCTGGTTGCAAGAAGCGATGTTCCCCGGATGTAAATATCACAGAGTCTCGAGCAACACCTATGGCACAATAGTAATGGGCGGACATGTTACTTTCGTGATGCGCCCACCTCCAGTACAAATTGACACACATAAGGGCCCGTGTCATTCTTGCCTCAGCCGCAGTTAATAAACAAGATACAATGAGACCCAAACAGTCCTTTTTATTTCCGGTCATCTTGTTTTGCCTCTCTGGAATTGTTCGCCTGGAAGCCGCCACCTACACGGTGAAGGCCGGCGGCGGAGGTAACTATACGACTATTCAGGCGTGCGCGAATATGGCCGTAGCAGGCGATACCTGCGTTGTCTACGTGGGAACATACAACGAAACGGTGACGCTCGCAAATTCTGGAACGGCAGGCAATCCCATCACGTTCTCTGTGAATCCTGGCGATTGCGTGACGGTCGCTGGATGGAACATAGGGAGTCACCACTATATTACCATCGGCACCCCAAGCGGAAGTGTATGCACAAAAGGCAGCTTCATCTATTCAGGCTTCGAGGTTACTGGAGGAAGTGGCGTTCGTTTCTCCGCGGGCTCAAGTTATTGGATTATTCAAAACAATTACATCCATGACACTATGGCTTCTACAAGGTGCATTCAGGCTTCCGCTGTCAGCTATACGACTAGCTACAATTCTGTTTTGAACAACATTATTACCGCATGTGGAGGAGTAGGAACTAACGTCGCTCAAGGGCTACTCGTAGAAGGAGACCACTGGCTAATTGACGGCAATATCTTCTCTCATGTTGAGGACGGAATGGCCCTATATTGCCAGTATTGCGTAGTGCGAAACAATCACATTGGACCATTGGCGGTTTCGGATTACCCAAGCTCCAATCACCCTGACGGGCTGGAGTCGTCTTGCAGTTCGTCTGACACCCCACTCCAGCACTTGTTGTATGAAAACAATGTCCTGCAAGAGTGGCGTGGCCCGAATGCCCACGGATTCTTGCTGCGTGATACCGCGTCACCCCACTGCGGACTGGCAAATGACATCTTCCGCCTCAGCGCGCATATCGACAGCGGAAGCTATTTCTCGGTAACGCAAACAAGTGCTCTGAGCATGTACTTTTATAATCTTTCGATCTCAAATACGGAGATTGACTTCACGCCTTACAAAGATGCGTCCGACTTTGCCTTTCAAGACGGTTCCACAACCGGACGGGCAATCAATAATCTCTTTACGAATGAGACGTGGCCTAACAACGTGGACTGGTGCATCTACGATGATGCGACTTCGACTGGAATGGTAGAAAACCACAATCTATGTTTTATGACGGGATATAGTGGCTCATGGACGGGGCCGTCATCTGCTGGAGGTAATTCCTATTCTGGCACGGATATTTTTAACCAGGACCCCCTATTTGTGAATCCGACCGGCGACTTGCATCTTAAAGCGGGTTCTCCGGCAATCGGGGCGGGAGGGAATCTTACTAACGCTGTTGGATCGGGTTCGAGCAGCACATCGCTAACGGTTGCTGATGCCGGCTTCTTCTCGGATGGCTACGGCATCACAAACGTACAGCCGGACTGGATTCGCATTGGAGCCTCAACAATGGTGCAGATCTCGGCGGTGAACTATTCCACCAATGTAATCACTCTTGCCAGCGCCGTAAGCTGGAACAACAACGATCCGATCTATCTTTACAAGGACTCCGATGGAAGAGTTGTACTTTTTGGTAGCGCCCCGGATATGGGAGCCTATCAATTCGGACAACAGGGGTCCCCTGCTCCTCCGACGAACCTCACAGCCGTTCCTCACTGATTTTACCCTCACGCTAGGCCCATGAGGCCACGTCAGCCCCTGTCACTCAGAGTGAGTGGACCAGCGCAGCCTACCTGGCGCCTTGGCTGAACTGTTTCGTGGTTGAGGAGTTCGTCTTGGACATGCACCCCATCTTTAGCAGCTAGGAGGCGCGCGCTTACGACGGTCTCTGCCGAAAGACAATAACGGCCGTCGTCGTTTGATCTGCCACATACTTTTCCACGACCAAGAAGTTGCTCTCGATGGTGTCCACAAATATCTTGTATTTGCCGGCTATATTGCATATCCTCACGATGAACACGCCACCTTCCTTCAGGTATTCTGAGTATCGGTTCAGCACGCTTCTGATTTTTGCCCGCGGGACATAGAAGATGACCTCCCTGAGCAGTATGACGTCGTATTGCTGAGTCGGCGCGTAACTGAGAATGTCTGATTGAAAATAGCTGTTCTTATCTGCTCGACGATTCTCTTCAGTCCTCCTCCTGGCCTTCTCAATGGCCACATCCGAGATGTCCACGCCGGTGTAGTGTCGGTATGTTTTGGCCTCCAATTCGTTCCCCGTGTTACCCGAACCGCATCCGAGATCCAGTATGCTTCCATTTCTGGCGTATTTCTCAACGTACGCGTACACGCAATCGCCGGGCGTATTATCGAGACTGATCCATCGCCCTCCCGTGAATTCCTTATTCCATAGGGACCTCTTGACGTTCTCGGTCCCGCGAGTCTGGAGCAATCCACGCCAAACGTTTCGCGCTTTCTGTGCTAGGTGCATAAGTTCTTAGCTGCCTCCTCCTTGCATGTGCCCTGACCTTTGAATGTCAATCAATCTTCAGCTCACGAAACCAACTTGCTCCCCTTCCCCTGATTAGGGTCGCGCTTCGCTCGTGCCAGTGCAGCCGGCCGCACCGGTCGCCGGGGATAACCCTGAAAAGCTGCCCCATGGGACCATATCCCGCAAAAGCCCCACGAATTGATAGAGGGGCGCGGAACCCCCGTGCAGCAAGATGACCGCACCGAGATACAAAGATCCGAACAGCAAGGAGACCGTCACGATCCGGGCTAGTGCCCCTACCGCACCCGGCACACCCACAAAGGAAGGAATGCCTTGCATGATCCCGGCGCATGCGCAACTCGCCAGCAGGGATGCAACAACGTACTTCCAAACGGCGGCGAGCACAGGGCCGATCCCAAAGTGTATTGGTCTCCCCGCGTACCAGAGGGCGGGGATCGTTAAAATCCAAAAGGACGCGGTCCAGGCTGCAGCGATTCCGACAGCACCCCATCGCAGTGCCAGAACAAACAACAGGCACGTCGCGGTGACCTCTATAAGCCCCCAACGAAACCAGCGGTCAGCCTTTCCTATGGAAAGATGGATCCAACTGTGGACGTAGTAAATGAGCATGACCCCGATGCCGGGCCCGAAGAAGGTAAAGATTCGGCCCGCGGGCTCCCACCCCGGTCCCAGCAACAGTCGAATCACATCCTTGCCGACCAGAGTGAGATCAGCCCCCAATCCCATGCCCACAAAAGCCATGACCGACAACGCGCGGAGAAGGTACCGTCTGTACTGGGTGGCGTCTCGGTTCAACCGGCTCAGGGCGGACACAGCAATGTTCGTGAGAGGTGACGTGAGTTGGCTCGCTGAAAGGGCAAACAGGTCATACGCCTTCTTGTAGTAGCCGAGAGAAATCGCCCCGAAGCGCCATCCCACCAGGAGGTTGTCCACATTTCGGGCGAAGTAGTTGACGGTGAAGCGCCCGTAAACGTGTATGGCGAACGCTACCATGGAGGCCGTACCAGCTTTACGCCGCGCGCGGCCGGGAATCCAGCGACACAACGTCCAGGCCCCGATGGATGTGCTAAGTGGCCGCGCAACGGCCCCAGCGACCAGTGCCCAGTACCCCCAGCCTGCCCAGGCGAGGAGGATCGACACGGCCACTGAAACAGCGCCCGCGAGAATGTCATTGACGGACACTGCGGAGAAGCGCATGGCCCGCTTGAGTAGGGCTACGTGGAGGACCGAGGTACTGGTAATGAAGATCGTCACCGAAATACCAAGGGCAACGTGTGCGACCCGCGGGTCGCCGTAGAACCTCGCCAGCAGCGAGCCCGCTGCGGCGAAACCAATAGTGAGAACAAGGCCCGCGCCTATGTTGATCCAGAACAGGTTACTAGCCAGAGCATGATCGATCTCTTCTCGCTGGATGACGGACTCCGTAAACCCGTTCAGCCCGAAGTTCACAAGAAGCAGGCTGAAGGTGGTCACCATGGTTACCACCCCAAAGTCCGCTGGCGTAAGCAGCCGAGCCAAGACCATGGTGGCGATGACCTGGACGGCTAACCCCACACCTTGGGAAAACACCGTCACTCCGGCGCCTCGGACGGCGAGGCGACGCAAATCGCCGCCCTCGTCCGCAACGGGCCGGAATGCGTCGCTTGCACTGAAGGGCTTCAGATGGTCCCCTCACGAAACCCAACACTCGGCACGTAGTCAACTTGTGACTCACATTCGGAGAAGTTAGCGCCGTATTCGACGCTGAGCGCGAGTGGGCCTTCCGTAACGGCGGCTTCGGCTTCGGGAACGGCGATTGTCGCCAAGAGAAAGAAAATCCATACAGGGGCCATCATTCTGAACCCTGCTTCTGTAAGGCTGTAAATCACTGCGGCGACGAAATATGCCAGCTTGAGCCCGCCTACGTGCGGATCCCGGCGGAACGAGACAATGACGTTTCGGTAGCCCGTTAGGATAAGAACGGCCAGTAGAGTCACCCCGCACCATCCGAGGTTCAAGTAGACTTCGATGTAGCTGTTGTGAGCCTCATTCAGCATCAGGCCCACGTTGTCGCTCCGCAACCTCTCGAGTCGTTCCCCGAGCCAGAAGCTCTCATAGCCAAACCCGAACAACGGGCGCCCGTCCATGGCGAGGACCTGACGCCAGATATCAGTCCGACCGGTAAGGGTTGAGTCCCTTCCCATTGTCGCCAAGAGGCTTCCTCTGAAGTCGGAGAATAGGGCAATCAAGCTAACGGACAGCACCGCTAAAACAAGAAGGTGCACAAAGGCTAGCTTTCGGCCCAGCTTGTGCAGGTTCATTACCGCGAGCAACCCGCCTGCCATAAGGAAGCAGGATAAGGAGGTCATTGAATTGACCATCCAAAATAGCCACATCAACATTGCGAGCATGGCGCCGTGAGCGAGCAAGTGCCTGCGTCGATGCGGCTCACCTTTAGTCCGATAGTGTTCGAGAAAACGCCACAAGAATCCGAGGCCAAAGACCAGGCAGATCATCCCGAGAGTGTTCTTATGGTCTGTGACGCCCTTGTACATCAGTTCCCAGGAATTGCTGTACGACCGTCCCAGGTCGGGGTAATACTTGATGAACAGGACGGACAGGGGCAGGAGCAGAAAAGCCGTTCTCGTGAGGAGTCGCTTGAGGGCGGCCAGCGGTTCGGAATCGGTCAGAACGATGAGGACCATCACAAGATCACCCACGGCTTTGATCCACCGCTTGAAGGCGACATCAGGGTAGTCGGACCAGAGAACGCTAAGGCCGCAGTAGAAGAAAAACAGGAGAACGGGGCCATTCGCTCGCACGAGCCGCCCGACCTGTGGTCCTCTCCTGACAAGCACGATCAGACCGAGCACCAACAATCCCGCAAGAACGTCCCGGTCGAGAGGACTGCCCTCAAGATACTGCTCGGGTGTCGAGAGCACGACAGGTCCAAGTCCAAATGCCGCCAGCCACTGGGACACCGCTCGCGATCCGGCTAGCAACAGCCACACCACGGGCAGCCAAAGAGCCTTGGAGGTTTGGACCTCGCGGTCCCGATCGAGGAAGAAAAGCCCCACGATCCCTAGAACGCAGACAAAGGTGGCAATCTCCGGAGGCATTACCGCCACGGACCGCAGATTTCTGATGGACACTGTTGGGTCATTTTCAATCGAGGAAGAGCCGATGCAGGAGTTCGAGTGTCAACACTTTGTGGATGGAAGTGGTGTAGTTCCGGTTTCCCTTAAGATGGCCGTGCACAATGGCTTCGACTCCGGTCCGCTCGAGGTATGGCCGGGAAAGCGTCCGCCGGTCAAGCAGCATTTCACGGACATACTCGGATAGGACATCCCGGTACCATACCCGGAAATGGTAGTACTTGTGCCTGCCGAGGAAAAGGCGTTCGAGGTGGAACGGCGAGAAAAGATGATCGACCTGGGCAACCCACTGGGGCATACCGTAGTCGTAAGCGTATTCGGCCTTAAATGTGAATTCGAGAAGAAGTCGAGAGATCACCGCGGATGGACTTCGTGAGGCTCCCAAGCCGCGATCAGTCCGGATCTCGCGGAAAGTGGCGTCCCCCTCGGCGATCAACCGTAGGCAGTCGTCGTCGTCCTCAAATATGCCGCTTCTGAGGATTGACGAGCCCGGCGCGCGGAAGGCCGTCCGCACGAGGTCGTTATCGAGAAAGGGGGACCGCGGCGAGAGCTGAGTCTGCTCCAGTGCGTGAAGGCCCCAGTGGTGCCAGGGAACCTGCCGGAACGCGATAAAGGAGACCGCGTGCGTCTGAATCACCCGGGCGTACGTCTTCCTTGCAGCTTGAACGTGGGAGAGAAACTCCGGACGGAATAGCCCCGGAGGAGGCTCCTCGGGCTTGAAAGCCGGCAGCCGGCGGAGTACCTCGCTTCCATAGTTTCCTGTCATCCTCACTGACGCGATCTCCGCGGCCCGCTCGTTCGTGTAGAGAACAGGAGATCGGCTTACGTCGACGCATGCGTCGGTGAGATACACAGTGCGCTCGGCATACAAGGGGAAGCGCGAGAGGAAATCCTTTCCTGCCTGGATTACCGCGTGGGATTGTCCGGAGAGCTTGGCCACTTTCCGCGCGATGATCACATCTTGGCAGTCGCGGAACATCCCCCCGAAGGTGTAACAGGGAAGAGATCCGGGGGCCGGCTTGTGCCACGCCATAATCATCCGGGTGTCCAGCCCCCCGGTCAGCGACATGCCGATTCGCTCGCGGCCCTGGAAATACCGAGGGAGATTCCGGGTGAAAACTTCCCGGAGTTCTTGATAATAGGATTCCGGGCTCAACGGAGCCTGGTTCTCCCATTCTAGCGGCTGGAAGTACGTGCTCTTCCGCTCGATCGAGCCACGGCGGAAAACCCAGGCCGAAGCAGGCGGCAGCACGTGAATACCCTCGAAAAGCGTCCGGTTCTCCAGCACGCAACCGCAGGCAACGAACTCCCCCAAACCTCTAGCGTCTGCTTTCCGCAGCTCGGGAAGGACCGCGAGGATGGCCTTGGCTTCAGCGGCGAAATACAGCGCCTCTTTCGCTTCATGATAGTAGATCCGGTGCATCCCATACCGATCGTTGAAGAGCACTGCGATTCCGCGGGTTCGGTCCGCCAGCAGTCCGTGAAACTGTCCATTCAAGCCACTCGGAAAAGCGGTATCCTCCTCATAGAGGTGGACTAGATAGGACGGCCCTTCTGTCTCAACCGCATGTCCCCGCTCCCTCAGCCGACGAGCAGTTCCCGGCTCGGGGAACTCCTCTCCAGAAAAAACAAGGACGAGGTCTCCCAGTTCGTTCCGAAGGGGCATGCCGTCTGAGAAGGAATTCTTCCGAGCGGCCCATCCCTCATACACTCCCAGAGACTCATCGATCCACGTTCCTGTCTCGTAGCAAGACTGATGGCGAAGGGTCTCGACCATCCGCAGCAACTGCGGTTCGGCCCATCCGCGAGGCATTTTGGTTAGTAGCCCTACGATTCCGGGCATGTCAGTTCGGCTCCAACTGGAAGGATCGAGACTAAATTGGAATTGGACAGCACCATGGTGGTCAAGAAGGCCACGCTGGTAACCGCGCCATCTGCTTCTTAATTAGGGGCAGAGTTGGAGCCGGCGGGAGGGTTTGAACACTCCGTCTGTCGAATACTATTCGACTGCTCTACAATTGAGCTACACCGGCTTATCAAGTTTTCGAGATTGTACCATTTCGCGCGCGCGCCAATACCCAGTGTGATCAAGCAGTGAGGGAGGATTCCAAGAAGGCCGCGATGTAGCCTTAGTTTGATACAAAGCGCTCCCCATCTCGTCAAGGGAACGTAGAATCTCGGAACTAATATTTCGCCGAAGCCATTTCTAATCTTGAATTCTCGCAAAGGGCTTGCTCGCTTCTTGCCATAGTTGAACATTCCATATGTCAGGTGCGACACTCCCTTTGTCGCGCAAAGTTCAACCGTTTTCGCGACCAATGCGTTGGCAGGTCTCTTATCATCATGGCGTACGCTTGGAAGCAAGTTCAGAATTGAAGCGACCTCCCCTCGGTACACCACCTTCAGAAACCCGATCAGCTCACTTCCGAGATATGCACAAACGAAATCGCTCCGATCTAGAAATGATGAGTGGTCCTTCTTCACTTCGTCAAAAGCCTTGCCGTACTGGACGTTGCGCACTCCCTGTCGCATCGGGGAATCATTATTTAGCTTGACAATTCCTCTGACTAAGTCATCATCGAACTCTCTGACCGTAATCACTACGCCGCGTTTCTCTGATCTCCTCACGTTCTTCCGAGTTGTCTGTGGCAGCTTTTCCCACCACTCCTTGAAGCTATTGAGGCGAACGGCGGCAACACTATCCCACTCCAAGGGATATCGGTATTTGGGGAGTGTTGCAGGCAGTTTCTGTGCGAAAGTGAAAATATCAGCTCGGCTCCCATTTAGTCTTTGTTTCTTCAATTCCCTAACGCAACGTTCGGGATCTTCGAGCTCCGTTTCCAGCCACTCCTCACTGCGGATGACGGCCATCTTAAGCCATCTTCCTGTAACGACGATGGTTTTACCGTCAACATCTAGCGCCGGAACTCTGACCCACTTCCCCTTGACGTAGATCTCGCTGGTATTATCCGCCATCGCTTGTATCTCGTTCGCAGCCAGTAATGCCAAGGGCGCTTACGACCTCCTGATTTCAATATAACATCCGGTTAACTCGTTGGCCTGCGGTATCGGCGTTCTGGGTCTCGGTATCTGACCTGACCGATCTTTTGTACCAAGTAGATTGTTAGTGTAGCGCCTCGTTTGAA
>ODAK010007676.1_pt1 | contig 10845 bp, 11 predicted proteins | sample 1539591 | NCBI WGS metagenome assembly ODAK01 (sample SAMEA3539303, study PRJEB22396) | soil metagenome | biome: tundra; feature: field; material: soil | place: USA | collected 2010-05 | depth 0.15 m | reverse complement strand
AGGAGGATTGTATGAAACGAATCACTACAGTGTTGAAAGAGTCGGAAGCGATGGCAGTGCGCAAGGCGGTTTGGGTTGCAGGCGCAGAACGTATCGTGATTACTCCGATGCCACAGCGCCTGTGTGCCATTGACTTGGGGGAATGTTACTGCGAGCAATCTGCGGCTCAAATGGAAATGCATGTTCGCCTCGAAGTGACGGCGAATGACATTCACTATGGCGGCATTGTTTCCGCCATTCAAAGAGTCGCGCAAGCCGGGAAAATTGTCCTTAACTCGCATCTTGACATGCTGCCCATACACGCCGCCTATAACTAATGACTTGCTGCGGTTTTTGCTGCTTAGTCAGATGGCTATAACCAGCCACTTGCCACCGTTGTTTGGTGGCTTAGTGGATTGGCTAGTAGTTCCATCAGCGGTTTAATCAAACATGGACAATATTCTGGAGCCTTTGCTCGCCTTGCTCGTAATTATTGTGCCGCTGGGATTGGCGTATGTCATCTTGTTTTGGCAATCGCACAAGTCGGCTCGCGGTTGCCGGAAAGCATCTGCAATGACACGCGATGATCCGCTGCAGAAAAGGACGGAATTATTCCGTGCCGAGGAAAAACATGCTGCACGATGATGCCGTACTGCCTGTCTTGATTCAAGTTAATGCTGTCTCAATTAGGAGCTTTATATTGAAAACAAATGTTCAGATTAAATCAAATGATCATCTTTGTGGTTACTGCCAGAGCTATCTTGAACGCATAGAACCAGAGCGACTTACTCTCCAGCAAGTCCATAAAATCGATGCACGCATTAGTCAAGGATGGAGGCTGCACGGGGACCTGCAACATTTGGTCCACGATATTAAGCATTACCTTGCGCAACAATCACATTAATTCATGTCAAGTTAAGAAAACATACCTGCGCCCTATAAGCAAGGAGTGCCGAAAGTGAATACATCACTTCAGCTTTCATTGCTCATAGTTTTGGCTATGCTATGTGTGCTTGTGACGGGGAATTATATGATTAACCGCCATCAAGTGCTGGATTCGGCACTCGGGGAACACACCCAGGAAGCGCCACTGGTTGAGACAAAGAAAACTTTTCCAGGTATCGCCCCAAAGCTTAAATATGACCAGCTAGTCGAAGATGCCGCACGCACTTATGGCTTGGATAGCGCATTGCTCTACGCTGTAATCTCGATGGAGTCTGGCTACAATCCGAAGGCAGTTTCAAAAAAAGGTGCGTCTGGATTGATGCAGCTCATGCCAGTCATTGCAAAGCATTATGGGGTTGTGGACTTGCTTGACCCGGTGCAAAGCCTTCATGGCGGCGCGAAGTACTTGCGCGATATGCTGATCCTGTTTAACAACGACGTGAGCCTCGCCGTTGCCGCATACAATGCCGGCGAAACCGCAGTCGTGCGGTACGGCAACCGCATCCCACCCTATCGCGAGACCATGAATTACGTGCCACGGGTGTTGAACGCCTATCGGGAATGCCGGGAAAATCCCCCACGTCCCTCCGATGTCCTGGCCGTTACAGGCTGAACGCATCTATTCGGTGAGGGCATATGAAATTTCTTATTCATGTTTTATCGGTCTGTGTGGTATTTGCCTGCCTGCTGATACCTCTTGCTCATGCTGACACATCAATCATCATCGTGAGGCATGGCGAAAAAAATGCGCTGGGTTTAGGTCAATTATCCTGCCGTGGGCTTAACCGTTCGTTGGCTCTGGCGCCTGTATTGTTATCCCGATATGGCAACCCAGTAGCCATCTATGCCCCGAACCCGGCAGTCAAGAAAATCGACAATGGCGGTTCATACGCCTACGTCCGTCCAATTGCCACCATTGAGCCGTTAGCCATTAGGGCTGGCTTGCCTGTCAACGTTGATTTTGGAATGGCCGACACCACTAAGCTTGCCGAAGCGCTCCTTGCTCGAACAGAGGGCACACAGATTGTTGCGTGGGAACATCATCTTGCCGAGAAACTTGCGATACATTTACTTGTGACATTCGGAGGCAATCCTTCGGATGTTTCTAATTGGGATGATGCGGATTTTGACAGTATCTACATCATTAAAGTTACTGGGAGTGGCAAAGATAGGCATGCATCATTTGCGCATGAAAATGAGGGGCTAAATGATCTATCGGATAATTGTGGTCAATGACGCAACCCAGTATTGCATTCCTTGATACACAGTTGAACTCTTATTCTGACTGCTATTGGGAAACCACTTGAACTTTCCGCTATGGGCCGGACATTGCCCTTTAAACGATCTGTCTGCCAACGTCCTCCTTTCACTTGTAAGCAGCCGTCGAACTTTCCGGTCTTTACGCGGTCTACGAACACTTAAGTTGTTCCATAAACAAGAAATCTAGCCGCACGCACCTAGCATAAATATAAGAATTGTAACTTTGCTCTTGTATCTAACCAGACTGGCCATATATATGGCCAGTATTTAATGGAGGGTTTTAAATGTTAAAAAATGTAAGTTACGGTTTTGTTTTGTTGGCTGCAATGTCCCTCTCGAATGGAGTTGCACTTGCGGATGATTCTCCAACCCTAGACCAAGTCTATCAAGAAGCCCATGCAGGCAGGTTGGAAGATGCGCAAAGGATGATGGATAAAGTTCTTAAGGAGCATCCAAACAGTGCCAAGGCACATTTTGTGGAAGCAGAATTATTGGCCAAGCAAGGTCAAATGGGAAAAGCCGAGGATGAGCTGAAAAATGCTGAGCGCTTGAAGCCTGATTTGTCATTTGCCAATCCGCAAGTTGTGCAGGACTTAAAAAATCGGATTTCTGCCACCCACCGTATTAACCAGTCTCCTGTCAGCAGCTATCAAGCTGAGTCGAGTAACAGTTTCCCATGGGGGATGCTATTCCTCGGGCTCGGTTCAATCGCGATTATATTTTTCATTATGCGAGCAATGAATTCGCGTAATCCTGCCACTTTCCCGAGCAACTATCAGCCGGGCATGCGAAATACTCCCGCATCTCCAATGCCCATGCAACCCTATGGCGGAGGAATGGCGCCAATAGGTCCTGCCGGAGGTGGGCTAGGAAGCGGGATTATGGGGGGGCTTGCTACCGGCGCTGCGGTTGGCGTGGGTATGGTGGCAGGAGAGGCGCTGGCCCATCACTTCATGGATGGAGGGCATAGCGATGCTAACAGTGTGGCTCCTGTTGCGGACACATGGGGGAGCTCCTCAAATAACATGGGAGGCTCAGACTTTGGTATAGCCGATAACTCTTCTTGGAGTGACAATTCAAGCTTCGCTGACAACGGTTCAGACGTTAGTGGGGGCGATTGGGGCTAGCACTTGATCGTCTCCTTTGTCAGTATTGTGCCCGTTCAATGACGAATATTCCAATGTCCGGTCTTCACGTAATCGTGGACAAAGACTTAGTGGGAACGGTCTGGGCCGCCGTTTAGTTTTGCATAGCCAATCGGCTAAGCGGGCAAACGACGCCAGCCAAGCCGCCGTTTAGGCCGTCCCCATCCTGATCTCTCATTTCTTTTTGACCACGATCACTGGTTTCATCGAGGAAGAGCCTTGGGCTTTCCTTGGGAGGTTGGCTGGTTTATTGGGAGAAGTGGGTGTTTCACGCTCTTTTTGAAATGAAGAAATTCGAGATGTCCCAGCGGATTTCCTCACCCAGATCGACTGAAGCCACTCCGCAATCACTCGGGTTTTGACGGCTTGAGGGCGTGCCAGGGCATCCAGTATCTCTGAAATGGCCTTACTGTCGTTGCCTTGCATTTTGAGCTGGGGGCGATACGTGTCCACCGGGAGCCTATCGTTTTCCGGGCTGCGCGCCAAATGCAGGCCATGCAACAGAATGACGCTGGGCGGCACTTCACCCCGTTCCAGCCAGCGTACCAATCCTTGAGCCACGCCCACCGCCGGATGCACGGAGAGCGTGGTGCTGGGTTTCACGGCCACAGTTTTTGGTTTAGCCGCATATTGTTCGGGGGCGTGTTTCTTTTTCATTGATAGTGTGTACCTGTTTTGGTTTGGACGCGGCGATCCCAATCCATTTGGTGGGTACCCCGTCAACATGATGTATGGCTTGCCGACTGATTGGTATATGCCAAACGGCCTAATGCGAAAGATGGTTATATCTGGATATTCGACATGCACTGCAACATTTTTGTGATTGGCTTATTGCCCGCCATGATTTCATACAACAATATTTGCGATTCGTCGACTCTACCGCGCCCCACGAGGTAGTAGTAATAGGCGGCAAGGTCTTGCCAGCAGACGGGATATTGCACGGTGCCGGTTTTCGAATCGAAGATCATCACACCTTTGCAACCCTTGTCTGGTATGACGTGATAACGCATATTTAATATCATATTTCTCTCTGACCATCAATTCAAGCTGTAGAAGTTCGTCTTCTGCTGAGACAATCGTGTTTGGGTACCCGCCACATTCCCGATGTGATGGCTGGACTTCAATACGGTTTGCACCGGCAACGCGTACAGCTTTACGAACAGACATAACTTCCGATGTTTTCAGGATGAGGGTGATTCGCTTCATTTGGACTTCCTTCACGCTTATCACTCTAACCAATTAAACTGGTTCATATCTTAGGGGTAATCGCGTAAAGACTTTCTAAAACATGACCAGCAAGAAGCAAAAAATTCATAAAAAAGGTGAGCTAGTCCCCATATCGGCTTTGTTTGTTTTTCAAGTACACAAACTTACTACCAATAAACAGACATAGAAAATCCAGTGTGGGGATCACACTCTCATTCGACCAATAAAGTAATTGCGAATGACCGCTAACAGGGAAAAATGCGAACGTCCGGAATTGAAGACCGGACATTGGAAGATTCAACATTGAACGGGCGCAAACCGGCCAATTTTGGACTGTGACGACTGTCAGCTTCATCGAACTTGATACCATGTAGCTCCGCTCCGTATCACAAGCGGAACTTCAACTTGATATTCCATTTGATTCACGGCACGATGCACCAATGATTCTTATTTTACATCTATTCGTAAGAGTGCTTTGAATGGAAGCATCTCGGTGACCACTAATAATTTGAGGATGAAGAGATGGAGCCTCCAGATTCGGATGAAGTACTCGGCATAGCTCCCGGCGCCTCGGAGAGACGGTCAGAAGACGCTGGGCATTGTCACCCTGGAGGACGTACTCGAATCGCTCATCGGCGATGTGCGGGAAGTGCATCCGCTCGGAGGTAGGCCGCTCAACGGGTCTATGGCCGATTCACGCCGTGCAACTCCGATTTCCGGTAACTCATAGGAGCGCACATTGGACAGCATTTTTCAAAAGAGAGGCGCGGGTTATATCGCCGCTGTGCTGGGCATCGCCGCAGTAACAGCCATCTGCGCGCCATTTCACGACCAGCTCAATCACACGACCGTGGCGCTGGCGTTGCTGCTGGTGGTGCTCTTTGTCGCGACCGTGTGGGGAAGTTGGCCAGCGCTGATTGCTTCGGTGCTCGGCATGCTCTGCTTCAACTTCTTCTTCCTGCCGCCCGTGTATACCTTCACCATCGCCGACCCGCAAAACTGGGTCGCGCTCGCCGCATTTTTCATCACCGCAATCACTGCCGGGCAACTTTCGGAGCTGGCTAAACGGCGCGCGGCAGAGGCCGAGGCCGTGAGGAAGGAAACGAGGTTGAGGAGCGCTTACAACCGCAGCCTGCTCGAAGCCAGTCTCGACCCGCTCGTGACCATCGGTTCCGACGGCAAGATCGATGACGTGAACTCCGCCATTGAGACGGTGACCGGTCGTTCACGAGCGGACCTCATCGGCACCGACTTCTCCACCTATTTCACCGAGCCGGAGAAGGTCCGGGCAGTTTATCAAGAGGTGCTTCGCGAAGGCTTCGTGCGGGACTATGCCCTGGAGCTGCGCCACCGCGATGGACACGTCACTTCCGTGCTCTACAACGCGTCGCTCTATCGAGATGACAGCGGCAAGGTGATCGGGGTGGTCGCGGCTGCGCGCTCCATTTCAACTTCTGCCGGAAAACCCGTGAGCGCTTTGTCGGACCCCCGAGTGGTGAGTGCCCTGAACCGCTTCGTCGGTTTTACCAGCTTGTTTTCGGTAACCGTCGGATTGCTGGCGCTTATCGGCTGGATGTTTGGCATCGCTGTCCTGAAGAGCGTCATCCCGGGGCAGGTGATCATGAAACCCAACGCCGCCGCCTGTCTGGTGTTGATCGGTTTCTCTCTGTGGTTGTTGCGGAAAAAGGACGACCGGCCCTTCCCCCATCTCAAGAAGCTCGCTGGTCAGTTGTTGGCAACAATCGTCGCACTCGTGGGCCTGCTGTGCCTGATGGAACATATCTTTGGCTGGGACTTGGGTATTGATCAATTGCTCTTTCTTGATGAAAAGCCTTGGGAAGCGTTCGGCAGTGTACGTCCAGGATTGATCGCCCCGATTACAGCTTTGGATTTTCTTCTGCTGGGGCTGGCGCTTATCTTCCTGGACTGGACGATACGGTTGAGATCGCGACTCTATTGGCCCGCTCAGTTCCTGGCGTTTTTGGCGGGCGTCGGTGCCATCGTTGGGCTCCTGGATTTCGTTCTTGGGACTCACACTTCTTACACTCACATCGCCCTGCAAGCTGCTGTCACCCTGTTGCTGCTTTCCTGTGGCTTGGTCAGTGCGCGCACTGAAGAGGGATTGGGCGGGCTGCTGACCAGTTCGAGTGTCGGCGGCGCCCTCACCCGGCGGTTGTTGCCCGCGGCTGTCATCGTTCCATTGGTGATCGGCACGCTGGCGTGGACAACCTATGCCGCTGGTCTTTTCTCCGAGTGGGGCTCGGGCGCCTTGATGACTGTCGCGATGATAGTTCTGCTCGGCAGTCTCACGCTTTGGAACGGATACATCATTGATCGCAGCGACTCCGAACGTCGTAAAGCGGAAGGAAGTTTGCGCCGAAGGGAAGAAGAACTGAGAGAGGCACAGCGCCTGGCGCGCGTGGGCAATTGGTGGTGGGATCCAAAGGCCGACAGTGTCACTTGGTCCGAAGGACTTTATCGGATTGCAGGTCATGATCCGAAGCTGCCCCCACCTGGCTACAAGGAACAGTCCCGTTTCTATACGCCTGAGAGTTTTGTGCGGCTGGAGGCGGCGGTGGAGAAAGCCATCCAGACGGGCACACCTTACGAACTCGAGCTGGAGATGATCCATGCCGACGGCGCCATCAGATCGGTCACGAGCCGCGGCGAAGCTGAGCGCGATGCCGCTGGCCTGGTCGTGCTCGTGCGCGGCACAGTCCAGGACGTCACTGAGCTTAAACAGGCTGAAGCCGAGGTCCGAAGCAGCGAAGCCCGCCACGCGGCCACCGTGCAGGTTTCGCTCGATGCCATCATCGCCATTGACGCGCGCGGCGGCATCACGGAGTTCAACCCGGCCGCCGAGCAGATGTTCGGCCATCGCCGGGAGGATGTTCTTGGCCGTGATATCTCAGATGTCATTATCCCGCCTTCGTTGCGTGAAAGCCACCGGCAGGGACTGGCTCGATACCTCGCTACGGGCGAGGCCAAGGTCCTCGGCCGCCGCGTCGAACTGACGGGGATTCGAGCGAGCGGTGAGGAATTTCCCGTCGAACTCGCGATCGCGCGCATCACCTCCACCGGTCCTGCGCAGTTCACCGCCTACATCGGCGACATCAGCGAACGCAAACGCGCTGAAGAAGCGTTGCGACAGAGCGAAGCCAACCTGAACAGAGCGCAGGGAATCGCGCACATCGGAAGCTGGTATCTGGATGTCACCCACAATTGCCTCACTTGGTCGAATGAAGTGTTTCGCATCTTTGGCTTACCCAAGGGAACGCCGCTCACCTATGATGCCTTCCTCGGCTCTATCCATCCCGAGGACAGAGAAAATGTCGGCAAGGCATGGACTGCCGCTCTGCACGGCGCGCCTTATGACATCGAGCACCGCATCGTTGTCGATGGGACAGTGAAATGGGTGCGCGAAAGGGCGAAGGTAGAGTTCGACAACGCTGGCAACGCAGTCGAAGGCACCGGCACGGTCCAGGACATCACCGAGCACAAGCAAGCGGAGGATGAGATTAAGCTGCTCGCTCGCCTTCAAGCGATAGTGGCCGAATTGGGGGAACGCGCGTTGCGGATTGTGCCACTGTCGGATGTGTTGGACGATGCGGTCACCCGGGTTACGCGGGCTCTTGACGTTGATTACTGCAACGTCATGGAGATACACCCGGGCGGTGACGAGCTACTGTTGCGGGCGGGCGTCGGCTGGAAGGAAGGGTCCGTGGGGCGAGTAACGGTACAGTTGATGGACTCCCAGCCCGGATACACGGTCCGCAGCGACCGCCCGGTGATCGTCGAAGACGCGGCGACGGAAACACGCTTCGTCCCATTGCCGCGCCTGCTCGGTGAAGAGGCCGTGAGTGCAATGAGCGTGGTCATTCCCACCACGGAAGGCCCCTACGGCACCCTGGGCGCCCATAGCCGATACCGGCGGACGTTCACTAAAGACGAAGTCAACTTTCTCCAAACGGTCGCCAACGTCCTCGGCTCGGCCATTGAACGTCACCGCGCCGAGGCGCAACTGCTACGGATCAACCGCGCCAACCGAGCCCTCAGCCAATGCAACCAGGCGCTGGTTCGAGCGACCGAAGAAGCTACCCTGCTTCAGCGAATCTGTCAGATCATTGTAGAAGAGACCGGGTATCGGCTCTGCTGGGTTGGCACTGCCGAGAACGACGAGGCGAAGTCGGTGCGGCCTTTGGCACAGGCTGGCTTCGAAGAGGGTTACCTGAGCACGCTGAACATCACGTGGGCGGACACCGAGCGCGGCCAGGGGCCGACCGGCATGTGCATCCGCACACGCCAGATAGTGCTGGTGAAGAACATCGCGACGGATCCCACGATGATCCCTTGGCGGGCAGAGGCGCTCAAACGCGGTTATGCTTCGTCCGTCGCCATTCCGCTGATCACCGACTCGGCTTTCGGCGCCCTCACCATCTATGCTCAAGAGCCGGAGGCGTTCGGTGTCGAGGAGGTCAAACTCTTGACCGAGCTCGCCAGCGATCTGGGGTTCGGCATCGCCACCTTGCGAACAAGGAGGGAACGAGCGAGAGCGGAGGAGGAGATTCGCACGCTCAATGCCGAACTCGAGCAGCGCGTCATCGCGCGAACCGCTGACCTTCAAACCGCGAACAAGCTCAAGGACGAATTGCTCATGCGCGAACAGGCGGCGAGCGCGGAACTCGCACAAGCACGTGAGCAGGAAATCGAGATCGGCTACCGGATCCAACAGACGCTGCTCCTCGATCAGCCGCCCAGGGATATTTCCGGACTTCGCATGGCCGCGCTTACCATTCCCTCCCAGCGAATTGACGGCGATTTCTACATTTTTTTCAAACATCCGCATCAACGTCTGGATGTCATTGTCGGGGATGTCATGGGTAAGGGAGTGCCCGCCGCGCTGCTCGGCGCCGCGACCAAGAGCCATTTCATTGAAGCCCTTTCTCACCTGACGGCCCTGTCCAAGGATGGCAAGCTGCCGGAGCCTAAAGAGATCGTCACGCTGGCCCATGCGGAACTGGCGCCGCATCTGATCAATCTCGAAAGTTTCGTGACTCTCTGTTATGTCCGATTGGACTTGGATCAATGCAATCTCGTTCTCGTTGATTGCGGGCATACGGGGTTAATTCACTTGCACCGCAAGACGGGCCTGTGCGACCTGATACACGGAGATAATCTGCCGCTCGGAGTCCGTGAAGGAGAAATCTACGACCAGATATCCTTGCCTTTCGAGCCGGGAGACGTTGTGATCTTTTACTCGGATGGGGTCACGGAAGCACGCAATTCGGCAGGCGAGCTGTTTGGTGTTGACCGCTTGACGGAGTGTGTCCGGATCAATCGCGATCTCGAGCCTGAAGCGTTGGTCGAAGCCATCCGCAAAGCTGCCTTTACTTTTTCCGGGGCGGACCGGCTGACCGATGACCTGACCTGCGTGGCCGTCAAAGTGGTCGAAAGACAGGCTTCGCTCGTGCGGGCGGAGATAGAACTCGGTAGTGATCACAAAGAGCTTGGCCGGGCGCGCCGGTTCGTTCGCGCATTCTGCCGCAATCTTCCCGGTGCGCCGCTCGACGAAGAGAGCGTTGGCAAACTAGAGCTGGCTGTCACGGAGGCTTGTAGTAATATCATGAAGCATGCCTATCATGGCCGCGCCGATCAGTGGATCCACCTCGAAGCCGAAGCCTTCCCCGGCAGTGTCTCGATCCGGCTGCATCATCTGGGGGATTCATTCGACCCGTCGAAAGTCCCACTGCCTGCGCTCGACGGCTCGCAAACGTCCGGCTTCGGGATGTACCTCATCACTCAGAGCGTTGATGACGTGAGATACTATCTTGATGAACGCGGGAGAAACTGCATTGCGCTCGTCAAGGTTCGCAAGTGATAGCACGAAGGAGAGACCGATGGAAATAGCAGTTGACCAAATAGGCGACGTGGCCGTCGTGGCCGTGCCGGTGGAAGAACTGGATGCCGGTAATACGGTTGAGTTCAAGCGCGACATGTCGCCGGTGCTGGAGGCCAACACCAAGGTGGTCTTGGATCTGAGCAAGCTGCGCTTTATGGATAGTTCGGGACTTGGTTCCTTCCTTTCTTGTCTGCGGAGATTGAACGCCAAGGGCGGCGACTTGAAGCTGTGCGGATTGTCGCCGCAGGTTCGGACGGTCATCGAGTTGGTGCGCATGCATCGGATCTTCGATATCTATGGCACGAAAGAGGAGGCCGTGCGTGCATTCCGGGCTTAGAGGGCTCGTGCTTAGCGCGCGACCAGAACCACGCTAGAGCGTGATTCGACGACGTAGCTCGTCGGGTTTACGAG
>ODAK010007675.1_pt1 | contig 10845 bp, 10 predicted proteins | sample 1539591 | NCBI WGS metagenome assembly ODAK01 (sample SAMEA3539303, study PRJEB22396) | soil metagenome | biome: tundra; feature: field; material: soil | place: USA | collected 2010-05 | depth 0.15 m | reverse complement strand
GCAGCAACCCGGCGCTTCGCTTTCGCCAGCAACGGCATCACCACCACCGAGACGGCGGCGACGATGATGCCGGGGATGCTTCGTTCCGGTGGCTCGTGCCGGATCAACGTGGAGCCGGATTCGTAGGCAATGTACAACGCCAGCGTAACGAAGCACCAGCCGAAGATTCGCAACGTAATCCGCTCAACCTGTTCCCGCCGGGATCGGTTCAAGTCGTGGCGAAGCCGCCAGAGCAACGCCACCCCTGACACCACTTCGATACCACTGTCCAGGCCGAAGCCGATCAGGGATACGGACCCGGCGATCAACCCGGCGACGATGGAAACGAGACCTTCGACGCTGTTGTACCCGATGGTGAAGTATTCGAGCCGTTGGCCTTGGCGAACTAGGTCTTGGCGATTCGGTGTGGTTACGGTTGCCACGTCTCCATTATCCCCAGAGCGCACCAGAGGCGCTAAGATCCGCCGCTATTGCCGCGCGACGTGGGGCATAACGGCTACATGGAACCTCGGCGCCGCCCGAAAGTTCCTCTGCTCTCCGCTGTGGCCCCAACGAGCGCACGTCCGCGGCCGGCATTTGCGTGGTGTCGATGAGACTGCGCCATTGGCCTTCGACAGCCCCTACCCCTACTGCCGGACCAAGGCCCTGGCGGAGCAGGCCGTGCGCGATGAGAACTGCGCGGGCTTTGAGACCATCGTCCTCCGGCCCCGCTTCATTTGGGGTCCGGGCGATCAGACCATCCTGCCGCTCCTCAAGGAAATGGCTGCCAGCGGAAGGTGGATGTGGATCGATCACGGGCGGGCAGTCACCTCGACGACGCACATCGAGAACCTGGTCGATGCCATCGATCTCGCCCTGACCGGTGGCCAGCCCGGCGAAGCCTACTTCATCCTGGACGAAGGCGAGCGTTCCATGAAGGCGATGCTATCGGGGTTGGCGGCCAGTGTGGGTGTCGCCCTGCCGGACCGCTCCATCCCGTACCGGCTGGCCGACACGTTTGCGGCGGTGTCGGAGGGCGCTTGGAGGCTATTCCGTCTATCGGGCGACCCGCCGCTCACCCGGCACGCCGCCATGGTCATGGCCCGAGACTGCATCCTGATCGGCACGAAAGCCAAGAAGGAACTCGGGTATCGGCCACGAGTCACCGTGGAGGAGGGCCTAGCCGCGCTCCCAGAGCGTTGAAGGCGGACGCGGGCGGAGAATAGCTGGCCTGGAAGTGCCGCCGAGAGGCGCTTTGCGATTCCGGCTCTACGCGGCAGCAGCGTCGGTCACCCGATTCCGCCGTAGGTGCCAAATTTCCGTTACAAGCCCCTCACCAGATCCACAATCCGCACGCCCAGGGTGTCCGCCAAGATCTTGAGCGTTTGCAGCGTTACGTTGCTCTCGCCTCGCTCGATTGACCCCACATGCGCCCGATGCAACCCAGACCGGTCGGCGAACACGTCTTGTGACCACCCCTGTTTCTTTCGGAGTGCTCGTACCTTGGCCCCGACCTTTTTCTGGATGGCTTGCACCAACAGCAGTTTGGCGCTATTCTGCTTTTACGCATACTGGTTATAACCAGCGAAAGGCTGGCGCGCCAATTCATCAGATGTCCCCGGATGACAGGGAATTCGAGAAGATTTACCAATCGCTCACACCCGGCCTGGTGATTGCAGCCTGTTCGGCCGAGTCAGGCTTCTCCGCGCAGATGCTACGATCATTTTGCTTTTCCTTAAAGGGAGGGGCCATCCGGAGTGGTTCTGATGTGATGCTGTACAGCGGCGAAGGCGGCCCAATTGATTGGGAGGATGTGGGCATCCAGATTCAAGTACACGGCGCCCGCGGAATCCGGGTGTTCGTAATCAATCGGTTTGACGACCCATCAGCCGCGGGCATCATCCTCCCAGTGAAAGCAAATCTTTCTTGGGATCGACTTGACGGCTCAATCCACCACGACATCGCCGAACACCTTCAACAGGGGGCCATTGGGAGCAAGTGCACCATCATCGTAACGATGATCGCTAACGATGAAGGCCAGATTCGGGACCGGAGAGTCGCAAGGCTCCTTGACAAGGAGCAAGGGGTATTCATTGCGCTGGATACTGATATCGAGGACCCTTGGTATTCCGCGACCGTGACCACCGGGGCTAGTGAGAAGAGATATGGACCACTCTATTTCGTTTCAGAATGCCCACAACCGTCTGAACCGCCGCGACAACCTGAATCCGAGGCTGACACTGACAAGCCGCTATTGCAGGCTCCAGCACAACGCCGTCCATCGTGGCTACGACGGTTGTTCGGTGGACGGGTCGGGTGACGGTGGAAGAGACATCTTCAAAAGGGATCAAATGGGCCGAGGAATGGTATGTTTTCTTGGCGGTCCAAATGCCTTTTCTACGCGCAGCGCGCCTGCGGGGGCGGCCATGGGTATCGGCCGCGAGTTACGCGTGGAGGAGGGATTGGCTGTTGATATAAGCCCTCTACGCCTCGGGTGGTGTTTAGCTCACACATGTCACTAACACGCACGGTTTCCAATCACCAACTCGTCGCCCTGGCTGGATTTCTGCGAACGGCCACCAATTTGCTACGGTCGGGCCATGCCCAGCTTTATGCCCAGATTCGTGGTTGCTCTACTGCCCCTGCTGGCCTGTATGCCCCTCCCAGGGCAGGACGCCGAGGCCCAAAAGAAGTTCGCCGGCACGTGGGAGGCAAAGTTCAAGGACAAGGTGATTTGCACCATCACGGTGAAGGCTGGCGAGGCGATGTCCGGAGAAACGTCCGATTGCAGCATTAACGTTGACGAGAACGGTGATCTGAAGGAGCCGGACTCCACCGATCAACCGGATAAGCCTTCGCCCATGCTCAACCCGAAAGTTCAGGGCGATACGCTGACCTTCGAGGACAAAGACGGTGATGATGTCCTCAAGTTCGAGCTGAAGGTCGTGGGCGATGGACAGGCTGAGTTGAGGATTTTGGACAGCCCAGTCCCGATCAAGCCGATTCACTTCGCAAGGAAGTGACGCCGGTGCGGCCAGGAACGGGCAGGCGGTAGCTGGCGCGCTAATGCCCACGCGGGACGGGCTGAAGGGCGATCTCTTTTGCCCGTCGTAGATTCTAAGATGGCGCTGGCAATCGAGCCGCCGGTCATTGTCGCGGCCCGCGTTCCTTCCTGCCGCCGTCGAGAAGTTCCGCAACGGCGATGCCAAATGCGTTGGCGACCTTCACCAGCGTCCGAACCGAAGGATTCCCGGCGCCCCAGTTCCAAGTCGGTCAAGTAACTGCGTTGCATGGCCGGTGGGATATCCAAGGTCGCGCTACCCCAATCAGAGCCTTGGTCAAATTCTGCCTCAAACAAACCCCGCACTCTTAGGCATTGATGCTGAAGCACTTACCGGTATGTGCGGGGTTTTGCGGGGTTATTTCTCCATTACAATATTTACGGGCTGCCGAAGACCACCTTGGAGAAGATTAGGAATAACCCCGCAAAACCCCGCAAACCCCGCACCCGGCATCAAATGAGTGCGCGCCACAGGGCTACTTTGTTGCGGTCCTCGCCGGCTCTTTCCAGGCGCAGGCCCTTTTGCCCGTACCGCCGGTCAACCTTGCGCAGCAACGCACGCCCTAGGCTCTTGTTGTTCATGTCTTCGCGGTCTAGTTCGTCAGGCAAAGCAGCATACAGCACTCCTGTCTTCATCGCTATGGCCAGCGACAATTGACGCGCGGTAAATTGCTGATTCCCGAAGTGTGCCTGAATGGCGCAGAGAAATGCCTCCCATTGCTGCTCGGATGGATCATTCTGATATAGGTTCTCCAGGTTGCCGAGGAAGCCCTCAACGCCAGCAAACTCCAGTATCCCGCCTATGATACGCGACCACTCCTCGAATGAACCCAATACGGGCGTAGATGCCGGCGGCTGCCCGGCCTGAAACCACGCGCTCGCCATCGTCAGCAGCGCGCCTAGCAACTTACCCCGATTCTGTTTAATGAACTGTTTCAGCTTGGCATGGCGGAATTTCCGGCCTTGCCATGGTCGCGAGCTTTGGGCATCCATGCGCACCCAATAAGATCGCCGCGGCAGATCGCCGCCCACCGTCAGGTTGTTTCCGGTCGCTACGAATACCACCCTCTGCGGCATGGTGATAATGGCAGTGCTCCCGAGTGGCCGGTCGCTCCAGGTCTCGCTAGTTATGACTGCCGCCAGCGATGCGGATCTCAACGGTTCTTCCAGGTTGTCAAAGATGACCAGTTGGTTCCCGGCGTAGACGTGAGACGTAAGCGTTTTGCGCCATTCGCTCTCATCATTCCCCTGTGGCGCCGCCGATATGGCCGCGGCAGAACCGGTAGCGATGAACGCGACGACCTCGGCCAGCAGTCCCTTGCCTGTTCCTTGCTGGGGTGCGTCCAGTAGGGCTAAAGGTACACATCCGGAAATGAGCGCGCGGACGATGGGGGTCAGCAACAGAGCGAATGCGTTCGCATGGCTGAAATCATCCTTCCATGGAAACTCGCCGATTGCGTCTTCGATCACGTCTACGGCATCGTATGCTGCGTCGATGGCATCTTCATTGCCGAGGTTGGCCGGTATCGGAGGAACCACTAGGTCTGGCGACGGCGAGTACAACACGCACGTCTCTGGGTCGTAGCCGGGTTCATCAATGACAGACCCGTCCAGCCGCAACAAAGGCGTCTCAGTGACCGCCAGCAGACGGGGTAAGCTCAACTCGCCGGCGGGGCGTGAGAGCAGATCCTTCACTGCGTCAACGGGCGGACTTACCTTGACGCGCGACTTGACGGCCACAGTGAAGAAATCTGCCGCGCGTGTCAGGCAACCCGAGAGATATTCCCGAGTCACCGGAACGATTCTCCTACGGCCGGTTTCGTCTAGTCCCGCATGGACCAGTTGATTAGCGCGGACGAATAGGTGCGGCGGATCGTTGGAGATGGTCAAGGCATGCAGACAGTCGGCCGACTTGTCGCGCAATTCGCGGTTGTTGGTCTGAATGCGGGGCTTGGGAACCGTCACAGTTGGGTGAACCAGGTGGGGGGTTGCTGGCGGACCCTTTTGGGTACCGGCTTGAGTCCGGTGTTGCGATGGTGCATACTTGTTCATGAGAGTCAAACCTTTCTTCCGCCCTCACGGCGGTAGTAACCTCGGCGCGCTCGGTGTGATGGCCGGCGCGCCGCTTCTATCCGCGGGTCGCGCTGGCGCGCCACTTTCAATTTGTCAAGCGATCACCTTCAATTGACCGCCAGCACTCCGCAACCACTCCTGGATAGCAGCGCGCGGTAGCAGATAGCGTCTCCCTACCCGGATTGATGGGATCGTTCCATCCCGAAGAGCGCCATAGACTGTCAGTCGCCCAAGCCCAAGCTCCCGCGCAAGCTCATCTACGTTGCGGTACACATTGGCGGGCCGGGTGGTGGCTGGTGCGTTCTGCTTCATTCTGTTCATGCACTTAGTTTATCATCGTGTATGTTATAAGTGCATCCGTGCACTTGTATTACCTGCGTAGTGTGCTTTACTAGTGCCATGGATTCATTAGGGCCAGCGCTAAAGAAACTCCGCTCGGCACTCGGTTTGATCCCAGCCGGCCTTTGCCAAGCGCGTCGGGCTTTCCGTGCGGGCGATTGCGAATTACGAGAAGGATAGGGAGCCGGGCGGAGAGGTGCTTCGGCGTTTTGCCAGTCTAGCCGCGAGACACAACCTCGACAGCCTTGCCAAGATCTTCAATGATGCTTTCGCCGAGGAGATTCAGGGGCGCACCAATCCCAGCACGGCCGAGGAGACCGCGTATACGCAGGCGATGCTCTTGCTGCTTCGCAATCGGAGCGTATTTTCGGGATGGGGGCAGGTATCGAACGAGGTTATTGCAGCGCTTGAATCGCTTATCGCAGAGGTGCGAAAGACGCCCTCACTTAAGGCTGCCCTGGTGAAGATGGAGGAGGCCCTGGTCGAGCTGAGGTACCACGCGGCGCCCAATGCGGAACAAAAGATTCAGGAACTCGCTCGGGCGCGTAGCGACGCGACGGGTGAGGCATTTGAGCAGGCGTATGTGCACGTTGTCTATGAGCGGCCCGATCTTTATGAGGAGTACATCGAAGATCGCGCCGCAGCAGCAAAGGGCACCCGCTTTGAATCCTCCATGCACCGCGTGCGGCGGCAACCGGCGAGGCAAAGGAAATCATGAGGGACTTGGCCGAGACCACCAACGCCGCTCGTAAGCAAAGCGGCCAGCCATATATGCGCGCCATGCGACAGATGAGATAAAGCACGCTTGTCGCACTGTCACATAGCCTGTTATCAACGGCTTCCAGAGGATTTCGCTGGCGTATGCGACAGCCATTTTGGGTGTGGCAGGCCATCAAACGGTGACACGGTGTCTGTCGCATGCAGATCGCGGGGCTGGCCGTCTTAGATTCTAATTCGGCACGTTTGCCCAGCCCGTTCACCACCCGAACCGCGTGCTGGGCGGCGTCGCAAACCGCGCACGCACCCGCGTAATTGGCGGCTGGGGCTGCATCTGCGGGGCAGGCGGCCTGGGTCCCAGCCCGGCCTGCCAGACCAGTTCCGCCAGCCGCTGCTCCAACACTTGCCACGCGGTGTCCCCGAACCGGTCCATGCCGTATACCGCCGCGGCGGCGCGCGCATATGTCCGCGCATCCAGGGCTTCGTTCCGGTCCCGCGTCTTCTGCCACTCCGGCCGCCGGTAGCCCTTCACCACGCGCGTCACCAACTGCTCCGCCGTGATCTGCTTGAAGTACTCCTCGCTGTATTTGGGGAAGTGGCAGTACCCTGCTGGATAGGGCTCGCCGCTCTCCTCCGTCGGGCGGTCCATGCGCAACCACCCATACAACTCCTCCTTTATCATCGCGCCGTTCACCGGCCAAACCCGGAGGCCCAACTTGACGCGATTGCCTTGCGGCCCGACCTCAATCGGCGAGGGCTGGCTGACCGGCGCCGGCGCGCGGGAGTCGCCCTTGATGACCACCGCCCGCGCCCCGCCGAAGTGCCGCGCCCAGGCATAGACCTCCGGCGTCGCGTACCCGGAGTCGATGGCGAACATCATGATCGGCAGGGCCGCGCCCGCTGCGGTCGGGTAGTAGGAATTGAGGACCGCCGTGAGCTTGGCCCAGACGGGGCCTTCGGCGGTCTGCCCTTCGAGCACCTGATAATCGACCGACCAGGACTCCTTGCCTCGCCCCCACGCTACGACCTCCAACTCGATGCGGTCCCGCTGGATATCCACGCCAGCGGTCAGGAAGAGACCGCCAAGCGGGACGATGCCGATCCGATAGTCCTCGCGCCGGTCGTAGAGCCGCTGCCATTCCGGCGCTTCGCCCTGCAAGGCCCAGGTCTGACCCAGCACCGTGTTGACGAACACTTGCAGCAGGGCCGGGTTCTTTTGTGCCTGGACGAATTGCTTGGCGGCGTCGGCCCAGGAGAACCAGCCGACCGGCGAATACAAGCTGGACAGGTGGAACCCGGCTGTCCTCCCGTCGCCCACCCCCTCGCGCCGCCACTCGCCGAGACCGAGCATCCATTGCTTCTGGTGGTTGTGGATATCTTGGCCGCAATGCTCGCACATGTAGACGGCCAGCTCCGGCTGACCCTTGGGCCAGCGCAACTGCGGAAACTTCAACGTCTGGAACTCGCGGCAGACCGGGCACGGCACCCAGAAATACCGTTGATCGCTTTCCTCGAAAGCCGCCTCGATCCGGGAGGAGCCGGTGATCTTCGGTGTCGAGCACATGAAGATCTTGCGGCGCGCGAACGTCCTGGTGCGGGCGGTGGCGAGATTCACCGGATCGCCCTCGCCCTCCACGTCGCCGGGGTAGCCGTCTACCTCATCGAGGAAAAGGTACCGGGCCGCCATCGACCGAAGCCCGACTGCGGAATTGGCGCCGGTCATGACCAGCACGCCGCCGGGGAACTCTTTCGACAGAATCGTATTGCCGGAGTCCCGCGAGCGTGGATCGCTCACCAGTTCGCGCAGCACTTCCGACTCCTCGATGAGCGGATCGAGGCGCTGCTTCGAATTGCGCTTGGCCATCTCGACGGTGGGCTGGATGGCCATCATCGGACCAGGGGCCTGATGGATGACGTAGCCGATCCAGTTATTTCCCGACTCTGTGGCCCCAATCTGCGCTCCTTTCATGAACACCACGCGCTCGATTTTCGAGGATGGCGAGAGGCAATCCATAATCTCGCGGAGGTACGGAGTGCGATCCGTGCGCCATGGTCCCGGCTCTGCTGAAGCTCGTTGTGACAAAACCCGGTAACGATCTGCCCACTGCGAGATGGTCAGCAGCGGGTCCGGGCGCGCGCCGGCCGCCGCCGACGATCCGTAGATCTCTTCAGCCGATGGAGTTGGATTCAGCGAAGTCATTTAACGCCTTTCGGATCTCGATAGCGATAATCTCGTAGCACCGCGCCGCCTCGGTTTCGGCGGCCACCATCGCGGCGATCCGGTCCGGGATGTTGAGCATGTGGTCGCGGAATTGCCGGAACTTGTTGAAGGCGGCCACCTGGACTTCGTCTTTCGGCACCAGCTTGGCCACGCGCTCCTCGTAGTCGATCTTGGCGAGCCGGGCTTGGTAGTGCTCGCGCACGGCCCTCGCCTTGGTGTATTGCGAGCCGCCGAAGCCAACTCCGTCGATGTCGTCCTGCCCGCGTTGCGTGACGGGCGGAGCGTGCTGGCCGGTGTTCCGCTGCCACTGGATGTCCGCCTGGGCGGAGTCGATCTTCCCGTCCGGCTGTACGGAGATACGCCCGGACTTGATGGCCTTCTGGACGGCGGAAAGGGCGCAGCCGCGATGTCGGGCGTAGCCGCGTAAGCTCATCATCGCCATGCATTCGCCTCGTGGCTGGTGGATCGGGAGCCGGTCACTTATTAACTTGCTTTTGGGGCGTGTAAGAGTGATGAATCGTCATGCGCGACGCAAGCACAGAACGCGAAGCAAGCGCAGAAAAGGATAACCAACACAGCCATGAACAACGAAGAAGCGAACGACAAAGCCACCGACACAGCCGCCGCCGTTGCGGCACAGGGCGCGCCCGTCGCGCCGGAGAAGGCCCCCTCGAAGAAGGGTGCCAGCCAGAAGAAGGGCGCGCCCAAAGCCACGAAGGGCGCCAAAAGTGCCAACGGTGGCAAAGCCACGGCGACGACCAAGAAGCAGGCCAAGGCCAAGAAGAAGCCCGCCAAGTCCGCAGCCAAGCCCGCCAGCACGAAGGAGGCCACTGCGCCCCGCCCCGAGAGCAAGGGCGCGAAGATCCTGGGGCTGATCGGACGGGCCAAGGGTGCCACCCTCGCCGAGATCATGAAGGCGACCGACTGGCAGGCGCACAGCGTCCGGGGTTTCATCTCGACCGCCGGGAAGAAGCACGGGGTCGAGATCGAGTCCAGCAAGAACGAGGCCGGCGACCGCGTGTACCGGATTGCCAATTAGGGAACGACCAAGTCCATCTCCAGAAGCCGCCGCCGGGTCAACGATTCGGCGGCGGTTCTGCTTTTGTGTCTGCCGCCTGAAGGATGATCCACCACTCAGTCCAACGTTTTCAGAGACAAGATAATCCACTTACGCCGCGCAGGCAAGGAACGCACATAGCTTATTCCAATGACCACTTTACGCCATATTCACAGCGCGATCCCTAACCCCCGCGGTGGAATCCGGGACTAAGAGTCACTTTGGAACGCCAAGATTTGCTGAGGAGGCTTAAATCCATTTACACCACGGTGAAGATCGTGCTTATCACAAACTCTGCCACTTCTTTTGGGTTCGTGAAACGGGCCGCTGGCGCTCCAGGGTTATTTACCAGGATCAGATCGTTATCCTGGTTGACATCAAACTTCCAAGTGCCGTTGCTTCGGCCGCCTCCTGGGTCTCCTCTACGGGGCGACCAGCGAAGCCCAAATTGTAAATTTAGGGCTTGGGCATTAACGTTTAAATTGGCATGAGCGTTGGGAAAATCATGCTTGTCAATAGCGACGGAAATCGCCTGTTTCGAAAAAAGAATGGGTGGATCGGCGCTACTACTTCCCGCTAGAGCCGCACTGAGTTCATCGGTGAGCTGTTTAAGTTCATCACCGACCCGCCCGAAAAAGGCTTCGCAATTGGCGCGAATGAACTCGGCCTTGTGGAGTTGGATCTGCGCGCTGAGAGCAGCGGCATCTTCTTTCGCCTTAATCTGTGAGGCTAGCTTGTCAATTAGATCATCAGGCATGTTACTAGTATCGCATGTTTCCACTATGTCAATTTGGATTGTAAGGCGCGTGGTGGTACTTCCTAGCCGCGATGTCCCAGCGGCTCAAAAAGAAAGACAGATGGTACAAGGAGAACGCGGTACTATTCTAGCGGCCAGTTACTATGGCGGCCAGTTACTATAACAGATCGGCGGTCAAAGGAGACGCGCCAACATGCCGAGGATAAGCCCGCCGCACTCCGGCAAGGAAAATTGTCATCGCGACAGCAGTTCTCCCTTTGTCCGTGACGTTTGAAGAATCCTCAACTCCGCCGACCAGTCCGACAGCGCCAAGCACAGCCCTTCCACATCCGGGTTTCCTGCGCGCAACTGCGCCTCGCATTCCGCGATCTCTCGGCGGCAACGGGCGATGGCCATTCATGCCGCATCCTTCCTCCGTTCCTTGGCGACCTCGTCAAACGTCCTCCCGTCGCCGTCGAGCGTCGCCTGCCGTCCCGTGAACCGTTGCCATCTGACCACCGCCACGTCGATGTACTTCGGGTCGATGTCGATGCCATAGCACACTCTCCTCGTACTCTCGGCCGCGATCAGGCTGCTGCCGGATCCGAGGAACGGGTCGTACACCGCCTCGCCTTGCTGCGTGTGGTTCAGGATCGGGCGCC
>ODAK010007673.1_pt1 | contig 10849 bp, 7 predicted proteins | sample 1539591 | NCBI WGS metagenome assembly ODAK01 (sample SAMEA3539303, study PRJEB22396) | soil metagenome | biome: tundra; feature: field; material: soil | place: USA | collected 2010-05 | depth 0.15 m | reverse complement strand
GTTGCCTCCAGGGTGCGGCGCTGACATCTTAACTTAACAAGCCCGAGGCCCGGCTAAACGCTGAATGTGAACAGAACGTTACAGCCCCCTTGGGGAACGGCCCGGCTTCCCTCTTTTCGTCTACAGAACCAGTGACTTGTACATAGCCCTGTGATATGTATCACAGATCAATTTGGGCCTATGCTCCACAATCCCTGCCCACGCGATGGGCGGGCCGGGATGGCGGGGTGAATTCTTGCATTCTGCTAGATCCTTTTTGTCCCTTGTACGAAGTCGGTAATTGATTACAGCAAAGAGCCTCTGACCCAAGGAGAAGACTGGATGGCAATCCCGAATGCGCCGCTAACCAATAACACGAAGACCATGGACGGTAAAACGCAATGGGATCGTGTTTCTGAAATGGACGAGTTCCGTCTGTTGTTGCTGGCAAGAGTTGGATTCGTCGTGCCGGCAACCATATTTTTCATCGTGTATTACTTCGCGCTTCCTATCCTCGTCGGCTATGCGCCGGCCTTCATGAGCAAGAAGGTGTGGGGGCCGGTAAACCTGGCTTACCTGTTCGCACTGTCGCAGTTCTTCATGGCATGGACGATCGCCGCTCTTTACGTGCATGCGGCCAAGAAGTTTGACATGTACGGTGCCCACATTATGGAGCACTTGAGGAAAGAAGGCTGGTTCCAGGACGGAGGGAAACAGTAATGAATGCAACTCTGGTTCTCTTCCTCGGCTTCATTGTCGTGACCCTTGGCATCACCGCCTGGGCTTCGCGTCGTTCGGGATCGTCGGCCTCATACTTTGCCGCTAATCGTCAGATCACCGCCTGGCAAAACGGAGTAGCGGTGGCCGGCGATTACATGAGCGCGGCATCGTTCCTCGGTATCGCCGGACTGATCGCCTTCTTCGGCTACGACGGCTTTATGTATTCCGTCGGCTGGCTGGTCGCCTACCTGACGGTGCTGCTGATTGTCGCCGAACCGCTGCGGAATGCCGGTAAATACACGATGGCCGACGTGCTGGCATATCGCCTCAATCCGCGGCCGGTGCGCGCCATGGCTTCTTTCAGCACGCTCACCGTCAGCACGTTTTACATGATCGCGCAGATGGTCGGTGCAGGCGCGCTGGTGACACTGCTTCTGAAAGACAGCGGCATTAGCTATCACATCGCGGTGATCGGCGTCGGCATATTGATGATCGTCTATGTCGTCTTCGGCGGCATGATCGCTACAACGTGGGTGCAGATCGTAAAAGCCATTCTTTTGATGGGCGGTACGATCCTGCTCAGTGTGCTTGTGCTGGCGCACTTCCACTTCAGCATCGCAGAGTTCTTCAACGCCATTACCCAGGTGAAATATCACGATGCGGCCGGAAAAGAAGTCGTAAAAGACTTCCTTACACCGGGTCTTCGCTTTAAGCCTCCGTACGGTGCCCTCGAACTGATTTCGCTCGGCATGGCGCTGATCCTGGGCACCGCCGGATTGCCGCACATCCTGGTTCGCTTCTACACCGTTCCCGATGCGAAGACCGCGCGTAACAGCGTGGTATGGGCAATGGTATTGATCGGCACCTTCTACATCATGACGACGTTCCTCGGTTTTGGAGCAGCCACGATTGTGGGCCGCGACTATATCGCGAAGAACGGCGGAAACAACATGAGTGCTCCGTTGCTGGCGCAGGCGATTGGAGGAAACGTGTTCTTCGCGTTTATCTCTGCGATTGCGTTTGCAACCATTCTCGCGGTGGTCGCGGGATTGACGATCAGCGCTTCGACATCCTTTGCACACGACGTTTGGACGAACGTGATCCACAACGGCGTAGAACGCAAGGCTGGTGAAGAGCGTACCGTGGCGCGCATCACGGCATTCGTGGTCGGCGCGATCGCGATCGCAATTGCAATCATCCTCGGTCCCAAGGCCAACGTCGCATTCCTGGTGGCGCTGGCGTTTGCGGTTGCGGCATCGGCGAACCTGCCGGTGATCGTCTTCTCCATCTTCTGGCGGCGCTTCAATACCACCGGAGCGGTGATGGGGTTGGCCTTCGGTCTTGTAGGATCGATCGTGTTGATCTTCCTCGGACCAAGCATCATGGGTATCGATCCACCCACCGTCGTCGGAGCCGCGCGTCACCTTATCCAACGGGCACCGATCTTCCCGCTTGAGAATCCAGGAATTCTCAGTATTCCGATCGGCTTCCTCGGGGCAATCCTCGGAACTTTCGTCGGCGGGAAGGATCATCTTGCCGAGGAGAGATTCAAGGAACTGCAAGTTCGAGCCAATACTGGCTTGGGGGCAGAAAAAGCCACCGCTCATTAACGATCCAACCACGATCCCTGTGCTCGTCAGCAAGACGAGCACGGGGAATTCTCAAATCTCTCCTTCGAATGTCCTCCCGCCGTTTGTTCCCCCTCCTCGGAATGCGATATCCTCCATCCGCTCGTTACCCCAGCACGCTGACCCTGGCTAGTTGGGAACCCCGCTCGGAGGGACCATTGATTTTCATACGTAACCGCTCCACGCACGCTGTCATTTTGTTCGGCTATGTATTGCTCTCTTCCCTGCTTTTTGCTCAGCAGCTTCCTTCCGGTTTAGAAAGTGCGTGGCACTGGCGCAATATCGGACCGCTTCGCGGCGGCCGCACGCGTAGCGTTTCGGGCGTACCCAATCAGCCAAACGTTTTTTATATTGGCGTGGTGAACGGAGGTGTGTGGCGCACGGACGATTTCGGCCGCACTTGGCAGCCGCTCTTCGACCAGCAACCGACCGCGTCGATTGGCGCCGTGGCTGTGGCACCCTCCGATCCCAAAACAATCTATGTCTCCAGCGGTGAAGGCCTCCATCGTCCTGATCTTTCAGTGGGCGACGGCGTTTACAAAAGCAACGACGGTGGTAAAAGCTGGACACATCTGGGTCTTCGCGATGGGCAGCAGATCCCCGCCATTGCCGTCGATCCTCGAGACCCTAACAAACTCCTTGTCGCGGTTGCCGGACACCCGTACGGTCCAAATCCGGAGCGCGGGATCTTCCGCTCCACCGACGGCGGACAAACGTTCCAGAGAGTTTTGTACAAGGACGAAAATGTCGGGGCATCCGACGTTCAGATCGACCCCAGCAACCCTGACGTTGCTTATGCGGGACTATGGGAATCGCGGGAAAGTCCGTGGGAAAACGGACAATGGAACGGCGCTCGCGGAGGAATCTACAAGTCCACCGATGGCGGACAGACGTGGAACCAACTTACGGGTGGATTGCCAGACGGCATCATTCAAGCCGACGTGACGATCGCTGCCAGCGACAGCAAGCGACTGTATGCGTCAGTCGCCACTAAGGAAGCAGTTCATATCTACGGATCGAAAGATGGTGGAGCAACTTGGAATACCGTCACGGACGATCCGCGTCCCGCGCAACGCATCGGCGGTGGGGATCTGCCTGTCCCGAAAGCCGATCCGCGTAACCCTGATGTGCTTTATATGACCAGCACGGTCACCTGGAAGTCGACCGATGGCGGGAAGACCTGGACCGGCTTCCGCGGAGCGCCGGGAGGCGATGATTACCAGAATATCTGGATCAATCCCAACGACAGTAACATCATCTGCCTCGTCAGCGACCAGGGCGCGATTGTGACGGTGAATGGCGGCGAGAGTTGGAGTTCCTGGTACAACCAGTCAACTGCGCAGATGTACCACGTCAATACCGACAATGCATTTCCCTATCGAGTGTGTGGTGGGCAGCAGGAGAGCGGGTCCGCCTGTGTTTCCAGCCGTGGCGACGACGGTCAGATCACGATGCGCGAGTGGCATCCGGTCGCCGCGGAAGAATACGGATACGTCGTACCTGATCCGTTGGACCCGGATATTGTTTTTGGCGGAAAACTCACGCGCTACGATCGACGAACCGGGCAGGCACAGAACATCGCACCAAAGCCATTGCGTGGGCCGGACTACCGCGTGCTGCGCACAGAACCGATCGTCTTCGACCCGAAAGATCCGCACGTTCTCTACTTCGCCGCGAACACGCTGTGGAAGACTACGGACTCCGGCAAACATTGGACCCAAGCGAGCCCGGATCTGACGCGAAAAACGTTTGATTTGCCAGCCAGCGTTGGCATCTTTAAAGATCAACCGACGGCGCAACCGAAACAGCGCGGCGTGATTTATGCAGTTGCTATTTCGCCACTCGACAGCAAACGGATTTGGGTGGGAACGGACGACGGTCTGCTGCATGTGACCACCGACGGGGGTGCGCACTGGACGGACGTTACAGGGAACACGCTCACTCCCTTCCAGAAAGTCTCCATTCTCGAAGCCAGCCATTTCGACCCGCAGACAGCGTACGCCGCAATCAATACGCTGCGCCTGGACGACCTTCATCCGAAGATCCTGCGTACACACGATGGCGGCAAGACCTGGGCGGAGATTCGCAACGGGATCCCCGACGGCGAGACGGTCAACTCGGTTCGCGAAGATCCCAAGCGTAAGGGTCTGCTATTCGCGGGAACCGAAAAGCACGTGTATGTCTCGTTTGATGATGGCGAGCAATGGACATCGCTACAGCTCAATCTTCCTTCGACTTCGATGCGTGACCTGGAGATCAAAGGGGATGACCTGATCGTCGCTACCCATGGCCGCGGCTTCTGGATTCTCGATAACATTACTGCTCTACGCGAATGGAAGCCAGCCAATGATCCGGTCTTCTTCCTCCCGCAGAAAGCGCTCCGGATCAAGTGGGACCTCAACACCGATACGCCGCTTCCGCCGGACGAGTCGACGGCCGACAATCCGCCAGACGGAGCGATCTTAGACTACATGCTTCCATCGTCGGCCAGCGGCACCGTGACCCTTGAAATTCGCGACAGTTCAGGCAAGGCGATCCGCACCTTTTCTAGTTCCGATCCTGTTCCCTCGGAAGATCCTAAGTTGGAGATCCCGAAGTATTGGCTTCGCCCGTACCAGGGGCTCAGCGGTGCGCCCGGCATACATCGTTTCCTTTGGGATCTGCACTTGGCGCCGGTTCCCGGAATTCACGCCGAGTATCCCATTGCAGCGGTTCCGCGTAACACCGCACCGGATCCGACTTCGCCGTGGGTGCTGCCGGAAAAATATTCGGCAGTGTTGACGGTGAACGGACACAGTTACTCGCAGCCCCTCAATGTGGAAATGGATCCGCGAGTAAAGACGCCCCTTGCGGCACTGGCGCAGCAGTTCAACGCCTCGGTGCAAATGTATGAAGACGCGCGCAAACTATCCGACGCCGCGAGTCACGCAGATGCGCTGCGAGAGCAACTCGACGCCCTGCAGCAGAAGTCTCCGGAGGCATCGGCTAAAACTCATCCATTCCGCGAGAAGCTTGACGCGATCGCGGGCGGCGAAGCGCAGGGTCCACCGCGTGGAAGGGTTCCGGAAACGATCGATGGCGTGCGTGGCGCAGCGTTGATGCTGATGACGATGATGCAGGATGCCGACGAGGCCCCGACAGCGGGCATGACGATGACGGCCGCAGAGATTCATGCACTGGTTCCGAAGGTGCTGCAGAAGTGGGAGGAGTTCAATCGCCAGGATTTGCCCAAATTGAACGGCGAATTGCGCAACGCCAATCAGAAACCGCTCGACGCCACAGCACGCGGGAAGGAATCGGAAGTGGATATGCGGGGCAACGAGGAATAAATCTCGGCACCCCGCAATGTTAATGAAGCGGGCCTTCGGGCTGACTTTATTCGCTGGTCATAATGAACAGCGGCTTCATTTCGAAGCTCTCATAATGCGGGCGCAACCGCTCCGTATTGTAGTGCTCCTTCACGTTCACAACTTTCTTCGAAGAAGTCACCACGTCCACCGGAACGTTGTCGTAACGGCCGTTCTTCAGCACAACGAGGCGGCCGTGAATCTTGTTCAGGATCAAGTCGAGCGCCAGGTTTCCATATGCCATCGGGACGATCGAGTCGATCGCGTCCGGATCGCCGCCACGCACCAGGTATCCGAGTTTTTGCGTCAGGCAGTTCACGGTCTTCCCGCAATACTTCGGCGAAAGTTCCTTCAGCTTTTCGGCGACCAGGTCACCAATGCCGCCGAGTTTCTTGTGACCAAAGGCATCGGTGGTTTCGCTCTGGAATACCATCTCTCCACCTTCGTACATTGCGCCTTCGGAAATCAGCACTACCGAGTAGCGACTGGGATTGCGCTTACGGTCGGCAGCCATCAATTCCGCGAGCGATTCAATGTTGAACTTGTATTCAGGAATGACGCAGCGGTTGGCGGCGCCAGCCATGGTCGGCAGCAACGCAGTGAAGCCCGCGTAGCGCCCGAATACTTCCACCACAAGGAATCGTTCGTGCGATCCGGCGGAAGTGCGCAGGCTGTTGACCATCTGGATGGTGCGCGTAACGCAGGTGCTGAAACCGATGCAGTAATCAGTGCCCGGCACGTCGTTATCCATGGTCTTTGGAATAGCGACAACTTTCATTCCTTCCTGGTAAAGGCGTACGCCGAAGCTCAACGTATCGTCGCCACCGATGGGAATGATGTAATCGACGCCCAGCCACTCCAAGTTTTTCATCACTTCGGTGGTGAGATCGTTCTTCTCGGCGTTGAATGTGCCCTGCAAGTGCGCCGGAACCTTATCCTTCGCTACCTTGCTGGGATTGGTGCGAGAAGTATGCAGGAAAGTGCCGCCGGTTCGGGCTGCGCGGTTCACGACCGTCTCCGACAAATGCACAAAGTTCTCGCTGTTGTCGTAATCTTTCTCGCGAACGATATCGACGAGTCCGCCCCATCCACGGCGTAATCCGATTACGTCGTAGCCTTCACGCAGCGCGCGAAACGTTACGCCGCGAATCGCTGGATTCAAGCCCGGGACGTCGCCGCCGCCGGTCAAAATTGCAATCGTGCCTTTTTTCTTATTGATATTCGCCATTTTCCTCGTCACTCCAAATTGAACCTTATGAATAGGACAAGACCGCGTACGGTCGAGTGCCGCAGCCAATCACGACATTAGACTATTACATCCTGACGCGAAAGTGCAGATTCCCGGAGTTCCGGAACCCGCGCGACACTCCCGCTTTAGCACTCGCGGCGCAAGGCCTATGATGGTGCGCAATGGATGAACCGCCAAAATCAGACTGGAACAGCTTCGCGCGTGTGAACGCGAGCCAACGCTGGCGCAAGCCGTCAGCGTTGATGGGACGAGCGATGACCGAAACGATCGTGGCGGAAGCTAACATCGTTCCGAACCTGCGCGTGCTCGATGTCGCATCGGGCACCGGCGAGCCCGCGATCTCCATCGCCACCGCTCTCTCTGGAACTGGCATGGTCACGGGCACCGATATCTCAGCTGAGCCACTTGCCATCGGCGAGCAGCGCGCTCGCGAACGCAATCTCACGAATATTCGGTTTCGCGTCGCAGATGTTCATGCCCTGCCATTTCCTGACAACAGCTTCGAACGCGTCACCAGCCGTCTCGGCGTGATGTTCTTCGCCGACCTCCCTAAAGCACTCCGGGATATTCATCGCGTTCTAGCGGACAACGGCCGCGTCAGCCTCCTGGCCTGGGGACCGATGCAACAGCCGTACTTCGAGTGCACCGTCGGCACCGTCCTGCGCATGCTCCCAGATGCGAAAGTTCCAGCGCCGGCCGCCACGATGTTCAAGTTCGGCGTTCCTGGAACGCTTGCCAGCGCCTTGCGGGAGGCTGGTTTTCAGGACGTCGATGAGCGTCAATGTGATATCCCGTGGAACTGGCCCGGCACTCCCGAAGAGTTCTGGTCCTACTTTCAGGAAGTAACCGTTCCTTTCAAACCACTGCTGCAGTCGATCTCGGACGAAGCCCGAGAAAGCATATTTGAGGCTGTGCTGCGAGGGTTACAGGACCGTTACAGCAGCGGAGGAGAGATTCTTTTTGATGCGCGCATTGTTCTCGTGTCTGCGACCAAGTAGATGGTTCAATCTCCTGCGCAACGGCGCTGTTTGCCGGTAGCGAAGCTGCATCTGCCGAAAAAGGCAGTCCATACCGTCGCCACAGGCCTTATTGTGGATTCCGCAATGATTCTGGATTCAGGGACGAAACGCCAAGTGAGTGGGACGAATGTTAATAAGACGCATCGTGCCGTGAGCGGCGGACTTGCCGATTGCAAGCGCTCGTCAGTCCGATGTAGCTTGGAAGCGAACTATAACAAGTTCATGGAAGAGACCAATGTTACCTGCTGACCTGTCAGCACTCAAAATCGAAGATCATTCCCGCCATAGTGGTGGCGGAAGTTGGATACGCTGGTTCGCCGTCATCGTTGGCGTCCTGGTGATTGGCAGCGGCATCTTCTTTGCGCTGCAGAAGAAAGTCACACCGGTTGAGGTCGTCTCCGCTCACGCCACCAGCCCCGGACAGGCTCAGGCGGCCACTTTGCTCAATGCCAGTGGATACGTCACGCCGCGGCGTCGCGCCACAGTGGCAGCGAAGATCACTGCGCGCGTGGAACAGATGTATGCCGAAGAGGGCATGCATGTGAAAGCGGGCCAGGTACTTGCGATCCTGGACCAGTCGGATTACCGGGTGCGATTGAATTCGGCAATTGCAGACCGCGATAGCACGCAAGCGACGCTCAGCGATCTCCAGGTCAACCTCAAGAATGCTGAAGTAGAGTTACACCGCAACGAAGAACTGCAGAAGAGCGGAGTGACGACCCAGCAGGCGCTCGATAATGCGCGCACGACGGTCAATAGTTATAAGGCCCGCATCGCTGCCACGCAGCAGGCGATAGCGGCTGCGGAGTCCAAGATCCGAATTTCACAGCAGGACCTCGACAACTGCACGGTAGTCTCGCCTTACGATGGCATTATTGTCTCCAAGGACGCGCAGCGCGGCGAGATGGTGTCACCGATCTCTGCGGGCGGCGGGTTTACGCGCACCGGTCTGGCGACGGTTGTCGACATGAATTCCAACGAAGTTGAGGTCGACGTCAACGAGTCGTACATCGGGCGCGTCTATGAACATCAGCCGGTAACGTCGACGCTGGATGCGTATCCGGATTGGCAGATTCCCTCGCACGTGCGCACCATCATTCCTACCGCGGATCGGCAGAAGGCGACGGTGAAGGTTCGTATTTCTTTCGATAAACTCGATCCCCGCATTCTGCCCGACATGGGTGTAAAAGTGGCGTTCCTCGAAGAGCAGAAGCCGCAGGACAAGAAACAACCGGAGCATGCCATCTACCTCCCGAAGGACGCAGTGCGGCAATCGGATGGATCGACGATCGTCTATCTGGTTCATGACGGGAAGGCGGAACGACGCGCGGTACGAACCGGCGGCACGAACGGCGACAACCAGGAAATCATCGCGGGGCTCAATGACGGCGAGCAGGTGATTGTAAGAGGCCCCGCGGATCTGCACGATGGGCAAAGCGTAGCCATTAAGCAATAGGAGAACAATCGCATGGTACGGGTGGACGGCAACGGAAAAGATAGTCTCATTAAGGTTCGTAACCTCGACAAAACCTATAAGCGCGGCGGCGAAGACGTGCACGTGCTCCAGGGCCTGAACCTTGACGTCGCCAAGGGCGAATTCGTCGCCTTCATGGGACCCAGCGGATCGGGAAAGACCACGCTGCTCAACCTGCTTGGCGGTCTCGATCTTCCCACCGCAGGCAGCATTGATGTGGCTGGCGATGCGGTCTCGCGGATGTCTGGCAACAAGCTGACGACCTGGCGGGCGCGCCACGTCGGCTTCGTATTCCAGATGTACAACCTGATTCCCGTACTCACCGCATTTCAGAATGTGGAACTCCCGCTGTTGCTCACCGGGCTCTCAAAAACGCAGCGCAAGCAGCACGTTGAGACCGCTCTCGCACTGGTCGGCCTCGATCACCGTTCGAACCACTATCCACGGCAGCTCTCGGGTGGACAGGAACAGCGCGTCGGTATTGCGCGCGCCATCGTAGCCGATCCTACGTTCCTGCTGTGCGACGAACCGACCGGCGATCTTGATCGCAAATCGGCGGACGAAATCCTGAGTTTGCTCGAACAACTCAATCATGAGCATGGCAAGACGATCCTGATGGTCACGCACGATCCGCTGGCCGCGGAGCGAGCCCATTCTCTGCTCCACATGGACAAGGGCGTGCTCGTGGAAGCGGCTCGCGTCGGTGAAGTCGGAGGAGTGCGATGAAGTATCTACCACTGCTCTTCAAGAATATTCTGAGAAAGAAGACGCGGCTGATCCTAACCATCGGGTCATTCGCAATCGCGCTCTTTCTGTTCGGCATCCTGGCGATTGTGAATCACTCGTTCAACGCCGGGCTCAATGTGGCGGGCGTCGATCGCCTGATGGTGCAAAACCGCGTCTCAATCATTCAGCCTGTGCCGCAGGCCTACCAGGCGAAGATCGAGCAGATCAAGGGCGTGAAGCAAGTCACCTACGCCAACTGGTTCGGTGCCTACTACCAGGACGAGAAAAATTTCTTTCCGCAATACGCCATCGATGAAAACGGGTATCGACAAATGTATCCCGAGTTCAAGCTAAGCGACGCGGAATGGAAAGCCTTTATGGAAGACCGCGAAGGGGTAATCATCGGCGAGAAGACCGCCCAACGTTACAACTTCAAGATCGGTGACCGGGTGCCGCTAACTGGCGTCCTGTGGAGCCCGGAAAAATCCTGGTCATTCAATGTCCGCGGCATTTATCACGGTACCCCCGACGAAGACACCAGCCAGGTCTGGCTGCACTGGAAGCTTTTCGATGAGCGTCGCGCCTTCGGCAAAGGGACTGTGGGCTGGTACATCGTGCGCATCGACAATCCCGACGATGCCGCGCGTATCAGCAAGGAAATTGACACGCTGTTTGCCAACTCTTCTACCGAAACCAAGACGCAGACC
>ODAK010007672.1_pt1 | contig 10850 bp, 11 predicted proteins | sample 1539591 | NCBI WGS metagenome assembly ODAK01 (sample SAMEA3539303, study PRJEB22396) | soil metagenome | biome: tundra; feature: field; material: soil | place: USA | collected 2010-05 | depth 0.15 m | reverse complement strand
TCTGCTGCCCGTACTCCTGGTATTCCTCGGTCTTCTTCTCGATGGCGTGTTCCTTCACGCGGCCTTCACGTCCGCCGCTGGACCCCGCTTTCTGGTCGTTGAGTAGGGTCTTCTGTTGCTGGCCGTTCACCATCTGGATCTGGTAGACCTTCGTGTCCTTGACATTGCCTTTGATGCTGATGGTTTCTGTCTCTTGCCAGGTGTACTGGGCAAGCTTCTGCTTGTTCGTGTCCTGCGCCTGTTTGATGGCCATCAACTTCTGTTCCATCTGCTGGTTCTGTGCTGCCGCAGGCGTGATTGCGAGCACGCCTGCCGAGATGGCGACCGTCAAAGCAAGCGCCATGCGTTTTAATCCGGGTGTTCCTGTTTGAATCATTTTGTCCTCTCGCTATCGATTTGATGAATTCTGTGGGTTTTGAAAAAGCAACTCTCTTTCAGTTACTGCCCAAGCTGTGCCAGGGCCGCACGCAAGGGAGCGCTGGAAACCTGAATCAACCCGCCGTAAGGCTGGTACATTTCGAGGATTAGTAAGATCGCACTGCAAACTGCCAGAGCAGAGGCGAACAGGCTGACCACCACCGTCACATTGGCGCGGACGAAGAGTCCAAAGCTCACGAAAAGCAAGACGAGCCAGAAGACCAGCACTGCCAGCAACGGCATCGGAACAGACGAGGCCTTCTGTGCGAACATCAGCGAGCGGGTCTGGCCTAATTGAATCGCCATGCTCAGCGCCTGCGACTGCAGGAATCGTTGATTGTCGTTGTGAGGAGAGAGCTGCTGAATTTTGCCAAAGAGGGCTCCTTCATTTGCTGCGAAGGGTGCGAAATTGTCCTTTTCCGAACCGTCTCGCGCCCACGTGACATCCACCATGCTAGCTACAGAGCTGCGCAGGAGCTCACGTATTTCTTTCGTTTCTGGTCCGAAGTGGAGCAGAACGCGATCCAGCAACACGACATCTGCGGCGAGCTGCGTCACTTCCGAGCTCTGCGTATCGTAGAAGCCCTTGCCCGAAGCGATTAGCAGTCCGAGCACTAGCGCTAGGGTGGTCCCAACCAATGCCATCCCAAGCCGGACAGCTTCCTTGGAATCGGGATCGAGATGCCCCTTTGGCAGAAGGGAATGGAGGAAGGTGCCGAGCAGCCCTCCGCCAAACACGCACGCGAACAAGACCACACTGATGCTGATGGGGCTCATGATAGTTGTTGCGCACCCTCCCAAGATTCGGCGTACTCCGCGCCGGTAGTGCCGCAAACGCGGCGATCGTAACGCTCTGAACCCGCCACCACTCTGACGGCTACGGAGCGGACACCACCGTATAGTGCACGCCATTCGCACCGTAGGCTGGGCTGAACCAGGTGTTGCCACACAAGTAGTAGGTCCCTCCACCGGAAACGCTGGGTGTGATGCAACCACCAGGTAACGCCCCATGCACCGAGCCCATGGTGTACGCGGCGGCTGCGTTCGCATTGGCAGCAGCGGCATTGGCGTTGGCGGCCGCCGCATCGGCATTGGCCGCAGCAACGTTGGCGTTAGCCGTGCTGGAGTTGGTTGTGCCGGCGTTGTAGCCCTGAGCGTAAGCGTTCTGGGAGGCAGCTGCACTTTGGGAGGAAGCCGCGGCCGCTCCCACTGTTGCGCCAACCACCGCCCCCACGGCGGCGGCACCCGCAGTCGAACCGCAGTTGTAGCACCCTGCTCCGTAGTAACCCACAGTCGTCGGCGGATGATACGGATAGTACGGGGCGGGTGGATGGTACGCATCAGCAGGCGGATGGTAAGCCGTGGTTGCACCGTAGGTGTCCGTGTGAGTTGCACCATAGCCGGCCTCGCCTGAAGTGGTGCCGCCATAGGTGTTGGTGTGGCTCGTGCCACCATAGGCGGAATGCGAAGTGCTGCCGCCGTACTCGTTGGTGTGCGATGAGCCCTCGCCGTAGTTGTGCGACGTGCTGGTTCCGGCAGTGCTGGTGTGGCTCGTGGAGCCTTCGCTGTGCGAAGTGCTACCGCCATATTTGTTCGCGTGCGAGTAAGCGGATGCGGTATTGAACGGGAGCAGTGCAAATGCAATGCTCACCAAGCTAACCATGATCTTTTTCATGATGTGTCTTACGCTCCTTTATTGCTGCGCTTTGGGTGGCTCGCTCTTCACCGGAGGCTGAGCACCCGGCGGAGGTAGCGGGTGGGGATGAGCGAACGGAATATGCCTTGCCCCGGCAGCGTTCGTCGGCGCAAAAGCGTCTACCGGAACGGCCAGGTCGAGCTTCCAGTCCGAGAGCAAAAGATTGTGGCGCAGTTGCGCCGGATCATCCAGGTAAACCGCATGGATCAATCGCGGCAGCTTGTCATCAACCCCAATCCAGATCTCGATGAACACTCCGTTGTCGATATAGGCCACCATATCCGTTGTTGTGTCGCCGACAATATGAGATTGACCGATGTAATAGGCGAGCTTCAGGCCTTCGGCCATGTCCTTGTAAGGATCGGCAACGATCAAGTCGTCAAACGGAAAGTAAGTTCCGTGCAAGCGATAGGCCGCCTCCATGGCTGCGTCGATCGTGGGTGGAGCATCGGCAACGGCGATTAGGTTCTCAGCCGGTGCGAAGGCCGTCATGGTCTTGCCGTTGTAGTAGAACTCGGAGGCAGGACCATCGCCCGGCGTGATAACCCGCAGCTTGTCGGGCCGCTGCAGCGTTACTTCGGACTTGTTGACAAAGACGAGAGGATGGCCCTGGCGGCTCGGGCTTTCATAGGTCTCGACCGCAGTGAATGCCACGGTGTGGGCCGCGGCTAGATGGTCGCTTGTGGCCTTCAGGAGTTCAACCGCCTTCGGTTCCAGAGCAGGTACGGCAGCAGTCGGGGCCGGTTCGGCATGCGGCGCTGACGTTTTTTTCGTGGTTTGCGGTTGGCTTTGCGAGTATGCCGTTCCCGCGAGCAGGAATATGCCAAGTACGAACGGGATTGCCCGCTTGTAAGCACTGTTTTGCATCATTCGTTGTCCTCCGGGGCCGAGCGGGTTGACACCGACAATTACGGAATCATGCCGCACTCGAACATCTTGTTGGCAATGGGAGCGGCAATCTTGTTGATGAATGCCGCGCGCATTTGCGGATCGCCTTTCAACATCTGGATCGCCTGCTGCTCTTGCGCGGAAGGTGGAGCTTTCTTTGCCTTCTCCTGCCACAACTGCTCACAGGTCGCCGTCTGATATTTCTGAATGACCTTGTTTGCGATCATATCCATGACCGGGTATTGCGCTTGAGCGACACTCACGTAGAGCAACCCGAGTGCCAGGGAAAACAGATAAGAACGTTTCATCGTGTATCTCCTCGTTAGAGATCTATCCATGCTGTCGGGCAATTCCGAATGCCCGGAGCAGACGTGCTTTCCGACTGAGGTATGCAAATCAGCTTCGTTTTCTCCTCTGGCGACGGTGAGAAGGAAGCGCATGCAGATACAAACCAGAGAACCATCGGGCTCCTGAAAGTGCTCGCAATGCGAACGCGTAGTGGGATGCGGGTCGTCATTTATGTAGGCTATTCGGTACTATTTAACTTCACGGCTTCTCAAAGCCTCAATCAGTTCCATAGATTGTGTATTCGTCACTTCATTGAAGCTTATCTTCGGTTTGCTCTGGGCAAGATCCATCGCGTTTAACAACGCCAGGTACGAGGTGGACCGAATGTGGTTGCGAAAGCTTTGCTCTGATTCCCATTTCTCTTCATAAAGAATCGTGCGGTTCTGATCTAGCCTTTCGTAAACCCCGCACGACAAACACGCAGGGTTATTGCGTAAGCCTCGCTCGACGAATTGAAGAATCTCCAGCATCGCCTTCCGTTCCTCGAGACTGGGCTCCAGCTCGATAGAAGCTACGATCATGTTGGGCCTCTCCCAGCGGCAAACAGACATCGGCTGTCAACTGCCGTCGAGGACATCAATGTGCTGTCTTTGTTAACTCATATTGCAGTTTTCCTGCCATGGTCCGAGATGCCGGAAGATGTGCTGTAATCGCTTGGGGCCAAAGGGGAATTACGTTGGAAGGGCGACTTGAAGTGGAGACCAAAGAATCGAAATGGGACGACATATCGTCCTCAGGACGATATGTCGTCCTTTTCCGGCTTGGCTGGGATGTTCAAACGATGCATGGCCGAATATAACGTGGAAGGATGCATTCCTAACTGGTGCGCTGCTCCCTCGGATCCTTTGATCCGCCAATCCGTCTTTTCCAGAACCGCCAGGATGTGATGGTATTCGGCTTCCTTCAATGTGGCAGAAGCAATGGCATCCACGGTCTCCGGCATTTGTAAATTGAGCGGCCCCCCACCGCTGATGATCACCGCCTGCTCAATCACGTTCCTCAGTTGACGAATGTTCCCTGGCCAAGAATAGCTTTGCAGTAGTCGCATGCTTTCCCGTGTGATTGATCCGATCTCCTTTCCCATTCTCGCTTCGAATTCTTGGACGAAGGCTCGTACGAGCAACGGAATGTCGTCCACGCGTTCGCGCAAGGCTGGCACATGGATGGGGAACACGTTGAGCCGATAAAACAGATCTTCCCGGAATGTGCCGTTCTTCACCTTGTCCGCCAGATCTCTGTGAGTGGCGGTGATGATCCGCACATTGACCTTGATCGTCTTCGGGCCCCCGAGCCGTTCAAATTCGCCGTCTTGCACCACTCGCAACAGCTTTGCCTGCAATTCCAGAGGCAGCTCCCCAATTTCATCGAGGAAGAGGGTGGAATTGTCTGCCAATTCGAATCGACCGATCTGTTTGGTCAGGGCTCCGGTATAGGCACCTTTCTCTCGTCCAAACAGCTCGTTCTCAATCAGGCTGGGAGGTAGAGCAGCGCAATCTACTTTCACCATCACCCGGTCCTTGCGCCGGCTCAGGTTGTGAATTGCGCGGGCCAGTAGTTCTTTTCCAGTTCCGGTCTCACCCGTGATCAGCACGACTGAGTCCGTGGCGGCTACTTGTTCGATCTTTTGAAAGACTTTCTTGAGCGGCTTGCTTTGGCCGAGCATCTCGTCAAATTTGCCGGACACCCTGACCTCCTCGCGCAGGTAGTCGCTTTCCGCTTGTAGCCGTTCCTTCAGTGCCTTGAGCTCCTGTTCCAGTAGTTTGGATTTGGTGATGTCAATGCTCACACCCATCAGCCGGATCGGCTGGCCGGTTTCTCTTCCTTGGGAGCGACCACGTGCGGCAATCCAACGCACACTCCCGTCAGCCATCACGACGCGGTATTCAGTGGACGATTCGTTCACCGACTGCATCGCATCCCGGATGACTTGACGAACCAACCCTTGGTCTTCTGGATGAACCACGGCCAGAAACTTTTCCAAGTCAAATTCATCGACTGGAGACAGACCGAGCAACTCGAATAGCTTGTCCGTGGCCCAAATCTGACCGGTGTCAGGGTCTAACGTCCATAATCCCGCATTAGCCGACGCTGCAGCGAGTCTCAGGCGTGCTTCGCTCTCCCGCAACATCTGCTCGCTACGCTTGCGGTCGAGCGCGTTAGCGAAGATCTAAGCAATGAGGAGCAGGCGTTTCTGCAGCGGCTCTGGCCAGTCCCGCGGTTCGCGGGTCGCCTCGAAACCTATAGCCCCAAAAACTGGCCCCCCCGCCAACTGACAGAGGGAAACCAATCGTTGCCTTGGTCGAATACTTCCGGCAGTTCTCGCGATCAATCGCTGCTTCTGGGGGAAGCTTAGACGTGTCCGGAACGCAAATCATCCCCTTGGCCATTCCTTGCGCCTGGATCCACGGAAAAGAGTCAGGCCCAAACATTCGATCCGGAGCGGGAGGCAAACCCCGGGTCCCTGTAAAGATGGGTCAGAATAAGCGCTCCGGGCTTTTCCGGCGCGGCCTGCCACAGCGAAGAATGCTCGATTTTAAGAGACTCGCAGATTCTGCGTTGCGCATCTTCGATTTCGCTATCGACCTGATCGGCGGGAATGTTCACGAATCGTGCCGAGATGTCTGCCACCAGCGTTTCAAAGCGCAGGCGCTCTTGCAGTTCGGTGTGGAGATCCGATCTTGAAGCTAGGACCATATTCCAGACCTCGAATCGAGCAAAACATCCCCACAACCCTGAGAGGATTTAGAGAACGCGCGCCCTAGGCCGACCCGAGTGAATCACTCAGTTTAACCCTTAAACCCTATTGTTGGGCTGACGAAAGTGACCTCCGTACATTGATTACATTCGATTAGCCTTCAACCGGGCTCACCCACGGCCGATTTCCGAAATTTGAGGCCATCCGGAAGCCATCTCGCATATCGAAGCCATCCACCCGGAACAACCTCAATACGATCTGTTGACTGGCGGCGAAAGAGTTCAAGCATCAGCACTTCATTGACGGTCTTCCTGGTCGAGTTTGGTGGGGGAAGACAGCGCCCTTACTTTGGGTAGCAGTCTAAAAGGGCTCTTCCGCTGCTGCCACGTCTTCAGGTGGGCAGGCGCATCTTTTTCAGGAAGACAGCATAGCGTGGGTCGTGCTCCAGGCTCTTCAACAGCGGGTCGCCTTTCATCTCGCTCAGACCGCCGTCGCGCTGTGCGTAGGCCCGCTCCAGCCACTCGAACGCTCGGTCGGGTTCTCCCCGGAAGGCATACACCTCGGCAATCTGGTAGGAATTAGTAGCCTGGTACTTAGCGATCAGCTCTGCCTGGGCCACGTCCGCTTCTTTCATTTGCCCCAAAGCACGATATGCGAGCGCAAGCCCGAACAGGCGAAAGGCAGGGTCTGTTTCCTTATTCATTTCGTCCAGTGCCTCCTGCGGATGCGCTAGCGCTAGATAGACTCTGCCTAGCGTGCCGTGCGCAACAGGGCGCTGCGGGTTGAGTTCCAGGGCCTTCTTCAAGGCCGCTATTGCGTCCTCCAGCTGACCGGCCCGGTAGGCATGAAACCCAAGTTGTGCGAGACTCACTGAGTTGAGAGGGTCCAGCTTCACTGCTCTTCGATCCAAGGCCACAGCTTCTTCAAAGCGGCCTAAAGTGGTAGCCAGAGAGGCAGCGCCCATTACAACCAAGACGTTTCCGGGCTCTAGCACAAGTGCCCGCTGATAGAAGGTATCCGAGCCCGCCCAGTCCCAGTCGTACACCCGCTTAATCCGCGCCATGGCTGCGTGGGCCCCTGCCAGGTTCGGATCCAGCGCCAAAGCCCGCTCCGCCGCCTCCCGCGCCTTTCGATAACCTTCGTCTAGCGGCAGGTAGCTCCGATCCGCCTGAGTACTGCGGGCCAAAGCGAGCCCTGCCCATGCCGAGGCATAGCCGGAATCCAGCTTGATGGCCTGCTCGTAGTACCCGACCGCCCTCTCAAAGTTGTCTTTGCCTCCCAGCCGCTGGAAGTATCGCCCCTGCAGATAGGCGTCGTAGGCGTCAGCATTCGTGCTATGGGCAGTGGACGTCGCTGTCTCTGCCACCAGCAGCGTTGCCTTCAGCGATCCCGTCACCGAGCGCGCAATCTCCGCCTGCACCGCAAGAACATCTTTTAATTCCCGGTCGTAAGTTTCCGACCACAGGTGAAAGCCGTCCTGGACCTTGATGAGCTGTGCCGTGATCCGCACCCGCTGGCCCTCTTTGCGCACGCTCCCTTCCAGAATGGTGTCCACGTTCAGCTTCTCGCCCACCGTGCGTAGGTCCTCATTCTTCCCCTTAAAGTAAAAAGAAGAAGTCCGAGCCGCCACCCGCAGCCCCCGAATCTTGGCCAGGTCGTTGAGCAGTTCTTCTGCGAGACCATCGGAGAAATATTCCTGGTTTTTCTCCGGACTCATGTCCACAAAGGGAAGCACCGCGATCGAAGGCGTGTCACCGGCTGAGCCTCTCGACCTTCGGCTCAGCCAGAACGGGGTAATCAGCGCCAGCACGAGCACCACCACCACGACTGGCACGAGGACCTTCCATGCCCGGAGAGCTTTGCGGCCGCGCTCGCCGAGCGTCTGTGTCGCTGCGTTTTCTTTGGAAACGAGTCCCCATTCTGTATCCCGCTTCAGCCGCATCAGGTCAGTGCGCATTTCCGAGGCGCTCTGGTAACGCAAGTTTCGGTCCTTCTCCAGCGCCTTGTTAATGATTTCTTCCAGCTTCGGCTGTATATCACGGTTGATTTGGACGGGAGGAACAGGTGAGTGTTCCAAAATCGCGCTCCAAACGACTCCAGGGCTCTCGCCTTGGAACGGCAACGTCGCTGTCGCCATTTCGTAAAGTACAGCCCCAAAAGAGAACAAGTCCGTACGGCCATCGAGTTCTTTGGCTTGCACTTGTTCCGGCGACATATAAGCCACAGTGCCAATCGCAGAACCTGGGTTGGTCAGCTGTTCATTGGCCAAGCGGGTTGACGTCCGCGCCAAGGCACGCTGGCTCGGGGAGATGTCCGTGGGTGCCATCTTCGCCAGCCCGAAGTCCAAAATCTTGGCATGTCCGCGCTTGGTCACCAAAATATTCGTGGGCTTGATGTCGCGGTGGATGATCGCTTGAGAATGCGCGGCGTCTAGCCCGTCGGCAATCTCAATTGCCAGCGAAAGCAGAGTTTCGTTGTCCAACGGCTTTCCCGCGCTGTGATCTTTCAGCGTCAAGCCGTCCAGAAACTCCATGACGATAAAAGACCGCTCACCGTGTTTGGCGATGTCGTAGATGATGCAAATGTTGGGATGATTGAGCGCGGACGCCGCACGCGCCTCACGCCGTAAGCGTTCTAAAGCTTGCGGGTTGCGTGACAGCTCAACGGGTAGAAATTTGAGGGCGACGAAGCGGTCAAGTTCGGTATCCTCGGCTTTATAGACCACGCCCATGCCGCCGCTGCCGATTCTCTCCAGCACGCGATAATGGGAAACTTCGGTGCCAATCAGTTTTGCGTCACTTCCGGCCGGATCGTAGTCGCCGGCAATCAGATTGCCCACAACTTCCACTGCAGGCAAATCAATGAAGTGATCGGCCTCTTTCTCGTGAGCCAGGAGCGACTCCACTTCGCGTCGAAGTACTTCGTCGTTCTGACAGGAATGATCGAGGAATTCAGCGCGGCGCCGTTCGTCTAGTTCCAAGGCACGGTGGTAGAGATCTTCCACTCGATGCCAGAGTCCATGCTCCACGTTAGCTTCCCTCGCTCCATTCTTGCCGAAGCCGAATCTCTGATAGTCTCCAGTTTGGCGCCGCGGTTTGAACCGAGAGTTTCAACCTTTCATCGTTTATTCTCTGCTCGCAATCTTACGAGCGTGAAATATGCAAGTCAATGAAAGCGATGGCGTTGGCACTATCGCCCAACGACTGTTGGTGTAACATCGCCTCTCTAACAATGTCGGCAGTGTCAGTAAGAGGCCCATACTCAGCAACCGTTCGGGCAAGGTTTCAATGCTCCGCAAAACTTGCTTGGGCTAGGTCGCCCCAGGAGTCCGGCATAGGACGCGACGGCATCGGGAGGTTTTTCAACCCTGCATCATCGATGAGTTTGGCGGGAACCGGCGCGGGGTTGAACACGGCAACGTGGTGGCCACGATCTGCGAGCGCTCGCACGATGGGCACAAGACGGGTCGGCAAACCGAGGTCGTTGGCCGGCAACATGGTGAACAAGAACTTGGCCATCGAGCGCCTCCGTGATTCGCACTTAATAGTAGACAGGCATTACTTCCTCCCGGCCGGGTACTGCTGAAACATTTTTCCCACGGCTGTGTTGATCTGTTTTATTAGCTTCTCTTTCTTGACGTATAGGAAAAGCAAAATTTCATTTCAGATCGGTCTGATCGATGCTTCGCTGATTGTGAGGTGGCGTATTGCTATCAAGGAGGAGACTCGCGGCGGTAGTAACGGTGTCGTCGCGTGAGCCGCGAAGAACGCCTGTCCCGCATTGAGGCTCCTAAAATTGTGGTTCGGCTAGCGGATTAGCGGATCGAAACTTGGAAGGCAGGAACGAAAGGTCAACTCTTTGCGGGACTTAGTCGACCGACCCAGCGCATGGGCTGGCCCCTCGAGTCGATCAGCGGATCGTTACCGAAGTCTCGTCTTACCGAAAACCGCCAACCCAAACGCCGAGGACGAGTTTTCTTCTGCTGTCCCAGGATAAAAAATATTGCCCCAGAGCTGCGACTTTTTGAACGAGGCGCTAATAGGCCAAAGTAGCGAGGGGTGTGACCGTAGCGGTCAGGCACATGTTCCGCCAGGAGGGCGACAAACTCCGCAGGAGAGAGCTCACAGATTACCCGTTGCTTGAGCTTCTTATCTTTCACCCAGAAACGCACCTTTGTTGGGGTGACTTCTTCGAATCGATGCTGCGCGATGGGAAGGCGGCGAGCGTAACGCCCCGCATATCGCAAGAAGTGAGTCTTGGATTGAAAGTAATCCACATGAACGCTCCACCACCTGTATTGATCTGCTAGAAGCGCTCTGAAGGCGCCGGGCCGTAAGTCTGACTTCAGTACTCGCGCCTTCAACGCCTGTCTGAGGAAAGTGAGCAGGGCAAATCGCCACATGTGCATCAGTCTTTTTCTATCGAAATACAGGCGATCAATCCATATTCCGTTAGAGGTTTTCATTCCACCGGCGGACACCAGAATATGCAAGTGCGAATTGAAATTGAGCCATGCCCCGAAGGTGTGCGGTATCACCGCAATCAAGACCTCGACGCCAAATTTGATCTTCACCCATTGCTTGATAACCGCGGCACCCAACGCAGGTAGATCATGAAGAAGGTGGCGATTCCGTTGAAAAATTGGCCAGAGCACCTTGGGCATGGTAAAAACGATGCCTGCATACCGAATGTCGGGCAGAGAGGCCCACAGCTGCCTCTGCCACAGCAGCGTGGCTCGATGGCCGCAATTCGTGAGAGCGCCGGAGCAATACTAGGCCACAGCACGCCGCGGGAGCGGCGTGGTGC
>ODAK010007671.1_pt1 | contig 10852 bp, 13 predicted proteins | sample 1539591 | NCBI WGS metagenome assembly ODAK01 (sample SAMEA3539303, study PRJEB22396) | soil metagenome | biome: tundra; feature: field; material: soil | place: USA | collected 2010-05 | depth 0.15 m | reverse complement strand
CGAAGTGCTTGCCAACTTTGTCCTTGTCGAGCACACGACCGAGCTTCACGCCGATGGCGGCGGCGCCTGCGAGTGCTCCGCGGGCGACGCGTTCGCGGATCTTATCGAGCTCGAGCGTGGTCGCCTCGAGGAGCGCCTGGCGCTTGTGCGCTCGCAGCTTCGCAAGCTCGGGGTTGCGACAGGCAATGAGCCGCTCATTCGGATACGCAGGATCCGAGAACTCAAACAGATTGCGCTCATCGAACAGCCCCAACTGCAGCGCGCCGGCCTCGACTAACCCCCGGATCTGGCTGCTCTTCAAGGCCGTGATCCAGGCCATTCCCTCGATATTCCTGATCTCACCGATCGCTTTGTGCGAGATCATGCCGCAAGCCTACGCGCAGCTTGGCAATATCTCCGCGGCGCTTCGGGTGCTCGAGAAGAGCGTCGACGGCGGATTCTTCTGTTATCCGTACTTCCAGCGAGATCCGCTGCTCAAGTCGATCCGCAACACCACCGATTTTCCTCGTGCGCTCGAGAAGGCTCGCGTGCGATTCGAAGGCTTCAGAGCCCGATTTGCGCCGGGTCCGCCCGCCGCGTAGATTTCATCGGGTGTAACGCGCGGCGGCGGCGGTGCGCCATCGTTGATCTGGTCGAATTCCCGGCGCCGGCAGCGCACCGATTGTTCAATCCACAATTGCCATGTACGAGTGATACCACGATGAAAAACCTAGCGGACGACTTTCCAATTGAATCGCAAACGTCACCAACTGATAAGTTGGCTTTGCTACAGGTGCGAAACATTTTGAGGAAGACGTTGCCTTCCTACACGTACCTCGAGATTGGTTCCTTTATGGGAGGTTCGCTATCGCCGTTTCTCAAAGACCCCCAATGCAGTCAGATTCTCTCGGTTGACGAACGTAACCGTCAGCAACCCGATGAACGAGGGATGAAATTTGATTATTCTGGTATCACGAATCAAACCATGATTGATAACCTCAAGATCCACGGGTTTGATGTGAGCAAACTGAAAACCTTCGATGGATCAATCAGTGAGTATCCGAGGGAGGAAGACAAGTTTGATTTGCTTTTTATTGATGGAGAACACACGGACTTCGCGTGCTTTCGGGATTTCATCCATAGCTACAGACTACTGCGAGAAAATTCGGTTATTGTATTTCACGACAGTTCGCTGATCTTCAAATCCCTAAGGATTATTCAGGAATACTTAATTGCCATTAGGGAACGGTTCAGGTTCGTTAAGATTAAAGATTCAGACGTGTCATGCCTATTCCGAAATTCCTTCTCTGGCTTGAAATTGGACGCGTATTTTGAAATCGAAAAAGATCTTAATGACTTTTACCGGAATTCTGAAACTGCGCTGTTTTCCGAGCTAATGAAAAACAGATTGGATGTAAGCGTAAGTATCAAGTTGAAAGACATGCCCACGGGCAAAGCATATTAGAACGGGACCAACGAGTTTTCCGACTTCGGCACGACGAGTATGATTGGAATCGACCCCGCGCATTCGGAGCCCCACATCGTGCCACGCAGACTCCATATCGGTGGACAAATCAGAACCCCTGGTTGGGAGGTGCTCGATGCTAATCCGGGACAATGTGTTGATCACGTGGCTAATGCTTCCGATCTCCGTGGATTCGCGGACAACTCGTTCGAACAAATCTACGCTTCGCACGTAGTCGAGCATTTCGATTACCGAGATCAGCTTGTTGAGACGCTTGCGAGAGTGATACCGCGTGCTCAAGCCAGCCGGTACATTATGCGTTAGCGTGCCGGATCTTGACGTGCTCGCGCGTCTTTTCGTCGATCGAACGCTCCTGTCGGTGCAGGACGGGTTTCTTGTCATGCGCATGATATTCGGCGGCCACATCGACAAGCACGACTACCACCTCGTGGGGCTGAACGAGGAGTTTCTAACGGGCTACCTGCAGGCGGCAGGTTTCACTGGCATGCGCCGAGTCCCGGGGTTCGGGCTGTTCCCAGCTATCTGAAGCGGTCTCTGCAAATAGCAGACTTTTACGACGATGTTTGCCAATTTGTCTTGTACCAGCTGGCTCCCAGAGCGGAGTCACGGATCCATGTAACAGATCAGTTTTCGAGAATTTCTGGAAATCAACTCTCTGTGGTACTCAAGTACTCAAAGCATTGATTGCCTTTAGGGATTTCGAAAGGGCAGAGGATTTCTCAAAGGAGATCATCTCGGCCGAGGGATTTGTCAAACAACTTATAATTTCGCGCGACAAACGCTGACACTCCCCCTTTGTCACAGAGATAAGACAAAATTCCAGTGCCCAGATTCATCACCTTTGGCGCACCAATTAATCAAACACTTGCGATGCTGAAATCTCGGTCATCTGTGCTATTCAAAGAATGTGCTAATGGGTCGGGCGGCTCGCTTAAGAACTGTATTCGCCACCTTCGGGGATTCTAGCCAGCCTACAGAGATAATCGAGCCGCGCACCAGCGGGACTCAGGATCGTAAATCAGTTCGCAGCGGTGAACAGGCGCCTACGTTGGACGCCGGCCGGCACTGCAAGGCATTAAATCACAACGCCGGCATCCTCCAAAAAGTGATCAATATTGCGCTCCGGTTTACACGTGGAGACGCCCAGCAGCATCAATCCACCAAATTCCTTTGGGACTGTATGTATCTTTGTTGGAATTTAGGCAACCTGGCACCGTCGGCCGGGTACTTACTAGCAGAGAATGGCTACGCGCCTGACCGCTCCAGACTCTAGTCAGAGGACGACCTAACCTTGAGGTCCCGAGCTATGCATGACGAGGCTTGCACCATGCAAATTCCCGCAATCGGCAAAAACGCCGTCGGTGTCAGTGCACGCCGACAGATTACCTCTTGTGTACAAACCCCTATATTAGGCAGATGGAATGTGTAGCTGAACGCATCCATGATCGATGTAAACGCCTGCATTTCGATAAACGAAGTCACAATACGGTGAGGTGGCCATGCACACGCTGACACTTCGAGCGATTGGTTCAGAAGACCTTCCAATTCCTGGCACGGATCCGTGGTACGCGGATCCGTGTGATCCTGCGCTTTCGGTGATGACCGATTTTCGCGAACGCACATCTATTACTGTGTCTGAGAATGCAACAATTGATGCTGCACTCGAGCATATGAGACACACGGGCGTTCGTTGCGCGTTCGCTATCGAGGACGACCGCCGAGTCATGGTCGGGCTGATCACGGCGTACGACATCATGAGTGAAAAGCCGATACGCCATGTGCGAGCCGTGGCCGGCCGGTGGCGCGATGTTCGGGTACGCGACATCATGCAGAGCATTGTGGACTGGCGCGTCGCGGACATTAGAGAGATCGAGCGATTGACTGTCGCTGACGTGGTACAAGTGTTTAATGACCCATCAACGACGCACGTGCCCGTCGTTGAACTCACGGATGGAGGAGAGCGGAGGTTGCGTGGCTTGCTGTCTGCTGCAAAAGTGAAGCGATTGCTGTTAAGTCGTGCGCAGGCGCAGATCGATGGCATCATGGCAGACAGGCCCTCAAGCTTCCCCCGATCTCAGGGCGCGGATCACGTAGAACGCCGGTAGGCCGGCGCCGATTACCGCGGCTCCGAAGTGCGGGTGCACGCCCGCAAAGAGCCGCATGGATCCACCGGCCATCATATGGGCTGCCCGGTCTTTGGTGCTGACGTGCCCCCGCCCAGTGGCTCGTCATTGTGAGGCGCGAGATTTGTCCCCACGGAGACCTGAGATTGATTGATTGACACAGGATCCGGCCAAGAGGCGCGGTTCCCATATTTTTTTTTGCTTAACCCTATCCTAACTCCGATTTTGGGGACACAAACAGAAGCATTCAACCATCCCAAACTTTTCAGGAGATTTACATGACGACGTCCACCAAAACCCACAGCGACTTCTTTTACGGCGCGCTTGCAGCGATAGCGATGATCGGACCGATGCTCTTAGTCATTGCGGCTGGCACGATGCCTGAACGCCCGGAGACGGGCGAATTCGTTGTATATGGCCACGGAATCGTTTTGGCCGTTCTTGCGACCGCCCTGGTTCTGCGCGTCGCGTATGTTCGGGGCTACAGCAAGGCCTTGAAAATTGTGGCCCCGGAGCCGAATTACTCCATGACCGCCTGAGTGGGGGTGGCGCACTTTCCGAATCGGGGTAGACCTCAGTCACGTCACCAGATGCCGTTTGGTGGCGTGACTCCCCTGAGTACTTCAGGAGGTGGATGCGGTCGTACTGGCGGACGTCGTAATGCCGCCAAAGGCTTCATCCGATGCTCTGCAACGCACCATGCTGTCTTGGGGACTAAATAACACGGCCTTTTTTTGCGGCGGTCCGATGCCGCCAGGAGCTGCCCCTGGGAGTTATGTCTTGCAGCATATCTGCGCTTTATTTGCAGATCCCTCTGTTCCGCCAGTGCGCGCTAGACGCGATTGAAATTCTCCAAACGTGGAGCCGATGCGCAATGAAATACGATATCAACATGAAGGCACGACTCACGTTTGTGACGTTCTTGCTTATCTTGATTATCGCGGGGGCAATCTGGCATGTGTTTTCTGAAAACCATTATGCGACCTATCAGGTCTATACCGAGGACTCGGTCTCCGGTCTCATCGCCGATGCCCCGATCGAATTTCACGGTGTCGATGTAGGAAAGGTCAAAAGCATCAAGCTGATCACTCCGCATTCAGTGAGCATCCTCTTGAGGATTGACAAGGCCGCTCCGGTCACTTCGGCCAGCGTAGCGACGATTACCTCCCGGGGACTCGCCACGCGAGGATTTACCGGCTACGTTTACATCTCCTTGGAAGACGTGGGCATCGATTCGCGCCCAGTGGCCACACGGCCGGGCGCTCCCTATCCGATCATACCGACGGCACCATCGAAGGTCATGACGCTCGACACGACGATCACCCAGGTGAAGGACCATGTTCAGGTCGTCACGGAGCTGCTGCAATCGATGCTGGATAAGAAGACCATCCTCTCACTGAAGCAGTCAGCCGACAACTTGCAGCAAGTAACCAAAGTACTGGCGGACAATACCAAGAGGTTGGACTCGATCGTTGCCCATACCGAGCGCGCCAGTCATCTGTTTGAACCGCTCCTGGCCTCGAGCCAGGACACTGTGAAAGCGCTCCAGACGCAAATCCTGCCTGACGCTCGCCAGGCATTGACGAACTTTGATAATCTGTTGGAATCCGGCCACGACACTGCAGAAGCGCTGCAGACGCAAATGTTGCCGGAAGCTCTCAGGGCGCTGTCAAATCTCGATAATCTGTCGACAACGTTCATCGGCGTAGCGAGCAAGATCAATCGCGACCCGTCGATCTTGATTCGCGGCACTACGCCGCCACCGCCTGGGCCCGGCGAGACGAAGTGAAAATCGAGGTGGGCAGGGCCGCTTTGATCGCACTCTGCGTCGCCATATTGTCAGGCTGCGCCCTGCTCTCGCCGGTCAAGATTGATACGAAAACAAATGTGCTGAGCAATATCCCGCTCGATCTGCCCAGCGAAGCAATTCACTCCGCGACTCTTTTGGTGCTGGTTCCCGAGACCGAGCCGATCTATGCCACCACGCAGATGGCTTATACGACCCGGCCTTATCAGATCGCGTATTTCGGCCAGAATGAATGGGCGGAAACCCCATCGCAGATGATTCAACCCTTAATCGTGACGACACTACGAAACACCCACTATTTCAGCGATGTTCTGTCACCACCTCAATTCGATCACCACACATTTGCGCTTCGTACCGAAATCCTGGAGCTTAAGCAGGACTTCACTTCCGAGCCCGCGATTGTGCAGCTTGCGATGCGCTTCTATCTGAGTCGCGAGGCAACGAATCAGGTTATTTGGACCAGGGAACTGTCGGTGCGGGAACCGATGCGGGAAAGGAACCCTGACGCCGGCGTAGCGGCGACCAATGAGGCGATTGCGAAAATATTGCGGGAACTCGCCCGCTTCATCATCGAGAAAGCGGATTAAGGCAGCATTCTGAGTAAGGTATCGTCCTTGAGTAAGAAATGATGCCTTAGTGCCGCGCCCGCATGAACGAATATGAAAACAATCAGCACGTAACCCAGCCACTTGTGGATATCGATAAGTTGCTGAAACAGATACTCGTCACGAGGAACGAAGTCAGGGAGCGTGAATAGACCAAAGAACGATACCGGGATGCTGGCGGCAGAAGACATGAGCCAGCCGGTGATCGGTAAAGCGAACATCAGGGCATAAAAGGAAAGATGGACAAATCGGGCGGCGAGTTTTTGCCAATCAGGTAGGTGTGCAACTAATTGCGGCAGTAGGTGAGTTACCCGCCAGGCCAATCGTGCTGCGAGTAAAACGAGTACCAAATTGCCGAACTGCTTATGGCAGAGGATCAGTATGATTTTTGTCGTATCGAAGCCGACATCCGGAAGCGTAACCATGTAGAGCCCCAAACCCGCGAGTCCGATGACCATAAGAGCCATCGACCAGTGGAGCAGGATCGCTATAAATCCAAAGTGATCTTCGGTATTTTCAATCGGCCTCATCGCTCGTGTTCCGTATGTTGCGTCAGTGTAAGCATTTTGTGGAGCGATACAAGATAGCTTGTAGCGGCCCGCAGTATTGTGAGTGCCATCCTTGGCGCCGGTGGGTTCACTCATGAGAAGGCATAAGCTCATCAGGCGACGGGTAGTACCCGCGGCCCGTCCCGAGAATCCGCGAACCGGCCGGCCCCAGCATCCGCGATAACGATCACCACCGGAGCTCGGCGATTGCGCAGTCGGATCGCGGTATCCGCGCTCTTCAATGCGAATGCTCGGCGTGAGCGCGCGACCGACTGCCCGGGTGCGGAGGTGAAGGGGCGACATGAGGCCCATCGTTGGTCGCCGCTGGTCGCATGGCCAAGTGTGGCCTCTGCCACGTCAACCAAAATCCCGCACGTTAGTAACCTAAAGCGCGGGCCGAGGCACTTACCGATAGAACGCAACGCGTGAGCGCGTTGCAGCGCTCCCCGACCTCTTCGGCAGGGGGGATGGTTATCTTCGCTCAGACGGAGGATCTAGGACATGAACATCTCACTATTCTCATGCCGGCCTGCGGCCCACGCGGCACTGATGACGCTGCTTGCCCTACTGGCCGGCTGCGGCGGCGGCTATGGCTCCGGCGGTATGACAAATACACCTAAAAACGTGACAATCTCCGGTGCGATTCTGCCCACGCTCGCCGCGATGACCACCATCGGCTCGACACTCGATCCCACCGAGCACGGTGGTAACCCCTATGGATTGACCGTGGCCACCGCCACTGCCGGGCTCATCACCATGGGTGATTTGATCGTGTGCAATTTCAATGACGGCGCCACCAACACCCAGGGCTTAGGCACCACGGTGATCGGGCTGCACCCGACGGCCGGCGCGATGCCCTATCGGATTGCGCAATCCACGACGCAGCTGTTGGGCTGCTCCTCACTCACGAGTCTTCCGGACGGGAGCATCGTTGCAACGGCCAGCCAAGCCAACGCCACGGTGCTCGTCGCGCCGAGCGGCGCGATCTCGACACCCTTCTCAGCTGATGTATTCGCCGAGCCGTGGAGCGTCATTTATGCGACCCACGCGGGCAGCGAGGCCGTGTACGTCTCGGACGCCACCACTGGGGCGATTGACCGCATTGCACTGACCAGCGACGCTCAGACCGCCTTCACCGAAATTGCCTCCGGGTTCAGCACCAATCAGGGTAAGCCCGGATCGATCTCGGCGCCGGCGGGACTCACCTACGATGCCACAAACGACACCCTCTACGTCGTAGATACCAACGCCAATCGCGTCGTCGCGCTATCGAACGTTTCAGCGATCGGCACGGATGGCGTCATCGTGACTGGCACGAGCTTTACCGGGCCGTCGGCCGCTTCCGCCAAGGTTATCGCCTCCGGTGCGCCGCTCAATGGTCCGATCAGCGGCGCCTTGCTCGTCAACGGTGATCTGATCGTTGGTAATACGCTTGATCCCACCGGCAATCTGTTGATCGAGATTTCACCGACTGCCGGTGTGGTCGCCACCAAAAACGTCGACACCGGCACCGGCGGCGCGATCTTTGGCATCGTCACGGTGCCCAAGACCATCACGACGATGGGAGCCTATGGTTCGACCAACACGCAGACCAACGTGATTTATTTTAATAATGACAACACCAATACCGTGGTACTGCTCACCCAATAGATTGGCTCTCCTAAACCGTAGCGTGAGCAGCCTGACACGGCAACTCGTCGAGCCACTGCGCATTACTCGTCCCACCATTTTTGGGCCGCCGGCAGCCACTGCGGCGCGGCGGCTTCACGGTTTGTGTCACAGGCGGCAGCCCCGCGAACCTGTGGCCGGTTGGGGGCGATGGGCGCAGTTACCGCACGAAGCGGCGTGGAGGTCAGTCGGGGGTCATCTCCCTAGTCGGGTGTCTTGGCGCGATAGCGGCGACTTGTACAACGGCCGCACTTCAGTGCTAGTCCTGCAGCGGATGAGCGCGTGCGAAAAGCTGCCCCTTCAAAGAATTTCCCATGCTGACCGTCTAATCGGTCTTATGATGGAACCCGTTAAGGTTGTGGTTCCTCAAAAACAATGCGAGACCGGATAGGAGCTCACCAGCGATGGTGTTTCCCCGCAGTGGCGGTTCTGCTCTTGGGCCGCGCAGCGGCCGCGCAGGCTGCTGACTCTGGCGGTTTTATCGCGCTGACCAGCGACTATATTTACCGAGGTGCAACTCAGACTAGCCACAATCCGGCATTGCAGGCCGATGTCCATTATTACAGCCCGACTGGCTGGCTCGCCGGACTGTGGGGCACGAGCGTGCGACCCGATCCGGGGGAGGCGACAAGCGTGGAGCTCGACCCATACCTGGGTTATACACAGACACTTGGCGATGAGTGGGCCACGCGCCTCGCGGCCCTCCATCACGCCTATCTGGGCAACAATCCCGGATCGCGCTACAACTACAGTGAACTGGCGGACACACTGGCATACCAATCGCAGATCTTTTTTACGGTGACGGTGTCCCCCGATACCGAGGTCGAAACGAGCGATGGCAGATCTGTGCGGCGCGCGGCAGTCTCTGGTGACCTCTCCTGGCACGGCTCGCTCGGGCATGCGCTCTCAGTCAATATCGGGGTGGGCTACTACCGGTTGCACCGGCCCAATAGCAGCGGTTACGGGTACGGCAGTGCGGGATTAGGTTATGAATGGGGCCGCATGCACTTGGACCTGTCCCTGATCGGGGTAAGCGGCGCGGCGCGTGACTTTTTCTATCATGGTGAAGCCAGCAACCGGCTGGTCGGCACCGTCCTGTGGCAGTTCTAGGACCGTGCCGCTGGATGCAACCTATGGCCCCACTGAGCGCACTTACAGTGAACCCATCAGTAAACGATGAGTAGGGACCCGATAACTGCACCATGCAAGCCATTGCCATGACATCGCCGAGACCGGACAAGCCGCCGTTTAGCACCAACAACTGCGATGTGGCGCTGTTGCGTCAGGTGGCCGCGGGCGATCGGGCCGCCTTTGAGTCGCTCTATAACGGATATTTCGGGCGCCTCAGTCGCTTTCTCGGCCGCTTGACCCCACGCCGCGAAGTGATCGAAGAGGCCATTAACGACACTTTCTGGATCGTCTGGCAGAAGGCGGGTGATTTCCGGGGCAGCTCACTGGTGTCGACCTGGATTATCGGCATTGCCTATCGGCGCGGGCTGATGGCCCTGCGCCGTAATGCGAGCGCCTCGGTGAACGCCATGGCCGAGGCCGAGGAACGCGGCCACGAGCCCGCGGTGGCCGAGGAGCGGGAAGACTGGGTGAGTCAGGGGCTGGCGCACCTGCCCATTGAGCAGCGCTCGACGCTTGAGCTGGCCTATTACCTCGGCCACTCCTGCCAAGAGATCGCGCAAATCATGGACTGCTCGGTGGGCACCGTGAAAGCGCGCATGTTTCATGCGCGGGTGAAACTTCGCAATCTGCTGCCGACGCTGGGCGGCAGCGTACCAGGGGATCATTCATGAGTTCCTTCGATAAACGCTTCGCCGACCACCGAGAGGCCTGGGAGTTGATACCCTGGGTCGTGAATGGTACTGCCACCGAGCGGGAGCGGACGCTGGTGCACGCGCATCTGGCCGATTGCGCGGACTGCACCAGTGAGTTCCGCTTCCAATCCGAACTCCGGACGGCCGTGCTAGGCACATCCACGCCGGTTGCGGATGCGTCAGCTTCCTTTCTAAAGTTAAGCACCCGGCTGGACAGTGCATCGGCCGCGGCTGCGACGTACCGGCGGCGCTTTGCAACCTTCACCGGCAGGCGCACACTGCTGGCCGTTGTGGCGCTCGAGGCCGTATTCGTGATCGGGCTCAGCACGGCACTGTCGGTGCGTGGGCCGACGCTTGGCGTGGCGGCTTATCGGACGCTCGGCGCCGGCGCAGAATTTCCGCGCCACGCGACGATTCGCGCGGTGCTGGATCCAGCGCTCAGCCTCAGTGAATTGCAGGCAATGCTTGCGGAGTTGCAGCTTCAAATAGTTGCGGGCCCGAGCGCGGCAGGCGTGTTTTCGCTGGCGCCGGAGGCCAGTGCACCCAGTGCCAGTACTGCGCAGACTGTGAGTGCGCTACGCAGTCGCACCGGCGTGCGGTTTGCGGAACCCACGGATGGCGGCACGGAGCGCCAATGAAAACGCTCGTGGCTGCGCTTATGGTTGCGGCCATGATGAGCGCCTGCAGCAGCAGGCCTGCTCGGACTTCGAACGGCAATGCACTTCAGCAGATGCAGCAGACCGAAGCGCTCATGGTGTTGGTCACGGTCAAGAATCCGCTGGAGGCGGCGCCGATTCGGGCCGCTTCGGGACT
>ODAK010007670.1_pt1 | contig 10852 bp, 7 predicted proteins | sample 1539591 | NCBI WGS metagenome assembly ODAK01 (sample SAMEA3539303, study PRJEB22396) | soil metagenome | biome: tundra; feature: field; material: soil | place: USA | collected 2010-05 | depth 0.15 m | reverse complement strand
CTTAGCCCGCGATGGTGATCACCGGCTCGCGCCCGATCAGGCGGGCCAGCAGATTCAAACGATTTTGCAGCCGTTCGCTCACTAGGTCAGCAAGGCCGCGCGGCAACGTCAAGATCAATTTGGTCTTCACGCAAGCAATCGGCGTCAAGGGCAGGACCCCGGCCATGGCGCCCGAAATAACATAGGCGGCGCGCGTCGCGGCGGCGAGGATGCGCGCTCTTTCAAGTAGCCGCGCTGAAACAAGTGCGCGGAGCTGCGGACTGACATCCGCGTCGGGTCCGAGGTAGCGATAGGATGCCGCGAGGGCGAGGAACGAACGGCCGGGATGATCGACGCCGAGAAAAGCGGCGTTCTCGACGATGTTCAGGCTCTCCTCGTGACGGTGGTCTGGATGCGCCCGCCAATTGACATCGGCCAAAAGACAAGCGGCATGGCGAAGTCTGCGTTCTTCCTGGGTTTCCTCGGCATGCAAGGATTTCATGAAGCCGCCGGTCCAATCGCGGAGCTCGTCCGCATGGCCCGGTGAGCGGGAGAAAAGCGTGTTGAATTGCGCCGCCGCGACGATCAACGGATCTTCACGGCGCCGCGCGGGATCGAGCAGTTCGTAAAGCAGACCTTCCCGCACGCCGGTCACCGAAATCATGATTTCCAGCGGCCGCGCCCGGCGAATGATCTCGTCGAGCACGACGGCGCCATAGGCGAGAAGCGGCCGCCGCGCGGCGTTGACGGCATCGATCGAAAGCAGCGTTTCTGTGTTCGCCCGTTCGACCATACCTGCAAAATCGGCGGCGTCGCGCGCCGGGATCACATAGCCGTGGGTCACCCTCAGCGGATAATTGCGCTGACTCATGTGCAGCTTGGCGAGAGCCCGGAAGGTGCCGCCGACCGCGTAGAAAGTGCGCCCGCTAAGCCGCTTGGCGATATCCGATCCGGCCAATGCCTCGCGGACAATCTTGACCGCGGCGCGCGGCGACCGCCCCGAGGCATCCATCAAGGTGAGGCCGCCAAGCGGAAGGCTCAAGCCCTTGCCCGCATGGGCGCCTTTCACATCGATCAATTCGAGCGAGCCGCCGCCAAGATCGCCGGCGACGCCATCCGGTTTCGAGATCCCGGAGATGACGCCATGGGCCGAAAGTTCCGCCTCCCGGCCGCCGGACAAAAGCGTGACCGGAGCCCCGATCGCCGCCGCCGCGGCAGCAAGAAATTCGGCGCCGTTCGTGGCATCGCGGGCGGCGGCGGTTGCCAGAACATGTAAACTGGACACGCCCATGATTTTGCTCAAGACCCGGAAACGGCGCAGGGCCGCGAGCGCCTTTTCGACGCCGCCCTTCGGAAGCTTGCCGGTGGTCGCGATGCCCTTGCCAAGCGCGCAAAGCGATTTTTCGTTGAAAATCGGGCGCGGCGAGCGGCTCAGACCCTCATAGACGACGAGACGGACCGAGTTCGACCCGACGTCGACGATCGCGACCGGCGCCTTTGCATCGGCACCCAAAGCGGCCTCGGTGCTCTCTTGCGAGCTTGCGCCTTTAACGGACGTCAAGACGCTCGAGAAGGGTTTTTGGGCTCGAATGCTTGAGTGATTTTCCACGGCCGGACAGACTGGGGTTGGTCATGAAGTACTTGTGCGCATTGAATGGTTCTTCATTTTCGGGCGCCTTTATGCGCGCGCTCGATCCATCCGGCAAGACCCTGTAGCTCTGTTGGTTGTCGATCAGATTGGCAACCATGATCTGATCGAGGATTTGCTCATGCACGGTCGGATTGAGGACCGGCATCAGAACCTCGACTCTCCGGTCGAGATTGCGCGGCATGAGGTCGGCCGACGAAATATAGACATGCGCCTTGGGGTGCGGCAGATCGTGGCCGCCGCCGAAGCAATACACCCTTGCATGTTCGAGAAACCGGCCGACGATCGATTTGACCCTGATATTTTCGGACAGGCCCTCGACGCCTGGCCTAAGGCAGCAGATCCCGCGCACGACGAGTTCGATGTCTACGCCCGCGTTGCTCGCTTTATAAAGTGCGTCGATGATTTCGGGATCGACAAGCGCATTGCATTTTGCCCAGATCGCGCCGGGCTTGCCCGCTTTGACGAAGCCGATCTCCTTCTCGATATGTTCGAGCAGCCGCTGCTTGAGTGAGATTGGCGAGACCGCCATGCGTTCGAGCCCGGCCGGCTCGGCATAGCCGGTGATGAAGTTGAAAATTCGCGAAACATCGCGCCCCATGACCGGATCGGCGGTGAAGAAGGAAATGTCGGTATAAATCTTGGCCGTCACCGGATGATAATTTCCGGTGCCGACATGACAATAAGTCACGAGCGAGCCAGCTTCCCGGCGCACGACCATGGACAATTTGGCATGCGTCTTCAATTCGATGAAGCCGAACACCACTTGCGCGCCGGCGCGTTCGAGATCGCGCGCCCAGCGAATATTGGCGGCCTCGTCGAAACGCGCCTTGAGTTCGACAAGAGCGGTTACCGACTTACCGGCTTCCGCCGCCTCGATGAGGGCGCGCACGATCGGACTATCCGAGGAAGTGCGATACAGCGTCTGCTTGATCGCGATGACATTGGGATCGGCCGCCGCTTGGTTCAGGAATTGGACCACGACATCGAAGGACTCATATGGGTGATGGACAACGAGATCCTTTTGTTTGATGGCGAGAAAACAATCGCCGCCATTGTCGCGGACTCGCTCGGGAAAACGTGGATTATAGGGCTTGAACTTGAGGTCTGGCCGGTCGAGGCCGACGAGTTCGGAAAGATCGTTCAAGGCGAGCATCCCGTCCAAAATAAAGATTTCCTCTCCGACGACATCCAGTTCCTCGGCGACGATACCGCGAAGCTCCTCGGGCATGAGGCTATCGAATTCGACCCTGATCACCGAACCCCTGCGGCGCCTCTTCAGCGCGCTCTCGAACAGCAGCACGAGATCCTCGGCCTCCTCCTCGACTTCGAGGTCGCTGTCGCGGATGATCCGGAAGAGCCCATGACCGCGCACCTGATAGCCAGGAAACAGGCTTTGCGTGAACATGCCGATCACGGTTTCGAGCGCGACGAAGCGCTGGCCTTTCTCGCAAAATTCCTCGGGAAGCCGGATGAATCTCTCGATCTTGGCCGGCAGCCGGATCAAGGCTTTCCGGTTTTTGTGGTCGCTTGTCCCGAGCAATTCGAGGGCGATCGTAAAGCCGAAATTGGGAATGAACGGGAACGGATGCGCTGGATCAACGGCAAGCGGCGTGAGAACCGGAAAAATATGCGTGAGGAAATGCTGTCGCAGCCATTCCGTTTCAGCCTTGTTGAGATCCGGCGGATCGAGGATGGTTATTCCAGCGTCCTCAAGCTCCTTGCGCAATTCGCGCCAGCGCCGCTGCTGTTCCGCCGCCAAAAGGCTAACGCGCTCGCGGAGCTTGGCGAGCTGTTCGGGCGGCGAAAGCCCGTCTTCGGACGGCGTCGCAATTCCAGCGCGCAACTGCCCGCGAAGACCGGCGACCCGCACCATGAAAAATTCGTCGAGATTGTCGGCGGAAATCGACAGGAATCGCAATTGCTCGAGGAGCGGATGGTTGCGATTCGACGCTTCCAGCAAGACCCGCCGGTTAAATTCGAGCCAAGATAATTCGCGATTGATAAAACGGTGCGGCGATTGCGCGATCCCCGCCAGCGGCGCCGCGATCTCGTCCGGTGTTTCCATGATGGAGATCGACGCGGCAGGCGCTGCGTCCACGGCGATCACTTCGTCTTGGCCGGAAAAATCCAAGGCCGTCTCGACGCGTTCCTCCGTGATAACGGTCGCGGTGGCCGGCGTTCGCATGCTTCTCGCGGTTATGGGGTTGCTTTTCATGCCGCGCCCCGGCCTCGCCGCGCGCTTTCCCTGGGCCAGATTCTGTCTTTCAACCTGCGAAATCAAAAGTGCCTCCTCGACCGGTGGATCGTTGGAATTTCGTCATATTTGATGACGGGGGCGTAACTGACCGTTGCGTTCGCCCAGACGCCCCGCTCGCCGCTCGCGCACGTCCCGCCCGGCCGGTTTCCGGCGCGGCCTCGCCCTTGCTTGCCGACACGGAGCGTACCACATTCATGCCGGGAGTGTTTGCCCTTCACGGGATGGAAAAGGAATCGCTCGATATCTTTATTTTATCGCATTTTCTTGACGCGAACCGATATCCACTTCGCTTGAAAATGCTCTAATTCAAATAGTTAAGGCATGTCTTGCCCGAAAAAGCCGGGCAATTTTTCCGGGACGCGCGCTTTAGATCATGATGATTTTGAATTGAATCAATCCAAAATCATCATGATCTAAAAGCAAGCTTTGTTATCGCGGTGCCGGCACGGTTTTGGCGTAATTCAAATCATAGGTCTTGTTGCGGAGAGGATCGAAAGGGGTTCCTTGGGAGGCATCGAACGCCCGCGGATGGGTGGCCTGTCCGTCACCTCGCGGCGGCTCGGGAGACGCTCTTGGTCCTCCGGATTGATCTGGCGAACCGTCTCCCGCTGGTAAGAAACCAGCGGGCGCCGCGCGCGGGTTCCGCACCGCGCCGGCCGGCGCGGAGGAAATGACATCGCCCGGCGAATCCGCCGCATCCTCTTGGCCGATCGGACCATCGAGCACCGCGGTGGCGGGTGAGGGGATGCCACCGATTGAAATGCCAAGTTCATCGAGCCCCGGCCCCAGGGTGAAGGCGCTGATGGCCGCGGCGGGTTTCGCCCCGGTGGTCCTGGAAGCCGTGGCCCGCATCGCTCCCGCGATCGCCGAGACTGCCCGCGCCTTGGAAAGGGATGGCGGCGCGGGGGGGGCGTTTGCGGGAGTATCGAGCGAGGCAGGCAGCGATCCATAGATGGAAGCAGGCATTCCGTTCTCGCTTTTCCGGCCACCTCCGGGCTGGGTTGCCGCCGGCGCGGCAGGTGCCGTGGACGGCGCGTCAGGTGGCGTGAGGGGCGCGGCGGGCGGCGCGGTCTTGTCCGCGTCCGGCGCCGGTTGCTCCTGCTTTTCTTTCGTGTCCTTTTCGATCTGGCGCCACCGCTGCACGTTGCGGTTATGCTGATCGAGCGTTTCCGAAAAAACATGGCCGCCCGTGCCGTCGGCGACGAAATAAAGATCCTGGGTGCGGGATGGATTTGCAACCGCCTCAAGCGCCGCGCGGCCCGGATTGGCGATCGGCCCGGGCGGCAAACCGTCGATCAAATACGTATTATAGGGAGTAGGCTTGTCGAGCTCGGCACGCGTGAGCCCCCTTCCAAGCGAGCCCTTGCCCCCGGCCAGGCCATAAACAATCGTGGGGTCCGATTGCAGCCGCATGCCTTTTCTCAGCCGGTTCAGGAAAACGCTCGCAACCCGTGGCCTTTCGTCCGCCTTGCCGGTTTCCTTTTCGACGATCGAGGCCAAGGTGACGAGCTCATAGGGGGAGCGCAAGGCAACGCCGCTCGCCCGGTGCGACCAAATCTGATCGACAACGCGTTTTTGGTCGTCCTGCATTTTCTTGATGACGTCCGCCCGCGCCGCGCCGCGCGCGACCTTGTAGGTCTCCGGAAGAAGACTGCCTTCCTTCGGCAGATCCGTGATATCGCCTAGGAGAACGTCGCTTTCACGAATACGTTCGGCGATCTGCTCGCTTGTCAGTCCTTCGGGTATCGTGATTGCGTGCAGCACCTGCTTGCCGCTGACCAGTGTGTCGATCACGTCGCGCAGACTGGCGCTTTGCTTGAAGAGATATTCGCCGGCCTTGACCTTTGAGCGGTTGCCTTCGAGCAAGAGCTCGACATTGAGCAAGAACGGACTGTCGATGACCCCTTCGTGGTTGAGTAGGGCAATAATGTCGGGCACCTCGGTGCCCGGCGCGATGTAGAGGACCTTGGCTTCGGTGAGCGGACCCGGCGCGCGCAGCCGCTGCTGGCTCCAGACGAACCCGAACATGGAGACGAGCGCCGCGACCAGCAAAAAAGACAGAAATCCGCTGAATGCCGAAAGCGCCGGCCGCCTGCGGCTCGGCGGGATTGGCGGCGGCGGTGGAGCGGTATCGGGCTGGAGTGCCTCGTTGGGACTTTGCGGTGTCACTCTTTGGGCGGCGAACCGGCCGTCCAGGCGGGTCTCGCCGCGAAGAGCGTGATCTCGCTCCGGCACATCGTTTCCATTCGGTTCTGGAGGCATGTCCGGGGTTTGAGGCATCTCGCCCATCAACTCAGCTCACGAAGTTGCCGCGGGAGCCTTTTCGCCAGCCAAAACGCGCTGATGCGATCCGTCATTTCTCATGGCTGCCGTCAAGGGTTTGCTTTGGATCACGATGATTTTGGATTTATTCAATCCAAAATCATCGTGATCGAGTCCAAGAGTTTACAGCGGGATGCGGGCGGAAAACCGGGTTCCATTTTTCCTCATCCAGCTTTAGCGCATTTTCCTGACGCGCGCCGCAACGCGCCTCGCCGCGAAACGCACCGCCCCGCGAATTGGCGGATGGCACCTATCCGGCCTGGAAAATATGGCGAAATCGGGTTCACGCGCCGGAATTTCTCGCCCGCGAAACTGGCGGGTCTCCATGGCAGCGGACGTGACCCGCTGCTCATTCCGCATGCTTGAAAATCACGCAGGCGTTGGTGCCGCCAAAGCCGAAGGAATTCGACATGACGAATTCGACCTCTCGTTTGCGCGCCGTGTGCGGCACGAGATCAATTTCGGTCGCGACCGACAAATGATCGAGGTTGAGCGTCGGCGGAACAATTTGATCCCGGATCGCCAAAATCGAAAAGATCGCTTCGACGGCGCCGGCGGCGCCGAGAAGATGCCCGATCGCCGATTTCGTCGAGGACATGGATAGCTTATGTCCGCTGTTGCCAACGAGCCTCTCGACGGCCCGGATCTCGATTTCGTCGCCGAGCGGCGTCGAGGTTCCATGCGCGTTGATGTAATCGATATCGCCAGGTGAAATTCCGGCCCGCTTGATCGCCGCCGCCATGGCCCGGTAAGCCCCGTCGCCGCTCGCCTGCGGCGCCGTGATGTGGTAGGCGTCGCCCGACATGCCATAGCCTATGAGTTCGGCGTAAATCCTGGCGCCGCGCGCCTTGGCGTGTGTGTAGGATTCGAGAACGACGCAGCCGGCGCCCTCGCCCATGACGAAACCGTCGCGGTCCTTGTCGTAGGGCCGCGAGGCTTGTTTCGGCCGGTCGTTGAATTTGGTGGATAGGGCCTTGCATGCGGAGAAGCCGGCGATGCCGATGCGGTTGATCGCCGATTCGGCGCCTCCCGCGACCATGACCTCGGCATCTTCCAAGGCGATCAGGCGCGCCGCGTCGCCGATCGCGTGGGTTCCCGACGAACACGCGGTGACGACCGCGATGTTTGGACCCTTGAGACCGTGCTGAATCGATACATAGCCTCCGGCGAGATTAATAAGACGTCCAGGAATGAAGAACGGCGAAACGCGGCGCGGGCCTTTCTCCTTCAAGACGATCGCCGTCTCCGCGATGCCGCCGAGACCGCCGATCCCGGCGCCGATCAGAACGCCGGTTTCGATCTGCTCTTCATGGGTGGAAGGCTTCCACCCTGCGTCGGCAAGCGCCTGCGTCGCCGCCGCTATCGCGTAAAGAATAAAGTCATCGACTTTGCGCTGTTCTTTTGGCTCCATCCATTGATCTGGATTGAAGCTTGCGTCATCGCCGCCGCCGCGCGGAACCGGCATGGCGATCTTGCAGGGAAGGTCGGAGACATCGAAGCCTTCGATGCGACGGGCGCCGCTTTGACCGGCGAGCAGCCGGTTCCAGCTTGCCTCGGCTCCGCAACCGAGCGGCGAGACCATGCCGAGACCCGTGATAACCACCCTGCGCATCAAACGACCTTGCGGCTCTTGTTGTTGGCCTCGCCGGCTCCCATCGCACTGGCGCTAATTGGATTGCGGCCCAAACCGTTCCAATTAAGCCAGTTTGGTCCCCGGCCATCCCCGGCTTTTAAAGAACTCAAGCGGTGGAGGCCTTTTCAAGAAATTTTATGGCGTCTCCAACAGTCACGATCGTTTCGGCCGCGTCGTCTGGGATCTCGACGCCGAATTCCTCCTCGAAAGCCATGACGAGCTCGACCGTGTCGAGAGAATCAGCGCCAAGGTCTTCCATGAAGTTGGCGCCGTCGACAACTTTGTCGGCCTCGACGCCAAGGTGCTCGACCACAATTTTTTTCACGCGCTCGGCGACATCGCTCATGGTTGTTTGATCCTCGTCCTCTTAAATTTGCACATCGTTAGCGGCCAAAGGCTGGCGTCCTTGCGATGCGGGTGCCCGCAACTTGCCTCGCCGATCGCTTGAGCCGGTTGGTAACATACTTCAATCCGGTTGGCGAGAGCCCGTGCGCGACCCGCGAACAGCCCTCTATCCTATTTAAATCATTGCCATTCCACCATTGACATGAAGAGTATGGCCGGTGACATAGGCGGCTTGCGGACTGGCGAGATAGACGACAGCCGCGGCGACTTCGGCGCCGGTTCCGAGGCGCCCCATCGGGACCGTGGCGAGGATCGCCTCTTTCTGTTTTTCGTTCAAGGCATCCGTCATCGGGCTCACGATAAAGCCTGGCGCGATGCAATTGACGGTCACGTTGCGGCTCGCCACCTCCGCGGCGAGACTCTTATACATACCGATCATTCCCGCCTTCGCGGCGGCGTAATTGCCCTGGCCGGCATTGCCGGTCACCCCAACGATCGAGCTGATCCCGATGATCCGCCCATGCCGCTTGCGGAGCATGCCTTTGAGGCAGGCGCGGGAGAGACGAAAGGCAGCGGTCAGATTGACACTAAGAACAATCTCCCATTCCTCGTCTTTCATGCGCATGAAAAGATTGTCCCTCGTCACGCCGGCATTGTTGACAAGGATGTCGACGCTTCCCATCGCGGCTTCGGCGGCGGGCACGAGCGCCTCCGTCGCGGCCTTATGGGTAAGATCGCAAGGAAAAACATGAACGTTGGTTTCAAGTTCGGCGGCGAGTGCTTCGAGCGCGTCGCGGCGTGTGCCAGACAGTCCGACGACAGCGCCTTGGCCATGCAAGGCCCGCGCGATCGCCCGCCCGAGGCCGCCGCTCGCGCCCGTGACAAGGGCCGTCTTGCCGGTAAGATCAAACATGAGATGAAGAAACTCCGGAGAACAGCTGCCGGGGCTTAAGCCAGGGCACGGTAAAGATCGATGTCGTCTGGAACGCCAATGGAAACGCCGCGCGCCGCCCCGGCGAGCCTTTTAACGAGCCCCGTCAGGACTTTTCCGGCGCCGCATTCGACGAACACTGAAATTCCCTTGCCCGCCATGAACGCCATGCTTTCGCGCCAGCGCACCGCGCCAGTCACCTGGGCGACGAGTAGCTTGCGGATCTCTTCGGGTTCGGTGACAGGCGCCGCCAGCACATTCGAGATCAGCGGCACGCAAGGCGGCTTGATGGCGGCCAGGCCAAGCGCCGCCGCCATGGCGTCCGCGGCGGGTTGCATGAGGGCGCAGTGAAAGGGCGCCGACACCGGCAAAAGGATGGAACGGCGGGCGCCATGCTCCTTGGCGATCTCGATCGCGCGAGCGACCGCGCCGCTCGATCCGGACACCACGACTTGGCCGCCGCCATTGTCATTGGCGACCGCGCAGATCGCGCCGCCGCCCACCTCCGCCGCCGCTTGCTTGGCGATAACGGCGGCCGCCTCGTAATCGAGCCCGAGCAACGCCGCCATCGCGCCGGTGCCAACCGGAACGGCTGCCTGCATGGCGAGCCCTCGCACGCGAAGCAATTTCGCGGCCTCCGCCACGCGGAGCGATCCCGCCGCGGCGAGCGCCGAATATTCGCCAAGCGAATGGCCCGCGACAAAACTTGCGTCCCTGGCGAGATTAAGCCCTGCCTCGGCTTCGAGCACGCGGACGGCGGCGAGGCTCACCGCGAGCAAGGCCGGCTGCGCATTCGCGGTCAGGGTGAGCTCGTCCCGTGGTCCCTCGAACATCAGCACGGACAATTTCTGTCCCAGTGCATCGTCGACCTCGGCCAGAACCGCGCGGGCCTGCGGGAAAGTTTCCGCCAAGGCCTTGCCCATGCCGACGGCTTGGGATCCCTGTCCGGGAAAAACAAAAGCCTTGGACATCCATCCCGCCCGTATTGTTTGCGCCGCGTTTCCGTGAGCGCAGCGAGTGGCATTGCGGCAAGCGCAAGTCAAGTAGGCCGCCCGAAATTCGCGCACCCTGCCGGGCCGCAAGAGCACGCTCCGGAAAAGACCCGGGAAAGGCGGCGGCCCCGGAAGCAAAAATTAGGCGAAAATCCGAACCTGCCCTGGCGTCCGTCCCTAGCCGCGTTCGTTATCTCTGACTTTGCCGCTTAATGCTTATTAATGACGCAATGAGAAATGTTTCTCAAAAACGCGCGCTTCCCAAATCCGGGAGAAAGACTCTCGCCCGAGTATTAAGACTCTGAGCTATTCACGTTCGGCCGCTCGGGGACTCTATCTTTTTGGCGATATCGCATGATCTGCTTGCCCGGCAAGGAAATTGGTGCGGGGCATGTGCAGCAAAAATGCAACAGGGCGTGAAATTGCAACTGCATTTAGCGATTAGCAGGTCATTGTGGCTCCCGCGGACTTGTCCGGTTTTGCCCTGGTGGTAAGAGTCAAGGCCGACAACAACGGTTGAAAGCGAAACGACAGAGGGAGCGATTCCATGAAGCGGAAGTTCATACGGAGCCTTGCCGGCGCGGCGGCTGGCGTCCTTTTGGCCGGAACATCGGCCATTGCCGCGGACCTTACGCCGGTACCACCACCAGTGCTAGCGCCTGTCTTTAACTGGACAGGCTTTGAACTTGGCGCGCAAATCGGCGGCGGCGTGGGCCAGACCTCGGTCAACCTTTTCGATGTT
>ODAK010007669.1_pt1 | contig 10854 bp, 14 predicted proteins | sample 1539591 | NCBI WGS metagenome assembly ODAK01 (sample SAMEA3539303, study PRJEB22396) | soil metagenome | biome: tundra; feature: field; material: soil | place: USA | collected 2010-05 | depth 0.15 m | reverse complement strand
GCGTCTTGACCCGGTACCCGTCCAGCAGCACGTGCACCCGGTCCAGTCCGGCCCACAGCCGGACAGCGCGGCCCGTCATCGCGGGCCCGAGCCAGATCTGCTGGCCTGCCAGCCACATGTTCCCCGACGGCGGCACCACGCGGTCCAGTTCCACCGCCAGCTGACCGTCGGCCGCCTGATGGCCATCCGGCGGAACGGCGGGTGACGGCCTGGCAGCGTCGTCCGGATCGTCGTCGCCAGGCGGTGCAGGCTTGCCCGTCCGCGTGAGCTCGGCCGGTACCCGCAGGCCCAGGACCCCGGGGGCGGCGCGGGTGAACCTGTGGGGTTCCAAAACGGGGCAAGGCGGCTGACCTGCGGGTTCGGCTGCGTCGATGGTGGCGCGGCTGGCAGGATCGCAGGTTCGTGACCGCACGGATGCTCTACCTGATCTTCATCCGGCTGGGCGCTGGATGGCCCTGCTCGCACGCTCGGCGGCCGTCAAAGATGCCGAACTGCTCGTGCTCCGCCACGACGTGGCGGTGCTCGCTGCCCTGGCCCGGCTGCTCCCCGGTCCGTTGCGGATGAACCGGCTAGTCACGCCGGCCACGTTGCTGCGCTGGCACCGGCGGCTCGTCCGCTGGCGATGGACTTATCCCTCTGGGGCGGCCACCCGTTGACGCTCAGCCCGAGCAGATGGCGCGGGAGAACCCCGGGCTGGGGTTACCGGCGGATTCAAGGCGAGCTGCTCGGCCTGGGATTCCGGGTCGGCGCGCCTGGCTGGAAAACCAGTGCATGGCGAAAGACTTGCTGGAGCGGATCGTCCGGCACCGGCGGACCCTGACGCCGCAGATGCGCGAACTCGCGGACGCGATCCACTCAGCGCAGCTTAGGACAGGTCGAACTCCCCGCCCCGGATGCCAGAGGCAAACGCCCGCCAGTCATCAGGGGTGAAGATCAGCGCCGGCCCGTCCGGGTCCTTCGAGTCACGCACCGCGACGACTCCCGGCAGGTTGGAAGCGACCTCTACGCAGTTGCCGCCCGACCCGTTGGAAAAAGTGCTCTTGCGCCAGACGGCTTGCGTCAGGTCGGCTGTCATGTTCACGGAGTTTCACTCCTTGAGGGTTACGGATCATCTAGTTGCCCGGCTATGCCTGCTATCAAGGCACGCGAGGCGTCCATGCCGGCCGCTGTAGCGCGCAAGTGGTCAACCACCAGTCTATAGCGGTCTGTATCCGATGGCTTCTCCAAATACAGCGCACCGGTCAGGTACTCCGTGTAAACGACCTGCGGGTCTCTTGACTCAGGGAACGCAAGGATGCTGAACGAGCCGTCCATGCTCGGGTGAGCGCCAGCCTCGAAGGGAACGATCTGTAGCTGCACGCGAGGCAGGTCGGCAACTTCCAGCAGCCGCTCAAGCTGGCGTCGCATGACCGCGCGACCTCCGACGAGACGGCGCAACACTGCCTCATTGATCACGAACCAGACATGAGGCCCATCGGTGGCGGTCAGAAGATCCTGACGCTTCATGCGAACGCCGACGATGCGCGCTAGATCATCTTCGGTCACGTCAGAGAGCTTGGCCCGGGTGATGGCACGGGCGTAGTCCTCCGTCTGAATCAGGCCCGGCACGAACTCGGCATCGTAGGCGTCGATACTCGCAGCGTCAGCCTCAAGGCCGACGTAGACCTCAAACCAGTCCGGCACGGCATCGCCGTACTGATGCCACCAGCCACGCTCGCGGCTCTCCCGGGCCAGCGTCAGCATCACGTTCCATGCCTCGTCGGCATCGGTCAGGCCGTAGACGCCAAGCAGGAACTTCACGTCACGGGGCAGGACAGAGACGCGCGAGTTCTCTATGCGGCTGATCTTGGCGCTTGACCACTCAAGACGCTCGGCCACGTCGTCAATCGTGAGACCTGCCGCATCCCGGTAGTGGCGTAGCTCTGCCGCGAGTCTGCGCCGCTTCACTGTCGGACTTGACTGTGGTGCCATCCCGCCTCCACGAAAGTTGCATCTGTATCTTGCACATGTCATCTAGTAGTGGCAAGATGACGCTAGCACGCCAACAACGGACATGATGCCAAGTCCGTACAGGCCCCTTGACCGGGCAGGTTGGCGAAACTTGGTCGTGTCCCTGGCTTGCCCGGTCAAGGTCACACAACGGATGGAATACGGCTATGCCTGCGCTTTGGGCTGTAAGGGCTGCACGGACTGGCCCACAGTGGCTCGTTCCCTTGCTTGAGGGTGACGAGCAATCGGCACGCGAATACATCACGACCTTCTACGCCGACAGTTGCGACGTGCTCTTAGAGTCGCCCGATGGGCGACACATTCGCCTATGAGCATGGTGAATGGGTTTCGGCGGAAAACAGGCGCTCAACCTGATTAGAGGTTCACCAATGAGCGGCGGTACCGGCTCTGTTAACGACTGCCCTGAATTGCAACGGACGGGCATGTCTGAGGATGCATCTGTGGAGAACTCCGGAGCCGGTACCGTCTGCCAAGACTTTCCGTTAGAGAGCATCCTAGAGTTCCGGCCGTTGCCAACCGCTGTACCATGTGGGCGGCTACACGCGCGGAACGTCTTGTTTGAATGGCACCTAATGGGCCTCACAGAAGATGCCGAGTTGATCGTCTCAGAACTCTTGACGAACGCTTACAGCGCATCTAGGCCAGAAGGCCAATTCCACGATCTGACACCGATCACGCTACGCCTACGCGCCAACAGCCGGTATCTGATCATCGAAGTATGGGACCGGTGCGCCGAAGATCCTGCTATCGCGACGGCTGGCGACGACTCCGAGTATGGGCGCGGTCTCACGATCGTTGACGCATTGGCCAACAGGTGGGGATACGCGCGCACTGCCGCGTATCGCAAGGTCGTTTGGGCAGAGCTATTGGTTCCGGGTTCGGCCGAGTCGTTCCTTAACAGTGCCTGACACCATGCCCAGTGACGGCGCAGGACACAAGCCGGCGCTTGACGACGTTGCCCGCGACTACCCCCGCTGGCACTGCTGGGCAGGCATCTCCGGACTGTTCTACGCCCGCCTGCTCCGCAGTTCGCCACCCGTCGTCGTCCGGGGTGAAGACGCGGCGGACCTGCGCGACTCGATACGCGACTGGATCAAGGACCACTGAACTCCCGTGCCAGCGCCTGCGGCCCCGACCGCAACGGAAAACGTGGGCGCTGGCATGGGTTCCAATCCTGCGGGTACGTGCCGTCACACGCAATCACATTGGGGTCCGAATACATCGTGCACCCGGTAACCGCGCCGTCCCGAACATAAGGTAACTAACTCCCCATGCCTGAAGTAGCAGACCTCAGCTACGAGCGCCTGGCGTCTATCCGGACAGCAGCGTGCCAGTTGGTTGACTCGGGGGTAGACATCACTGCCGATCGCACTTTGAGTTCAGAGATTTGGCGCCATGGTAACTAGGCAAGCATCCCACGATATTCCGCCGATTCTTTGCTGTGTAGCATGTATTGCTAGCTGCATGTATTTGACGCACAGTCCTTTCCAAACATGCTGCGCAGCATGTTCGTATTCCTGCCGCGGCCTTATAGGTGGCATCGAGAGGGTATGCTGTCAATGAGAAGGCATGCTTCTCGATGAGAAGGGAAAATAATGAGCAGTGAGTCGGAGCAGGATGCTCGCGTCCAGGAATTAGCCGATGTGATCATTCCCCGCATCGCGGGGGCTATGCGAGGAGCCGCAGAAGAACTCCGACGGCAAGACTCGCCCATGCAAGGATGGGGTACGGCCCTGCGGGAAGCGAAGAGTCCAGCCGAACTGGACCGCGTCAGTCGAGAGCTGGGCATGTCACTGCGCGAGTCGGAGGTAGGGGCAGCATTCCTTGCGCGGGTGGAAGCCGTCGACCGTATCGTCGATAGTGTCGTGGAGGAATGGGGAAGCCAGCGAGAGATGTCGGCAGAGGAAGTGCGCCAGATAGCGGATCAGGCGCTGAGGATAGTGGCAACAAAGATGTATCAAATGTTCGGCGTAGAAATCCCTCCCCGCGCGGGCCGGGACGCAAGACCGGCGACGTCCAGGCAGTCACACGATGCTGAGAAGCCGCACGACGGAGGCCCTGGCCCTAGTTCTCATGGCCTTGACCTGGGATAACGCACCACGAAGAAGCATATGTTCGCAAGTAGCTTGCGAGTTAGCTGCCAATGCGACGATCCACAGCCGTTCAGGCAACGGCGGTCACTTCACCGTCCGCGCTCGGCTCGGCGAAGGCTGCGTCCGCGTTGAAGTGCACGACCAGGGCGGCCCCTGGAAGCAGCCCGCACCCGCCGGCGACGAACACGGGCGCGGGTTACTGATCGTCGCCAGCCTCGCCCGCAACTGGGGCATTACGGGTGACAGTCACACGGGATGGACCGTCTGGTTCGAGATCGACGGCCAGGGCCTTTGCGAAACCAGGGCGGTCCCGAATGGACGATGAGTACCGGGCCATCGGGGTCATGGAGCGGGCCCGGTTCCAGCGACTGCAAGCGCTCGAAGACGCGATTGCCTACCGGCGCGCCCGCGTCACCGCCCCGTGCCGGTACTGCGCGCTCGCAGCACCCGGCCGGAAGTGCGACGACCATGCCCGCGACCTGGAACTGATCGCCGAATACCAGGCCAGCGCGCGCGACCAGGACGGAGACAGGCTTAAGCCGGGCAGCCGGGGGATTCTCGCCCCGGCTACCCGGCCTCGGCGGATATCGGTCAGCCGGTCGGCAGCGGGAATATCACCTTCGCGGTGGCGCGATTCAGCGGGGCGACAATGACGTTCTTGCCGTCCTGCCACTGCTCCTCGACCATTGGCAATGTGGACGTGTGGTCGGCGCCGAAATGGATAGGCCCGACCACGTAGGTGGCGTTGGTCTTCGCGATCTGCGCGTTGACCTTCGCCTTGTCGAGGGTGCCGGCCCGCTTCATGGCGTCGAGCAGGACCTGCGCCGCCGCGTCGGTGTCCGCGATGTGCTGCGAGAACGTCTGGTGCGTCTGCGACTCGAATTCCTGGCGGATCTGCTGCGCCCCGGGGTACGGGAACGAGGGATCCCAGTAGCCGCCGACCGTCACGCCGTTCGCGAGTTTGCCGAGCGCGGTGGCGAACTGCAGCGGCTCACCGCCTTCTTCGATGACCAGGATCTTCGGGCTGTACCCGACCGAGACCATCTGCTTGCGCAGGGCGATAGCCGCGGGCGGCGGCAGGACGACCAGGAGCATGTCGGCCCCCGAGGCCTTCGCGGCCTGCAGCGCGGAGGTGAACTGGGCCGTGTCGGGCGGGACGGCCAGGTTGTAGGAGACCGTCCAGCCGTGCTTCTTCGCCCAGGCCGGCCATTCCTGGCCACCCATAATGCTCTCGTTCTTGCCGTTGGAGTGGATGACCGCGACTTTACTGTTGGTCTTGGCCTTCAGGCCGAGTTCGTCGGCGGTATTGAAGGGGGTCTCGGTGAGCTGCTCTGAATTGAAGAACAGGTCCCAGGCCCACGTCCACTTGGCCGTCACGCCGAATGTGTTCGTGGCGGCGCAAGGGGTGACCATGGGCACGCCGGCCCGGTTGGCAATAAGCGCTCCCGGCTCGACCAGCGAGTCGGTGCAGGAGCTGAGCACCGCATCGACGTGATCCTGGGTGATCAGCGTCTGCATGTTGTTCACGGTCGTGTTCGGGTTGGTCTGGTCATCGAGGAGGATCAGCTTGACCTTGCGCTTGGTGCCGTCGATCTTGATGCCACCGGCGCTGTTGGCGAGGTTGACCGCGTGCTGGTACCCCCACTTCTCGAAGTAGCCGAAGCCGGCCAGCGGGCCAGTGAGGGGGATGGAGGCGCCGATCACGATCGGGCCTGAGGAGGCAGCGGAGGAGCCCCCGCCGCTGCCGCACGCGGTGATCGCGCTGGCTAGGGCGAGTCCCACCGCCGCACAGACGGTTCGGCCTGTGACATTCATAGAGCTTGTACCTCCGGGTTGGTTGGCAACGACGCCTTAACCTGCGCTGGTAGATGCCCGCGATACGGTTTTGTTATCCCATCTGATGGGATGGTGGAATCTACCGCCCGATGAACGCCCAGGTCAAGGATTCTCTCGGCGTTGCCGGCCGCGGCCCGGCCAGGCGGCAGGCGCGGACCAGCGCCACCGGCCGCAGATGGCCCACCCGGCCTCGCGGCCTGGTCCCGGTGCACGGCGGGACGCTGGCGCCTCTCCGGTTCCGCCAGCGGGCCGCCATGCCTTGACTTTCCCACAATGCGGGTTGAATATTCCGTACTATGGAATCTGGCGCAGGACCCGTGAGTGCCGTGCCCCGGCCGGGCACGGGGCCCCTTTCCCGGTTCAGCCTGGCCGGCAAGTCCATATTGATCACTGGCGCTACCGGCGCCCTCGGCCGCGCGGCGGCCACGGCACTGAGCCAGGTCGGCGCGGGGCTGACGCTAGCGGGCGGCAGCGCACCCTCGCTCGCCGAGGTGGCGGCCGGGCTGGCCGGCGGCCACGTCGCGACGGTTTCCCGGCGGCCGGAGAGTCCCGGCGACGCGGCCGCGATGGTCAGGGCGGCGGTGGACGCGCACGGCGGGCTGGACGGCGTGCTCGTCGCGTCGGGCATGAACCATGTCGCGCCGATCACCGCGATGGCCGTCGAAGACTTCGACCGGGTGCAGGACGCGAACGTCCGGGGCTCCTGGCTGGTGTGCCAGGCGGCCGGCCGGCAGCTCATCGAGCAGGGCCGCGGCGGCAGCGTCGTCCTCGTCTCCTCCACGCGCGGGAAGCTGGGCCATCCAGCCGGTTACAGCGCCTACTGCCCGTCCAAGGCCGCGGTGGACCTGCTGGCGAAATCGCTGGCCGCCGAGTGGGGCGCGGCCCAGATCCGCGTCAATGCCCTGGCCCCCACGGTCTTCCGGTCAGGCCTGACCGCCTGGATGTACGCGGACGACGAGAAGGGCCGCGCGACCCGCGAGGCGATGCTCGCCCGCATACCGCTGGGCCGTCTCGCTGAGCCGGAGGACCTGACCGGCGCTCTCCTGTTCCTGCTCAGCGACGCCTCGGCGTTCCTGACTGGCCAGGTGCTCTACCTCGACGGCGGCTACACCGCGTGCTGAGCGCGGAGCGAGCGCAGGGCGGCGCGGGCCACCGTTTCGAACGGGCGGCGGTCGTCGGGGCCGGGCTGATGGGGCGCGGCATCGCGCAGGTTCTCGCGGCCGGCGGCCTGGACGTGGTCCTCTACGACGCCGAGGCGCACATCCTGGACGACTCCGTCGAAGCCATCCGGGCGCGCCTGGGCGAGGCCGATGGCCATGGGCTCCTCACGGGGGCGGCGGACCTGGATTCGGCGGTCGGTGACGCGGACCTCGTCGTGGAGGCCGTGACCGAGGATCTCGGTGTCAAGCGGGACATCTTCGCACAGATCTCCGCCGCCACGGCCAGCGCCGTGCTCGCGACGAACACGTCCGTGCTCCCGGTCACCGCCATCGCGGAAGGGGCCCGGCACCCGGAGCGGGTGCTCGGCACGCACTGGTGGAACCCGCCGGATCTCATCCCGGTGGTCGAGGTGGTGCCGGGCCGGAGGACGTCGGCCGAGGTCACCGAGCGGGTCATGGCGCTCCTCGGGTGCCTCGGCAAGACGCCCGTCCGGGTCCGCCGCGACGTGCCCGGTTTCATCGGCAACCGGCTGCAGCACGCGCTCTGGCGGGAGGCGATCGCCCTGGTCGCCGACGGGATCTGCGACGCCGAGACGGTCGACCTCGTGGCCCGTAACACCATCGGCCTCCGGCTGGCCCGGCTGGGCCCGCTCGAGAACGCGGACTACGTCGGCCTCGACCTCACCCTGGCCATCCACGACACCGTGATTCCCGTGCTCAGCCGGGACAGCGAGCCGAGCCACCTCCTTCGCGAACTGGTGGAACGCGGCGATCTCGGGGCCAGGAGCGGCCGCGGCTTCCTTGAGTGGCGGCCCGGGGACCGGCAGGCCGCGGCCCTGGCGCTCGCCGCCCACCTGACGGCCCAGACAGCCAGCGGGTCCGTCCGCTGCAGCGGACAACACGGCAGTGGACAACAGAGAGGAACGTCCTCATGACCTTCCAATGGCCCAGCAGTCCCAAAGAGGCGGGGCTGGAGTTCCACGAGCTGTCGCACCCCTGGGGGCACGGGGTCCCGGCCTGGCCGTATTTCGAGGACGTCAAGATCGAGCGGCTGCACGGCATGGCCAAGAGCCGGGTGCTCACCCAGAAGATTACGACAGTCATGCACTCGGGCACCCACATCGACGCGCCGGGCCACGTGATCGAGGGCGCGCCCCTGCTGCACGAGATCCCGCTCAGCGCCTTCTTCGGCACTGGCGTCGTCGTGTCGATCCCGAAGAAGAAATGGGAGGTCGTCACGCCGGATGACCTGGAGGCGGCGCGGCCGGAGATACGGCCCGGCGACATCGTGATCGTCAACACCGGCTGGCATCATCACTACAGCGACAGCGCCCAGTACTACGCCTACTCGCCCGGCTTCTACAAGGAAGCAGGGGAGTGGTTCGCCGCCAAGGGGGTCAAGGCGGTGGGCACCGACACCCAGGCGCTCGACCACCCGCTGGCCACCGCCATCGGCCCGCATGGGCCGAACGAGTTCAACGGCGGCCTGCTGCCCTGGGCGGTGGCTGAGTACGAGGCGGAAACCGGACGGAAGGTCCTCGATGACTTCCCGGAGTGGGAACCGTGTCACCGCGCGATCCTGTCCCAGGGGATTTACGGATTCGAGAACGTCGGTGGTGACGTCGACGCGGTGTCCGGCCAGCGGGTGACGTTCGCGGCATTTCCCTGGCGGTGGGTGGGCGGCGACGGCTGCATCGTCCGGCTGGTCGCGATCACCGACCCGGCCGGAACGTACCGCATCGAGACCGGCCAGGCGGGCTGACGTGCGGGTCACCAGGCACGCCGGCGCACCGGCCTACGTCGCCCCGGCCCATCACGGCGTGGCCACGCTGCGCCTGCAAGGGCACGAGGCGGGGCCGACCGAGCGTTTCTGGGTCGGGCTCTCCTACTACCTCCCCGGCGGCGGGGCGGATGAGAATCCGACCGGGGAGGAGACGGTGTACGTGGTCCTCGACGGCGAGCTTGTCGTGCAGGCTGACGGCCGGGAGGAGGTAATCGGCACGCATGATTCGGTGCACCTGCCCAAGGGCACCCGCCGGCGGGTCGACAACCGGTCGGCGCGCCCGGCCACGCTGCTCGTGATCATCGGGACCCCGCCCCGCGCAGTCGCCCAGCCCCCGCCGCCCGCACCGGAAGCAACGACGTGACCGCAGTCATCACGGTAGCCACGACCGGGCCCATCGCCACCAAGGCCGACAACGCGGCCCTCCCGACCACACCGGAAGAGATCGCGGCCGAGGTCGATGCGGCCTGCCAGGCCGGCGCGGCCGTCGCGCACATCCACTTGCGCGACGAGGCGGGACGGCCCACCGCGGATCTCGCCATCGCCCGCCGGGTCATGGATCTCATCGCCGCCCGGTGCCCGATCCTGGTGCAGATGTCCACCGGAGTGGGCCTCGACGTGCCGTTCGAGGAACGCGAGCGACTGGTCGACCTGCGGCCGCGGATGGCCACGCTGAACCCATGCAGCATGACCTTCGGCAGCGGGGAGTTCCGCAATCCGCCGGCCGGAGTCCGCCGGCTGGCGGCCCGGATGCGGGAACTGCGGGTGAAACCCGAGCTCGAGATCTACGACACCGGTCACCTCGAGGTCTGCCTCCAGTTGCGCGATGAGGGCCTGCTCGACGAGCCGCTGCAGTTCAGCATCGTCCTGGGCGTCCGGGGCGGCATGGCGGCCACGCCCGAGAACCTGCTGACCATGGTCAGCAGGCTGCCAGCCGGAGCGGTCTGGCAGGTCATCGCGATCGGCCGCGCCAACCTCCAGCTCACCGCGATGGGGCTGGCGCTCGGCGGGAACGCGCGCGCGGGCATGGAGGACACCCTTTACCTGCGCAAAGGCGAGCTTGTGCCAGGTAACCGCCCGCTGGTGGAGCGAGCGGTGCGGCTGGCCCGCGACCTCGAACGGCCGGTGGCGTCGGTGGCGGAGACGGAGGCGCTGCTCGGCCTGCCCACGGCCATGTGATCCCGGCCGCGGCGGAGCGGGGACCAGGCACCGGGCCGATCCGACCTGAGGAGGGGCGCACCGCACACCCCAAGCTGATGCCGCAGAGGCTCGCGGAGACGCCGGATGGGGTTCTATGATCGGGCTGCCGCAGGAGGTCGGACCCGCGATGGAAAGATCAACGGAGGTTACGGCCGGCGGAACCGGTATCCAGGTGATCGCCCGGGCGGCCGACATCCTGCGAGCCCTGCGGTCGGCTCCCGGGGGGCTTTCCCAGGCTGAAGTGGCGGAGCGCGTCGGCCTGGCCCGGTCCACGATCCACCGGCTGCTGAACGCCCTCGAGGACGAAGGCCTGGTCGAGTGCGATGGGCCGCGGGGCCGTTACCGGCTCGGACCAGAGATCGGCCGGATGGCCGACACGGCCAGGCGGGGACTGCTTTCCAGCATTCACCCGATGCTTGAGGAGCTTTCCCGGGAGGTCAACGAGACCGTTGACCTGTCGGTCCTCGACCGGAGCCGGGCGACCTTCGTCGACCAGGTGGTCGCGCCGCACCGGTTGCGGGCCGTCAGCTCGGTCGGGGAGTCCTTCCTGCTGCACTGCACGGCTAACGGGAAGGCCTTCCTCGCGGCGATGTCGCCGCTGGATCTCGCCCGGGCCATGTCCGGGAACCTGGCCACGCTCACCCCGCACACGATTACCGAGCCTGCTGCGCTCCAGCAGGAACTGGAGCGAGTGCGGGCTGAAGGGATCGCCTACGACCGGGAGGAGCACTCCGAGGGCATCTGCGCCGTGGGCACGACCATCCGCGGGCTG
>ODAK010007667.1_pt1 | contig 10855 bp, 8 predicted proteins | sample 1539591 | NCBI WGS metagenome assembly ODAK01 (sample SAMEA3539303, study PRJEB22396) | soil metagenome | biome: tundra; feature: field; material: soil | place: USA | collected 2010-05 | depth 0.15 m | reverse complement strand
TGTCCACGACGTGGCGATCACAAGAGAGAGCCCGAATTATCCAACAAGCGAGTGAACAAACGCTCAAGAAAGTTCGTGGGGACCATGCCGCATGACACCGCAATCGATCCTGTTGCCGCTTTTCGTTCAGATAGGACTGACTTTTTTCCTCGTCATCTGGATGGCGAAGGAGCGGATGGGCCACATCCAGCGCCGCGAGGTAAAGTGGCAGGATATCGCGCTGCGCCAAACCGCGTGGCCGGACCGTGCCCAACAGATCGGCAATTGTTTCGAGAATCAGTTCGAAATACCGGTTATATTCTATGTCCTTGCCGTGCTGGAGATCATGACCAGAAAAGCCGGTCTCCCGTTTGTCGTCATGGAATGGCTTTTCGTCGCCACCCGCATTGCGCATGCCTATGTCTTCACGACCTCGAACTACGTGCCGCTGCGCGGCCAGTTCTATATCGTTGGAACCCTTATCTTGCTTTTTATGTGGGGACTCTTCGCCCTCCAAATTTTTGCCGGCCCCTCGATGGGCGCGTTATGAGAGCGCATTTTCCATGATGCCTGGCGCTCGCATTGCCGCGGCGATTGAAGTTTTGCAAGACATCGAAACGCGCAAAAGACCAGCCGCCGATGCGCTGAAGGATTGGGGTCTGTCGCATCGCTTCGCGGGCTCCAAGGATCGCGCGGCGATCGCTTCGCTCGTCTTCGACGCGGAGCGCAACCGGGCCTCGAGCGCGTTCATCATGGGCAACGAGGCGCCCCGCGCGATCGTTTTCGGCGTCCTGCGTCAGGCCCGTGGCATGGAGTGCGACGCCCTGGCGGCGCTCTGTTCGGGCGAAGCGCACGCGCCGCCGCCGCTCGACGAGGAAGAAATTGAACGCCTCAAGCACGCCGGCCTGAGCGGCGCGCCAAGCTATATAGCGGGCGATTTTCCACAATGGCTGGAGCCTTCCCTGAGCGCCGTATTCGGGGAAAGCATTGTCGCCGAGATGAGCGCCCTCGCCACCCGCGCGCCGGTCGATCTGCGCGTCAACACACTCAAGGCAACGCGCGAGAAGGTGCTGGCTCGTCTCGCGCATTTGCGCGCGGCCCCAACCCCGCATTCCCCGCTTGGCCTGCGTTTGCCTCTCTCGCTCGATGGACGCGGCCCCGCGCTTTCAGCCGAGCCCGCCTATATCAAGGGCCTTGTCGAAATTCAGGATGAAGGCTCGCAGCTCGCCGCAACTCTTGCCCTGGCAAGGCCAGGCGAGCAAGTGCTCGATCTTTGCGCGGGCGCGGGCGGCAAAACCTTGGCGCTCGCGGCAATGATGCAAAACAAGGGTCAGATCCATGCCGCCGACCGCGATGGGGCAAGGCTCATGCGGAGCTTCGCGAGACTCGAACGCGCCGGGGTCCGTAATGTCCAACTGCATGCGCCGCGTGGGGACGGCGACGTGCTTAGCCATCTCGAAGGGCGCTGCGATCTCGTTTTTGTCGATGCGCCCTGCACCGGTACAGGCACCTGGCGGCGCAATCCGGACGCGAAATGGCGGATGCGGCCCGGCGCGCTGGCGATCCGTATCGCGGAGCAGAACCAGGCGTTGGAAGAGGCGGCGCGATTCGTAAAACCACGCGGGCGCATTCTCTATGTCACATGTTCCCTGCTGCGTGAGGAAAACGAAGACAGGATCGCGGCTTTTCTTGGCGCTCATCCGGACTATAAAAGCCTTCCCGTGCGGGAAATGGTGGAGATGGCGCAACTGCCTGGAGTTGAGCGGTTTGCCTCGCGCCTTGGTTTTGGCCTGCGTCTCACGCCGTTGACCGGCGGCACCGATGGTTTCTTCATTGCCATGCTCATGCGTGGCTAAAGAATGATGATTATTTCGAGCTAAATTGATTATTGTCCGCTTGCTAATCATGCGGCAAAATGCCGTAACCGTTGCAAGTTCATGTGCCAGAATATCGCATATCGCGCCTTTGCTTCGGCGGAACAGTCATGCTGGCGCGGTTTTGCTCCCGATTTTTGGAAATTTCTTTTTGATTGGTGTTGTTTGTCACTTTACGTTATCCTTGTCCCGTTCATGATGGAAGGTGGGGAGCTTGCGATCTGGCGCCAACCTTTGCATTTTCCTTAACGAAAATCCTTTTAATCAAAGACAAAAAGGAAGCCATGCCATGACATTGATGACAAAGCGGCCCCCGCGCATGGCGATCCTATAGCGAAATTCTTAGTGCCCGCTGAAACGCTTAATTATCCGCGAACCCCCATGGTGACCGGCGAAGCGTCCGGCCAATCGGCTGTATCTCGCAAGGGCATGGAAACCGCCAAGGCTTGGTTCCGCTTGAACCGTCTTCGTGCGGATGTCTTTGGCTTTTTTAATGCGTTTAAACGAATGAAAAAAAGATTCATACGGCAACGCGGGCTAGGGTTATGCGATTGTTAGAATCGGCCGGTTTAATTACTCGTCGAGCCAGGCAGAGAGCGGATCGAGAACGATCATTGCCGGGACCGGAAAAGAAGCCGGAATGAAGATGCGCGGGATCAAGGCCAACTTCGTCTTCAACGTCGCCGGGCCGATTGTATCGATCGCTGTCGCCCTTATCACAACTCCAATTTATGTTTCGCACATCGGTTTGGCGCGATACGGGCTCCTTGCGATTATTTGGAGGCTGCTCGGCTATTTTGGCTTCCTCGATCTCGGCCTGTCGCGAGCATCCGCCAATGCGCTTGCCAAGCTGAGGGATCCGTCGTCGCGGGGAGAGCGGGCGAAAATTCTGGTGACGGCTTTCTGGATCAATTTGTGCCTCGGCGCCGCCGGCGGGATCATCTTTTATTTCACCGGAATTATTTTTATCGAACATTTGCTTACCGTGCCGGCCGATCTTAAGCCTGAGATCGAAACGTCGTTTCCTTGGGTCGCGGGCGTGCTGCCCCTCGCGCTCGTTTCCGGCTTGGGGCTTGGCGCTCTCGAATCGCGTGAACGATTCTTCGCCGCCAATGTGTTGCAGGTTGGGGGGACAACCGCGGGACTAGTGGTGCCGCTTATCTGTGCCGTGTTTATCTCGCCCAGTCTATCGGTCGTCATTCCCGCGACCGTCATTACGCGTGCCCTATCGGTCCTAGTGTTTCTCGGCTTTGCCCTACAAGAAGAGAGGCCTTTGAGCCCGCGGAACTTCGATTGGAAGCAATGCAGGGCGCTCCTTGGTTATGGCGGATGGATAAGCGTTACCAACGTCATCAGTCCGTTGCTCGCGTCAGCCGATCAACTGATAATCGGCTCGGTGCTCGGCGTCGCGCCGGTTGCTCATTATTCCGTGCCAATGAGCCTTGTCGTGCGCAGCCAACTCTTAGCCGCGGCCTTGTCTCGAACGCTATTTCCGCGACTTTCGCGAGTCTCGAGGGACGAGGCTAAGGGATTGACGGAAAAGGCCTTGGTAACACTTGCCTATGCTTACGGTGCCATCTGTGCCGCGGGCATGGTGTTGACCCAGCCGTTCCTTGACCTCTGGATGGGGAAAGATTTCGGGTCGATTGCGGGACCGATAGGCGAGCTCCTTTTGATTGGAGCGTGGTTCAATGGATTTATGTATATTTTTCTTGCCCTCCTGCAAGGGCAAGGACGGCCGGATATCGTTGCCAAAATTCATGTTCTCGAAATCATCCCTTATGTTATTCTAATCTGGTTTCTTGTGAACCATTTTGGCCTGTTGGGCGCCGCGGCCTCGTGGGATATCATGGTGGCATTCGAGGCTTTACTTCTCTTCGCCGCCGCGCGCTTTCACCCGGCCCGGCTGTTGCAACTGATTCCGCCGCTTGGATTCATCCTCGCCGCCTATTTGTACGTTTGCATTTCGCCCCCGGCAATTCTCAATGCGTTCCTCGCCGCCGGCATTCTGGCCGCGGGAGTAGGCGTCTGTTCCCTGATATTTGACGCAAACGCGCGTGAATTTGTCGCATCCTGGCGAATTCCAGGACGTTCGCAAAGTGCCGAATAAGACATAACGGCTGTTGAGTTCATTCCAAGCCGGAGTCATCGTGGTGCGTATCTGGCGCTCCCGGCTCGCTTGCCCGGCCGTTATTTCATCGATGCCGCCTTCATGCTCCAGACCATCGCAGGCGACCCCGGCTTTTTCAATTCTGGCTTTCTATACGCAACTGAAATTGAAAGATTTTCTCCGATCTCGCGGTTCCATGCGATCGGCAAGCGCTGGAGCGGCTTTGTGGAAGCCCGGACGGCAACTGGCGGCTCGCAAGCGGAGCCGATGGGGAGTTAGGACCGCTGCGGGCGCGAATGTTATAAGTCCTGGAATTTTTATCGAACCTGTGCGTGCGGGCCGGCGCGGCGTTCTCGCGACAGGCGCTTGCCGGTGACTTTTACGGCGGGCATGATGAAAACCGGTTAATATCGATCAGTCCCAACAAAACCTTGAGTATGATGGCTTGAACATGATGGCTTACGAGAAAATTGGCGAAATCAGGGTTGCGAAGGTTCTGCGCGACTTCATCGGCGACGAAGTCTTGCCTGGAACGGACATCGGCGCCGGCCAGTTCTGGAGCGGGCTGGCGGGGCTTATCGATCAATTCGCGCCACGCATCCGCGGCCAATTGCGGTTTCGCGACGAACTACAGGGAAAAATCGACGAATATCATCGCACCACCGGGACCATGCCCTTTAACCCCGCGGGCTATGCAAAATTTCTCCGCGAGATCGGCTACATTGTCCCGGAACCGCCCGATTTTACCCTTCGCACCGGAAATGTCCTGGAGATCGCAAGGGTCGCCGGACCGCAGCTCGTCGTTCCCGCCTCGAATGCACGCTACGCCCTCAATGCCGCGAACGCGCGCTGGGGCAGTCTTTACGATGCGCTCTATGGCACGGACGCAATTCCCGAAACCAATGGGGCCGAGCGCGGCAAGGGTTACAACAAGGTGCGGGGCGCCAAGGTCATCGAATGGGTTCGGGCGTTTCTCGACGATGTCGTCCCCCTCGCGAAGGGCAGCCACAAAGCGGTTACCGCTTACAAGGTTTTTGGGGGCGAGCTCATTGCGACCCTCGAGAACGGGCTGGACACGCATTTACGGCATCCGGGCCGGTTCGCCGGTTACAGGAAGAAATCGCTCGACTCCTTTATTATTTTATTGCGTCACCATGGCCTGCACATAGAAATCGAGATCGATCAAAACAGCCTCGTCGGGACCGAGAGCAAGGCTGGCGTCGCCGATGTCATCCTTGAAGCCGCGCTCAGCACCATCGTCGATCTCGAGGACAGCGTTTCGGCTGTCGATGCGAAGGACAAGGTCGCTGTCTACCGCAATTGGCTTGGGCTGATGCAGGGAAACTTGACGGCGACTCTTGAAAAGAACGGATTGCTCGTCGAGCGGCATCTGGCGGAGGATCGCACCTATACCGGCCGGGACGGCGCCCCGATGACCCTGCATGGGCGCAGCCTTTTGCTGGTCCGCAATGTCGGCCATCACCTCGAAACCGACGCGGTACTCGACAAGGCGGGCAACCCGATTCCCGAAACCATCCTGGACGCCGCTGTCACTTCGCTGATCGCGATTCACGATCTCAAGCGCCTCTCGGGCCCGCGCAACAGCCGCCACGGTTCGATCTATATCGTGAAGCCAAAAATGCACGGCCCGGACGAAGCCGCGCTCGCCGACGCGCTTTTCGCCGGCGTCGAGGACATGCTGGGGCTGGCCCGGCACACGATCAAGATTGGCATCATGGACGAGGAGCGGCGCACCTCGGTCAATCTCAAGAGCTGCATAGCGGCGGCGGCCGATCGTGTGTTTTTCATCAACACCGGCTTCCTCGATCGCACCGGCGACGAGATTCACACCTCGATGGAAGCCGGAGCGATGGTGCGCAAGAACGACATGAAGAACACGGATTGGATCGCGGCTTACGAGAATGCCAACGTCGATGTTGGCATTGCCTGCGGCTTGCCTGGCCGGGCCCAAATTGGCAAGGGCATGTGGGCCGCCCCAGACCGCATGGCCGACATGCTCGCGCAAAAGATCGTGCATCCGCTTGCCGGAGCGAACACCGCCTGGGTGCCATCGCCGACGGCCGCGACCTTGCATGCGGTCCATTATCATAAGGTCGATGTCGCGAGCCGGTGGAAAGAACTCGGCCGCCGCAGCCCGCCGCAATTGACCGACCTCCTTGCCATTCCAGTTTGCCGGGCAAACTGGGAACCCAGCGCCGTTCAAGCCGAGCTCGACAACAATTGTCAGGGGCTTTTGGGCTATGTCGTGCGGTGGATCGATCAGGGCGTCGGCTGCTCCAAAGTGCCGGATATTCATGACATTGGTCTTATGGAAGATCGCGCCACCTTGCGCATTTCAAGCCAGCACATCGCCAATTGGCTGCACCATGGAATTGTCACGCGCGAGCAGGTGATGGAAACACTGCAAAGGATGGCGGCTGTCGTCGACCGGCAAAATGCCGGTGATCCGCTCTACCGGCCGATGGCGCCTGGCTTCGACGGTCACGCCTTCCAAGCGGCGGCGGATTTGATCTTCAAGGGCCGCGCGCAGCCAAATGGCTACACGGAATGGATACTCCACGCGCGCCGGCGGGAAGTAAAGGCGGCGGCGCTTTAGATCACGATGATTTTGGATTGATTTAATCAAAAATCATGAACGTGATCGAGCCCAAGAGTTTAGAGCGGATGCAGGCGGAAAACCGGTTTCCGCTCCCCGCCCCGCTCTCATTATTCCGGCGGCGTGCCGTTGAGCGCCAGCACTTCTCCGGCAAGATAGAGACTGCCCGCGATCAGAACGCGGGGGGGGGCCGGCCATTCTCGCGCGGCGAGAAACGCAAGCGCCGATTTGACGCTATCGCAGGCCGCCGCGGGGATCCCATTCGCGCTGGCGGCCGCGGCAACCTCGGCGGCGGGCTTCGCATATTGGTCCGCATTCACCGGCACGGCGACAACTTCTTGGGCGAGGCCCTTGAAGGCACGCAGAAACCCGCCCGTATCCTTCGATGCAAGCGAGCCGCAGATGATGACGAGAGGCCGTTGCATTTTGTCTTCCAGCTCCGCCATCGATTGCGCGAGCGCGCGCCCGGCATCCTCGTTATGGCCGCCATCAAGCCAGATCTCCGCACTGGGCGGGGCGAGTGACGCCACATGGCCCTTGGCGAGATTTTGCAAACGCGCTGGCCACTCGACGCGCAGTAAACCGAGTTCGAAGGCCGCCGCCGCGAGATGAGGCTCGATGGCGCGCAATGCGGCGATCGCGGTCGCGGCGTTTTGCTGCTGATGGCGGCCGATAAGACGCGGCAGCGGCAAGTCGAGAAGCCCGCGTTTGTCCTCGAATACAAGGCGGCCATTTTCTTCCCAGGCGTCGTAATCGCGTCCCCCGGCGATCAGCGGCGCACCCAAGCGCCTTGCTTCGCGTTCGAGCACCGCCAGGGCGGCGTCTTCCTGATTGCTCAGAACAGCGAGGCCGCCGGGTTTGAGGATCCCAGCCTTCTCGTAAGCGATTTTATCGACCGTCGCGCCAAGGAACTCAGGATGATCGATCGAGACCGGCGTGATGACCGTGGCCTTTGGCCGCGCGACGACATTGGTTGCATCGAACCTTCCGCCAAGACCGGTTTCCAACAGTAAATAATCGGCGGGATGCTCGCTGAAAAGCTTGAATGCCGCCGCGGTGGTGACTTCGAAGAAGGTGATCGGCTGGCCATCATTGGCCTTTTCACAGGCGGTCAAGGCGGCAAAAAGCTCGGCGTCGCCGACCAGCTTTCCGCCACCTTCCGCACCGAGCCTGATGCGTTCATGAAAGCGCACCAGATGCGGCGAGGTATAGACATGGACGCGCTTTCCCGCCGCTTCGAGAATGGCGCGCATGAAAGCAATCGTCGAACCCTTGCCATTGGTGCCCGCGACATGAACGACCGGCGGCAAGCGCGCCTCCGGCGATCCGAGCGCGGCAAGCAGCCGCTCGATCCTGCCAAGCGAGAGTTCGATCGTCTTGCGATGCAGAGTGAAAAGGCGTGCGAGAAGCGCGTTTAGCGAATCCATGTTGCCCTTGTTTCGCGGCCTCAGGCGGCGGCTTGCTCGATGGGCAGGGTCCTTGTCAACAGCGCGCAAAGGCGGGCGAGCGTCGCGCGCATGTCCTGCCGTTTCACCACCATGTCGATCATGCCATGCGCCTCGAGATATTCGGCGCGCTGAAAGCCTTCGGGCAAGCGTTCGCGAATCGTTTGTTCAATGACCCTCGCGCCGGCAAAGCCGATGACCGCGCCGGGTTCGGCGATATGGACATCGCCGAGCATGGCATAAGAGGCGGTGACGCCGCCCGTCGTCGGGTTGGTCAGGACGACAATATAGGGAAGATTGGCGTCGCGCAGACGCTGCACGGCGATCGTCGTGCGCGGCATTTGCATCAGCGAGAAGATGCCTTCCTGCATCCGCGCGCCGCCCGAGGCCGTGAAGATGATGAAAGGCGTGTGGCGCTCGACCGCCGCCGTCATGCCCGTGATGATGGCCTCGCCCGCCGCCATGCCGAGCGAGCCGCCGAGGAAATCGAAATCCTGCACCGCGGCAATGATATCCATGCCTTGCAATTTGCCAGAGGCGAGTTTCACCGCGTCGGGGGCGCCGGTTTTCAGGCGATATTCCTTGAGCCTATCGGTGTAGCGCTTCACATCGCGGAATTTCAAAGGGTCCAGCGGCACCTCCGGCGTCGCGATTTCCTCATAGGAGGCGTCGTCGAAAAGATTATCGAGTCTCGCCTTGGGGGCGAGACGCATGTGATAGCCGGAGCCCGGCACGACGAAGAGATTCGCCTCGAGATCCTTGTGAAAGACGAGTTCGCCGGACTCCGGGCATTTGACCCAGAGGTTGTCGGGAGTGTCGCGGCGCAGCAAGGACCTGACCTTCGGCGGGACGACATTGGAGATCCAGTTCATCGGCTATCCCGTTTTGGGCTATCCTGTTTTGCCATTGCGTTTGTTAGCGCGGACATTTGCCGGCACTTCAGCCCGCCGCGGCCGCCACCCGCCGCACCCCCTTGGCGATATCGGCGACGAGAGTCGTCACCGCTTCTACGCTTTTCCCGGTCGCCTTGCCATGATTATCGAGCGAGCCGCGCAAGGCTTCGACGATCGCCGAGCCGACCACCACCCCGTCGGCGTGCGCGGCGATCGCGGCGGCGCTTCCGGCGTTTTTCACGCCAAAGCCAACCGCGACCGGCAAGCTTGTATGCGCCTTGATGCGGCTTACCGCAGCGGCAACCTTGGCGAAATCGGGCGCGGCGGCCCCGGTTATGCCGGTGATCGAGACATAATAGACAAAGCCCGACGTATGGGCGAGAACGGCCGGCAGCCGCGCGGCGTCCGTCGTCGGTGTCGCGAGGCGAATGAAATTTAGCCCCGCCGCGAGCGCGGGCAGGCAAAGCTCGGAATCCTCCTCGGGCGGCAGATCGACGATGATCAATCCATCCACCCCCGCGGCCTTCGCATCGCGAAGAAAAGCTTCAACCCCATAGACGTAGACCGGGTTGTAATAGCCCATGAGAACGACCGGCGTCGTCGAATCGCTGGCGCGGAAATCGGCGGCGAGCGCCAGCGTTTTGGCGAGAGTCGTTCCGGCCGCGAGGGCGCGCAGCCCCGCCGCTTGGATCGCCGGCCCGTCCGCCATCGGATCGGTGAAAGGCATGCCGAGCTCGATCACATCGGCCCCCGCCCGCGGAAGCGCTTTCAAAATATCGAGGCAAGTTGCGAGATCCGGGTCGCCGGCCATCACAAAGGTCACGAGCGCGGCGCGGTTTTGCCGCGCGAGATCCGCAAAGCGGCGATCGATACGGGTTGGCATGAGAACCTTTGGGCAACGGGGGCGGCGGGAAAAGGCCGGGGCGAGGACCCTGGGTCAGCGTTTTAGAGCATTTTCAAGCGAACCGGTATCCACTTCGCTTAAAAATACTGTAGGGCTGGATGAGGAAAAGCGGGAACCGGTTTTCCGCCCGCATCCCGCTCCAAGCTCTTGGAATCGATCACGTTCATGATCTTGGCTGGAATCCATCCAAAATCATCGTGATCCAATGGCCTTCACCGGCCTGAAAACAGACGCCAAAAGGCCGGACCGAGGTTCGATTGATTGCCCGAGGTTCGATTGATTGTTAAAGTGACCGCAATCCGGCGAAGAGAAAATAAATCAGAGGAAGCGAAATCATGCATGTCACCATCGCAGACGCCGAAATCGCCATCGACGCCGCTCGTAAACGCGCCACGGAACTTGGCACCAAAATGTGTATTGCCATTGTCGACTCTGGCGCCAATCTCAAGGCCTTTCACCGGATGGACGATGCCTGGGTCGGCAGTATCGATATTGCCATCAAGAAAGCCAAGACAGCGGTCTTCTTCGGCATGCCGACTGGGCAAATCGGCAATCTGTCGCAGCCGGGCGGCTCGCTGTTTGGCATCGAACATTCCAACGAGGGTCTGATTACCTTTCCGGGCGGCCTGCCCATCGTCGACACGGATGGCGTTCTGGTTGGCGCGATCGGGGTCAGCGGAAGCGCGGTCGAGAACGATCACGCCGTCGCGCTCGCCGGCGTCGCTCCGATCGGGGTCAGCGATCTGCCCGAGCATCCCTGGCGGACGTGAGGAGCCGGTCTGCTTAAGGTCGCCACGCCGTGTGGCAAGAGACAACGCGCGTTCCCGAAATGCCGCAAGCATTAACTTGCTCGGGAGAAGCAGGCCGATGTTGAACACGAAGTGCGAATTCTCAGATGCTCCTATATCGGTCAAGGGGCTTTCGGGAGCGAAGTCAACGATCGTTGAGCGCCGCATGAATAGCCGAGGATCTCACGGCCGACGAAGCGCTTGAGACAGCGGATGATCTCCATTTTGCCTTTGCCATCTGCTTT
>ODAK010007666.1_pt1 | contig 10855 bp, 15 predicted proteins | sample 1539591 | NCBI WGS metagenome assembly ODAK01 (sample SAMEA3539303, study PRJEB22396) | soil metagenome | biome: tundra; feature: field; material: soil | place: USA | collected 2010-05 | depth 0.15 m | reverse complement strand
GCCCAGAGTATGATCGCCGCCAGCCTAATTGTAAAGCTTTAACTGTTACACTAGACTAGCACGCAGGCAATCAACCCGGCCTTCAGGGTCCAGACATTGCGAACGGGATCAATCAACGGCCCGATAAAAAATAGGGCGATTATGATATGCGCAAAGGCGAGCCAGTCCGTTCCATAAGCAATCCACAGATATTTGGCGTAAGCGTCATCAAGTCCATTCCGGACGGTGAGAATCCAGTAACCCAAGCCCAAGTGTGTTCCAGGTTTTATTGACTGTGACAAAAATTCCACTTCGCACTGGAGCGGAAAGGCTGTGATACCGCTAAAAATTAGAGCGAGAATAAAAACGCTCAGCACCAGCCGAAACTTTTTCAGGTCGCTCATAATTGAAAATCTGTGAAAACCAAATCTTAAACCTCCTTCACCACGCCCCAATAAACATCGAGCCGCTTGTCGAGGTAAAGCTTCACGGCCTTGACGAGCACGGCGGCTTCCAGTTGCTGGCCGCGCGCGACGATGTCCTTGAGCGCCATGCCGGGCGTGATGGCAAACGAGCCCTGTGCGATGATCGGGCCTTCGTCCAGCCGCATCGAAACGAAATGCGCGGTGACACCGGCGATCTTCACGCCGCTCTCGTAGGCCTGCCGATAGGCCTGCGGACCAGGAAAACTCGGCAGCAGGGACGGATGGATGTTGATGATCTTGTTTTTGTGTCGCCACACGAAGTTCGGCGACAGGATTTTCATGAACCGCGCCAGCACGATGAAATCAATCTGGTGGTCCTCCAGAAGCCGCAGCGCGGCGCTCTCGGATTTCGCACGGTCATGCCAGTTGAGATGCGCGAAGGGCAGCTTGTGTGTCTTGGCGCGCGGCGCGAAGTCAGCGTAATTGCCGATGACCAGCGCCGGATCGGCCTTGAGTTTCGCGGCGAGCAGCACGTCGAAACAGTGCGTTTCCTTCGTGACCAAGATAGCAAATCGCTGGCGGCGGTTCGGCTCGGTGAACCGGACTTTGATTTCCATGCCAAGCTGTTTCGCGAGCACGTCGAGCCCGGCGTGGAGCGTTTCGGCTTTTAACTCCGTTTTCTTCCACGACGCCTGAAGCGTCATGCTGAACTGGCCGCGGGTGACCTGTTCCTCCAACGCCTCGATGTTGGCGTGCTGCTCGAACAGGAAATTCGTGACGCGGGCGATGACGCCGGTTTTGTCGCGCCCGATGACGGTGATGGTGGCGAAATGTTTCATTTGCTGGCCACGAATAAACACGATCGGACGCAAATTCTAAAGGTATTTGAAGGGATGGCTGTTAAATCCGGAGCGGTTTTATGGCTGTTGCCGCCGGGAACTTCCCATCAGTCGGCTCGGTGCCTGTTTCTACTTTTCTTTCAGCGACCAGCAATTACGCTGTTTGCATGAGTCACTTGAAGCGCGCCATTGAAGAATCCGTCGCCACGCTGCGCAGCCTGTCCGCGCTGGAAGAACCGCTGGGCCGCGCGGCGCAACTGCTCACGCGCTGCCTCATCTCCGGCCACAAGCTGCTCGCCTGCGGCAACGGCGGCAGCGCGTCGGACGCCACGCATCTGACCACGGAGTTTCTCTGCCGCTTCATGGGCGAGCGCCGGCCCTATCCCGCGATTTCGCTCACGGCCAACGGCGAATTCATGACCGCCGTCTGCAACGATTATCACGCGGATGAAATTTTCGCGCGCCAAGTCTGGGGCCTCGCGGAAAAAGGCGACGTGCTCATCGCGATCACCACGAGCGGCAAGTCCAAAAACATTTTGCGCGCGCTGGAAGAGGCGAATCGCAAGGGCGTCGAGAGCATCGCGATTCTCGGTCGCGATGGCGGGTTCACCAAAGGCGTGGCAACGATTGACTTGATCGTGCCCGGAAGTGTGACCGCGCGGATACAGGAGGCGCAAAAAGTTTTATTCCACGCGCTTTGCGAAATGGTCGAGGAAAAACTGCCGAAGGCGTGAACTGAATTCAACCCAACCCGTTGGCAAGCATCGTCGCGCGGATCACCATCATGCCCAGAAGTCCCGTCCCCAAAAGCGTTCCGATGGCCGCGCAGATCACGCCCCAAATCCGATAAGGCCGGGCGGCGTTCCAGAATTGTTTTTCCTGAAGCCGGACGCGTCCGGAAATCCACAGCGCCGCCAGGCCGAACGGCAGGCCGATCACCGGTAGCAGGCTCAACACTCCGAAAACGAGGCAGCGGATGGATGCCTTCATCATCTTGATTTTGGCGGCGGGCACGTCGTTCATTTTGCTTGGAGGGTTGTGGTCACGACCGCATTTGTTTGCGACGCGTTCAGCCGCTTGAGTTGTTGTCGCTCCAGCAGCTTCACCTCCTGGTGCAGCCGGATGAGCGCGCGGCTCTCCACCATGACGAGAATCATCATGATGGCCAGCAGCGCGATGAAAATCACCGTCGCCATCCCTCCTTCGTTGCGCCGGGGTGCGCGGCGTTCACGCCGCTTCAACGCACAAAGTTCAAGCGGGCTGAAGAGGTCACGCGCCTCGTCCGCTTGGGCGTTGAAGCGGGCTGAAGCCCGCGCTCCCGCGCACAAATTCGCCAGACTAAATATATAATCGCGTTTAATTTTCATGGTTTCGTTTGGGCCGCCTCGAATGTGAACAGCAATGGCAATGAGGTTTCTTTACGGCGTTGCGCCACTTCCAGTTCCCAGCGCCACGCGGTCACGCCGTCGCGCGCCTCCATCCTCATCTGCGAGGCGGTGACTTTTGGCAGCAGCAATTGCGAACTTTTTAACGTCGAGATTTCGCGGCGCAGCTCACCGGACTCGAAGCGATAGACAATTTGCTTTTCTGTTTCGGGAATCCGCACCACTTCGCCATTCGCCGTGCTCTCAACGGAAATTTTCCCGGTTGCGGCGCGCACGTCCGCGCGCCAGCGCTCGCCTGCGCGCAAGGCGGCCCCGATGTCGTCGGTCGCGACGATCAGTGCCTTCGAGTGGTCCCAGCACAGATAGAACGCCGTAAAGCCGATGCCGGTCAGGATGGCGAATACACTGATATAAACAAGGCATTGAACCAGCATGATGCCCGCGATGCGGCGCGTTTTGGAAATGGCGATGGGCAGTTTCATGGGAACGTGGTTTCGCGGACGACGGCGCTGACGCCGCGCTTTTTGTCGGGCGTCCATTCCAGGCGCAGGTGGTTGCCGTTTTTAGTCAGTTGAAAATGTCCCGGCGGCAACTGGCTGGCGGCGTTGGCGTGAACGGAATAAGTTTGCGGACCGTCGGGCAGATTCTTGGCCGCGCCGGCGGCGAGGATTTCCATTTCGCCGTCCACGATTTCGTTAGCAATGCTCCGGCAATACTCAATTTTGAGAACGTGCCGTTCGCGCGCGAACGCAAATCCCAGCGGCACGACGGCCAGCGTGAGAATCGCCAGGCCGATCATCAGGTCCACTTCCAGAAAGCCGCGGCGGCGGCGGGGCGATAATTGTGACAAGCGCGTTTTCATGTTGCGGCCAGCACTCCTTTCAAAATCATGACCAACATGCCGAACATGCCGATGGCAATCAGGCCCACCACCACGCCGTTCAAAATCACCAGCCCGCTGGTGAGCGCGTGCGTGGCGGTTTCCTCCTGCTGGAACGCCTTCGCATCCAGCGCCTCGTGCCAGCCACGCAGCGCGCTCAAAAAACCGCCGCGCGCGTGGGTGGCGTTGGCGAGCCGCCAGTGAAATTCGCCGGTGTCGTCAAAAGTGCGGACGGCGTCATCAAGCTTCATGCCGCTGGCCAGCGCGGCGATGACGCGTTGGGTGCGGCGGCGGCAGATTTCGTTGGCGGTGGATTCGCCCGCGAGCCGCACGGCCTCGGCTTCGGGCACGCCGCCATCGAGCAGCACGGCGAGCATTGCGGAAAAGGCGCGCAGCAGTTTTTTTTGCTTCCACGGAATGCGCCAGGTGATCCAGTCCACGACCGGCACGCTGCGGAATTGAAACCAGCGGACAAAACCCGGCCCGCCGATGTAAATCACCGCCACCGTCGTCAGCGCGATAAAAAGGACGATTTCAAACGTCACCAGTTGGGGCGTGATCGAGAAAACAAAATCCGCCAGCGGCCAGACGTGGCTGCCATAACCCGCCGCCACCTCCCGGAATTTGGGAACGACAAAAATCATCAGCATGGAAATCAGCCAGATGGAGATGGGCGCGAACAGCAGCAAAATGGCGACCATGTAGTGCATCGTGGTGCGGACGGTGTCGGGCGCGACGCGCAGGACTTCGCGGCAGGCGGGCAGAACTTTTTTCAAGTCGCCGAGTTTTTCGCCGGCGCGGAGCATGGCGTTGACCTGCGGCGGCAGGAAGCGCGGCTCTTTTTCCAGCGCCTCGCCCAGCCGCGCGCCGCCCTCGATGTGCGCGGCGACCATGAAAAAGCGGACGCCGATGGCGCGGTCATGGTTTTCGGCGGCGGAGAGAATCGCTTGTTCCACCGACTGGCCCCGATTCACCACCGTTTCCAGCAGGTCGAGAAAAAACAGCGCGCGGTCGCGGCGGCGCATCGGCATGGACAGCAAAAAATGCAGGAGCAACGAGAGTGCTCCGCCCGGCAGCAGGATCAAAACTGCATACCAGACAAAACTCACCAGAAATATCAGAAAATCGTTCATGCCAGTCGGTTCGTTGAATTACGATCAGCCGCCACCCAGATTGTTGAGCATGGCGATCAGCGGCAAAAACATGCTGATGACCAAAAATGCCTGCGAAAGCACGAGCGCGCCCAGAAACAGCGACGCCATCGGCAGCACCGAGAACAGCGCCACTTCGGTGCGGTAAATCGCTCGCGCGTGGTAAATTTCCGCCGCGCGGTTAAAGCCGGCGGTCAGGTCTTCGCCCGCGCTGGCCACGACCCAGACAAACAGCGGCGGCACCAACTTGTTGCCGTTGGCGACCTCGGAAAATTTCACGGCACCGGCGGCCAGCCGTTTCCGCCATTGCTCCAGGTCGGCAGTTGCGGCGGTGCTGGTTTCAAGCTGCGCCACGAGGCCGATGGCTTCCGGGAGAGGAACGCCGTTTTTCATCAGCAAGGTCAGCGAAGACGCGATGCGTGAGACCGTGGCTTCCTTGAAGGCCGGCAGCCGCCACAGAAATTTGCCGCGCATCGCCGGCAGAAAAACGATTGAGATCATGAGCAAAAAAAGAATGCCCAGCGCCACTGGAAACACCCAGATGGACCGCAGCGATGCCAGCGCAAAGATGGTGGCGGCCGGAAATCGCATGCCCATGCCGGCATACATGTCCTTGAAGCCGGGACCGATCACGCAGTTCCAAAGGAACGCCAGCGCCAGCGAAACCAAAAACGCGACGAACATCACGATGAGCGGATAGGTCATCATGCTTTTGAGCCTCGTCCAGACGTTGTTCTGGTTCTGGAAATAATCCGCGAGCATGGTCAGCGCGCCGGGCAGGTCGCCGCTTTTGACGCCAACGAGAATCATGCGCTTGTAAAGCTCCGGCAACTGGCGCGGCGCAAGCGCGTCCGTCATCGGCGTGCCTTTGGCGAGGTCGGCTTCGAGCGCCTGCAACTCGTCGCGAAGCGAGCCAGTGCGCATTTCCTGGCAAAGCCGGCGCAGCGCGCCTTCGAGCGGGATACCGTCGCGCAGCATCGCCGCCAACTGCTGGTTGAAAAAGGCAAATTCGTCGTATTTCATATTTTTAGTGGCACGGGCGTCTCGCCCGTGAGTTGTTGCTCTTGCGATCCGTCGTTTCTGAAACGCACGGGCGAGACGCCCATGCCACTACTTTCATCGCATTCATAAGCCAAAAACCCGTTTAAATTCCGCCTCATGTGTCACGCCCTGGTTCACCAGCGAGCGCGCCGAGGCTTCCAGCGGTTGCGCGGGCACGATCGCAGACAGTTCGCGCCGGCGGATTTGGTCGCGCATTTTTTCATCCACGCGCAACCACTCGACGAGCGGCACACGACCGTTGTAACCGGTTCCCAGGCAATGCTCGCAACCCGCGCCGTCGCATGCGGAACAAACTTTGCGGATGAGCCGCTGGTTCAAAACCAATTCGACTGCGGTGGCCACGGCGGAATGGTCGGCGCACATTACGAGCAGGCGTTCAAACACACCGCGACATGAACCGGCGTGCAGCGTGGAAACCACCAGATGCCCGGTGAGGCCGGCACGAACGGCAAGCTGCGCGGTGGCCTCGTCGCGGATCTCGCCAATGATGAGCACCTGCGGATCCTGCCGCAGCAGATGCCGCGCGGCACGGGCGAAATCGAGGCCGATGGTTTCGTTGATTTCCGTTTGCATCGTGCCGGGAACGATCTGCTCCACCGGATCTTCGACGGTGATGATATGGCGTCCGCCGCGTTCGGCGAGATGGCGCAGGCAGGCGTAAATCGTCGTGGTTTTGCCGCTGCCGGCCGGGCCGGTGAGCAACAGCAAACCGCTCGTCTGGCGCAGGAATTTTTCCAGTTCAGCCTGCGCGGTGGCGGCCAGGGACAATTCGCAAAGCGCTTTCGCGGTCTCGGAATTGAACAAACGCAAAACAATTTTTTCGCCGGTGACCGTCGGGTAAGTCGCCACACGAATGTCGTTTTTGGATTTCAGCTCGTCGTGCGGAATGCGTCCGTCCTGTGGCAGCGTTTCCTGATAAGTCTTGAGCCGCGCGAGAAATTTCACGCGGCCGAAAACGCGTTCGGCGACTTCGGCGGGCAGTTCGCGGATCGGCGTGATGACGCCGTCGAGCCGGAAGCCGACCTCGGCGGCCTTGCCGCGCATCTGCAAATGGATGTCGCTCGCGCCCGCGCGCTCGGCGAGGCGGACAAGATTTTCCAGAACTTCCGGCGCGGAGTTCGCGGAAACCTTTTCGGTGTCATTCTGGAGATTTTGTGTCGGCATAAAATAATCTTCAGGCTGGCCTTATTTCGTATCGCGCTTGGCTTCCCAATTCTGCGTCCGGTGGCCGGCATTGGATTCCTTCTCGATCGTCCCTTTGATCGTGTCACCGTTCAGCGTGCCTTGAAATTTCCAATGCGACATAAAGTTCGTGCTGGCCGGCTGGAGCACGCCGGCTTTGTAAACTTGAGCATAAAAGCGGGTCACAAAAGAGATTTCATTTCCTTTAAGGTTGCCCTGCTCAATGGATAAGTTCTCAATTTTGCTGCCGGTATTCCGCGTAAGCGTGCCGGTTAACTTTTCGCCTTCCAGCTTGAGCTGCAAAGTTGGCTCATACGCCTCGGCCTTGCCCTCACGAAGGTAAATAACCTTCCAAGTGCCCTTGGGGTTGGCGGCTGATTCCCCGGCCCAAGTTGGGCAGACAGGGGTCATCATGAGTAACGCGGCGGTCAAACAGATGCTGTGTTGTAGTTTCATTGCGGTATGCTTTTTGTCAAAATTCCAGATGGTTTTTCAATGAAATCAATTCGCCTCGGCCAGCAGATAGCCCATGCCGTCCGTGTTCAGCATGAGCACATGCAACCCGGCGTTCAGCCGCGCGAGGTGCGCATGGAAATGCTGTTGTTGTTTTGTGATGGCCAGCGACGCGGTTTGGAGCGGATGAAACTGGATGCAGGCAAATACCAACACGACAGCCAACGTGAATCCGCCCGCCAATGCGAGCCGGGGACGCCAGCTATGTGACGGCGTGAAAGCCGGGCGTTCGCGGCGCAACTGCACGCGAACGCGTGACGGAAAGTCGTCCCAATACTCGTCCGGGCGCTCCGGCGCGCGGACGCTTTTCAATTTTGACTCCAGATCAAAATCGTTCATTGCACGCCTCCGTTCCGGGAAAGCCAGCGTTTGAGTTTTTGCCGCGCGGCGAACACGCGCCAGGACACGGTGGTTTCCGAGCAACCCAAAACCTGCGCGGCCTCCGCGTGGTTGAGTCCGTCGTAAATGGTCAGCACGATGGCGGCGCGTTGTTTGGCGGGCAGTTTCAACAATGCCGCCTGCACCTGCTGGCTTGATTGACTTTCCGACTGGGAATTATCTCCATTCGCATGTTGCGCGGAAATTTCCCCGGCGGCCTGGGCCTGAAGTTGAAAACGCCGCGCCTCGCTTTGACGCCAGTTCAGGCAGGTGTTGACGGCGATGCGGTAAAGCCAGGTGGAAAATTTCGCCGTGCCGCGAAACGTGCCGATCTGTTCATAGGCGCGGATGAACGTCTCTTGCGCGAGATCCTCGGCGTCTGCCGGCGATCCTGTCATCCGAAATGTCAGCGAATGAATCATGCGTTGATGATTGCGAACCAGCTCTTCAAAGGCCGCCGGGCTGCCCTGTTGAGTCTGCAACACCAGTTCTGCGTCGGCGTCGGCCATGCGGCGTTCTTTTACTAACTCAGACAAACGCGACGGCGGAATCCTTTGAATTATTTTTTTGCTAGGCGGGGAAATATCCGCGCCGACACCGCCGCCGTCGAGATTGGGAAAGGCGAATGCGGTCATGGCAAAAACATCAACGAGTTGCGGCCGGTGATTTACCAACCACGCCGGTTTCAGAAACGATTCGCAAATCACATGCTTTAATCAGCCCTCCGGCATCACGGTTGTTCGCGCTTTGGCAACGACGAGTTTTGCGCGGACCGCGTGCCGCGCCGTCCTGATGTTCCTGAATGTTCATGCCTGATAATTTGGTGCTACAAGGATTTTGACCGGGCAGGTGGAGACATCTCACGGAATATAACGGGTGAAATTCACGCGCTTCGCCGACGAAAATATGCTCAGGGGATTAGTCCAAAACGCGCGATTCCACCTTTAATTCCGATGGAGCGCTTCAAAAGTAGTCCGGTTCGTTGCCGGATTTCCATTTGATGTTGCAGCCGATGCTTGCGACCTGAAGTTCGGAGGTCGGTTTTCCCGCGAGGGTGGCGTCGAGGGCGGCGCGCAAATCTTTTCCGGTCACGGGGATTCCGTTGCCCGGACGGCTGGCGTCAAACTGGCCGCGATAAACGAGTCGGCGACTGCGGTCGAAAAGAAAAATATCGGGCGTGCAGGCGGCGTGATATTTTTTGGCCACGGCCTGCGTTTCGTCGTAGAGATACGGAAAAATGTAGCCGACAGAATTTACTTCCTCCCGCATTTTCGCCGGGCTGTCCGCCGGATAGTTTTTCGCGTCGTTGGCATTGATGCCGACCATCGCCACGTTGCGCGCCGCGTAGTCATACGCGAGTTGTGCCAGGCTGGCGCGGATGTGGACGACGTAAGGACAATGGTTGCACATGAAGATCACCAGCAGCGCGGCCTTGTCCTTGAAGTCGGCAAGCGAGACGATTTTCCCGTTGGTGTCCGGCAGCTTGAAATCGGGTGCCGTCGTGCCGAGCGGCAGCATGGTGGAAGGGGTGAGGGCCATAAGAAAATTATTAAGCCCAAAGTCCAAAAGTGCAAAGCCCAAAGTATTTTCGATTTACGATTTACGCGGCCCGTTTAACTGTGAAAAGGCTCGTAAATCGTAAATCGCATATCGTAAATTTGAGCGCTGTGGCAAAGAACATTGTTTATTTCGATCTGGAAACGCAGAAGTCCGCCGATGAAGTCGGCGGCTGGGGCAACATTTCCAAGATGGGCATGAGCGTGGGCGTGACGTGCAGCACCGCGACCGGCGAATATAAAATTTACGGTGAGAAGCAGGTCAACGCCCTGATCACCGAGTTGCAGCGCGCCGACCTCGTCGTGGGCTTCAACAATCTTCGCTTCGACTACGAAGTGCTGCACGGCTACACGGCCTTTGATTTAAGCCAGCTTCCGACGCTCGACATGCTGGTGGAATTGCAGAACGAACTGGGCCACCGGCTCTCGCTCGACTCCATCGCGACGGCGACGTTCGGCGTGGAAAAAACGGCGGAAGGCTTGCAGGCCATCCGCTGGTTCAAAGAAGGCAGGCTCGCGGAGATCGCAGAATACTGTTGCTACGACGTGAAAATCACCAAGCTCGTCCACGAATACGGCGCGCACCATAAGCAGCTTCACTACGCGAACAAGTTCGGCAAAAAAATGACCGTGCCGGTGAAGTGGTGAGCCGCCAGCAACAGTTGGCGGAGTGCCCCCGTCCTGGGCGCAGCGATGTTCTATCTTTGAGAGGTTCGTGTCGCGCGCAGCGTCTTCATCTGGCATTGTTGTTGCGTCCGAGGACGGACGCACTCCATCTCAATTCGTGGGATTCGCGTTTTCCCATTCCGCCCGGGCCTTCAATTTTTCCACGGCGGCTTGCAGTTGCCGGGCGAGTTCCTTGCGGTCATCGGTGGTGCGTTCAAATTTCCCGAAGCAAACCTCGGCGCGGATTTTTTGCTTGTCCAGCAGGTTCAGCAGGTGCGGGAAAAACGAATGGTCACCCCAGTAGCAAATCTCCTGTCCCGCGTCGCCGTCGCCGAGCGTGTAATGAATCCAACTGGTCGCAATCGCGTGCGTGCCGCCGGCCACCGGCTCCAACAACGGCGAGCGAAACGGCAGAACGGTTTTGCCGTCCGAACTCGTGCCTTCGGGAAACACCACGACCGGCACGCCGTCGGCCAGCGCGTTTGCAATCTCGCGGTTCACCGCGCCGACGTGCGTGCGGCGTTCGCGCTCAATGAACACCGTGCCGCCGAGAGCCGCGAGCCAGCCGAACACCGGCCAGCGCCGCACGTCCGCCTTCGACACAAACACCGCCGGCGTCACCGACGACAACACGAGAATATCCAGATAGCTCAAGTGGTTGGAGACAATCAATCCGCCGACGGGAACCGGCCCGGAGACTTCCGTCTTGAAATTAAAAATTTTCAGGTGCCGGCGCGTGGCGCGTTGCAGCCACGCGGCGCGGGCGGCGCGTTTGGATTTTTGGGAAACGAAGGCGGCGCGGAAAAAATAATCAACGACGTTGACGGCAATCTGGGCGG
>ODAK010007664.1_pt1 | contig 10856 bp, 10 predicted proteins | sample 1539591 | NCBI WGS metagenome assembly ODAK01 (sample SAMEA3539303, study PRJEB22396) | soil metagenome | biome: tundra; feature: field; material: soil | place: USA | collected 2010-05 | depth 0.15 m | reverse complement strand
ACATCAGCGCCCGCTCTCCCCCTGCAGGTGCACTTTTAAAACGCTCTACCTCCTACCCCTCGCGCGTTTGACGGGGTACTATGACCTGAGGGGATTTTGCTCCACCCTACCCCCAGGGGGTATGCGAGTGGGGCCGGGGCGCGCGGCTTCTCTACTGGGGACGTTTGGCGGGCTTCCTCTTGAGAATGTCCTTGGCTGCTAGCTTTGCCAGACCGAGGATAATGCCGGAATTGCTGAGAATGGCATCTGGCCACAGAGCATTCGCCGCCCTTTGGAGCGTGGAGAAATCCTCGGTGCTCATCTTAACGTTGACTTGGACTGTGCGTTTTCCGCCGGTTTCCATTTCCCCTTAATCGTTACCTTCGTACCCTTTTGTAGCAACGATACTGTTGGTACCTTTCGTACCATAGCCCGACATCCGTTCGGCACAAGGCCGGGCAAAGGGCATTTGCAAGGCGGAGAAATGACAAACTTCGTATCAACAGCAGTCATGGTGGTTGCGTTGGCGCTTTCCGCGTCGATGGCTCATGCTCAATCGGTGAAAGCTGTTGCACTCGAAAGAGAGTGCAAAAACTGGAATGGGAGCATACACCGTTCCGTTCTTCAAAAAACGGTTGATTGCCAAATCTACGTCAAAGCTTGGGTAGATGGGATGAATGCCATCGGCACTTACAGGTTTGACAGAACAGCGACACTCGGACAGACCATCAAAGTGTTCAATCTCTACATTGCGAACCATCCCGAGGAAGAGAACCTGCCTGCTGGCAAAGTGTTGCTTCATTCAATGACCAGCTCCGGGTTGCTTATTTCGCCGGGCCAAGGCGCAGGTGAAGCGAGTGACCACTAAAACGACAACGGCGGTGCGGGCGGTCAGATTCGAGTCATGGTGCTCAACCAAAACAGCGTTGTTTATGACTCAAACCGAACCACAAGCGGAACAATTCGCCTACCACTTAGAGCAGGAACCTACCAGTTGGTACTCGACAACACTGGATCTGCGCTATTTGCTCGCAGCGTGACATCTGACTTTAACTTGCGCTATGTGAAATAGGAACAGGAACACCCAGAGTTAAAAGTAAGTCGCTAGACCCCGGTTTCTCGCCAGGTGGGATGGGGAAATAGGCGAAGGCCGAGCTACCGAACGCAAGGTTCTCAACCGTGGCAGCATGAGCCGAGCAAATTCGCAAGGAGGGAATATGAAAAGCATCGCGGTGAAATTGATCATACTGGTGGTCGCGGTGACGCTTTCCGCGCCGATGGCGAGTGCGGCAACGGCTACGATCACAAACATTATGCCGTATAACGAAGGAGGTTTCTATTGTCCATACGGCGCAAACCATTGCTTCGGAGCCGGGAAACTAGCGAGGGTGACAGTGCAGATGGACGGCATGAAGTACAGCGCCGATTTTAATGGAAAGTGGGGGTCTCACTTAACCGTTGGCGACTCCATCGACGCAAGAATCGAAAACGACAAACTAATATTGACTGACTCGAATGGGAGAACCGAAAAGAGCAAGATCGTCCGCCGCGAACAATTGACTCCTAGTACAGCTCCGCAACCCGCTGCGTTTACTCCATCTAGTCAGCCAACATCGAAACCTACGTCTGCTAGTTATCTTGAGAAACTTTGCAGCAAATGGAATAGAAGCGTACTTGACAAAGGCGCAAGTGTAACTTATGGAGTCGATTACGCGGATGCTACCGCTTGCCAACTGTATATGGACGGTTGGAGAGATGGAGTCAAAGGAACGATGGGCGCCAATGACAAGGGCGACATGGGCACCTATACTTGGGAAGATGGTGTGACTGGATCGCAACTCGTCAAAGTGTTCAATAACTACATTGGGAACCATCCCGAAGAAGAGAACAAGCCCGCTGGCGACGCTGTATTCCATGCCATGACCAGTTCCGGGCTTCTCACCGTGGTTACTGATCAGAAATAACAAATGAGGTCCTGGGGGCGGGTTAAAGATTGGGAATCGCGTAGCGGCGGATCGGCTGCGCAGCGCCCCCCGTGCAAAGCGGGACAATTTGCACTAAATTTGCACGTAGTTCCGCCTAACGGAACCTTTAAGGTAAAGTGCTGAAAAATAAAGCCCTGGGCTGGTGTTTAAGAGTCAGTTGCTCACACACCTTCTGAAACACCCACGAGTTCTGCCAGCGCCAGCCAGTGCCGTGGATGCGGGCGGTAGCCTTCGCGAATCCGACCCGCGTACCAGCGGGAAACGCCAATTTGTGATCGAATGGCGGATGTTGAAACGCCAGCGAGCATTGGCTGGATTTGTTGCGCGAACACTTCGCTCGTAAGCCAAGCTGGTTTCGTCGAGGCTTCCCATTCCGAACAGGCCTGTGCGTGCCGCCGCCGCGAGGCCACATGTTTGGCACGAGCTTCCGGGCGGCGCGCTGCTACTCGCCCAATTCGCGCGGCATTTACGAGGCGTTCAGTCGCTCCGTCAATAGCGCAGTTCGCACAATGGTTTCTGTCAGGTTTGATGGGTTTCCCGCAACCCATGCAGGCGTGCTCCGGTTTCGGCTGCTTTACTGCTGGTACGTTGCTGCCCTTGACTTCGCGCTTGTTCCGCTGAGTGAGTCGAGTGGCGATGAGTGGCCGAGCGAGCTTGGACGGAGACGCAGGTTTGGAGACGGAAACCGACAGCTCCTGCGCAACATATTCCGCTACCGGAGCCACAAGCTTGCTCCATGTATGCGAAGTTTGAGCAAGTTTGATTGCCAAGGCTGAAACCAACCGGCAGTTCCCATTGCGATCTTCCCAGAAGTCCGATTTGCAAAGAGGCTCGCTCTGAAGCCAATTAAGAACAAACGCGTCTACCTTGGCGCGGCAGACCTCCATCAGGTCGCAAGCGAGGGAATCCCTGTTCGCAGTGTCCACATGGAGCACGCCGATACCTGGATCAAGGCCCATTGCGGCGGCGGAAAGACGCGACTCGCTTTCCAAAAGTGCGTAGAGAAAATTGAGCAGGGCGTTGGGCGGATTAGCGGCCAGACGCGGGCCGTGGGTCAAGGGTGAGACGCGCGAGTTGAAGCGTTTCCAATGTTCGGGCACGCTGCGCTCGTCCTTGCGCGGCCAGTGAATCGGAACGTTACTCCAGGATTGCCAGTAGCAGCGCGCAGCTTGTGCTTCGATTAGCCGCACTGCTTCTATATTCTCCGCCTTCGGTAGCTCGTCTCTGAATTGAGCAATCGCGTCTGCGGTCGCGGAATCGTGCAGCATATCCCGCGCGAGTAACTCTTGCCCAGCCAATTTCTGCGAGATGAGTTCCTTGGAAATCTTGAGCGCCGTCCCATTGCCGAGTGCGAGCGCTTGCGCTCTGCGGAGCTTGGCATCTGATGAAGAGACAGGACCGGTAACGGCGAGCACCTTGCCTCTGCGGTCAAGCATCACGAACGCAGCGCCCTGATCCGCTAGCCAGCGGAGGGCCTCAAGCGTAATGAAGCCGTCGCTGCCTATCATCACAAGTCTCTTCAGGCCATGATTAACACGGGGCAGGCGGATCGTCCGGCGCTCGTCCGCGATTCCATCGTGCAAGAGTAGATGACCGGCATTTACCTGGACGCGAATGCCGTAGCCGAAAAGGGTCACGACCCCATGGCGGGGTATACGTGAATTGTGGGATTGCGGGAGTTGGTATACGGTTTTCGTAGCTGCCATTGGAGCATCCCTCCGATAGTGGTCAGGGCTTGTCGTCTGCTTCAAACAGGCGGCAGGCCCGCTCTGTGTCAGAACATCGAATTGCTACTCTGCCTCACAAGAACTCCAGTCTGTGTGTCGGTCGTCAGCCTTAACCGAACAAATCCAATTCGAGAGGAATGCTCGCATTACATTGTGGACAAGCATGGTCCCGAGAATGGCCGGTGTAGCCGCAAGAACATTCCACATAAAACTCGTACCGAATAATGTGATGAGCGCGCTTGGCTATTAGACGTTGTTCGGCGCAGATGTCACGAGATCGGCGCGGGCTTACCCAACCCAAACCTGCTACTGAATCAGCCAAGAAGTTGATACGTCCCCTCGGAGTCTTCGGGAAATCCGAACCCTTGAGAACCCTAAGTATCAGAGAAGCCAGCGGCGTGAATTCGTTCTCGCCTGGCATGGATGTCTGAATTGCTTCGACTACGTTGTGTTCGGTGTTTGCTCGCGAGAGTAGAGGCCACAAGTCCGTCCACACCCTGCGCAGGATACCCCGAAAATTCTCGGACCGCCCCGCGATCCACGATGCGACGACCTTCGGAGGACGGCCCCGACCGCGTTTCTGCGAAGACGTGTCAAGAGGATTTTTTGCTTTGTCTTGGGCACTTTTCGGCTTTCGCATATCTGCGGAAACTCCCCAGAATCACATCATGATTATACGTATAATTCCAGGATTTGCAAGATAATTATGCGTAAGCTCAATCTACACTATCTGTGTATGTATAACGTATAAAAGAATTTATATGAAAACATCATGGCATAATCCCAGCACGGGTACTTTATGCGAAGAAATAACATTATTACGCACAATCAACGACGGGTCGAAGCCCGAGCCCGGAAAACGAGCAAGGCTCTTTCGATTCCTATCTCGCAGCTTTCAGAACGCAGTTACGCCGCCCGCGACCGCGCTCTCCACGTTCTCTCGGCCATGCGCCACGAGTCAAACCTCTCGTTGACTCACGCCGCAAGGTTGCAAGGCGTGAAACGCGAAACGATCAAGAAATACTTTCCGTCTGCGCTGAAAAAGGCCAATGGGAAGTTCCGGGCTACTAAAAGCGACCGCTATACGGCAACGCTCTACGTTCCCGATGCACACGGCAATTCCGTTGCCGTCAAGACCCGCTCCTCAAGGGAACGTGAACAGCTCGGGCAGTACCTTCGCGACCTGGGCCGCTATTTGCGCGGGAAGCGCGATGCTCTTGCGCCCTGGCACAGGAAACGAATCGCCGGTGTGGAACTAGTTACGGCTGGACGCACTATCGTGGCAATCGAACCCGCGCTATCCGATTTCTCCCTGTATCGGACATTCAACGGCGGTGCTAACTGAGCGACCTGTTTCCAATCCGCACAGCGCGGCGGAAATCCCAGAGGGAAGATCGCCTTGGGAACGATGCCTTTTGCCTTTTCTGCGGCTATGCGTGCCTGGAATCGCTCACGCGCGTAACACGGCAATGGCTTGAAGCGAAAGGAATCCCGAGAGATCGTCTAAATCGTCTCCTTCAAGACCATCACATATTCGGGGAAGCGCATGATCCCAACCTAATCGTGACGCTCTGCCTTAATTGCCATCGGGAGATTACGGAGGGACTTGCGAGCGAAGGGGTCAGTATGAGCCCTGAGACAAATCTACTCAAGCTCATAGCTCTGATGCTCAGGGGTTCGGCTGTGCTCTTTGACGCGCTAGCGACTTCATACCGCAGGTGGGCGACTTTGCTCGAAAACCGATCCGCGCGGGACGTAACAAGACCTAATCGGACAAATGGGAGGTAAAGAAAAAATGATCGAAGCTAAACTGCAAGACATTTATGTTCGAGCGCACACGGTTTCGCTTGAAAAGAAGAAGCGCGAGGGTTCGCGCCAGAACAACGAACCAAAATGGCCTAACTATGCGCTCGTTTTCGATTGCGAATCGCGCATCACAGCAGACCAAACTCTGACGTTCGGCGTCTGGCGATTCTGCGAATTGCGAAATGGAGATTACATCCCTCTCGAACAGGGAATCTTTCACGATGACAATGGACTTACCGCGAAAGAATTCACTTTGCTTCGCAGATACGCAAGAGCCACAAAGCCCGATGCGGCAGACGATGGCTTCGACCGCCTGCACCTTTACTCCCGGTCAAAGTTTATCGAAGAGGGTTTCGGGATGGCAATTCAGGCTAAGGCACTCATCGTAGGATTCAATCTCCCATTCGATTTAAGCCGCATCGCCATGGATTGGAACACAGCAGAGAATGGCGGATGGACGCTCATCATGAAGCAATGGCGAAACCCGAAAACCAGCAAGCTAGAACCAGACGAATCCTTTCCTCGTGTACTCATCAAGGCACTCAATAGCAAAACATCTATTATCAGTTCGACACGTGCTCCATTGTCTCTTCGCAGACCAAAAGACAAACGGGTGAAACTCTGGCCACGGGGCCGATTCCTGGACGTGCGCACTCTGCTTTGGGCGCTCCGCAACAAGTCCTTTTCCCTTAAATCAGCGTGCAAAGAATTCGGGATTCCCGGCAAGCTGGATCACAAACCATGCGGACGGGTGAATTTGGACGAGGTTGAGTATTGCCGACAGGATGTACAAGCCACTATTGGTCTATTGAATTCGGCAAAGCAGGAATTCGACTTGCACCCCATCGCCCCTGGCCCTGACCGAATGTTTAGCCCCGCAAGCGTGGCCAAAGCTTACCTTGAAACCCTCACCATCTTGTATCCAAGTACGAAGGTGAAAGATGTGGAAGTCGCGTACGGGATTTTCATGCAGAGTTATTTTGGCGGGCGGGCGGAATGCAGAATTCGCAATTGGGAAGTACCCGTCTGTCCCGTTGATTTCATGTCCCAATATCCCACGGTGAATGAACTGCTTGGCAATTGGGAAATCCTCACGGCGGAAAGCGTCACCTTCCCAGATGCAACGGACGAAATACGGAAACTTCTTTCCCGCGTCACGTTGGAACGGTGTTTTGATCGCAAGTTTTGGTCGAAATTCCGATTCTTCGCGCGCGTGCACCCGGACCATGACATTCTTCCCGTGCGTACCGTCTACAACGGCACAACACAGAACATAGGGATCAATTACCTCACCAGCAAAGAGCCGATCTGGTTTGCAGGCCCCGACATGATTGCGTCGATTCTATTGACAGGAAAAATCCCACATATCGAAAAGGCAATTCGAGTGGTTGCACACGGCAAACAAGCGGGATTGGGTTCCACGTCCCTGCGCGGTATGGTGCAGGTTGACGCCAAAAAGCACAGCTTCTTTAAGCACGTCATCGAACAGCGCGCGGCGCACGAATCGAATCCGGCGCTTCACTACTGGCTAAAGATTCTCGCAAACAGCGGATCATACGGTCTATTCGTGGAGCTTAACCCAAACAATGCGGACGCGGCGGAATTGCAGGTCTATTCGGGAGAAGATTCCTTTCCCACGCACTCCGACGCAGTAGAGGAGCCTGGGAAATGGTTTGCGCCGCACATCGCTTCTCTCATCACGTCCGGTGGCCGCTTGCTTCTGGGAATGCTCGAAAAGTGCATAGCAGATGCCGGGGGCACGTTCCTGTTTTGCGACACAGACAGCGCGGCCATCGTTTCCTCGGAACACGGAAAACAAATCGCGATGCCGGACGGAGTAAAACCCATTACCGCGCTTTCCTGGGACGAAGTGCAACGGATTGTGGATCGTTTCCAATCGCTGAATCCCTATAGTCGCAAGTTTGTGAAAGACAGGTCGATTCTGAAAGTTCACAAACTGAATTGGGACCGCAACAAACAGCGCCGTCAGTTATTCGGCTACAGCATTTCCGCGAAGCGGTACACGCTCTACACGAAAACTCAAAACGACATTGAAATCGTGGAACCCAAGGCGCATGGACTTGGCTACTTTTATCCGCCGAAGGATTCACCCGAAGGATGGGAGCATGAAACTCCGCAGTGGATATTCGAGGCTTGGGACTGGATCATGCGCGGGGTTCTCGGATTGAAGCGCAAGAACCCAGCATGGTTCGATCTTCCAGTAATGATGAGGTTGACCCTCAGCACCCCGCATCACGCCCTTAAGAATCTTGCGAAGGGTCCACTCACGCGCCCACACAATTTCATGATGCTGCCCCAAATCTGCCGGTTTGGATATCCGCAAAACGTTGACCCGAACAAATTCACGCTGATTACTTCATTCTCATCCGAACGCGAGGAGTGGATGCGCGCGAAGTGCGTCAATATCCACGATCTCGAATCACCCGTGTACGAACTCACAGACGATTACGACGGTCGCCGCGCACTGGTAAAGAACTTCTTCATGCTCTTGGACTCGTACCAGAATCACCCGGAAGCCAAAAGCCTGGGGCCCGACGCGAAGCCGTGCGAATTCGATACGCGCGGATTATTGCAACGCGCGCACGTAGCTGCAAACTGGCCGCCAATCTACATCGGAAAAGAATCCGACCGGCATTGGGAACAGAGCGAAGATCCGAGTTTGCTGGATTTCAAAGCGATCGAATACAAGCGCAAGGGAAATGCGATCGCGACCGATGAACAATTAGCGCGGATTGCGGAAATTCCCAAACGCGAATTCAGACGCAACGGAATTAATCAGCACACATTGGAGAAAATATGCAATCGGGAGCCTGTACGCGCGATCAAACTGGCTAAGTGCTTGAAAGTATTGGATGAAAGCATCGTGGGCGGAACGGCATGAGCGGTCGATGAGTGTAAACACGATTTTTCGCCAATCTCGGTGATGCCTCACACGTCGACCCGGGCCCGAATGCGGTGTAATATACTCTCCGGTTCGATATGGCACTCGATGCACCCGCTAGCTGGGCTCAAAGAAGGAGATCGGATGGCAAGAAATCTCGGATCGATATTCGTGCTTACCCTCACACTGCTGCTTGGTTGTGGAGGAGGAGGAAGTAAATCCCTCAGCATAAGTGCCGATGGTTCACTACCACTTACGTTAGATCTCGGGACCGGCTTCTATCATGGGGTTACTCTAAGTGCCAAATTCAGCGATGGCACCACGCCTAGTAGCGTCTCGTGGAGTTCCAGCGTGGGGTGCATCGGGGTCAGCGGGCCCGTAAGTGGCCCAGGCGGGGTCACGTATGAGAATGAAGCCGATGCTGGCTGCAATTTTGGATGTGGCGACGGGACCTACAACGGCACCATTACGGCTGCCGCTGAAGGATTGACCGGCACCATCGCTATAAGTTGCCAGATCACGAACTAGGAAGTTGCATGCCCGTGCAAACGCGAAAACTCCCACCGCGATGATCTGACTCAGATTGTGAATGAGCGCTACCGCCATTGCCCCAAGCCACTGATTAGAGTTCTCATCTCCTTTCTGGGCGCGGTGCTCCAATCTGACTCCGATGGCAAGGTGTTGTAATCAGGCGTTTACACTCAAAACCCCCTCGCAGGGGTCAATGAGTGTAATCGGGATTTTTCGCCAACAATCACTTGAGACGGAATGTCACTTCAATTTTGATCTGAGTCGCAACCGGCACGCCATCCTTCGTTCCAGGCTCAAACTTCCATGTCTTGATAGCATCGATCGCCTTCTCATCCAGTCCCTTTCCTAGCGATTTCGCCACCTTGATATCGCTTGCATTGCCGTCGGTCCCGACGATCAGCGAAAGCACGCATGTGCCCTCAAACTTAGCCTTGCTAGCCTCCTCTGAATATCCCGGGTCTGGTGAATAAATTACCCGAGGAGGGCGAATGCCGCCCGGTAGTAGCGTGTTGTCGGCAGCCTTTTTATACCACGCTTCCGCTTCGGAATGATCTTGTGGAACCCCAAGACCCTTCTCGTAGAGTGATCCGATGTTGCTTTCCGCCTGAGCGTTACCTTGATCTGCCGCCTTGCGGTACCAAGCCATGGCTTTCGCGTAATCCTGGGTGACTCCCCGCCCCTCCTGGTAAAGGTAGCCAATGGCATTCTGCGCTTCGCCGTCCCCTTTATCGGCGGCTCTGCTGTACCAGGCCATCGCTTCGGCATAACTTTGCTCAACTCCCAATCCGTTTTGGTGAAGCCGACCGAGGTAGACCTGCGCCTTAACGTTCCCATGCTCGGCAGCTGTCTGGTACCAAGTCGCTGCCTCGGAATAATCTTGTTTGACTCCGAGCCCGTTGCTGTAGAGGAACCCTATGTTAGTGTTCGCCCTCATATTTCCTTGTTCGGCCGCATTGCGATACCAGGTCATTGCTTCGCCGTAATCTTGTTTAACTCCCCACCCACCTTGAAAGAGCCAGCCGATGTTATTTTGGGCTTCGGCATAGCCTTGATTGGCTGCCTTGCGGAACCAGTTCATGGCCTCCCTATAGTCCTTCGCTACTCCCCACCCGTTCTCGTATAGCCACCCAATGTTGTTTTCAGCCACGGCATCGTTTCGCTCCGCCCCTTTGCGAAACCAAATCATTGCCGAGGAATAATCCTTCTGGGCCAAATAATCATTACCGAGTCGTACTTGCGCGTCAGGTGTTGTCGGTTGCGGTGCGGAGACGTTCTGCGCAATGGCTTCAACGCAGAGCAGCACCACGCAGATGCCCTTGAAGTAATAGCTGTTAGTCACAACTTAAATCTCCGGGATCTCGCGCAAACCGCGCAGAGGTAGATTCATCGAAGCTATGGGCAGCCAGCTTATCTTAGCGCGGAACCTCGGTCTTAGGGTGTCGATTGTCGTAAGCAGGCGATTTACACTCAAGACCCCTCAGGAGTGTGATTCAGCGGAAATGCCCTTTCGGCCTCGCGTTCAAACTTCTTCATCAGGTCCGGTCTATTGTTGCGCATCCACTTTAGAATCGCCTTTCGAACGTGGCACATACGCCTGTTATAGAGCGCAATAGTGTCAGGATGAGCTTTCCGATAGTCTACGGAAGCCTTTCGCCACTTCGCTTTTTGCTTCTCGGTGCTCATCCTTCTCCAAAGAGGGGTTCAACTGTCATATTTTACTTTCCTAGCTTATTGGAACGCGTTTGTTGGAGTCGAGGAGAATTTCGGGTACCCGTGCTATCCTTCTCCGTCGCAACTACGAACCGAGGGGGCAAGCATGATTGAGAACATTATTCGGGAAGTGAAAGCAGAAATACAAAGATTGAACCAGGTGGTGAGATTGCTGGAGGGAACGAAGGCGACGAAGCAGGCGACGGCACCACGGCG
>ODAK010007661.1_pt1 | contig 10858 bp, 7 predicted proteins | sample 1539591 | NCBI WGS metagenome assembly ODAK01 (sample SAMEA3539303, study PRJEB22396) | soil metagenome | biome: tundra; feature: field; material: soil | place: USA | collected 2010-05 | depth 0.15 m | reverse complement strand
ATGTCCCCTTCTTGAACCTCAGCTTGCATGGTGCGGATCAGGCACCAGGTGTCCTGCGCGCCATTGCCGACGAGGTTGCTCGCGAGCTGGCCGACGTCCCGCAAACGGCGCAAGTTCAAGTGCTGGGCGGCGCGCGCCGCGAGCTGCGCATCGAGCCGGATCCGGAGCGGCTACGTACTCTGCAGGTCTCGCTGGCGGAAATCGAGCCAGCTCTGCGCGCCTCGCAGGCGCAGTTCCCGGCCGGCGCGCTGGTGGGCGGCGGTCGGCGCGTCGAGCTGGAGGCCAAAGGCTACGTGATGGCCGCGGCGCAGATGCGTCGGGTGATCGTGGCCATGCGAGGCGATCGTCCCGTCTATTTAGAAGACGTCGCCCGTGTCACCGACGGACCCGAGCCCGAGCCGGCCATGGTGGTCACCGCCGACAAGGCAAGCCGCAGCTTCGAGCAAGCGGTTTCGATCGCCGTCGCCAAGCGGCCCGGCACCAACGCCACCCTACTCGCCAATCGCGTGCTCGCCAAAGTCGACGCGCTCAAGGGCCGACTGATCCCTTCGTCTATTAAAGTAGACGTCACGCGCAACTACGGCGAGACCGCCGGAGAAAAGTCGAACGAGCTCATCGAGCATCTGCTCATCGCTACCCTGTCGGTCATCGCGCTGATTCTGCTGGCCATGGGCTGGCGCTCGGCGGTCATCGTGGCCGTCGCGGTTCCGGTCACGCTGGCACTCACGCTGCTTCTGACCTACTTGTTCGGCTACACGCTCAACCGGGTCACGCTCTTCGCGCTCATCTTCTCCATCGGCATCCTGGTCGACGACGCCATCGTGGTCGTCGAGAACGTTCACCGCCATCTGTACCTGCCCGGCCCCAAGCGCAGCTTCGCCCGCACCGTGATCGACGCCGTCGATGAAGTCGGCAACCCGACCATCCTGGCGACCTTCGCCGTCGTCGCGGCCATCCTTCCGCTGGCCCTGGTGCGCGGCCTGATGGGTCCGTACATGCGCCCCATTCCCATCGGCGCCAGCGTGGCCATGATGTTCTCCCTGGCCATCGCCTTCATCGTCAGCCCGTGGGCAGCGATGAAAGTGTTCCGCAAAGAAGCGCACTTGGGTGAAACCGATGCAACCGGCATGCACCCTGCAGATCCAGAGCTCGATGCACCGTCGCCCGAAAAGGACGATCCCTCGGCCCATCCAGAGACGCGGCCCGAGACCATCTGGACGCGCATGCACCGAACGATCACGCGCGGCTTGCTCGACTCGGTGGCGATTCGCTGGAGCTTCATCGGCGGGCTCGTCGTTCTGCTCGGCGGTGCCATGGCGCTGGTTGCCCGAGGCACGGTCAAGGTCAAGATGTTGCCCTTCGACAACAAAGCCGAGTTCCAAGTGCAGCTCGACATGCCAGCGGGAACGCCTCGCCAGGACGCCTTTGCTGTCGGGCAAGCGCTGGCGCGGCGAATGCTCGACGAGCCCGAGGTGCGCAATGTGCAGGTTTACTCGGGCGTGGCCGCGCCCTTCACCTTCGTCGGCATGGTTCGCCACAGTTTTTTCCGCGACGCTGACGAACAGGTCGACCTGCAGGTGAACCTGGCCTCCAAGCACGACCGCAAAGCGCAAAGCCACGCCATCGTCATGCGGCTGCGACCGGCACTGGAAGCCATCGCCCACGTCCAGGGCGGACGCCTGAAGCTGGTCGAGATTCCGCCCGGCCCGCCGGTCCTGGATACCTTGGTCGCCGAAATTTACGGTCCGACGGTTGCCGAGCGCGAGCGCCTGGCCCACGAGACGCTGGACGCGTTTCGCAGCACCGACGGCGTGGTGGACATCGATTCGACGCTCAATCCGACCTCGCCGAAGCTGTCGCTCGATGTCGACCGCGAGAAAGCCGCCCTGCACGGCGTTGCTCCGGCAGCGGTCGTGCAAACCCTGGCCACCGCTGGCTACGGCAGCAAGCTCGGCATCTTCCACGCCGGTCGCGGTGCCAGTCAAATCCCAGTCGTGCTTCAGCTGGCGCCCGAACAGCGCAGCCGCATCGACCAACTTCTTCAGCTCACGGCTCCCGGCATGAAAGGCGCGGTTCCCTTGTCCGAGCTCGTGACCGTGCACGAAGGCCACGCGGATACCGACATCTTCCACAAGAACCTGATGCCCGTGTCCTACGTCTTCGGCGACTTGGCGGGCGCCATCGAAAGTCCGGTCTACGCCTTGGCAGCTCTCAACAAGAAGCTCGACAGTCTTCGCAGCGCTGCCGGCCAAGTCGTTCCGCGTTTCGGTATCGATCTGCCCACGCAAACCGAGGAGCCGTCGCTCAAGTGGGATGGCGAATGGCACATCACCCTTGAAGTGTTCCGCGACCTGGGCCTCGCCTTCGCAGCCGTGCTGATTCTCATCTACGTGCTCGTCGTCGGCTGGTTCCAAAGCTTTTCCGTACCGCTCGTTATTCTCGTGCCAATTCCGCTGTCGCTCATCGGCATCGTGCCCGCGCACTGGGCGATGGGCAGCTTCTTCACGGCCACGAGCATGATCGGCTTTATCGCTGGTGCCGGCATCATTCTTCGCAACAGCATCATTCTCGTCGATTTCATCGAATTGAAGCTACGCGAAGGCATGCCCCTCGCGCTTGCCGTCGAGGAAGCAGGCGTGGTGCGCTTCCGGCCCATGTTGCTGACCGCCGCCGCGGTCTTGGTCGGCAGCGCCGTGATGCTGGCCGACCCTATTTTCCAGGGTCTGGCCATTGCGCTGATGGCAGGACAAGTCGCGGCGACGCTGCTTTCCCGCCTCGCTGTGCCTGTCTTCTACTACCAGCTTGCCCGCCGCGGTCGTGCTGCCGAGCTACAACGCGATGGCGCCCGCAAAAGCGAAGCCGGCGAACGCGACTGGGCGCGTGTGCTTCCGCTACCACGCACGGGAAGCCCCTGAAGCACAGCACGTACGGCAGCTTGCACTCCGGAACTTTGTCTCCTATAACAGACAGAAAGGGAGGACCTATGAGAACCACCATCGTCGTTGCATTTGCTCTTGCCCTAGCGTCGACCCTCGCAAGCCGAGGCGCGCAGGCCAAAGACATCACGCTGCTCAACGTTTCCTACGATCCCACCCGCGAGCTCTATCAGGCGTTCAACCCAGCATTCGCCAAATACTGGAAAGGCAAGACAGGCGATGACGTACGCGTGAACCAATCGCACGGTGGCTCTGGGAAACAAGCGCGTGGGGTCATCGACGGACTGGAAGCCGACGTCGTCACCCTCGCCCTCGCCTACGACATCGACGCCATCGCCGAGCAAGGCGGTCGGTTGCCCAAGGACTGGCAAAAGCAGTTGCCGAGCAACTCGTCGCCCTACACGTCGACCGTGGTCCTCGTCGTGCGCAAAGGCAATCCCAAGGGGATCAAGGACTTCGACGACCTCGTCCGTTCCGACGTCAAAGTGATCACGCCCAACCCGAAGACTTCGGGAGGCGCGCGCTGGAACTATCTGGCCGCCTGGGCCTACGCGCAGGACAAGTTCGGTAAAGACGACGCCAAGGTTCGCGACTTCGTCGCACGGCTCTACAAGAACGTCGTGGTGCTGGATTCAGGCGCCCGGGGCTCGACGACGACTTTTGCCCAGCGCGGACTTGGTGACGTGCTCCTGGCCTGGGAAAACGAAGCCTTCCTGCTGGTCGCCGAGCTCGGCCCAGACAAGTTCCAGATCGTCTCGCCATCGCTCAGCATCTTGGCGGAACCGCCCGTGGCGGTCGTCGAGAAGAACGCCGTCAAGCACGACACCGCGGCCGCAGCGCGCGCCTACCTCGATTACCTGTATACAGACGAAGGGCAGGAAATCATCGCAAAAGCCCACTACCGGCCACGCGATGCGAAGGTCGCCGCCAAGTACGCCGCCAGCTTCCCCAAGCTGCGCCTGGTGACGATCGATGGGCAATTCGGGGGGTGGCAGAAAGCGCAAAAGACGCATTTCGCGGATGGCGGCACCTTCGACCAGATCTATGGAAAGTAGCTTTGCCGCTGCTGCACGCCCGAAAGATTGTCTAGCGCCAGCAACATCTGTCTGGTATACAAGACTTGTCCACAGCGTAATTCACCGAAAGGAAAGATCATGGCCGCGTTCAAAGACAACTCCCTGTCCATTGGGCGAACGCCACTCATCCAGCTTCATCGAGTGGCTCCCGCCGGTAGCAAGGTTTTCGCGAAGATCGAGGGGCGCAACCCTGCGTACTCGGTCAAATGCCGTTTAGGCGCGGCCCTGATCTGGGACGCCGAAAAGAAAGGGCTGCTCAAGCCGGGCGTCGAAATCGTCGAGCCCACTTCGGGCAACACCGGAATTGCTCTCGCATTCGTCGCAGCTGCGCGCGGCTACAAGTTGACGCTGGTCATGCCCGAGACCATGAGCATCGAGCGCCGCAAGGTTCTCAAGACCTTCGGCGCGACCATCGTGCTTACCGAGGGGCCGAAGGGCATGAACGGCGCTATCAAGAAGGCTTCCGAGATTCGCGATTCAAACCCTTCGCGCTACTTCATGCCTCAGCAATTCGAGAACCCTGCCAATCCAGCCATCCACGAGGCGACGACCGGTCCGGAAATCTGGGAAGACACCGACGGCAAAGTGGACGTCCTTGTGTCGGGAGTGGGCACCGGTGGCACCATCACTGGCGTCTCACGCTACATCAAGAATACCAAAGGCAAGAGCCTGATCAGCGTCGCCGTCGAGCCGGTGGAAAGCCCGGTCATCAGCCAGCTCCTCGCCAAGCAGGAGCTCAAGCCGGGGCCACACAAGATCCAGGGCATCGGCGCCGGGTTCATTCCCAAAACCCTCGACGTCTCGGTCATCGATCGCGTCGAGCAGGTCAACTCCGGCGACTCCATCACGTTCGCGCGTCGACTTGCCGCCGAGGAGGGCATTCTCTCGGGCGTCAGCAGCGGCGCAGCGGCACTCGTTGCTGTGCGACTGGCAGCGCTGCCCGAGTTTGCCGGCAAGACGATCGTCGTCGTGCTTCCCGATTCCGGCGAACGCTACCTAAGCGGACCGCTGTTCGAAGGAACGATGAACGGCGTGGCAGAAGCCAAAGCCGGCGACACCATTTAGCTGGATGGGCGTTCTGCGGGGGCCTGGCCCGGGCCCTTCGCCACGCCCCGCAGAAGCGCCACGTCCGCAATAAGAGACAAGGAAGCAAAGCCCCTTATGGCCAAACCTTTCCGCAGCTGGAATCCGGGCCCATTGCCGGGCTTCCGGCCCACCCTCGGGTTCACGATCTTCTACCTCGGTCTCATGGTCCTGCTTCCTCTTGCGGCGCTGGTGCTCAAGGCCACGCACATGTCCGCGGCGCAATTCTGGGCAACCATCTCATCATCGCGCGCGCTTGCCGCCTACAGGCTCAGCTTCGGCGGCGCGTTCCTGGCGGCCGGCATCAACGCCGTGGCTGGGCTTGCCCTGTCGTGGGTCCTGGTGCGCTACCGCTTTCTTGGCCACGCCGTCGTCGACGCCATCATCGATCTGCCGCTGGCGCTGCCCACGGCCGTGGCGGGTATCGCGCTGACCGCCATCTACGCCCCGAACGGCGTCGTCGGGGGCTTTCTCGATCGACACGGCATTCACCTCGCATTCAACCAGGCGGGCGTCATCTTGGCCATGGTCTTCGTCGGGTTGCCCTTTGCCGTGCGCTCGGTACAGCCGGTGTTGCTGGAGATCGATCCTAGGATCGAAGAGGCAGCCGCCGTCCTTGGCGCATCTCGGCTGCGCACCTTCCTGAAAGTCGTATTACCGATACTCATGCCGTCCGTCATCACCGGCTCGACCCTGGCGTTCGCTCGCGCCGTCGGCGAATACGGATCCATCGTCTTCATTTCGGGCAACTTACCGGGGCAGACGGAAATCGTGCCTCTGCTCATCGTCAGCAAGCTCGAACAGTTCCAATATCCGGAAGCCACGGCCTTGGCCTTGGTCATGCTGGCCGGCTCGCTCGCGACATTACTGGCTGCCAATTATCTGCAAACCCGCAGCCGCAGGTGGGCTCATGGCGCTTAACCCGGCCATGCCCATTCTCTCCGCGCGAGCAAGCGTTCGCTCGGAGACTCTGGTCGTCCGCCTGGTGCTTCTGCTGCTTTCGCTCGGCTTCCTCACCTTCGTCGTGGTTCTGCCGCTGGTTGCGGTCTTCGCGCAGGCGCTGGACAAGGGCGTGGGTGCCTACCTCGCCGCTCTGACTCAGCCCGAGACGGCTGCGGCCATCAAGCTGACACTCATTACCGCGGCTATTGCGGTGCCGCTGAACACCGTGTTCGGAGTGGCGGCGGCATGGGCCATTGCCAAGTTCCGCTTTCCGGGGCGAAACATCCTGCTCACGCTCATCGATTTGCCCTTCACCGTCTCGCCGGTCATCTCGGGCCTGGTGTTCGTTTTGCTGTTCGGCAGCCGCGGTGTCTTTGGCGCATGGCTGGAAGCACACGACATCAAGATCGTCTTCGCCACGCCAGGCATCGTGCTGGCGACCATCTTCGTGACATTCCCGTTCGTGGCGCGCGAGATTCTCCCTGCGCTGCAAGAGGCCGGCAATGCCAGTGAGGAAGCCGGCCTGACCTTGGGCGCGGGCGGCTGGCGCATCCTTTTCCGCATCACCTTGCCACGTATCAAGTGGGCGCTCATTTACGGTGTCATCCTTTGCAACGCTCGCGCCATGGGCGAGTTCGGCGCGGTGTCGGTGGTGTCGGGACACATCCGCGGCCTCACGAACACGATTCCGTTGCAGGTTGAAATTCTCTACAACGAGTACGACTTCGTCGGCGCGTTCGCCGTGGCGTCGTTGCTCACGCTACTGGCTCTCGCAACCCTCGTTGTGAAGAAGCTCGTCGAGCGCCGCGAAAACAAAGCCTCCTAACCATGCTCAACGTTCAGGTCGAAAATCTAACGAAGCGCTTCGCCAGCGTTGGCGCCCCCGCGGTTCTTGCAGCCAGCTTCGAAGCGCCAGCCGGCGGAATCACCACCCTGCTCGGTCCATCCGGTTCGGGCAAGACCACCGTCTTGCGCATCATCGCCGGCCTTGAACGTGCCGACGAAGGTCGTGTGCTGGTGGGTGGAAGCGACATCATGAACGTTCCCGTGCGCGAGCGCGACTTCGGTTTCGTCTTTCAAAGCTTCGCGCTTTTCGACCACATGTCCGTGCGCGAGAACGTCGCCTTCGGATTGCGTGTGCGAAAGATGCCAGACGCAGACGTTCAAAAGCGGGTGGACGAGCTCTTGGAGCTTGTCCAGCTTGACGGACATGGCGACAAGTTTCCGCTCCAGCTTTCCGGCGGGCAGCGCCAGCGCGTGGGTTTTGCGCGAGCTCTCGCTCCGCACCCCAAGCTGCTGCTCCTCGACGAGCCGTTCGGCGCTCTCGACGCCCGCGTGCGCGCAGAGCTGCGGGAATGGCTGCGCCACCTGCACGAAATCACCCATTTCACGACCATCATGGTCACCCACGACCAAGAAGAGGCGCTCGATCTGTCCGACTGCTTGGTGGTGATGGATCAGGGCAAGATTCAACAAGCCGGCACGCCCGCCCAGATCTACGAACACCCCGCCAGCTCGTTCGTCGCCTCGTTCGTCGGCTCGGCCAACATTCTTCAGGGCCACGTTCACAACGGCCGCGCCCGCTTCGGCGCCGATTCACTGACCATGCCGTCGACAGCATCGGACGGCTCCCAGGTACAGGCGGTCGTCCGGCCGCACGATATCCGCGTCGAGCGCGCTACCGTCGACGCCAACCCGTCGCATCGCCCGAGCGGGCGCATCCAGCGCATCGCCGACCTCGGCACCTACATCAAACTGGACCTCAACCTCGTCACGAACGAAATCGTCACGGTCCACATTTCGCGCAAAGAGTTCGAAGCGCTCGGTCTGCGCAAAGGCGAGTCCGTCTTGGTCGACCTCGACAGCGCCCGCGTCTTCGTCGAGGACTACGCGATTTAACGGCTCGCCAATGCGAAGTCAGGGCTTCGCCATCGGACTGCACCGCTGGACTCGAGTACGCGACAATTTCGAGCGATCTCCTCCGCCCATTTTGCCTTTGGTCAGTGCGATAGCGTCGACCTTGTTGCGGAAAGCGTAGCGGACGAGATCCGCCGTGCAATGGGCGGACAGCTTCTCATTGATGTGAGCACGATGGGTTTCCACCGTCTTCGCGCTGATACACAACTCTTGCGCCACCGCCTTCGTCGAGAATCCCCTGACCACCAAATTGAACACGACCCGCTCCCGGGTAGACAACTGCGCCAGTGGATCTCCCACGCCAGGCACCTCTTCAGTGACGATACGCAGCTGCGAGTGCGTCTTGCGCATGGATGCGCCGATATAGCGGCGCCCGATCTCCAAAATGCCGATCGCAGTCCTCAGCGAGTCAACCGATTCGTCCTTGGTTAGGCATCCGTCGATCCCAGACAGCCATGCCGCCTCCAAGAGGCGGCGGTCTCGGCATCCGGTGAGTACGAGAATTTTGCAGGAAGGGTGCAATCGTCGGATTTCGCGAGCAGCCGTAACGCCATCCACGCCTGGAAGCACCAACTCCATCATGACCAAGTCGGGTTGCAGACAGGAAACGAGTCCGTACGCCTCGCGTGCGTTTGCCGCCTGCCCCACGATCTGCACACTGTCGCTCGCGCTGAGCAACGCACGAAGCCCTTCTCGAAACAGTCGATGCTCGTCCACCAACAGCACACGCATGGCGCCTCCACGAAAGGAAACCGGAAGATTGTTCCAGGGGCCATACTCTGTCAAAGGATCAGTCGCCGAGTAGATGCGCCAGCAACATCAGGAGCCGCTGCATGTCGAAGGGCTTGCTCAAGACCGCGCTCGCCCCATGCTCGATCGCACGGTTGGCCAAGAAATCCGAGTGGCGGCTCGTCGTTAGTATGACTTTCGGCATCTTTGCCATGCTTCCGAGCTCGCGAAGAAGGTCCATTCCCGGAAGGTCCGGCAATCCCATTTCCGAGATGACGACATCCACCAGCCCCGACCGAGCCAGTGCAAGTCCCTGCCGCCCCTTGTCAGACAGCGCGACAACCGCGTTGACGAGGCGAAACTCTTCCAGCAGCCACTCTCCCAAGTCCGGATCATCCATCAACAGGAGAATGCGCCCGCAACTCTTCGAGTGAGCAGTGGCAGAAGGAAGCCGGTACGGCTCCCCCGCAAGATCCTCGCCCGCCAGCCAAACACCGGACGGGCGTGTCCCACCAAGACCGCGCTGTTTCCCTATCCCGTCTTCCATCCCTAGTGCCATCTTCCCCTCCCTATCAGTCATGCCCTTTTCCCCCTTGATCGGGCAGGCGAAAGGCGCCCGCTGCATTTGCCTTCGCCTACCCGATCTCTCCCTCCCCGCAAGGTTTTCCCCCTTAAGTGACTCCCCCATGATCGGACGACGTCCCGCTCGATCGACCAGGACGACGGCCGTATTGCCGCGCCATATTTGGCCGAGTGCCAACCATCCGCAATCCGGATGAGTCTGTATTTTTGCGGCGCTCTTCGATCACTGTCGAACGACACCGTTCCCTCGTTGCCAGCATGGTTCCACCCGCCGGTAAATCCTGCGAGCAAGCCCCTAAACGGCCCAGCCCTAACGGCTCGCCTCGCCCTCCACGACTTCCCGCCGACGCCACAAATAGTAGACCGCGGGATACACCAGCAATTCCAGCGCGAACGACGTTACGAGGCCTCCCACCATGGGCGCGGCGATGCGTTTCATGAGGTCGGCACCCGTTCCCGTGGACCACATGATGGGCAAAAGACCGATGAACGCCGCAAACACGGTCATGGCCTTGGGGCGCACACGCTTGACGGCGCCATGAATGATGGCTTCCACCAAGTCGCCGGTGGTGCGCAAGCGTCCGGCCGATTTTGCTTCGTCATGTGCCAGATCGAGAAATAGCAGCATGAACACGCCCGTCTCGGCATCCAGGCCCATGAGCGCAATCATGCCGACCCACACCGCAATCGATACGTTGTAGCCAAGCAGATAGAGGAGCCACACGGCGCCAATCGCCGAGAAAGGTACGGCCATCATCACCAAGCCGGCTTTGAAGCTCGAACGCGTATTGAGATAGAGCAGGCCGAAGATCAGCACCAGCGTGATGGGCAAGATGATCTTCAGGCGCTCTTTCACGCGCAGCATGTTCTCGTACTGTCCGCTCCACGACATCGCGTAGCCGGTGGGCAACGCGACCGCGGCGGCGACGACGTTCTTGGCGCGCGCGACGTAACTGCCCACGTCGGTCTTCGAAGTGTCGAAATCGACATAGACATACCCCGAAAGCAGACCATTTTCGTCGCGGATCATCGACGGACCTTCCACCAGCTTGACCTCAGCGATTTCTGCCATGGGGATTTGTCCCTGACCGCTCGGCAGCGGCAGCAGAACGCGGCGAAGCGCATCGATGTCTTCGCGGTAGTCCCGCGCGTAGCGAACGTTCACGCCGTAGCGCTGGCGACCCTCGATGGTCGTCGTCTGGTTGTCGCCGCCCACGGCAGTCATCACCATCATGTTGGCGTCGTCCACGGACAAGCCGTAGCGAGCCAGCCGATCGCGGTTGAGCACAAAGTCGAGGAAGTACCCGCCGGCCACGCGTTCGGCGTACACGCTGCGAGTCTCGGGCATCTTTTGAATGGCTGCTTCGATTTCCAGGCCGACCTTTTGGATCGCGATCAGATCCGCGCCGCTGACCTTGATCCCGATGGGCGTGCGAATGCCGGTGGAAAGCATGTCGAGTCGGCCCTTGATGGGCATGGTCCAGGCGTTGCTGATTCCAGGCAACTGCAAGGCCGAGTTCAATTCCGTGATCAGATCTTCTTCGCTGATGCGGTCGCGCCATGCGCTTCGCAGCACACGCTTGAGCCAAGTCG
>ODAK010007659.1_pt1 | contig 10858 bp, 6 predicted proteins | sample 1539591 | NCBI WGS metagenome assembly ODAK01 (sample SAMEA3539303, study PRJEB22396) | soil metagenome | biome: tundra; feature: field; material: soil | place: USA | collected 2010-05 | depth 0.15 m | reverse complement strand
CTTTGCGGCCCTGCATGATGGAAAGATGGCTCAGGCGCTCCTGCGAGCGGCGCGTGTAATTCTCCACCGTGGCATCGTTTTTGACGACGCCGCTGATGACCTTGAAGAAGGTGATGCGGCCGGAGAATGGATCGGTCATGGTCTTGAAGACCACAAGGCCCGCGGGCTCGCTATCGTCCACTTTGCGGAAGGCGGTCTCGACTTCTACCCCCTCGGTTCCGGCGCTGGCCACAGCCTCAAACTGCGGGGCATGGACGGCAATAGGCGCGCGCTCGATGGGCGCGGGAGCATAGACCTTGATAAAGTCCAGCAGGTGATCGGTGGCCATGTTTGCCCCGCCGCTGGTGAATAAGACAGGAAAGATGCGGTCTTCGCGAATGGCTTCATGCAGGGCGGTAATCAGGTGCTGCTCGGCGATCGTGCCTTTCTCGAAATACTCTTCCATCAACTCGTCTTTGCCCTCGGCCACGAGTTCGACCAGGGCTTCGTGGCGGGCCTTGGCGTCGGCGGCCAGGCTGTTGGGAATCTCGCCGGTGATTTTGCCGCGTCCGTCTCCGTTGGGGGTGTAATAGAAAGCCTCCATGGTCACCAGGTCAACCACGCCGTGGAATCCCTCTGCGTCAGAAATTGGCAACTGGACAGGAACACAGTTGCGGCCCCAGCGCTCGACCAGGTCATCGACCAGGGCGCTCAATCCCTTGCCGCCGCCGGCCTTGGGATGGTCCATCTGGTTGACGACGACGATGCGCGGCACGTTGGCCTCTTCGGCATATCTCCACACCCGCTCGGTAACGGCCTCGATACCGTTCTGCGCATTCACCAGCACAACGGCTGCCTCAACGGGCACCAGTGCGGCGCGCACCTCGTGCGAAAACATGTGGAAGCCGGGAGTGTCCACAAAATTGATCTTGACGCCCTGCCACTCGGCAAAGGCAACCGCGTTTTGCATGGTGGCGCCGCGGGCTACTTCTTCCTCGTCATAGGCGGTCACGGCCGAGCCATCGGCCACGCGGCCCTGGGTTGGGGTCATTTTTGCGGCATGCAGCAGAGCGGCGATCAACGTGGTCTTACCGCTGTGCGCATGCCCCACTACAGCTACGTTGCGGATCTCACTTCCCTGGTACGTTTTCATGGTTTTCTCCTAAGTCGTGCGACCACCTGCGGTGGGGCTAATTGCCTTCGGCTGGCCTGCGCTGGAAAAAAGGCGCAGGATCGGGGACGGAATTTTTGAGGATGGGAAAAGGACAAGGGCAGCGCATGGGCGTCCGAGGGGACGTCCATGCGGCCGGATTCTCGGGCCACGGGTGCGGGTCTGCCGTCTACCTCGTCCATAAGGTTTGGGCCAGCGCCGGCGGTGGAATAAACGTTGATCCGCCAGACAACTATCGCTAAAAAGCGGATGCTATCACATGCGGAGTGTGAACGTCCTGTGACTGGAGGCACAGAGTGGACGAGTTCTCCCGCATCCCGGTCACGCTTGGGCTATGCTCTGGCTCAGCATGATCGCCACCTTGTTGAGTATCTGAGGAGGATAGACGGGTTTGGCCAGCACCTCGAAGGTCTGCCCGGCCTTGCTCGCCGCGTCCAAAAGACCACTGGTATTCGCATTCCCCGAGAACAGCAGGATCGGACACTCCGGATAAGCCGTCTTCACCAGCTTCGCCAACTCGATGCCATTCAGCCCCGGCATCATCACATCCGTAACCACAAGCGATGGAGGATTGGCGTCGATGAAATGCAAAGCCTCTTCGCCACTGTATACGGCGTCCGCCAAGTACCCCGATGCACGGAAAATCAGCGCCAGGGTATCGGCCACTACCGGCTCATCGTCAACTATCAATATTCGAGCTTTCATTTCAAGCACACTTTCCTTTAATTACCAGGCTGCGTTCAGACGGGGAAACGCGATCGAGAATACGGTTCCCTTTGCAAGTCGGCTGCGCATGCGAATCGTGCCGCCGTGTTTTTCCACAATCTGCTTTGTAATCCAAAGTCCCAAGCCGGTTCCAACAAACTCCTTGGTGGTAAAAAAAGGTTCAAAGATCTTGTCCCGATTTTCCGGGGGAATTCCTGAACCCGAATCCGCAATGGTGAGCCGAATTGCCGGCGCTCCGCCCTTGCCCACCGAGCGAGTAACGTGGCAGGCCAGTTTACCCTCGTTTTCAAGGGCATCCAGGCTGTTTGACAGCAAATTTGCGATAATTTGCCGGATTTCGCTATTCACCCCCCGAATGGGTTCCCTGGTTGCATAGCGGCGTTCGATGGTGATCTCCCTGGTCTTGATTCTTCCCGCGTAAAGATTCAACACCCCCTCCAGGCAATCGCACAAGTCGACGGCCATGGGCGCATTGTTGCCGCGATGGAAGGCCAGCGTCTGGTGGGTAACATGAGTCACTCGCTCCAGTTCGTCGGTGGCCATGTCGAGATACCTTTTCACCATGGGAGGCGTTTCCGGATCGGTGGTAGCAAGATAAAGGGCGTTGCCGACAGCTTCCAGAGGATTGTTGATCTCATGCGCGATGGTGGAAGCGAGGCGGCCCACGGAGGCGAGTTTTTCGCTTTCGATGAGGGCTTTCATTACGCTTTCCCGTTCGCGCATGTCGGCTTCGAGTTGCAAATTGGCTGTCTGCAACTGGCTCGTCCGCACGGTGATCAGCGCTTCGAGGTGTTCGCGATGTTCCGTTAATTCCGCTTCGGAGCGCTTCAGGTCTTCGATATCGGTGCACGTGCCGAACCATCGAATGACCTTGCCCTCGGCATCGACCAGGGGCTCTCCCCGCATCAGGAACCAGCGATAGTTGCCATCGGCCCCCCGCAGTCGGCTTTCGATACGATACTGTTCGTGGGTCCGCGTAGCTTGGCCCCAGGCGTCCCAAGCGGCCTGTTTGTCGTCGGGGTGGAATACATTGTTCCAGTCTCCCCCGCAACTCTCGGCCAGCGTCAGGCCCGTGTACTTCATCCACCGCTCGTTCACGTAGAAATTATCGCCGTCGGGCGTGCTCATCCATACCATCTGCGGCACGAGGTTGGCCAGAGTAGAGAACAGGGATTCACTCTCGTGCAAGGCCTGTTGGGATTCCTTGATCTCCGTAAGATCGGTCACCACCATGCAGATGGCGGTGGGGTCCTCAGTATTCATGCTGCGCAGGGAGATGTAAACCGGGATGCCGCGGCCATCCGCCGTGTGCAGTTCCATCTCCGTCCGGCCTGTCTCGCCGCAGAGAGTGTGTACGAACAACCGGTCAAACTGGTTGGCCGCATCGCCAAGCATCAGCGCCGCCGGGTGGCCGATGATCTGCTCGAGCGGCACCCCCAGCAGTTGGGAAAGATGCTGATTGCAGTAGAGTACCGTGCCATCGGCGCCAAGCGTGGCGGCGCCTTCGTTCATGGCTTCAACCAGCGCGCGGTATGCGTATTCCGCCCCCTGGAGCGTGAATACCTGGTCTCCCTGCGGCCCCGAGACAACAACAGCATCCACGTCGCCCGATTGGATGGCGTTGATGAGTTCCTGGGCCTCGGCCAAGCGGCCTTCGGCTTCGGCCAGCCGAGCCTGGAGATCCTCGATCTCGGTTGGAGCGTCGGGTTTTGAAATCGCCGTCATGGTCGCGTCGCCGGTAATCCCTCAGGGGCTTTTAGTCCCGCGTTCGTCTTGCTGCGTTCCCGTCCCTCAATGACTTTCATCCTGAGCAGCAAGACGCGCAGCGGCGAGTTACAGCTAGCAAGACCCGTCCCTGGATGCGCCACAAAAGCTGGGTGCCCCATCCTTGCCGCACGGCAAGGGTGGGATACCTCGAACTTCGAAAAGACCCGTACATGAGTCCATTACTGCGCCCCATTCGCATGCTTCAATTTCAACCCAACTACAATCTTCTCCGTGTTCGACATGTCGCCCACAAATCTTTGCGGTGGCAATGGCAACTCCTTGATAAGCGTTGGCACAGCGACGATCTGTGCCTCTTTTGTTGCCTTCATTTGCTGATAGACATCGATGACTTCCAGTTCGTAACGCCCTTGCAAGTAACTTTCGCAAATGTTGCGGAGGTTGGTAATGGCAAGCGCCGAACGTGGGCTGGTGCCGGAGACGTAAAGCCGGAAGAGATAGTTGGGCTGGGCTAAATCTGCGACCTGCTTTTCGAATTCGTGCAATGTCTGGTCCGCGGCAACGTTCAAGTGGGCTTGACCGGCGGCGGCGGGATCATCGTTGTGCGGTTGTGAACTCATTTATTCACCAGAACGCGCGGCCAGTGCCGATTTCAGGTCGAGGCCTGCCAGCACGCGTTCCTCTTGGGCAAGATCGCCGATGATCTTCTTCACCGGCGGAGGCAGTTGCCTTACCAGGGTGGGGACGGCGACGATATGGTCGCCCTTGGCAAGCGTGGGGTTCACCAGCAGGTCCAACACCTCGATCTGGTATTTCCCTTTGAGATGGGTCTCGCAAATGTGCTTGAGGTTGGCGAAGGCAGCGTCGGACTTCGGCGTCTGCCCGGCAACATAGAGATTGAGGAGCCATTCCGCAGACTGCGGCTCAGCTTCACGCCCGAATTCGTTGCTGGTTCCGGAAGGCGCCATTTCAACTCCTCACCGGGGAAGCACTGTCCTGATCGGTTGGCGCTATTGTAGGCTCTTCACTTCGCCGTTTGGTGTAATTCTCGCCAAGCCGAATACCGTTATCGGTGAGCATGAACCGGCGTATCTCGTGGGAATGCGCCATGCCGCGGGACTTGAGCACATAGAGGGAATAACTCCGGCAGCCCTCGTGCTCCGCATCGCGCAGCAGCAGCCAGGTATCCATAATGGAAGACACACTCCCGTCGGCGTCCTGGTCTTGATTTGCAAACGTGGCAAGATGCGTGCACATAGTCGTAATCTGCTTCATCTTGAGGAAATCCACGAGGCGGGTAAGCATCGATTTCGCGCCTTTGGTATCGGAAACAGAGATGAAGTTCGTCAGCGGATCGATAGCGACCACTTGAGGATCGATGCTCTTGATGATCTGGTGTATGGAGGCCAGATGCGCCTCGATTCCCAGGTTGCTGGGCCGCACGGTGTGGAGGTGCAGCAAGCCGCGATCGACGTAAGGCTGAAGATCGAGGCCGATCGATCTCATATTGCGAATGACCTGGTCGCGAGACTCCTCGAAGCCGAAATACAAAGCCCGCTCGCCTCGTTCGCAGGCGGCCGTCAGAAAGGTCAATGCCAGGCTGGATTTGCCCGTTCCCGGCGTGCCGGATACCAGGATGCTGCTGCCCCGGAAAAAACCGTGCGCGCCCAACATGCCGTCGAGGTCCGGAACTCCGGTAGAGATCCTCTCCGACGAAGCCAGGTGCGTCAGTCCAACCGACGAAATGGGCAGCACAGAGATTCCCGATTCGCCCATCAGAAACGGATACTCGTCCGTGCCGTGAAGAGTGCCGCGATACTTCACAATGCGTACGCGACGCGTGGAAATTTGGTCCGTAACCCGATGGTCGAGGAGAATAACGCAGTCGGCAACGTATTCTTCCAGGCCGTAGCGCGTCAGGGTGCCGTCGCCGCGCTCGCCGGTGACGATGGCGGTGAGGCCGCGGTCCTTGAGCCAGCGGAAGAGCCGTCGCAGCTCCGCGCGGATGATGGATTGGTTCTTGAGCCCGCTGAAAAGGACTTCAATCGTATCCAGCACTACCCGCTTGGCCTTGACTTCATCCACGGCAGCGCCGAGGCGGACGAAAAGGCCGTCGAGATTGTACTCGCCCGTTTCTTCAATCTCGCTGCGCTCAATAAATACATGGTCGATAGAAAGCTTGCCTTCGCGCTGCAGTTGGTCGAGGTCGAAGCCCATCGAGGCGACGTTTTGCGTCAGGTCGCGCTCGGTTTCTTCAAAGGCCATGAAGACGCCCGGCTCGTTGTAGTCGAGAATGCCGTGAATAAGGAATTCCATCCCCAGGACAGTCTTGCCCGATCCCGCGCTGCCGCAGATTAGAGTGGTGCGGCCGGTGGGGAGTCCACCGTTCGTAACTTCATCCAAGCCTTCAATGCCGGTGGGTGTCTTTGGTAAATAGTTCGCTTCCAAATTCATCAAACCACTCCATGGCCCCAGGGAAAATCGTTATGGCGCGCGCGGGCGCATGTTGTGTGCATGGTGTAAATTTGTTCGAATTCGAGGTATCCCGGGCCCTCTGAAAGAAACGATATTTCGAAGTCCCAACATCGGTTGAATTGTGGCCTTGACAATCTTGCTTCAGGCACACTGAACCTGAGCCCAAAAAGCGAGCCCGTCATTGACCGGTAATCGAACGCAACCGCTCGATGCAGCCATCAATTCGCAGACGAATAGCCACGCTCAGCTGAAATCTTGCGAACAGTGTAGCACGAAAGCGTCGAGTATTCTGTTCCTGACCGTACAGTTACCGCCTAGTCCCTAGTCCCTGCTCTTTCCCCCTCTGTTCGTTGCATAAAATTAAGCTCATCTCGCGCATACTTTAGATAGGAGATTCCACCGTGGTCTCGAGTCCACCCCCCATTCCGAGCCGAAAACCATCGAAAATCCTCCTGCCACCACTCCCTATTTATTTTTCCCACGTTTTTTCACTTTTCCCCAATCATCAGCGCTAATAAGTCGTAAAGAATGAATAAATTGTAAAATTTACCTATTAACTTATCAGTAATCAACACCCCATGATTTCGACTCTTTTTGAGCCGAATATCCTGCTTTGCGTCGGTTCATCGAGGCTTTCGGCTGAAGAAGTCCTCCACATCCGTAATCGTCGCCGTCATCCGATAAGGCGGCAAGCTGGCCAGAAACGTTTGCCCATACCTCTTCGTCCGAATGCGATTGTCAAGCAGCACCAGCACGCCTCGGTCTTCCAAAGACCGGATCAGCCTGCCGAACCCTTGCTTCAGTGTCAGCACCGCCGCGGGCACCTGGTAATCGAAGAACGCTTTGCCGCCGGCTTCTTCAATCGCCTTCATCCGCGCGGCAACAACCGGGTCGCTGGGCACCGCAAAAGGCAGCCTGTCAATAATGACGCAGCTCAGCGCCTCGCCTTGCACATCCACACCTTGCCAAAAACTCGACGTCCCGAAGAGCACGCAGTTCGGCGTCGAGCGAAATTCCTCCAGCAGCGCCTTCCGCGGAGCGGTCCCGTGCAGCAGGATGGGAAAGTCCAGCACCGGCATCAGCCGCTCGTAAAGGTCCCGCATCTGGCTGTAGCTGGTGAAGAGGCAAAACGCGCGGCCCTTGGTTATCTCCAGCACGCGCCGGATGCACAGGGCGGCAGCCTCGGGAAACTCGGGATCGCGGGGATCGGGCATCGACGGCGGCAGATACAGCAGCGCCTGCTCACCATAGCGAAAATGAGAAGGAACCACAAGCTCGCGCGCTTCCGCCAGGCCCAGCCGCTTGCGCATGTGTTCAAACCCGCCTTGCACGGTCAAGGTGGCCGAAGTCAACACCACCGTTGGAATCTGCTCGAACACCAGTTCCGACAGCAGTTCGGAAACGTCAATCGGCGTAGCCTGCAGAAACGTAGTCCGCGACTGCGCCCGAAACCCGCCGCGCGCCCCAGACCGATCCGCGCCGCCGCCCGCAATCCGCCGCTCCATCCAATAAACCATGTTGCTGGCATTGGACTCGAGCAGGAATTCCAATTCCGTGCGCAGCCGCACCACGCGCTTCCTCAATCCCGGTGCCTCGTCGATGCCGGTCAACTGCTCCATCTCCGCTTCCAGGCGTTTCAGCGTGGCGCGAACACCCATATAGAGGTCGCCCGAAGTCTCAAGGAACTCCTCGCGCCCGGTAAACGGTTGGCGGCCATCTCCGGCCATCGGCAGCCCGGCGAAGAACATGCGCGCCCGCTCCCGCAATTGATTGGTAGCGGCAGGCAAATTTTCCGCGCCCTCTTTCCCTCGCAGCATCGCTTCGGTATCACGCGCCAGTTCTTCAAAGCGGATGTTGCTGACCGAGAGACCGAAATAGCTCGACGCAACCTCCTCCAATTCATGCGCCTCGTCGAACACGACTGCCGCGGCCTCAGGCAGGATGCCCGCATCCGGCGCGCCGGCAGCCTCCTGGCGCACTGAAAGATCGGCAAAAAACAGGTGATGATTGACGATGATGATGTCGGACTCAAGCGCCTTGCGTCGCATCTCCGTAATGAAGCAGCGCCGGTAGTCGGGGCAGGTCGAACCTAAGCAGGCCTCGGTCCGAGCGTCCAGCTTTTGCCACAGCGCGCTGGACTCGGGCATCCCGGAAAGCTCGGCGCGGTCCCCGGTTTCTGTCTCCTGCTCCCACTCTGCAATCTGCCGGTATTGGTCGATCTCCTCCAAACCGCTGAGAATCGGCTGGGTGCGCAAGGCGGCAAGCTTATGGCGGCACAGGTAGTTGGCGCGGCCTTTCATGTAGCAGACGCGCAGATCGCCCAGCAGCGTTTCCAGGAAGGGAACGTCGCGGAAGTAAAGCTGGTCCTGGAGTGCCTTGGTGCCGGTCGAAATGATAACCCGCTGCCCGGTGCGCAGTGCCGGCAGCAGGTAGGCCAGCGTCTTGCCCGTGCCCGTGCCGGCCTCGACAATCAAATGCCGCCGCTCCGCGAGCGCCCGCTCCACCGCTTTCGCCATTTCAAGCTGGCCCGGCCGGTACTCATAAGGCAGCGGCGAACGCGCCAATATGCCACCCGGCGCGAAGAACTCATGCAGAGTAGGAAGTGCGCGGGTTGAGGTGTCGGTAGGTGGCATCGTGGCCGGGTGCTCACTTCATCATAGTGATGCGCCCCGCCGCGGTCAGTTCGTCGGCTGCCGGGTGCCCAGGTCCCGCTTTTTGGACCTGGGATGCCACCGGCTCAGCCAAAGCACAAGATCAGCCTCAGTTATTGCGCAGCGCAACCATCGGGTTGATCCGCGAAGCCCTTCGCGCCGGAAGATAGCCGGCCACCAGTGCCACCGTCCCCAATAGAAGGACCATACATGCAAACGTAGCGGGGTCGGTGGGCGTGGTTCCGTACAAAAGCGAGGCTATTGCCCTCGCAATCAGGAGCGAACCAAGCGTCCCCACTGCAATCCCAACCACAACCAGGCGCAGCGCATTGCCCAGCACGCTCAATTGGACCTGCCTCTGGGTCGAGCCCAGGGCCATGCGGATGCCGATCTCCTGCGTCCGCTGCGTTACCGAGTACGAGATCACGCCATAGATGCCCAGCGACGCGAGCAGAAGACCGAGCACGGCAAACGCGCCCACCAGCAGCATGAAGAACCGCCGCGGAGAAACCGCGTGGCTTACAAGCGCTTTAATTGGCCGGAATTCCGCCGCTGTCTGCTTAGGATTCAGTTCGCGCAGCGCCGCCATTACGCTCCCGGCCAGCGACGCCGGCTCCAGCGTGGTGCGAACCACCAATTCCGCGCCGTTCGGTCCCGCCTGCGTCATCGGATAGTAAATCTGCCAGCCCGCCGCGCCTTCCACGCTTTCTTCGTGCACATCGCCGACCACACCCACCACGCGAAGATCCTGGTCGCCGTTGGAGAGGATCTTGCCGACCGCATTGTCATTGGGCCAGAAAAAGTGCGCCATCCCCTCGTTGATCAGCACAACCTGTTCGCTCTTCGGTCCGTCGGCCCAGGTAAAGTCGCGCCCGCGCAGCCTGGTGCCCATAGCATGCACATATCCCGGCGAAATCACATAAACCAGGGGCCCGGTCGCGTCTTTGAACTCGTCGCGGTTTCTTCCCTTTGGAACGGGCATTCCCCAGGCGCGATTCTGTCCCAGTGGCAGGTAGTCCACAAAGCCCGCCGCTTGCACGCCGGGAATAGCTGACACTCTGGTCAGAATCGGTTGCAGGATCGAAGCGCGTCTCGCTGCGACCATTTCGCCACGCGGATCGCGCGCCGATGCGGTATCGTCATAATCCACCTTCAAAGCAGCGGCACGGTCCGGCTGGAATCCGAGATCGACGTCCAGCACCTTCATAAAGCTGCGCAGCAAGAGCCCCGCACCCACCAGCAGCACGCACGCCATTGCTACTTCCGTCACCACCAGCACAGCCCGCAGCCCTTCATGTCTGCGGCTCTGGCTGGCCCCGGTTCCGCAATCCTTCAACGCCTCCTGCAGATTGCCGCCGGAGATCTTCAGTCCCGGCAACAGTCCAAAGAAAACCGCCGCAAACACAGCAATCAGCAGTGTCCACCCCAGCGCCGCGCCGTCAATGTGCAGCGTGGTCAAAAGCGGCAGCGCAATCGCCCCCTGGTGCGCAAGCCACGCAACCAGAATGCCCGCCAGACCAAGCCCCAGCACCGCACCCGCCCCGGACAGCACCAGGCTCTCGGTAAGCAACTGGCGAACGATCCGTCCGCGGCTGGCTCCTAGCGCCCCACGCATGGCAAATTCCTTGCTTCGCGCAGTGGCGCGTGCCAGCATCAGGTTCGACAGATTCACGCAGGCTATCAGCAGGATGGCCCCCACAGCGCACCAAAGCACCACGAGAGACCGGCGCAGTTTGCCGCCCACATAGTCCTTCAGCGGCACCGGAACCACGTGATCTTTATAATCCCCGCACGACTTCGGGTACTTGAAATTCCAGCACATGGTTTGCGAAGCGGCCTTGGAGTCGCCTTGCGCCTGGACGAGCGAAACCCCTGGCTTCAGCCGCCCGATCATGGTAATGATGTTTCCCCAATCGCGCGGCGGGCCGTAAAGATCAAGCGGCGTAATCGCATCGATCTTCACGCCCGGCGAGAATGCCGCGCCGAAGTCGAAGCTCTTGGGCAACACGCCGATCACCGTCGTCTGCTTTCCATTCATGTCGAACGCCTTACCCACAATCGCCGGATCGGCCCCAAACTGCCGCCTCCACCATGCGTCTGCCAGCAGCACCACGGGCGCAGCGCCATCGCG
>ODAK010007658.1_pt1 | contig 10859 bp, 11 predicted proteins | sample 1539591 | NCBI WGS metagenome assembly ODAK01 (sample SAMEA3539303, study PRJEB22396) | soil metagenome | biome: tundra; feature: field; material: soil | place: USA | collected 2010-05 | depth 0.15 m | reverse complement strand
GTTGCGCCTCGAACACCTGCCGTCGCACCGTGCTCTCGACGATGTGCGCGCCACGGCCGACCTTCTGCACCGCCTGATCGAGCACGCCAGCGGTTACGACTGCTTCGTGCTCGGCGACCTGGTCGACCTGGTGGCAAGGCCGGCACCTCGTGCGGCCCGGGTTTCCGAAGTGGGCTAGCAACCGCCAGGGCACGGTTGAAGAGCCCCGGGCTTCGTCTTCCGACACTGACCGAAAGCCCGACCGATAGGCTCCGGGCCGTGCTTCACGCCTTCGTACTCATCGACGCCGAGCCTTCTCGCATCGCGGCGTTGTGCGAGGAGCTTTCAGGCACCGAAGGCATCACCGAGGTCTTCTCCGTGGCCGGAGGCGTGGCGGATCTGATCGCCATCGTGCGCGTCCGTCACCACGACGACCTCGTCAAGGTGGTCACGGGACGCATCGCCACACTGCCGGGGATCGAGTCGACGACGACGCTCGTCGCCTTCAAGGCCTACAGCCGTCACGACCTCGAGGCCATCTGGGACCTCGGTCCCGCCTGATACGTCGGAGTCAGGAGGACTCGGCGGCGGCTTCTCCCGAGACGCGCACCAGCTTCTCGAGCACGTCGTGGGCGGCCCCGCCTTCGATGACCGCGCCGGCCAGCTCGACTCCGGCCGCCAGGTCGACGCTCATCCCCGCTACCACCAGCCCGGCCGCGGCATTGAGCACGGCGATGTCGCGGTGCGGGCCCTTCTTCCCGTCCAGGACCCGACGTACCACGGTCGCGTTCTCGACCGCGTCGCCCCCGCGCAGGGCGTCGAGTGACGCCACGGGCAACCCCAGATCGGTGGGGTCGACGGTGTAGCGGTGCACCTCGGCATCGGCACCGACGTCGAGAACCGTCGAAGGCCCTGTGGTCGAGAGCTCGTCGAGGCCGTCGGCGCCGTGGACCACCATGGCCCGCTGGCACCCGTTGGCCACGAGGACCCCGAGCATCTTGTCGGCCATGGCGGGATCGCTCACCCCCACCACCTGCAGGCCCGCCCGGGCCGGGTTCGCCAGGGGTCCCAGGAAGTTGAAGACGGTGGCGACGCCGAGCTCGCGGCGCACCGGGATGGCGAAGCGCATGGCGGGATGAAAACGCGGCGCGAAGCAGAACCCGATGCCCACCTCCTCGATGCACCGAGCCACACCGAGCGGCCCGAGGTCGATGACCACGCCGAGGGCTTCGAGGACATCGGCCGAGCCCGCCGCCGATGAAGCGGCGCGGCCCCCGTGCTTGCACACCCTCGCCCCCGCGCCCGCCACCACCAGTGCGGCGATGGTCGACACGTTGATGGACCGGCTGCGGTCCCCACCGGTGCCGCAGGTGTCGACGACGTCCTCGGGTCGTGGCACGGAGAGGGGCTCGGCGTGGGTCAACATGGCCCGCACCAGACCGGTCATCTCCTCGACGGTCTCGCCCTTGATCCGCAACGCCGTGATGAACGCCGCGATCTGGGCGGAGGTCGCCGTACCCGAGAGCACCTCGCCCAGCACTACCCCGGCCTCGTCCGCACTCAGGTCGTCTTTGGCGAAGAGCCGGGCGAACACACCCGGCCAGCCTCCCAAGGCCGCGAAGACGCCCGCCGACTCGCTCTCGGAATCCCGGTCGCCGGCTCGGTCGATGTCACCCATGGTCGATGTCACCCATGGTCGATGTCACCCATCGTCGATGTCACCCATCGTCGATGTCACGCAGAGCGTCGCTCATGGCGGGCTCAGTCCCACCACAGGTCGTGATCGAGGACGCCTTTGGCCACCAGCCCGAGCTGGACCTGGCTCATGCCCTCCACGATGGTGAGCTGCTTGGCGTCGCGGTACCACTGCTCGGTGGGATGGTCCTCCATGTACCCCGCCGCGCCCAGCAACTGGACGGCCAGGCCCGAGGCCCGCACGGCGAGCTCGGTGGCGTGGTACTTCGCGGCGGAGAGATAGGCCACCCACTCCTTGGTGAACTTGCCCTGGTCCGCGAGCCACGCTGCGCGGTACGTGAGCAGCCGGGCCGCCTCGAGGTCCACGGCGCACTTGGCGATCTCCCACTGGATGCCCTGGAAGTCGGCGATCGTCTTTCCGAAGGCCGCTCGCTGGGAGACGTATTCGGTGGCGTACATGAGCGCGCCCTCGGCCAGCCCGATGCCTCGGGCCGCCACGACGGGACGCATCGAATTGAGCCCCAGCATGGCGAGGCGGAAGCCCCCCACCTCACCGATGACGTTGGTGGGCGGGACACGGACATCGGTGAGCAACAGCTCTCCGGTGTCGACACCGCGCACCCCCATCTTGTGGTCGGTGCGACCGACGTCGACGCCGGGCCAGCTCCGTTCGACGATGAAAGCGGTCACCGAGTCATGGGCGCGGCTGGTGGGATCGGCCGTCTTGGCGAACACCGTGTACCAGTCGGCTTCGCGCACACCCGACATCCAGCACTTGGTGCCGTTGAGCACCCAGCCGCCATTGCTCTCGGGGTCGGAGGTGGCGCGCGTGCGCATGCCCATGACGTCGCTGCCGGCCTGGGGCTCCGACAGCCCGAAGGCGGCGCGCGCCGACCCGCTGGCGATGTCGGGCAGGTACCGGTGCTTCTGCTCCTCGGTCCCGGCGATCATCACCGGTCCGGTGGGAAGGCGGGTGAGCAGGAGCATGAGCGCGGCGGTGTTGGAGTACTTCGAAACCTCCTCGATGGCGATGGTGAGGCCCAGGATCCCCGCCCCCGAGCCCCCGTACTCCTCGGGGATGCACAGCCCGAGCAACCCCGCGTCGCGAAAGGCCTCGAAGATGTCGGTCGGGTACGCGCCGGTGCGGTCGATCTCTCGGGCCCGGGGCTTGACCTTGGCGCGCGCCAGGCGGCGGACCGTCGACTGGAGGTCCGACAATTCGGGGGAGAGATCGAAGTCCATCGACCCGACGCTACGCCCCGGCGCGCAGCGCCACCGTTACCTCGATCTCCACCGCTCCGCCCCGGGGCAGGGCGGCCACACCGATGGCGGACCGGGTGTGGCGGCCGTCCTCGCCGAAGACGCGGTGAAGCAGCCGGCTCGCCCCGTCGACTACGGCGGGCTGCTCGTGGAAGTCCGGTGTCGAGGCGACGAAGCCCGTCACGGTGAGGACGCGGGCCACGCGGTCGAGACTGCCGAGCTCGTGCTCGAGGACCGCCAGGGCGTTGAGCGCGCACACCTCGGCCGCCTCGGCCCCCTGCGCCACGGTGACATCGGCGCCGAGCGTGCCGACGCACGTGAGCTTCCCGTCGATGCGCGGGAGCTGACCCGAGGTCCGGGCCACGTCCCCGTGCACGACCACGGCATCGAGCGGGTCGTGCGGGGGATGGGGACCGTGCAGCGTCAAGCCCAGTGTCGCCAGTCGCGCCGCGATGCGTTCACTCACGCCGGCAGCGTAGAGGCCGGTGCTCAGGCCGACTTGCGACGCTGCCTCAGGATCCGACGACGTTCGCGCTCGGTGGCTCCACCCCAGACGCCCTCGCGCTCGCGATGCGCCAGCGCGTGCTCGAGGCACGCTTGGCGGACCGGGCATACGGCGCAGATCGCCTTGGCCTCCTCGGCGTCCTCGTCGGACACCGGGTAAAAGGTCTCAGGGTCGATTCCCTGGCAGGCGGCTCTCTTGCGCCAACTGGCGACGGAGGGGGCGGTCATTGGAGTCACTTCCTCAAGCACTCTGTGTGTTTGTATTTTCTCTTATTGTGGGGATTTCCGCCAACAACCCAGTGACCAGGGACAATGGTCCCCTCAAAGGTGAAGCAGCGGAGCAACAAGTATGGCGCAAGCTCGGGACCGTGTAAAGAACGCCCTGGTCGCGAAGCCCCTCTTCAACCGCCGAGAACCGCTCCGATCCCGCCCTCCACGGGCAAGGTGACCGTAAAGGCGCTGGTGGGGCCCTTGTCTCAGGGTCGGAGGTCGGTGAGCAGCTCGGATCGGACCTCGTCGGACAAAACCGATTCGGCGCCGTACTCGGGGTGGTCGATGGCCAGGGTCACCGGGCCGGCCGCGAAACCCTCGACCTGGCCCGGGTCGAGGACGAAGCGGATGTAGTGGACCGACGCCGTGATCTCGGGCCGGGTCAGGGCCTCTTCGTGGGCGGCCTCGGGGACGGCCCGCACGACCGACGCGGCGGGGAGACCGAGGACGACGGAGTGCTCGATCCCGACCAGCCGGGGTAGCCAGTCCCGCAGGGCGTCCTCACCGGTCAGCTCGATGAAAAGTGTCGCCGAGAGCTCCCCGGGCTCGGGGATGAGCGCGTTGTAGACGTCGAGCTCCTTCTGGATCTGGTCGTCGGAGACCATCTTCTCGGCCCGGGCCATCTCCTGGATCTGCGAGCGCATGGTCTCGCGGTTCTCGAACACGACCGACACGATGGACCCGACCGGCACGCGCCGGCGCCGCTTCAACTCGATGACCCTGCGCCGATAGTCCTCGCGGTCGCGCTCGTAGGCGCGCAGGTCCGCGATGTCGTCGAGCGTGAGCATCCGGCTACGACGGCCGTCGCCACCACGGTTCGTGCCGTTGCTGCGGGCGTTCACGGCGAGGTGACTCAGGTCAGGGACTTGAGGCCCTCGGTGAAGCGCCCGGCGTGGCTCTTCTCGGCGCGGGCCAGGGTCTCGAGCCAGTCGGCGATGTCCTCGAAGCCTTCGTCGCGCGCGGTGCGGGCGAAGCCCGGGTACATCTCGGTGTACTCGTAGGTCTCGCCCTCGACGGCGGACTTGAGGTTGTCGGCGGTCGGGCCCACGGGCACGCCGGTCACCGGGTCCCCGACCTCACGCAGGAAGTCGAAGTGCCCGAAGGCGTGGCCCGTCTCGCCTTCGGCGACGGACCGGAACAACGCGGCGACGTCGGGGTAGCCCTCCACGTCGGCCTTCTGGGCGAAGTAAAGGTAGCGGCGATTGGCCTGGCTCTCGCCCGCGAACGCCTCCTTCAGGTTCGTCTCGGTCTGGGATCCCTTCAGTTTGGGCACGGTGTGTTCCCTTTCTCCTTCATCGGTTGGTACTTCGATTGGTGATCAGCATGCCGAGCCACTCACGCCCTGGCGGTCGCCTTCGCCCGCCGGGGCGAGGCGGCTCGAGCCCGCCGGCAATCGCGACAACGGCCGCGGAAGACGACCTCGGCGTCGCCCACGTCGAAACCTTCCTCGGCGCCGGTGGGCACGGTGATGGTGCTGAAGTCGGCATGGAGGTCGCGCACCTTGCCGCAGCCGCGGCACACGAGATGGTGATGGACGCCTTCGGTGTTGGGGTCGAAACGGGTCATGCCCGTCCCGAGGTCGAGCGCGGCGATCTCTCCCATGGCGGCGAGCTCGTGGAGCGTCTGGTAGACGGTCTTGAGCGAGATGGTCTCCATGTGTGTCTTGGCCTCGGCGTGGATGGACTCGGCCGTGGGGTGGCTCTCGTCGCCATGGAGCACGCGGAAGATGCACTGGCGCTGGGCCGTGATCTTGCGTCCCTGGGCGCGGAACAGCGCGCTGAGCTCTTCGGGGGATCGCATGACGGCCGACAGGCTATCACCAACGATTGTTTCTTGACAACCGTTGTCGAAATCTCGCGTTGGGGGGTCCCGGCGGCGCCCATGGTGAGCATCGGGGCACGCGGGAACCGTTCCCGGCTGTGGCAGGCTGGCCAGGTGCCGTCGTCTCGCGCCTCAGTCCCCTCGGCGCGCGGCAATTTCGACCGGTCCGTGGCCCTGGGTCGGCTCGGCGAGGACACCTTCGACGTCCTCGTGATCGGCGGGGGGATCACCGGCGCCGGCGTCGCCCTCGATGCCGCCTCGAGAGGGCTCCGGACCGCGCTCGTGGAGCGCCACGACTTCGCCTCGGGGACGTCGTCGAAGTCATCGAAGATGGTGCACGGGGGCCTGCGCTACCTCCAGCAACGCGACTTCCGGCTCGTCTACGAAGCCCTCCACGAGCGCCAACGACTGCTCGAGAACGCGCCCCATCTCGTGGCGCCGTTGCCGTTCCTCATCCCTCTCTTCGGCCGGGACGGCATCGTGAGCAAAGGTGTGGCGCGGACCTATGCGACGGCCCTCACCCTCTACGACCTCACCGGCGGGCTGCGCATCGGCAAGCGCCACCGGCGCATCACCCAGGCCGAGACGCTCGGCCATCTCCCCACGCTGCGCACCGACCGGTTGGTGGCGGGCTTCATCTACTACGACGCTCGGGCCGACGATGCCCGGCTCACCCTCGCCGTCGCCCGCACCGCCGCGCTCGACCACGGTGCTGTCCTCGCCAATTACACCGAGGTGGTGGGCCTCGTGACCGACGAGTCGGGTGCGGTGAAAGGCGCCCGGGTGCGCCCGGCGGTGCCCGGAACCGGCCCCGCCGGCGCCACCCTCGACGGTGAGCTCGAGGTGCGGGCCCGCGTCGTCGTGAACGCCACGGGCGTGTGGGCCGACGACGTGCGGGCCCTCGACGAGTCGTCGCACCCGCACTCGATTCGGCCCGCCAAGGGGATCCACGTCACGGTGTCTCGATCGAAGCTGCCCGCGGATATTGCCGCTGTCATCCCGGTCCCCAAGGACCGGCGGTCGATCTTCGTGGTGCCGTGGCCCGACGGCGACGACGTCTACCTGGGCACCACCGACACCGACTGGGACGGGCCCCTCGACGACCCGGCATGTCTGCCCGGCGACGTCGACTACGTCCTCGACGCCGCCAACGGTGTGGTCACCGAGCCCATCAGCCGAGCCGACGTCACCGCGGTGTGGGCGGGGCTCCGGCCTCTGCTCGCTCCCGCCGAGGGCCACCACGTGAGCGATCGCACTGCGGATCTGTCGCGGCGCCACACCGTGCGGGTGTCGGCCCACGGCCTGATCACCGTGACCGGCGGCAAGCTCACCACCTACCGGAGGATGGCCGAGGACACCGTGGACGCGGTGGTGAAGGCCCTGGGTTCCCCCTCCGGGACACGCCGGTGCCGGACCAAGCGTCTGGCGCTGCACGGCTCGGCCGGGCTCGAAGAGCTGCGTCGCCCGAGGGCAGCCGCGACGTTGGGCGTGGGCGAGGACGTCCTGGAGGCGCTGGTCGGCCGCCACGGCGGCGACACCCCGGCCGTGCTGGCGCTGGCCTCGGGCCGCCCCGAGCTCCTCGAGCCACTGGTCCCCGGGCTCCCCCATCTGCGGGTCGAAGCCCTGTGGGCGGTGCGCCACGAGATGGCCATGACCGTCGACGACGTGCTGTCGCGTCGCACCCGCGCCGTGTTGCGGCGCGCCCGGGACGCGGCGGAAGCGGCTCCTGGCATCGCCGAGCTGCTCGCCCCCGAATGGGGGTGCGACCCCGCCGACGCGGCGCGCGACGCGGCCGTCTTCGCCGACCAGGCGCGTGGCGATCTCGCCCGGGCCGGGCTCGACCCCGTGAGCACGAAGTGAGCGGCACACCCACCCCGGTCACACCGATCGACGCGCCCGCCGAGGAGATCACCGACCGCATCCCCGGGCCGCGCGTGCCCGTCGGCGACGCGTTGCTGGCGCGCCTGCGCGACGCGTGCGCGGAGGTGACCCTCGACGACGGTGCCCGGGCCGAGGCGGGACGAGACTGGTGGCCCCTCGCCATCCGGTGGGCCACCCGGGGCACGGTCCCGGCGCGTCCCGCCGTCGTGGCACGCCCCACCGATGCCAGCCAGGTCGCCGCGGTGCTCGCCGCGTGTCACGACGGACGTGTCCCGGTCACCGCTGTGGCCGGTCGATCCGGCGTGTGCGGGTCGAGCGTCCCGTTGTTCGGGGGCGTGTCGCTCGATCTGTGCGGGTTGGCCGGCATCGTCGACGTCGACACCACGTCGCTGGTGACGAACGTGCTCCCCGGGACCTTCGGACCCGACCTCGAGGCCGGGCTTCGCACGCACGACGTCACCCTCGGGCACTGGCCGCAGTCGATGGACCTGTCGACGGTGGGCGGTTGGGTGGCGTGTCGCGGCGCGGGGCAGTACTCCACCCGGTACGGCAAGATCGAGGATATGGTCACCGGGCTCGAGGTTGCCCTGGCCGACGGGCGCTTGATCAGGACCGGTGGCTCTGGTCCCCGGGCCGCGCTCGGCCCCGACCTGTCGCAATTGTTCGTGGGGTCCGAGGGGACCCTGGGCGTGATCACCGAAGCGCAGCTGCGCCTGCACCCCGTGGCCCCGGCCGAGGGACGGCGCGCCTACTCGGTCACCGGGTTCGCCGAAGGCCTCGATGTGTGCCGGCGCATCCTGCGACGCGGCGCCACCCCGGCGGTGCTGCGTCTCTACGATCACACCGAGTCGGCCCGGAACTTCGAGCTCGCCGACCAGAGCGCGCTCGTGGTCCTCGACGAAGCCGACGAGGGCCTGCTCGGTGCCACCCTCGCCGTCGTCGACGCCGAGTGCGCGAAAGTCGGGGCTCGCTCGCTCGACGAGGCGGTCGTCGAGCGATGGGTGGGCCACAAGAACGACGTCTCGGCCCTGGCGCCGCTGTATCGCGCCGGGATCGTCGTCGACACCATCGAGATCGCGGCCCGGTGGTCGGTGTTGCCCGGTCTCTACGACACCTGCGTGGGGGCGCTGCTCGCCATCGACGGCACACTGGCCGCCTCCGCGCACCAGAGCCATGCCTATGTCGACGGCGCCTGTCTGTATTTCACCTTCGCCGGGCGCATGCCCGACCAATCGTCAGATGCCGACCCATCGGACGCGGCCGCGGACGCGTGGGCCGAGCGCTACTACACCTCGGCGTGGCGCGTCGTCATGGATGCGGTGCGGGCCCATGGCGGGGCGATCAGCCATCACCATGGGGTGGGCATCAACCGGGGACGGTTCCTAGCCGACGCCCTCGGCGGCGCCTTCGACGTGCTCGTGAGCCTGAAAGAAGCCCTCGACCCGCGCGGCATTCTCAATCCGGGGAAGCTCGGGCTTCCCTCGCCCTTCGGCGAGGCCGTGTGGCCGTGAGCGGGATCCTCGTCGTCGACGTGGGGACCTCGGGCGTGCGCGCCGCGGTGGTCGGACCCGACGGGACCATCGACCACATCCACTACGTCCAGGTGCTGCCGTCGTCGCCGGCGCCGGGCTTCGTGGAATTCGACGCGCTCGCCATTGCGTCGGCCGTGCTCGAGGTGGCCGAGGCCGCGCTGGAGGCGGGAGGGCCGGTCGCCGGGGTCGGGATCGCCAACCAACGGGGCTCGACCATCGTGTGGGACCGCCACACCGGGGAGCCCGTCGGCCCGGGCATCGGCTGGCAGGACCTGCGCACCGTGGGGACGTGTCTGGTGTTGCGGGACCAGGGCATCCGGGTCGCACCCAACGAGTCGGCCACCAAGGTCTCCATGCTCCTCGACTTGGCCGACCCCGACCGGGCCCGCGACCTGTGCTTCGGCACCGTCGACACCTGGGTGGCCTGGACGCTGTCGGGGGGCACGCTGCACGTCACCGACGCCACCAACGCGGCCATCACCGGCCTGCTCACCGGCACCGGCGTGGACTGGGACGACACCATGCTCGACGCGCTGCGCATCCCCCGCGGTGTGCTGCCTGAAATCGTCGACTCCTCGGGCGCGGTGGGAGAGGCGAGCGCGCTGAGCGGCGCGCCGGTGATCTGCGGCATGGCCGGCGACCAGCAGGCGTCGCTCGTCGGCCAGGGATGCACGCGACCGGGATTGGCCAAGGCCACGTTCGGCACCGGCGGGATGCTGGACCTCTGTGTGGGCGACATCCGCCCCGGGTTCGCCCGACGCGGCGGGGCCGGCACGTTCCCGATCGTGGCGTGGCAGCGGGCGGGACGAAAGACCTGGGGTGTCGAAGCCGTCATGCTCTCGGCGGGCATGTGCGTCGAGTGGCTGCGTGACGATCTCGGCATCATCGACGACGCCGCCGACTCGCACCGCGTGGCGTCTGCGTGCGACGACACCGGTGACGTGTGGTTCGTCCCCGCCCTGCTCGGGCTGGGCGCGCCGGTGTGGGACTTCGGCGCGCGGGGCACCTTCGTGGGGATCACGCGCGGCTCGGGGCGTCCCGAGATGGTGCGGGCCGTGCTCGAGGGTGTGGCCCATCGGGGTGCCGATCTGCTGGAGTCGGCCGAGGCGGACACGGCCATGACCATCGAGACCTTGCGGGTGGACGGGGGGATGTCGGCCAACCCCACCTTCGTGACCGCCCTCGCCGACGCGGTGGGGAGGCCGGTGGAGATCTCCCCGGTCACCGAAGCCACCACCCTCGGTGCCGCCTACCTGGCCGGCATCTCGTTGGGGGTCTGGGCCGACGAGGACGACGTCGCCGCGGCGTGGCGACCCTCGGCCGTGATCGAGCCTCGGGGCACCGAGGTCAAGCGGCTCTCGACCCGGTCCCGGTGGTTGGCGGCGCGCCAGCGGGCCGTCGCCACGGTGCCTGAGCTGTCCGCCCTGGAGTTCTGAATCGGGGTACATCATCCCTGGTAACGCGTTCAGTTCGGCCCGGAACGTGCCGATAACGTGGACCTGATGGAGCCCGCCCACTTTGGGGAGCGCGAGGCGACCACCGACCGCGTCGTGAGCGTGGCGGGAAGCCGACGCGCGGAATTGGTTCCCGACATCGGGGTCCTCGACGGCCCCGGGGGGTCGTCGGAGCTCGACGCGTCGGCCCCCGTCGATGCCGCCATCGCCCTGGGACGGGCGCTGGTCGACAACCTGAGCAAGGTCCTGCTCGGCACCCCGGGAGCGCTCACCGCGGCGGCCATGGCGGCATTGTCGGGCGGCCACCTGCTCATCGAAGACGTGCCGGGCGTGGGAAAGACCGTGTTGGCGCGCGCCCTCGCCGCGTCGTTGGGTGCGGAGCTGTCGCGCGTCCAGGGGCATCCGGACCTGCTTCCCTCGGACGTGACCGGTGTGTCGGTGTTCGCGCCCGACACCGGCACCT
>ODAK010007657.1_pt1 | contig 10859 bp, 10 predicted proteins | sample 1539591 | NCBI WGS metagenome assembly ODAK01 (sample SAMEA3539303, study PRJEB22396) | soil metagenome | biome: tundra; feature: field; material: soil | place: USA | collected 2010-05 | depth 0.15 m | reverse complement strand
ATTACCTTGGCCACTGCATCAGCTGTGCTCGATGCGGGAGCGACGGTCCTGGCTGTCGCCGGGGGGATCTTTCGGCAGGCGGACCCTGTAGCAGAATTTCGCAAATGGATGGACCTGTTGGGATAGGGTCGCTCTAACCGTCAGTTGGAAAGAGTGTCCAAGAATAGGACACATGAAGATTATCAAAGACATCCGCGCAGAAATCGAGTAGAAATCTTTCAAGTGACGACCCAAAATTCCATCTCTCCTAATACCTCCACCTCGTCCTGCGATGTCGCCGACGCTCCCCGGCTGGTGCAGAGTCTTGGCCTGTTTAGTTCAACGGCGATTGTGATGGGGTCCATGATCGGGTCCGGCATCTTTCTTGTGGATGCGGACATTGCCCGGGCCACAAACTCTCCGGCGCTATTCATGGGGGCATGGTTGGTGACGGGGATTATGACCATGACCGCGGCGCTGAGCTACGGCGAACTGGCTGCGATGATGCCCAAAGCCGGCGGCCAATATGTGTACCTGCGCGAGTCTCTGGGGCCGCTCTGGGGCTTTCTCTACGGCTGGACGCTCTTCCTTGTCATCCAGACGGGGACGATCGCCGCTGTGAGCATGGCGTTCGGCAAGTTTCTGGGCGTTTTCTTTCCATCCATTTCGACGACCAATTGGTTGTGGCACATTGCCCATGTTCCCGCACTCAAGGTGGGATCGATGGTGCTGGGTAACATGGAGATCGGCGTGAATACCGCCAATCTGACAGGAATCGTTGTCGTCTTCTTCCTTGCCATTGTGAATATCTTCGGCGTTGGCCTGGGCGCGCTGGTGCAAAACATATTTACCTCGGCCAAGGCACTATCTCTGGCTGCGCTCATCGTGCTGGTCTTCACAGTGGGCCACAACGCGACGGCGTGGAACGCGAACTTCGGCCCTGGGCTCAGTCAATTCTGGAAGAACGCGGGGTGGAGCTCACTTCACCCGGTCGAGGTGGGAGTTGGCGGCCCGATTGTTCTGGTGAACCTGCTGGTGATTCTTGCCGTAGTGCAGGTAGGGTCGCTATTCTCGGCCGATGCATGGAACAACATCACCTTCACCGCAGGCGAGGTGAAGAACCCCAGGCGCAATATCCCGCTGTCGCTTGTATTCGGCACTGGGTTCGTGATTACCGTCTATTTTCTGGCGTCATTGGCTTACATCCTGGTGTTGCCGCTGCATGGCGATCCGCATGGCGCAACGGTATTGGCTCGGGGCGTGCAATTCGCAGCCGAAGATCGCGTGGGCACGGCTGCCTTGGAACAGATCTTTCACTCCGGCGGCGCTTACCTGATGGCTGCGGCGATTCTTGTTTCAACCTTTGGATGCGTGAATGGGATGTCGCTTGCCGGAGCGCGTGTCTACTATGCCATGAGCCGGGATGGGCTCTTTTTCAAGTCAGTGGGCAAGTTGCACCCGCGCTACAAGACGCCCGCAGCGGGCCTGATGGTGCAGGCTTGCTGGGCGGCTCTGCTTTGTGTCTCCGGCTCTTACAGTCAACTGCTGGACTACATCATGTTCGCCGTGCTGGTTTTTTACATCCTCACCATCGTTGGCCTGTTCGTTTTGCGCATCAAGCAGCCCGACGCTTCGCGTCCCTACAAAGCGCTTGGCTACCCGGTTTTGCCGGCAGTGTATATTGTGATGGCTTCCTGCATCTGTGTCGTACTATTACGGTACAAGCCCCAGTACACATGGCCGGGTCTGGTGCTAGTTCTGCTCGGCATTCCCGTATATCTTTTCTGGTCGCGGCGCCGAGAAAACGACCCCCACAGTGGCCAAACTGAATCCGTTCCCAACCTCTGAGGAGGAAGTCCCTCATTCATGTCCAGACTGCTTCGTATCAAACCCATGTCGATGCTCACGCAAGAGGCCGGTGAACAGGGCGAACACACGCTCAAGCGTTCGCTGGGCGCGCTGAATCTGATCACTCTGGGAATTGGCGCAGTAATTGGCGCCGGCATCTTTGTGCTGACTGGACAGGCAGCGGCTTTGCATGCAGGCCCTGCCGTGGCCCTGAGCTTCGTGCTCGCCGGCTTGACGTGCGCTTTCGCCGGACTGTGCTACGCGGAGTTTGCTTCCATCATTCCCATCGCCGGATCGGCATACACCTACGGCTACGCAACGCTCGGTGAACTGGTGGCCTGGATTATCGGCTGGGACCTATGCCTCGAATACGCCTTTGGCGCGGCGACGGTGGCCTCCGGATGGGCGGGATACTTCAACAGCCTGCTACAACAGTTGGGCATTTACATTCCGCCGCAACTCACCGCAACGACCGGCACGACGCTGGTCTTTTATGAGAAGCAGCATGCATGGCTGCCGCTGATGTCTCTCCCGCCCGGCGTAAGCGATATCGGCATGCGCCATGCCACGGGTTTTTTCAACCTGATCGCGATGGTGATCGTCATGGTCATCACAACCATCCTGGTGATCGGCATCAAGGAATCCGCCAACTTCAATTCGGTGATTGTGATCATCAAACTCGCCATCGTGGCCATCTTCCTTGTGGTAGGTGGCTACTATCTTTTCCGGCACCCTGACGTGGCAAGGCTGAACTGGCATCCCTTCATTCCGCCGGCGGATGGGCACGGCAACTTCGGATGGGGTGGGATTCCGACAGCTGCGGCATCGATCTTTTTTGCCTACATCGGATTCGATGCGGTCTCAACAGCGGCCCAGGAAGCCAAGAATCCGAAACGGGATATGCCCATCGGCATCCTTGGCTCACTGGTTGTCTGCACTCTGTTGTACATCCTGGTCTCGTTGGTGCTTACCGGCCTGGTGAGCTACAAAACGCTCAATGTTTCCGCACCGGTGGCGCTGGCCATCGACGTTACGGGCGTGAGTTGGGGCTCGATGCTGGTGAAGATCGGCGCGGTGTTCGGCCTGGCTACGGTGATGCTGGTTATGTTGCTTGGGCAGTCGCGCGTTTTCTATTCGATGTCCAAGGATGGGCTGCTGCCCAAATGGGCCTCGGCTATTCATCCCAAGTTCCGCACGCCTTGGATTACTACGATCATCTTTGGCGCATTTGCGGCGATCATGCCGGCGTTTCTGCCTATCGAAAACCTGTCACAGTTGGTGAATATCGGCACCTTGCTGGCGTTTACCATCGTGTGCGCGGGAGTCTGGGTCCTGCGCGTGCGCCACCCTGGAATGCATCGGCCTTTCAAGACGCCTTTTGTCCCGCTGGTCCCAATCCTGGGCATGATTACCGCGCTTTATCTGATGAGCCGGCTGGCCATGATTACCTGGATGGTGATGATCGGCTGGCATTACCGCGATTTATCTGATGAGCCGGCTGGCCATGATTACCTGGGCGGTGATGATCGGCTGGCTCTTCTTCGGCTTGATCATCTATTTCGGCTACTCGATCAAGCACAGCAAGGTGCAACGGCTTGCAAATGCGGCCGAGGGCGATTAAGCGGTTCTTCGGCTCTCTATCCGAAAATGGCCTCTCTTTGCGGAAGCCGTTTTCGGTTCCGGGTGTTTCTTGCGATCCCATTTGTGGTGAATTAAACTAAGTAAACTTTGTTTAAGCGGAGAAGTCATGCGGACCATCAACATTCACGAAGCCAAGACCCACCTATCTCGCCTCGTGGACGAGGCCGAGCAGGGCGATTCATTCATCATTGCCAAGGCAGGCAAGCCGAAGGTGAAGGTGACACGCATTGATGAAAGTCCTTCCCCCCGAAAGCGGCTGATCGGGTCGATGAAAGGCCTCTATACCGTGCCGGAAAATTTCGAGGAGATCGACAAGGAGTTGGACAAGGAAGTCGAACGGCTGTTTCTGGGTGAAGATGAGGAATGAATTTTCTCATTGATACCCAGGTGGCAATCTGGGCTCTATTTGACGATCCTCACCTGAGCCAAGAGGCTCGTCAGATCCTCGACGACCCAGGAAACCGATTTCAATTCAGTGTCTGCAGCATTTGGGAGATCGCAATCAAGCGGGGACTGAAACGACCCGATTTTCACGCGAGGTTCGCAGGCATCTCCTTCGCAATGGTTGTACGGAGTTGACAATCCAGAGCCAGCACGCGGTCGAGGTTGACACTCTCCCGCCGATACATAAGGATCCCTTCGACCGCATCCTGATTGCTCAGGCAATGGTCGAAGGGATCACATTGTTAACGGCTGATGAGGAAATTGCCCGTTACCCTGGCCCGATCCGAAAAGTCTGACGGTTCCGATTACGCGGTGGCCTTGGCGCAGAATTCGTCGAAGGCGCGGACCAGCTCACCGGCAATCTGCGGGGCAGTGGTTTGCTCGATGACGAAGCGCTGCATCAGGTAAACCAGCTTGCCATCGCGCAGGATGGCGATAGCCGGCGAACTGGGCGGGTTACCCTCGAAATAGCTGCGGGCGCGCTCGGTAGCCTCGCGGTCCTGGCCGGCGAAGACCGTGATCTTGTGGTCGGGAAGGTTGGTGGAGTTGTTGAGCGCGAGCCGTACACCGGGACGCATCTTGCCTGCCGCACACCCGCAAATGGAGTTCACCACCAACAAGGTTGTGCCCGGCTGGGCCAGTGTCGCGTCCACATCCTCGGCGGTGCGGGTTTCTTTGATCCCGGCGCGTACGAGTTCCTCGCGCATGGGAATTACCATCAGTTCTGGATACATTTTTCGCCTCCGGCAGGGAAAGTTGCCTGTTGCCATTTTAACGTAAATCCGGTGAGGTTGCCCTGAAGCAATGCTGATTATGGAAAACACGGCGCTTGCGCCCTTCACGACCTTCGGCATCGGAGGGCCGGCTCGCTGGTTTGTCGAGGCAGCAAGCGAAGATGACATTGCCGAGGCCGCTGGCTGGGCAAGGGAGCACGGAGTTGAGCTTTTCGTTCTGGGCGGCGGCAGCAACCTGCTCATCTCCGATGCCGGGTTCGATGGCCTGGTACTGCGGGTTGGTCTTCGCGGAATAGAGACCGCGCCTGCTGCGGAAGAAACCGGACAAACCATCTATCACGCCGCGGCCGGCGAAGATTGGGACGGTTTTGTGGAGCGAGTGGTCCAGGGCGGCTGCGCAGGCATCGAGTGCCTCGCAGGTATTCCCGGCACAGTTGGCGGGACGCCTGTACAAAACATTGGCGCTTATGGGCAGGAGGTTGCTTCGGTAATCGAGAGCGTGCGAGCTTTCGACGTTGAGCAACATGCATTTCAAGAATTCACGGCCGTGGAATGCGGGTTTGCCTACCGCCGCAGCCGCTTCAACTCGAGCGATCATGGTCGCTACATCGTAACCTGCGTGAACTACAGGCTCACTCCCGGCGGCCCGCCAACGCTGCGTTATGCGGACCTGCAAAAGGCATTCGCAAATCGCGAGGCTGCGGAGGGCACTCCCACCCTGGCCGAGGTAGCGGCCGCGGTGCGGCGCATCCGCCAGACCAAAGGGATGCTGCTGGTGGAGGGCGATCCAGATTGCCGCAGCGCGGGCAGCTTCTTTAAAAACCCAGTGGTTGCGGAGGTGGAATTGAAAAGGATTGCCGCCTGTGGTGACAAGGATCCGCCACGTTTTCCTGCCGGGCCGGGCCCTGAGAATGCCGGCAGGGTGAAGGTGCCAGCGGCGTGGCTCATCGAGCAGGCTGGTTTTGCAAAAGGGTACACGCTGGGGGCGGCGGCGGTTTCCACGCGGCATACGCTGGCGCTGATCAATCGCGGCGGTGCCAGTGCGCAGGAGATTCTTGCGCTGGCGGGGCAGATCAGTGCTGCCGTAGAGAATCGTTTCGGCATCCAGTTGGAGATGGAGCCGGTGATGGTGGGGTTCTAGGGTCCCATCTCCGAAGTTTTCTTCCGAGGAGCTGCCATCTTTTGCGAACCGCAGGTCGTTCGACTCGCTCCGCTCCCTCGGGATTACAGCATTTTGGGTGGACTCAATTCCCGGAGGCGACTACGAAGCTTGAATCTGGAGATTCGCGGTGCTGAGTCAGAATTACCCGGCCATCCGGCGAGAACCATACAACAAAATATTCAGGATCAAGTGGAGCAAAGGGATGTGAATAGGCGAACTCCTGCGCGCAATTCGGTGGAGGGCTGAAATCATCCCCGCATTTGCCCTCGTGGTAATTGGGTTTTCCGAGCCTGTCGATGACCGACGAACGCGGTTGACCCGCTTGCACCTTGGCGAAATTCTTCTCGACTGCATGGAATTGCGTGAACGAAATCGCTACTCTCAGGCCTACGATGGCTAGCAACCCTGTACAGACCAACCCTATGATTTTACGTTTCTGCATTTGCAGGATTGTACAGGCGATCTGAGATGCCGTTCTTTGCGAAAAGCCAAAGAGCGGGTTCGCTGTCAGTTACTTCCCAAACGGGCAAGGAGCCGATCGCGCTCTGCGGCCAGCACCTCGATCGCAGGTCCCATTGCGATCAATTGGCCTTCTCGAAGCAGGGCAACTTCAGCCCCAATAGCCATTGCATCCGTTGCATCGTGCGTGGCTAGTACGGTCTGTACATTGTTGTCGGCAAGCCAACGTTCGAGACGCACCAGCAAGGAATCGCTGGCGGCGCCGTCCAGGGCGGAGAAGGGCTCATCAAGCAGCAGCAGGCGCGGCCCGGGAGCCAGTGCGCGAGCCAAAGACACCCGCTGCGCTTCGCCGCCGGAAAGGTCCTGCGGGCGCCGGTGGGCCAGATCGCCGGCGCCAACCAGCGCCAACATTTCTTCCACACGTGCGGCACGTCTGGCGCTATCGAGTTTACGCAGCCCATAGGCCACGTTGGCGGCGACACTGAGGTGAGGGAAGAGCGCGGACTGCTGCGCGACAAGAGAGGTTCTTCGATGACCGGGTTTGAGCCACACGCCGTTGATTGAATCTGTGAAAAGGCAGCCGTCAAGAGCAATCCGAGTACCCTCTGCGCGATCGAGGCCGGCCAGCAGGCGCAGCAGTGTGCTTTTGCCCGCGCCTGAATGTCCGAAAATCACAGTCCAATCGGAGGCAAAGCTGCACGCCACCTGTAAACGAAAGTTGCCCCGATGTGCATTGAGGACGAGTTCAAGCATGGCGCCCTCCGCTTCGTCTTCCACCGGCATAGATGGCGGCAAGGGCTACCACGCTCAGCGCCAGCAGGATGGCCGCCGTGCGATTGGCGGCGGCGTAGTCGAAGTTCTCCACCTGGTTGTACAAGACGATGGAAAGGGTGCGGGTGGCGCCGGGAATGTCGCCGCCCAGCATGAGGACTACTCCAAACTCGCCCACAGTGTGGAGGAAACTGAGTACCGCCGCAGCTACCAGCGAGCGGCGAGCCAGAGGAACGAGAAGGCTGAAGACGAGCCTCGCTGGTCCGGCGCCCAGCAGGCGCGCAGCGTCAACCAGGGCCGAGTCAATCGCGGCGAATCCAGCCACGAGCGGCTGCAGGGCAAAGGGCAGGCTGTAAATGACGGAGCCGACCACGAGCCCCAAAAACGAAAAGGCGAGCGGATGGCCGAGCAGGGAAGTGATCCCGCGGCCAATGGCGGTGCGAGGCCCGAGAAGGACCAACAGAAAGAATCCGAGCACGGTAGGCGGCAACACCAGAGGCAGTGCCGCGAACGCCTCCAGGGCTGCCAGCCAGCGGCTGCGCCCCAGCACCAGCAGCGCCGCCAGCGGCACCGCCATTGCCAGCAGAATGGCCGTTGTGACTGTGGCCAGCTTGAGTGTCAGGGCGAACGCTTGCCAGTCCATTGAATCCCGTGAACGGACTACGGTTGAGGTTTGATGTTTGCCGCCCAATTAGCAATGGACGGGAAAAGGTTAATGAACAGGGGTGAGACCGCTTTTGGCAAGTTGAGCCTGCACATTGGCTGAGAGCAGGAAGTCGAGCAGTTTGTGAACTGCCGCACGCTGCGTTGTTTTGCTGACGATAACTGCTCCCTGTTCGATGGGGGGATAGAGGTCGCGCGGGATGACGAAATACGCGCCATTTGCCGCAAGACGGGGCGTGAGGGCTGAGGTGAGTGAGATGAGCCCGGCATCGGCGTTGCCGGAGTCGACAAATTGCGCCGCTTGGGAGATGTTCTCGGCGGTCACCAGGCGAGGCTTGAGCGCGTCGTAGAGCTTGAGCCTGGTGAGCGCGGCAACCGCTGCCCGGCCGTAGGGGGCGCGCTCTGGGTTGGCGACGGCCAGCCTCTTGAGGCCGGCGTTGCGCAACAGATCCAGCGACGGGGGAGGCAGGGATGAGTCTTTGCGCGCCCAAAGCACCAGGGTACCTTTCGCGTAAACAATCGGCGTGGAGGAATCGGCAGTGCCGGCTGCGTCGGCCAAGCCGGCATCAATGAGCCGTTTGGGATATCCGAGATCCGCCGAGAGAAAAAGGTCGAACGGCGCGCCGTTTTGAATCTGCGCAGCCAATACCGCCGATGCAGAGAACGTGGCTTCCGCGCGGATGCCTGTGGCTTGGCGAAACTGTTCCAGAAGGGGAGGCAGGACAGGCTCAAGATCGGCCGCTGCGGCCACGCGAAGCGGCGTCTGCGCGCATAAAGGCGCCAGACACAAAAGTCCGAGGAAGCAAAGAATCGAACGGTTGAACACGGGGGAGCTCCAGCCTTCGGCAAAATCCGGCTTGCACTGGTAGGCTAACACCAGATATGAACGACAACTTGCACCAGTTGCGCTGTTTCGGATGCGGGGCGCGAATCTCCGGGGCCCAAGCCCAGCCGGACTTCCGCTGTGTGGAGTGCGGTGACCTGTTTGAGGTGGATTATCCCGGTTGGGGTCAGCGCAAGGGCCCTGACCGTCCCAACCCCGGCGCGCTGAAGTGGCTGTGGCGGGAGCGCCGCTGCTCGTCTGAGGCGCTTGACCACTCGGGTGTCTGGCGCTTCCGAGAATTGCTGCCTATCCTGGACAGCTTTGGCAATGTGGTTACGCTGCGCGAAGGCAACACGCCGCTCTATCCGCTGACGCGTGCCGCCAAGGCACTGGGAATAGACCAGCTTTTCGCAAAACACCAGGGCATGAACCCGACGGGCTCATTCAAAGACACGGGCATGACGGCGGCCATGAGTGTGGCCCGTGAACGCGGCTTCGAGTGGGTAGCCTGCGCTTCCACGGGAAATACTTCGGCTGCAATGGCTGCCTATGCCGCTCGTGCCGGATTGAAGAGTCTGGTGCTGATTCCCGAAGGCAAGATCGCGTGGGGAAAGCTTTCTCAGGCGATGGACTACGGTGCTGTCACCTGCCAGTTGAAGGCCGATTTCGACGGCTGCCTCCGCTTGCTGACGCAAATTGTGAAGGAAGCCCCCATCTACCTGCTGAACTCGGTGAACCCCTATCGGCTTGAGGGGCAGAAGACCCCGGCTTTCGAAATCGCCGAAGCGTTGGACTGGAATGTCCCGGACCATCTGATTGTTCCCGGCGGGAACCTGGGCAACAGCTCGGCGCTGGGCAAGGGATTTCGCGAGCTGCACGAGTTGGGACTAACCGCGCGCATGCCGCGCATTTCGGTGATCCAGGCGGCCGGGGCAAACCCACTGGTGCGCAGCTTGGCCGCCAACCACGGCGCGTCCCTGGAACCCATGCAAGCGCACACGCGGGCTACGGCCATCCGCATCGGCAATCCCGCCTCGTGGCGCAAGGCTGCGCGCGTCATACAGGATACGGGCGGCTGGTGCCTGGATGTAACCGAAGCTGAGATTGCCATCGCCAAGGCTGAATTGGGGTCAGAAGGCCTCGGCTGCGAGCCGGCCTCTGCGGTTACACTGGCGGGGCTGAAGAAGCTTCTCGCCCGGGGTGCGGTTTCTCCTGCAGAAACGGTTGTCCTGGTTTTGACCGGCCACACGCTGAAGGACGCGGATTACACTATCGACTTCCATCGGGGCACCCTGTTGAACGCAGACGAAAGCGCGGGCCTGGAGACGGAGATCGACGGCCTGCGGAGAAATGCGGTGGCCACGGACGCAACACCTGCCGCAGTGCTGGCGGCGCTTAAGGGCAGAACGAGATGAGCGACAAAAGGGGAAGCGCTGGAACTCTGCGGCTTCGTTTGCCGGCAACCTCCGCCAACCTCGGAGCGGGCTTCGACGCCGCCGCTGTGGCCCTCGACTTCTTTTTGGAGATCGAGGCCGAGCCGGCACGGGAGTTTTCGATTGTTGCCTCAGGCCGCGACCGGGAAAGGTGTTCGCAGGTTGATAACAACCTGATCATCGGCATTTACAGACGGCTGTTCAGGGAGAGCAGGAAGCCAGTCGTTCCGCTGACCATTCGCATGGTCAACGACATCCCTCTGGGAATGGGTTGCGGGTCGTCGGCTGCGGGCCGGCTGGCAGGCATTGCCCTCGCCGTTCATTTCGGCAACCTTGGCTGGAGCTCAGAGCGCATCATGGACGAGGCATGCGTCCTCGAGGGCCATCCGGATAACGCTGTGGCTTGCTGGCTGGGTGGGTTTGTCACCGCAGCCTTTGAAGGCAACAAGGTGCATGTGGCGCAAGTCGTGCCACCAGCGGACTGGCGAGCCATTGTCGTACTTCCCACGGAGCCGCTAGCGACCAGCCAGGCCCGCGCAATGCTTCCGGAAAGCTATTCCCGCGCCGATGCTGTGGCCAACATTCAATCCGTCGCCTTGTTGGGGCTGGCATTTGCCCAAGCCCGAACCGATCTGCTTCGCATCGCCATGAGAGACTCCATCCACCAGCCCTACCGTTCAGCCATTTGCCCGCAATTGGCGCGCCTGCTGCCGCTGTCGGGAAAACATGGGATTCTCGGCGTGGCGCTCAGCGGGGCCGGACCTTCTGTCCTGGTAATCACCGGCAGTGAATTGAGCGTGGTGGAGGCCTCGGCGGCGATTCGCGACGCACTCGCGGGCCTTCCAGCTCCTGAGCTCCTTGTCTGCCGCTTCTTGCCCACCGGGGCGAGCCAATTGGCAGTG
>ODAK010007656.1_pt1 | contig 10859 bp, 10 predicted proteins | sample 1539591 | NCBI WGS metagenome assembly ODAK01 (sample SAMEA3539303, study PRJEB22396) | soil metagenome | biome: tundra; feature: field; material: soil | place: USA | collected 2010-05 | depth 0.15 m | reverse complement strand
GACCCTGCTCGGCGGTAATGTTAGGCCCCCAGCCGAATCCGGTCAACTCCCCTGTGGGATAGGAGATAGAGATAATGAAACGACACATCTCTGTTGATTAATTGATAAACATCTGGAGATATTGTGGATGATGTGACGCGCGGATGTTGATTTGGGGCGGTATGGGCGCCCTGGGGCGCGGAGTGGAGATGTGTGGATTTTGAGTTGGGGCGGATTACGCGTGGTGGCGCGTTGCGAGCGTGCGGGGGTAGGGCAAGTTAAGTGCGTGCGCGAGGATTTTGAGTGTAATCGCCTGTTAACAGCAGTTGTACACAAATTCAATGCACGCCGGACTTAGCAACACCACCTAGGTCAACAACTCTCACCACATCATCTTCCAAAATCGCCAATCGGCGGCCATCAGGGCTGAGATCGAACGCGAAGCGGTAATGATATTTAACGCTCGCGGGGATGGATGCAACCTCTTTCCCCGCTTCGACGTCGTACACCGCAATCCGTCGCGCCGTCACATGACTTCCGATATCGAGTGTTCGGTTGCCGCCACGTAGCGTGCGGACATGCACGGCTATTCGGTCCCCTCGCTCACTGGCCCGAATAGGCTCCCAAAGACTGTCCGCTGATTCATGCTTCGCCATATCCGGCCGAAACCTCACGTGACCGCTGGACGAAATCACTTCCACTCCAGTACGCGTGTCCAAGGCGAAAAGCTCATTGGTTAGGACCACCCAACGACCCGGTACACGCAGCGGTAGCTGGACACGATGTTCGTAATCGCAATGGGGCCAACGGTAGGGATCGCCATCCAAGGAGAAGTAGGCATATTCATCGGTGATGGACTGCGGAAAGTTCTGGATCGAGTCCTCAACGGACTTGATGAACTGATGTGCCTTCCCGCAACTTTGCAGACCTGGTTGCTGCGAAAGACGGATAAGCGTTACAGGCGGGTCGGCATCTTCTGTATACAGATGCAGGGTTTGACGACTGTGAGACTGTGTTACGTGGCCTCGTGCTGTACAGGGTGCGAGGATTTTCCAAATCCCACCTTGTGGGTTCCCTTCATCTTCTTGCAGTAGCTGGAGGCTGTTATTCGCTCTTGCGATGATCTGATCGGTGTCGGAGAGATAGATACCCGTCCTTCCGGCGGCGTTGGTAGGCAGTGATAGTGACAGGTCCGCCTTACCATCAGGCGAGAAACGCACAATGTGAAAGCTTAGACTGGGTTGATTTCTGGTTACGAGTCCGTTGCGCTCCCGGACTGTGAAACCGACTAGAACTCGATCTTTGTGATCGATGGCGATCGAAGGCGTGTCGATCCCGCGCGATTCCGGTGGTTCCCAACCAAAGGTCCGAAGTTTTAGTACGACAATGTTGCCCGTTGGAGATTGAGCTGAAGCGAACTGGGCAGTGCAAGCGAGGGTTGCCAAAAGGATCCAAACATTCCACTTCCTCAAGCCCGGATACATAAATTATTTCGCAGCAGCCTCGCGGAGATGATTATACGGGCCTCGAACGGAGGTTGTTGGCGTAACATCCCCATTGCGCTCATTGATCTTCGTCGTACCCCAAGCACCCCGCACCCCTCGGGTTCCAATACGATATGGCGACTGCTACTTCTGCAAAGCTTCCCTCACGAACGCTTCTAGGTTGCGGATCTCGGTGACAATCTCGGAAACCGCGATAGCACAAGACTCACATTGGCTGGTATCCTTGCGAAGTTCGGCGCGAGAGAGGATTATTTGGAGCTTGTTGCGGATATGATCCAACGCGGCTTGGGGTCCCTCTGCCATTGCCGCCACCCCGTCATCACAAGAATTGTTCGCCGTTTCATGTGCTTCGCCTCAGGGGGGCTGCGTCTCAAGGGGCGGGAACTGCTCTTCGGAGAGGCGAGACGCGTTGATCTGAACACAAATCAGCGCGTCCTGTCAGTGACGTGGGTCACACCTGATATGCGATGAGCGCCAAGAGCCACAACTGTCGCAAAATCCCCATTACGCTCATCGTCCTTCGCGGTGGGATTTTGAGCGAAATGGCCTGGTTTCGTAAACTATCGTCAAACCTGAAGCCCTAGCGGGGCGCTCCGGTGTCTAAAATCAAGGTGAACCAAAAGATGCCAACTCGGGCCACGCCCACTGGGTGGAGGGTATCAGCCACATATTTTATCGCCGTCGGATGTGTTTTTCTGTCAGCGGCACTCGTCTCGCTGCATCGACATCAGATCGTTCGGCCTCATCTAGTCGTGCGCTCAGGCGACACGATTGGCGTAACCGACGTGTTATTAATAAACCGCTCAGGTGAAGTGGCTGACGTTGGACTCGCCTTCCTGTTCATCCTCGGACCAGTCGGCGGGATTTTCAGAGGCTCGATACTTTTGGCGATAGTCGGAGTCTTGCTGCTTTCTACCGCGGTTCTACAGTATCGTCGCTTACGCTTGGGAGCATTGGTAGGGGTTGCATGGGCCTTGGGTGTGGTTGTCCTACTGATGATCGCGATGGGCCGAATTAGTGTGTCGTATTCGTTAGCAGCTAGGCTGCTAATGTTCGGTCCGGCCTTGGTACTGAACATTGGATTGCTTTTTGTGCTGGGCCGTAGGTCCACCTTTCTTCGTCAATGACTAACACTCAGTTGTTGAAAAATCCCCATTTCGCTCATTGACGCACTGGGTGGGCACAAGGGCGTTATCATCTTGCAATGAAGCGCTGGTTTTACATCGTGCTCGGATTCATCCTCGGGACCGTTCTCCTGTACTTCATCGGTGAGTTCATCAGTCCAAAAACAAATCTGTGGCGATGAGCAGATGTTGAAATATCCCCATTACACTCAAAATCCCCCTGCGTCGCGCTAAATCACCCCGAGGCGGCGGAGAACTGACTTCAGCAGTTCTTGATTCCTCCGGCGTGGCCGACTCCGCCCAGCCATCGTTCGTTGCAGCATTGAACGGGATCTGCCGCTGAACCTCATCAGAGCTGCTATCGGGATTTTCTTCAGTACAGGCAGAATTCTGGTCGGTATCTTCCCCGACTGGCTTCTCATTTGCCGACCCGCACACTACAATCGTAAGCACTTCTCCGACAGCTAGTTACACAGGAGTCCACAGTGATTGTCGAAACCTACACTTATCACGTCAATCCAGTGAACCTGAAAAAGTTCTTGGAGCACATCCAGACCGCTGGCGTACCGAGCAGCAAGGTGACATTCCAGTACGTCTCCTCTGTCGGCTTCAACGGCAGCAACGACCGCGCCATCATCACAGTGCTCAAAGCCATAGGATTCTTGAATAAATCCGGGCTCGCAACCGACGTCTGGCGAGCCTACCGCAACAAGAGCCAGTCGAAGAAGGTGCTGGCTGCTGCTCTAAGGAAAGCCTATCCCACTCTGTTCGCCACGTACCCAGATGCCAACCGCAAGGACACCGAGGCACTGAGAAACTTTTTTAGCAGCCACACTAGCGTGGGAGAAGGTGCACTCGGTTACATGGTGCGAACTTTCAAGACTATGGCTGACATGGCTGACTTCGAATCCTCCGCCGAACCGTTACCTGAGGTCGACGTTGAAGGTGAGGGGCAGGAGCAGCAGGAGGAGAAGGCTAGCGCAGTCGTAAAGCACAAGGTTCCCACCGTAACTCCGAACGGCATGACCGTGAACATAAACATCCAGCTTCAGATTCCGGCCACGGACAAGGCTGACGTCTACGACAGCTTCTTCGCGGCGATGAAGAAGCATCTACTGTCGTGAATGAACTGAAACTCCTACTGGCGAAAGTGAAAGGCTTCGAGCAGGAAGCGCACGCGGTACTCGCGACGCACGAGGCTTCAGGCTCCCGTGTGGTCATACTCGAAGAATCCTACGATAAGCTGACCAAGCTTACCCTTAAACAGGACGAATTATTCCGACAGGCACTCCGCTGTGTCGAGCACAAGCTGTTCCGAGCCGCTCACGTATTGGCGTGGGCTGGCTTCATGGACTTGCTGGAGGAGAAACTCGCATCGGACGGATTGGTGAAGTTGCGAGCGGCTAAGACTGCGTGGAAGGCCGGTAGTGTTGAGGAACTCCGTGAGAACGTGGTCGAATTCCAACTTATCGAGGTTGCTAAAGATTTGGGGCTCTGCACGAAGACCGAGATGAAGGCTCTACATGGGATGCTGAACAAGAGGAATGAGTGTGCTCATCCGAATGACTTTTTTCCCGATATGAACATCACGCTCGGTTACATATCGGAACTGCTCACGCGAGTTTCAACCCTGCAGACCAAGACTCTCTAGTTGATCTAAGCCTCACCCAGATTCTGCCCGCTAGAACTTCAAGCGACACATGCAAACTTCAATCGAGAAAGTTGATGTCAAACCGTCTCCTGCCGGGACAAGATCGTCTTCCTCCTGCCAAAGCTGAGCGCGGGCTAGCGCGAAAACACGCTCGCAGACCGCACCCGCCGATTCTCATACTCGCGGCGACACACCAGCCAATTCTGCCAGCGCCTGCCAGTGCATAGGGTGCGGCACGTGCTGGCCTTTCCGCACCTTCGCCGCATATTGCTCGGATACACTGAGCGTCTGGGAAATGGCGGGCACCGTGATCTCGGCGAGTCGCGGCAAGATAAATTCGCGGTAGCTCGATTGAGTGAGCCAAGCCGGAAGGCTTGACGGCAGCCAACCACGTCTGGCCGCGTATTGCTGTTTCTGCGATGCGGACATCCGCGCCCTGGACTCAGCACTCTTGGCAGCTACGCGTCCACGCTGTGCAAGATCGATCATGTTAGCTCTGGAAACGCTGACTCCGCAGAGCGCACAGTGATTCCCCTGCGCGCTGCTGAGTACGGCTCCGCAGATGCGACAAATTTTCTCCGGGCTAGGGGTGAGCACAATTGGCAATTCAACATATCCTTTTGCTTCCCTCCGGTGCTGCTGAGTTAGGGGTGTAGGCAGCGAACGGCTGGCTCGTGGCCGCGACGAGCTAGCCCACAGTGCGCGCGCCACGTATTCAGCCCACGACGCAACAAGCTTTCCCCAGACCGGCGCAGTCTCGCTCAGCTTCGCACACAAATGGGACATGAGCCTGCAGTTGCCACTTGCAGTCTCGAAGTAGTCAGCTCGCCGCAAAGGTTCCTGCATGATCCAACGAAGCAACCATTCCTCCACTTGCGGGCGCACTGGTTCGAGAACGTCCAGGGCAAGCGAATCCCGGTTGGGTGTGTCAGTGTGCAGACCCAACGCCAACCCCGCATCAAGCCCCAGAGAGGTCAACGCGAGCCGGGTCTCTGATTCGAGCAAGGCGAAGGCGTAGTTGAGGATGGCATGGACCGGCGTTATTGCTAGGCGAGGTCCGCCAGACAGCGGGGACTGCCTGTTTCCAACTGTACGCCAGTGCTCCGGGATTCGGCGCAAGTCTGCCTTTGGCCAGAGCACCGGGACACTTCGCCACGCAGCGAAGTACGCGACTGCGGCCTGCGCTTCGAGGTTACGGATGACTTCGGCGGTGTTCGCCATCGGCAACCTCTGTCGAAGAGCTGCGATCACCTGTGCCGTAGCCGAATCGTTCAACCGCTCCCGCACCAATCGCTCTTGACCGTTGAGCTTGGCGTCAATCAACGCGCGAGAGACTTCCAGTCCTACACCGTTGCCTATTGCGAGGGCCTGCGCCCGGCGCAATCGAGCATCGCTGGGCGCGGTTGGCCCGGTCACGAACAGAACCTTTCCGGTACGGTTCAGCACCACGAACGAGACGCCGACATCAGCGAGCCATTTCAAGGCGCTCAGGGTCGTGAACCCGTCCTCGGAGATGCAGACCAACCGCTTGAGCCCGTGGCCCACGCGCGGAAGGCGGGCGTACCGGCGCACCCGTCCGATGCCGTCCTCTAGAAGAAGATGGCCGCGATCCACGCGGACCTGGATGCCGTACCCGAAAAGGGTCACGATACCGTGACGCGGCACAATCAATTCAGCGCCGGAATTGTGGGATTGCGGGAGTTGGCGTACGTTTTCTATAGCTGGCACTGGAGCTTGTCCTCCTTTGACGGTCAGGGCCTGTCTCGTGCTGATAACACTTGGCAGGCCCGTTTTAAGTTCGTTAGTCTTCTCGTTGCCTCAGACGCTTGCGGTTCTTCCAGACTTTGCGCAGGTATTCCGTGGGCATCCCGTAGCGAGCTGCGACTACGTCAATTGCCTCAGCGAGTCTGTCGCGTCGCGCATATTCGGGTCCAACGTCCTGAATGGCCCGCCGCCTGATGTTTAGTGGAAACGTAGCTGGTCGTCCCCCGCGCTTCTTGGGCAGCTGGCCGAGTCCCTTTGTGAAAACTAGGCGGATCATTTCAAGAGGGTCCATCGAATCAATTTCAGCCATCAGAGCCTCTAATCTGTCATCTGGTACGTGCTTCAGTTTTGCCACCAGATGGGGTATTACATTTTTTGCGGGTCCGGTACGAATCATGCGACTCCGAGCCTTTTTATCCTTCGGATCTGCGGGCAGCATCTTGGCAAATACAAGCTCAAGTGTTTCCAAGTATTTCGCGGCAATCCTCTCGCGCAATTCCTGCCTCACTTGCACCTTCCTGGTCACAAACCTACCAGCATTTTGAGACCAATAGTCGCAAATATCAAGACAAATCTCGTCTATTTTTAGCCCATTGATCACGCCATTTGTGCATGAAAACGTGTGTTGTGGCACCGATGGAGGATGACAGTGAAACGCCAATCTAAAGGTACTCGCAAAAGCAGCAGGCGTCGCCGGTCTAAGCCAAGAAGCAATGCCTGGAACATAACCACGATAGAGCAGTTTTTCGCTCTGCCACAACGCTCTCAGGACATGGTGCTCGCGATGCCAGAAGCGGTTTCGTTGATGAGATCCAATGGCATCCCCGCTCGGAGGGCAGCGGGCGCGGCCGGAATTTCACGGAGCACTCTGATACGTAGAGGTGGATCAGCGCTAAAGAAACTCGCCAACGGGCGATACGCTACAAAGCCTAACGATCATTTGTTCCGTCCCGTGATCGTGGTTTCCGAGAATGGACCGGTGGAGGTCGCCACGCGGAACTTCCGCGAAGCCAGCATTGCAGGGAAACACTCCTCTGCGGTTGAACGCTACATCTATACAGGCGACGACTCGGCGCTCCGACGACTTCCCCGAAATTACATCATCGATGCGCAGGGGAAACGAATCGAGTTGCTGACCGACCTCGATGAATTGGACCGGTTGGGTTCTGAAGGTGAACTCTCCTTCGAATCTCTGTACAAGAGGAGCCGTTAATGAGGCGCAAATTTCCAAGACCTGACCCCAGCGGAGCTCATCGCCGGAAAGTTATCGCAGCTCGGCGTGTGGGACTGAACGCCCGTTGTTCGTGCGGTGAAGCAAGGCCAGAGTCTCTGATTGCAGGCAGCAACCCCACTATATGCGCGGCGTGCCAACGCACGGCGAAGGGACGTACAACAATGGATGAGCACCATTTCGCTGGCAGGGCAAACAATCCCGCGACGATACCGGTTCCGGTTAACGACCATCGTGCAATCCTAAGCGTTGCCCAGGCGGAATGGCCGAACTCAACCCTGACCAACACAGAGGGAAGTCCACTGCTGGCTGGTGCCGCATGTTTGCGTGGCTGCATTGACACCATCCTCTACTTGATCGAAAAAGGCCTGCTTTGGTTAGCGGACATGCTGGAAAAACTGGATGACTTTCTGGCGAAGAAGCTCGGGCCGCGATGGTGGGAAAACACGGAAATAGAACAGTTCTCTCCAACGAAGAAGCCCGATGCGAAGACCTGAGATCAGGCCGCTGCCAGTTGCGGTCCGTGTTTTCCTGTATGCCTCCGACGCAGCGAAAGACCATCGCTCGATGAGTTACTGGCTGCGTCCGGAGGGGATGCTCGTCATCCACACGGCTGGCCGTAGTGGCTCGACCCAGAAGCTGACGATTGGAATCTACCGGTTGATCGTTGACGGCCAGTGTCTCGAAGAAGGTTTGTTCTACGCTGATGACCTACCGAGGCGCGAGCTTCAGGTCCTGAAGGACTACGTTGTGCGCCATAACGTGGGCGCAGCGCCGGGAGACGACCAGCGCTTGCGGCTGCTCACCCGGCGTGAATTCCTCGACCTGTTCTTTCAAATGGCGTATAAAGCGCGGTGTCTTGTCGTCGGCTTTGGGCTTTCCGACTCCATCTCGCGGCTGGCGTTTAATTGCTCGCCTGCGCGTGGTTTCTACGTTGGAGGCTTCTCATTCTGCTTGTGGTCCTACAAAGACGGTAGAGGTCGCGAGCGGGCGAATGGATTTAGACCGAGGATTTGCGTCAAGCACATCGACAACAAACGGTGCCTCATAGGCTTCACTGCCAGGAACTCTCCGGATCAGGTGGACCTCATTCCAGAAGGCTCCCCATCAGGCAAACCACAGCCGGGGTACAGGTTCCGGGGTCATTTTCTGGACCTGCGGACGCTCGCATTTGCCCTAACCGACGAAGGGTATTCGCTGGAAGCTGCCTGCGAAGCGTTTGGCGTAGAACATCGAAAACAGCAGGCAGTCCGACACAGTGTGATTACCGAGGAAGACATCGACGACCACCGGCGCGATGTTCTGGCGATGTCTGAACTGGCCGCGAAGTTGGTCGGCGAACTGGCGCAGCACCCGATATCCGTCCCGCCCACCTACGCATTCTCTCCGGCTTCTATTGGGAAGGGTTACCTAAGAGCGATGGGTATCAAGCCCATTCTCAAGCGGCAGCCGAGCTTTCCGAGGGAATATCTCGGGTACGCACAAACGGCATTCTTTGGCGGAAGAAATAGCGTGAATATTCGCAAGGTGGTCTGCCCAGTGGTGTACACGGACTTTCTTTCGATGTATTCCACCGTGAACAGTCTGATGGGCCTGTGGCGGTTCGTTATTGCCGGTGAAATCCGCGTCATAGAGCACTGCAAAGATCGAGTCGAGGCATTCCTCAGAGCGCTCACTCCCGACATCCTCTTCGAGCCGGAAACGTGGACACGTATGAACGGCTTTGTCAAAGTTGTCCCGAACGGAAACGTGTTGCCAATCCGCAGCCAGTTCAGCCCAGCAAGCAACGACTGGCAGGTAGGCCTTAATCACGTTTACGCGGAAAAAGAAGACGCGCTGTGGTATTCGATCCCCGATGTTGTCGCTTCCATCCTTGCAACCGGTCGTGTGCCAGAAATTGTGGACGCATTTCTGATCGAGCCGTCTGGCGTTTTGTTTGAAGCCATCCCGACGAAGCTGCGCGGGAGCGTTGAGGTTGATCCAGAGCGAGATGACTTTTTCAAAGTGATTGTCGAGGAACGGCTCCGGCTGTCGTCCCGCGGCGACCAATCCGACACGGAAACCAAGAGACTTGAGAAAGCACTTAAGATCCTTGCAAGCGCTACTTGCTTTGGCATCTACGCGCAGATGGATCGCCAAGGCGAGGACGACAAAGTCGAGGTCACAAGCCACGGCATCGATCCTGATCCGTACACGTGCACCGTCGTCCATCCCGAGTTTCCGGGTGAATTCTGCTTCCCGCCGCTGGCCGCGTTGATCACGGGCGGGGCCCGCCTGATGCTGGCATTGCTTGAGCACTGCATCTCCAATCTCCACGGAACATATGTGATGGAGGACACGGATTCGATGGCAATCGTAGCCACGGAGTATGGCGGGTTGGTTCCGTGTCCGGGAGGTCCATTCGAGATGCCGGATGGCCACGCTGCTGTCAAGGCACTGTCATGGAAAGAAGTCGATGAGATTGCTGGGCGTCTTGTGAAACTCAGCCCGTACTCGGACAAGTCACGCTCGATCCTCAAGATTGAACGCGACAACTACGACCCAGAAACTGGCAAACAGCGACAGGTTTACTGTCTGGCAATTGCGTCCAAACGCTACGCGCTTTTCCTCCGCGATGACCACGGCAACCCTGTCCTTCTCCAGAAAGGAATCTACAATCACGAAGACCGCTGGTCCGAGCACGGTCTCGGTCACCTCAGAAATCCGCTGAACCCTGACAGTGAAGATCGCGGTTGGATTCCGCAGGCCTGGATCAACATCATTCGTAGGACGCTAGGGTTACCGGTCGAACCGCTGGGTTTTGAAGAGGTGCCTGCTATGGGACGGGTGCCGATTACGAGTCCGACCGCCATGCGTTCATTGGCAAAGCTCAATCGTGGCAAGAAGTATCGCAATCGGCTAAAACCGTTCGACTTCTTATTGTCGTGCCATGTGAAACAGTTTGGGTATCCACCCGAGGTTGATCCCGAGAAATTTCATCTGGTTGCGCCCTATGTGCCCGATCCGGAGTGCTGGGTTGATTTGCCGTGGATCGATCAATACTCAGGAACACAGTACGAGATCACGACAGAGGGCTTCCACGGCAGGCGGGGCGTGGCACGGGTAAAGACGTACGGGGAAGTTTTCCGCGAGTATGAATTCCATCCAGGGGCGAAGAGCGCGGATGCGAAGGGGAAGCCCAGTGGCAAACAAACGTTTGGGCTGTTGCGCCGACGGCACGTGCGGGTCGAACGAATCCTCTACATCGGCAAGGAATCGAACCGGCTCGAGGAAATTGAGGCGGGCGTAATTCACTCACCTGAAAGCGTCTATACGGAATATCCAGATCCCAGCCGAGAAGAGTGGCAGACAAGAATTCTGCCTTTCCTGAAAAAAATCCCCGTAGCGGTCCTAATGAGGTTCAGCGGCAGATCCCGTTCGATGCTCGTGAAAGCATTGGCTGGGCGGAGTCGGCCACGGCGAAGGAATCAGGAACTTCTAAAGTCAATCCTCCACCGACTTGGAGCGATCTAGTGCGCGCAGGGGGATTTTGAGTGTAATGGCGATTTAACGCCAACTGGTTCCGAATTATGTCGAGTTCGCTTTTTAGATGGCTGCGTCTATTT
>ODAK010007655.1_pt1 | contig 10859 bp, 5 predicted proteins | sample 1539591 | NCBI WGS metagenome assembly ODAK01 (sample SAMEA3539303, study PRJEB22396) | soil metagenome | biome: tundra; feature: field; material: soil | place: USA | collected 2010-05 | depth 0.15 m | reverse complement strand
GCGGAATCAGGCTGTAACGGTGCACTGGAACCCGATGACCGGCTGCGCAGGATCGCCAGATCCTCATGGCGATTGCCTGGGACAGGATACGAACAATGTTGGCGGCCACGGCGAATGGACCAATGGCGGCTCGTCGGTATCGGGCAACGTGCCGGGCTGGACGACAACGATCCTTGCGAACTACGGCATCAATGTACTGTGGCCGAGCGTGTACCAGAACATTGTCGGGTCCGTGCCCGGGATTTGGGGCCTTGGCTTCGCTAATTTGACGCCGTATCAGACTCCTGGGGTGAACTACACGAATGGGGCGCCTCCGTTCGCTGGGGCATACGGAGTACCGTTTCAGCCCGATGGGGCAGCCCATCCGAATGCGGCCGGCGCGAACTCTTCGGCCTATGAGGCGTTGCGCGCTTTCGATAATATCGGAGTGCAAGGCGGGAATTATGACGCTACCTTCGTACTGGATACTGGGCAGCGCTACAAGTATGTTCCAGGCACGGTTATCGACGCGGACGACGTTTACACTTTATCCCCCGCCGTTGTGCCAATACAGCGGAAGCTCATGGCGACCGGCGCGGCCTGTGGTTCTCATCCGCTGATTGACGTAAGTGGCCCTTCGGCTTCGTTGGGATCGACAACCAGCGACTCATATAAGTACTGTATGTCGCGGAATACCAGCGAATGCGTAAGCGGCAGTGTGGCTGGGGACTTGTACGTGAATTGCCCTGGAGTCAGGTACGCCTATTGTAATGGTGCCGCCACACATGGCGGAACGCCTCTGGGCATCGGCAATGATATTTGTGTTGGGAACGTCTCAAAAGTGGCAAACTCGATCATACAGTTTGACCTTTCGCACACGGACTATGCCGGGGCGTATACCAGAAATTTGGTTAGTGCCACTGGTCGATTGCGGATGGTAACCGGATTTGAGAGTAACCAAATGTTGCCAGACAATTCCTGGTTGTTGTATCGTCAGGAGTTTCAGAACTATCAACGCCAGGAATTGTGGATGGCGCGGGTGCCACCATACCCGCGAGTGGATTTGTTCGCCCGTTGGACCTTTGTGCCGTGGCCCGTTAGGGTAAGTCTGCTAGCAGGCCGCGACGTGAATAACGCGATCGTCGAGTTCGGTTATCAGGAGTATGGAGCGCCGCAGCTCATCAACTGCACAACTCGCAACGATGCCTGCATTGCGACCGCCAGCACGGTGCCCTCCGGAAACCAGCCGTTTTACTTCGCCTCGGAGAATCCAGCCGGCGCACCGTGCGCCACCGGCTGCACGATCACTATTCCGGCCATCTCGCAGAGGATTCTCTACTACCGAATCCTGTATCGGGACGCGAATAACACCGTGCTGTACTCCGTTCCGCCTATCGCCGATTTGGTTCCCTGATCTCGTAGGGAGGAGCGTTACACTGGGTGAGTGCCGCACACACCGACCGGCGATCGCAGTCAACTCCATCCATGGGCGGAAACGCCGCGCGGCGCGGTGTAGATGGGTCTACGGGTGGTCTATTACGAAGCTTCCCACGCGCCGCCGTGCGCGCCTTCAATGCCCGCATGCGGGCGGCGGACGCCTTGCTTTTCGCGCTGCCTGAAACCGCTCCGGCGCCGAATCCGAACACGCCCGCGACCCAGCATCGAATTCCGCCATTTCGTGGTGGTGGACGATGCCGGGGAGGTGCGCGGAGAGTACTTTATCCGCACGCAACCGTTTTACATCCGCGGACAGGTCCGGACCCCGTAACCAGGTCCATGATCTCCGGAAACCGGGCATACACCATAAATACAAAGACCGCCATGAGATAGAACGCCGCGCGGGGCGCGGCCGTAGAAGTGGCCGGCAAGCGCAAAGCGGGTCTACCCGCATCTGCTACGGCATTCCGTCGCCACGATCCTGCTCGGTTCCGGGCAGGTGCCCATCGACCAGGTGCAGAAGTTCTTGGGACACCTGCATCTTTCGACCACGCAGATCTATGCAGAGACAACCCTGCTGGCCCTCGGCGGCAACTACGTCCGAGCGCAGGGAGGGAAGCGGTAGCCCCGCCGGCCACGTGTTTGATTGGGTTACTTTGCCGAGATTTCGGCCTTCGCCAGATTAAGGCCTGGAAGGCCCAGTACAATAAAGGGAGTGGCTGAAAAACTCCCTCGCCAGAGGCCCGGCGCGCTGTCCCCTTTCTGGCGGAGAAAGCTTTTCGCCGCAGCCTTGTTCTCGTTGCTAGTAGCCGCTGTGGCCGCGTACGACCGGATTCCCTGGAGCGACGAAGGATGGTTCTCCAGCGCCTCCTACAATCTCGCCCGGCACGGTTTTCTGGGCACGACCGTAATCGATCCCACCGACATGCATCTGACGCGGATCGACCGCCGGACCTACTGGGTGATGCCCTTGTACCTGCTGGGGCAGGCGTTTTGGCTGAAACTGTTTCCGGCCACCTTCTTTGCCGCCCGGTCATTTACGCTGCTGTGGATTCCCGTCGCTCTGTTCAGCTTCTACCGGTTTTTGTGGAGGGTGACCTCGAACGCGCGCGCGTCCGCCCTGGCCGCCTGCCTGCTCGCCTTGAGTTTTATCTTCATCGACAACGCCGGCTTTGCGCGTCCGGACCTGATGTGCTGCGCGCTCGGCCTGAGCGGTCTGGCGGCGTACGTCGAATGGCGCGAGGAGCATTTTTACCGCGCGCTGATGGTTTCGAATGCGTTCATCGCGGCCAGCGGTCTCACGCATCCGAACGGCGTGTTTCACTTGCTCGGGCTGGCGGCTCTCGTCCTGTACTACGACCGGCGGCGGCTGAGCGTTTCCGCCCTCGGCGCGGTGGCCTTGCCGTACATGGTGTTCGGCGCGGCCTGGGCCTGCTACATCATTCAGGATTATCCCGCCTTTGTCGATCAGATGCGCGGCAACGGTACGAACGGAAGATGGACCGCGACGCTCAATCCGGTCGCCATTCTCTGGGATGAGATCCGGCTGCGGTACATGCCCGCGTTCGGCCTGGTGACGCGGGGTTGGGCGCTGATGAAATTGCTGGCCCTGGTCGTGTACCTGGCGGCGATTGCCGGAGCGCTGTTCCAGCCCGGATTCCGGAAGCAGCCCTCCACGCGGCTGGTGCTGCTGCTGGTGGCGGTGTATTTTGCCGCTCTCACGATTTTCAATCAGAAACTCACGTATTACCTGATTCACATTCTGCCGTGGTACATCGCGCTCACGGCGCTGTACGTGGTCTGGTTGTGGGAGCGCTCTCCGGCGTTGCGCCCCGCGCTGGCGCTGGCGATGATCGGGCTGGTTGGCGTGGAAACGGGAGGAATTCTGTTGAAGGCGCACTCGCGATCGCAGATCGTCGCGCAGGAACAGGCTGCGATTGAATTCGCCCGCGCCCATGCCCGGCCCCAGGATCGTATTGTGGCCACCGCCGCCTTGATCTACGGCTTCGGGTTCGACCCGCGGCTGCGCGACGATCCGCGGCTAGGAACCACCAGCGGCCAGACGCCGGACATCATCATTATCGAGCCCCTCTATCGCGACCTCTACGATTCCTGGAAGGTGGTGCGAGCCGGGGAAATGCGGGCGATCGCGGAACGGCTGGCGGCCTACCGGCTGGCCTTCGACAGCGGCGCCTGCCAGGTTTATCTTCGCCCGGAACGCTGAGCCCGCGCATGGGCGCGTCCTGCCCCGCGAGCGCTTCCGGCAGGCCGAAACGGTCTTCAATTGGCAGTCGCGACACCTAGAAGCTTACCCGGTTGTTTCAGCAGACAACCAGCGGTAGTGTTGGGCCTCGCTAGCCTTTTTCCCAAGACCCGCCGCCAGTTCCAACGAGTTGGCAGCCCCCCAGACCTCGCGCCGCTGCCTTCAAGGCCGCAGCTATCAGCGAACCGAACACTGTCCCGCCTACGCGCTGGTGGGGCGACGACGCCGACAGTATGCCGACCGCTGTCCTTGTGGGATCCGTATGAAGAGAACCTGCACTATAACGCTCCTTTGTCGCCGAGCGCTCCCGGCCGGAACTGCGCCAGAGCCTTAGCCGCCGGTGGCGTGGTATCGGGTTGCTCCGATCCAGCCGGCATTTGGGACGACAGTTGCGCCGCGGTGGCCCGTTCCACGGCCACGCATAAACCCGCCAGCATCGGAAAGTAATACATATAGCCATTACTGGCGAAGAGGGCGGTTCCGGTGAACGCGACGAGCGCGAGCCGAAGAGCGAATGCCATGTGCCGTATAGAGGACAATCCGGGATACTGACGGGCCCGCTTTTCGGCCGAGCGCACGATTTTGAAACAGAACAGCAGCGCCAGGCTATACAGAAACAATCCGGGCAGGCCGTCTTCGCAGGACAGTTGGGTGAACGTATTATGTGTTTCGTGCCACGCGTTATAGTTGGACCGCCCCGTGGTCTCCTCGAGATGATAGTTTGCGTTAGCGACCGCGAACATCCCCGGACCGACACCCAGCAAGGGATGCCGGAGGGTCAACTGCAAACTGGAAAGCAACAGCTCTTTCCGTAGCCCCGTGGATTCTATCGTGGATTGCTCCGACTCCGATAAATGCACCGGGGCGGAAGTAGTAAACATGGTTTTGAACCGATCCAAAGCGCTCCGTGTCGACCAAGTGATGGCAATTACCGAGAGAATCAGCGCGAGAATACCCACTACCGCCTTCTGGCTGAAGGGCAGCGGCACAAAATACAGCAGGAACATGACGGCAAGGGTCACCAGACCGCCCCGCGAGCCGGTCGCCGCCACAGTCACGGGGATGCAAAGGAGCACCAGCAGACAAGCGAACTTCAATGGTGACAATCCAGGCTTGGTCCGCATCACGAAGAGACAGAACGGCACACCCATGAGCAGTATCAGGGCCAGATAGTTGGCGTTCCCTAGAGTGCCTGCCAGCAGGGCCATACGGCCGCCCCGTACCCGGCCCATCACAAGGGTGAAGATCTCGATGAAAACAGTGGCCGCCGCCAGGGTGTACATGATCCTGCGGCACTGCTCCAGTCCCTGCACCGCGGATGCGATGATCACGAAGGAGCAAAGCGCCATCGCCCAATAATCCCGGAGCATTCTGACGCTGCCGCCGCGCCATACGCTGAATGGGACACAGACACACATCCAGAGGGTAAAGGCAATCAGGCAGATGCCGACTTTCGAGAAGACGGCACGTATACCCCCGCCGAACAGCAGCGTGGCCAAAAGTGCGAGGAGCATGATGATCCGCACCGAGTGCACCGCGGACCCCGTAACCGTGTCCATGATCTCCGGAAGCCGGGCATACACCACAAATACAAAGACTGCCGTGAGATAGAACGCCGGGCGAGGCGCAGCCGCCGAACCACCCGGCCAAGAGGGCCTGGCTGGGTTCGCAAGGTTACTGCCGCGTAGCGGCTGTCTCTGCAGCGGACTCATGGCATCAGCACGTTGGTGCTTCGTCAATTGAGTGTAGCACCCGGCGGGGGCCTGCTCACTAGGCGACTGCATCGTACACATAATTCGTAAGAGTTAATCGAATTTCCGGTTGGCTGGGGTATGCCACGCGTTGCCCCTGCGATTGCTCTTGATCCTGCAAACGCGATACACGCTGAACGGCTGGGTTCAGGCTTCGTTTACTCTGGATTCTGTATCGCCAAGAGTATTTGAACTACCAGCGCCAAGAAATGTGGATGGCGAAGAACTTGCCGTATCCGCCAGGGGATTCAGTAGCTCGTGGGACCTTTGTGCCGGTGACCGTTAGTCTAAATCCGCCAGCAGGCCCTCGGCGTGAATAACGCGATCGTCGAGTTCGGTTATCAGGAGTATGGAGCGCCGCAACTCATCAACTGCACAACTCGCAACGACGCGTGCATGGCGGCCGCCAGCACGGTGACACCCGGAAACCAGACTGTTCTATTTCGCTTCGGAGAATCCGGCCGGCGCGTCCTGCGTCTCCGGTTGCACCATCACCATCCCGGCCATCTCACAGAGGATTCTGTACTATCAGGTGAAGCACAGGGCCCGCGAATAATGCGGTGCTGGCCGCCGATCCGCTTACGGCCATGGTTCCCCGATCTCGCAGGGAGGAGCGTTACACTGGGTGAGTGCCGCACGCACCGGCCGTCGATCGCAGCCAAATCCATCCATGGGCGGAAACGCCGCGCGGCGCGGTGTAGATGGGTCTACGGGTGGTCTTTTACGAAGCTACGCACGAGCCGGCCGTGCGCGCCTTCAATGCCCGCTTGCGGGCGGCGGACGCCTTGCTTTTCCCGCTCCCGGAAACCGCTCCGGCGCCGAATCCGAACACGCCCGCGCCCGGCATCGAATTCCGCCATTTCGTGGTGGTAGACGATGCCGGGGAAGTGCGCGGAGGGTACTTTATCCGCACGCAGCCGTTTTACGTCCGCGGTCAGGTCCACGGCGTGGGGCACTACAACGCTCCCTTGTCGGAAGGCATCATCGACAAGCGCTATGCCGCCGTTGGCGCTGCGATGCTGGCACACGCCCTGGGAGAACAGCCCCTGCTGTTTGCCATGGGCATGGGTAGCATGGACCGGCCTTTGCCGTGTATGCTGCGCGCGATGGGTTGGCCGATCCTGGAGACCCCGTTGTATTTCCTGGTCCTGAACGGTAAGCGGTTTCTGCGAAACATCGGGCCCTTGCGCGGTCGAAGGGAACGCCGCGTGGTAGCCGATGTTTTGGCATTTTCAGGTTTGGGTGGACTGGCGCTGAAAGGAATTCAGGCAGCGCGCACGCGGAACCGGTTCGACAGGCGGTATCGGCAGCACCCCATCCAAGAGTTTTCAGAGTGGGCGGACCAGATCTGGCTGGAAAGCGCGCCCCAGTATTCGCTGAGCGCCGTACGCAATGCGGATTATTTGCGGTTCCTCTATCCGCGCGTGAAGTCTCCCTATTACGGAGTGCAACTGACCGAGGGCGATGCGCCGGCAGGCTGGGTGCAGATGCTCGATTGCCAGCCCCGCGACCGGTCGTATTTCGGGGAGATGAGGGTGGCCGCGTTGGTGGATGGCGTGGGTCCGCCGGCGGCTATCCCATCGCTCGTCCACAGCGCCGTGAAGGCTGCCAGGGAGCGGAACGCCGACGTGGTCATCTCCAACCAAATGCATCGGGATTGGACCTCGGCGCTGAAAGCCGCAGGGTTCTGGCAAGGTCCTTCGAATTACCTGCTGGCTTTGTCCAAGGGACTGCGCAAGCTGGTGGAACCGCTGGAAGAGGCGATTCCCCGCATCCACTTCAACCGGGGCGACGGCGACGGCCGGGTGAACCTTACCGATCAGCCCTGAGGCGGATTCTATAATAGAGGCCTGCTGTGCATTACAGCCAGCGGCCAAGCCAGCGGCCAACATGCCTGGTAATAGAGAACGCTAATAATACGTGTTTTTCATAAGTGGTCCCTACCGTCCTGCCTCCCTATACTATACGAGAATCCCCTAAATCCGTAGGCAACATCTCACATGAATTCGGGAACGACACCCAGAAGTTCAAATGAGAAAAGGGTTGACGCGATCGCGGAATCGAGCTTTTGCAGCAGGCCGGACCCCAGCGGCAACATGGCGTTCACAAGATCCCTGGGCGAACGCCGATTCCGCCCGTCACGTATTGCTCACAGGGATGTTCGTGGCAGTCAACGTGAACGTAGGCGGATTCGGTCCGCACACTGTACAATGGAGATTCACGCCAACATGGCAGCCCGCACCCTCTCTATTCTGATCCCCCTTTACAACGAAGAAGAGTTCGTCGGAACACTGTTGGAGCGAGTGCTCTCGGCGCCCCTGCCGGAGGGAGTCGGGCGAGAGATCATCGTAGTGGACGATGGCTCCACGGACGGCTCGGCCGGGATCGTGGAAGAGATCGCCGCGGCCCACCCCGGCGTGCTGCGATTCATCCGGCAGCCGCGCAATCGGGGCAAGGGCGCCGCCATCCGTACCGCCATCGAGCACGCCACCGGCGAGTTCTCCATCATTCAGGACGCCGACTTGGAGTACGACCCGCGCGAATACGGACGCCTGTTGGCGCCGCTGCTGAAGGGCGAAGCCGACGCCGTCTATGGCTCGCGCTTCGTGATCTCGGGCGAACGCCGGGTGCTCTACTTCTGGCACTCCGTGGCCAACCAGATTTTGACCGGAATGTGCAACATCGTTTCGGACTTGAATCTGACCGACATGGAGACCTGCTACAAAGCCTTCCGCACCTCGCTGCTGCAAAGTATCCCCATCCGCAGCGACCGCTTCGGACTGGAGCCGGAACTGACCATCAAACTGGCCAAGCGCCGCGTGCGCGTCTACGAAACGCCCATCGATTATCACGGCCGGACTTACGACGAAGGCAAGAAGATCGGACTGAAGGACGCCTTCGAAGCCGTCTATGTGATCCTGCGCTATGCGTTCACCAGGGACCTCTACAAGGATTCCGGACCGGATATCCTGGATGCGCTCGCCGACGCCCAGCGTTTCAATCGCTGGATGGCCGGCACCATCCAGCCTTACATCGGGAAGCGGGTGCTGGAGACCGGAGCGGGCATTGGCAACCTGACCCGCATTCTGTGTCTGCGGCGCGAGCGCTATATCGCGGCAGACATCGATGCGGAGCACTTGGCGCGGCTGCGCGCGCGATTCCAGCACCGGCCGAAGGTGGAAGTGCGGCACTGCGACCTGTCGAATCCGGTTGATTTCGAGCCGTTTGCCGGCGCGGTGGATACGGTGGTGTGTCTGAACGTGCTGGAGCATGTCGAGGACGAGATGGCGGGCCTGCGCAACATCTACACGGCGTTGCAGCCCGGCGGGCGAGCGATCATTCTGGTGCCGCATGGTCAGGAAATCTTTGGTTCGCTGGATACGGCGCTAGGCCATTTCCACCGCTACTCCCACGAAGAACTGCAGCGGAAGATGGAACAGGTGGGTTTCCGCGTGGAACGCATTCTGGACTTCAACCGCGTCTCGCGCCCGGCCTGGTACGTAACTGGCAGGATATTGAAGAGAAAGACCCTCAGCCGCTTCCAGTTGTATGTCTTCGACCGTTTCGTCTGGCTGTGGCGGCGCATCGACCGCCGGCTGCCGTGGCCGCCCACCTCCATCATTGCCATCGCCGTCAAGGGCGAAAAGCAGGGCAGATGACCAGCGGCAGAAGCTGTCAAGGTCTGTTGAGCTTCGCGTCCGCTAGCCCGAAGCCCCATCGCGTTTTGAGTGCAAGTAGTTGAATAGTCGGGAGGCGATTCCCCGAATCCACTTCAACCGGGGCGACGGCGACGGCCGGGTGAATCTTACCGATCAGGCCTCGTCAGAAGAATTCATGGGTAAGCTCCGGCTCGGGTAGTTTGCCGAGTGTGTGATAGCGTGAGTTCCAGGATGCGGAAGGCGCAAAAGCCATACGATCTTCTCATGGTTACTTTGGCTTTGTTGTTCAGGCCCTCGACCACACCGCTGGAAAACTGCTTGTGAGCCTTGAAATAGTTCAGCTGCAGCGCGCGGTGGCCGCGCAACGGTCCGGGCGATCTTCTTCATCGGCTTTCATCGGGCTCGATGCGGGATCGCATGGTTTGATGGCGCCAGAAATCCAAGAACATGCCGGCCCTCACAGGCGAGTTGTATTCCCAGAAATTGCTGAAAATCTTCTTTGAGGAGATAGGCACGGACGCGCGGCGTCGGCGCGCGTGACAAAGGCTATGTGAGATCGCTAGAATAGCGTATCGCAACAGCCGCGACAATGACCGGAATGGGTAGCGCGAATCGCATGGATCGGGGTCTTGTTCTCGATATTGGCCTTCACAATGGTGACGACGCTGCCTATTATCTCGACCTCGGATACCATGTTGTCGGAGTTGAAGCCAATCCGCTACTGACGTCCCAATGCACCCTGCGATTCGAAAACGAGATCCGGCAAGGGCGAGTGAGAGTAATCAATGCCGGGGTGTTGAAGGAACCGGGGGAGTTCACCTTTTATCGTAATCTTCGCGCAGACTGCTGGTCCTCCTTCCAACCGGAAAGGGGGAAGAAGGGGGGGGAGTGGGAAGAGCTGAAAATCCCCTGCGTCACGACACAACAACTCATAGCGGAGCACGGAAAGCCTTTCTTTATGAAGGTCGATATCGAAGGCGCAGACCTCCAGACTCTGCACTCGATAACGCCCGCGACCGCCCCCGCCTATGTGAGCCTTGAACTGAATTGCGCCGATCCGATCCTGGAGAGATTGATCGAGTTGGGATACTCCGCCTTCAAGTTCGTGAACGGCGAGACCTACTGGCCCACGCCTCCGATATTCGATCACCAGATCGGCTGGCGGCTTTTGAGGAAAACCGGGCGGCTCGCTCCATTCGTCCGGAACGGGATCAGCAGGCTTCCGCAGCGGCTTCGTCCCAACTCCGAGTACGATCCGCCTGGCAAGTACAGTCCCGCTGGCTATCCATTCGGGCCTCACAGTTCCGGTCCGTTCGGAGAGCAGGCCGCCGGTTCGTGGTTAACGTGCGCCGCCGCCCTTTGCTGGTTCGGAGCCCTGAAGAACAACTATCGCAGGGCTGCCAAGGAAAACGAGTTCTGGTGGGACGTGCATGCGCGTCACTCCTCAAGTACGTCGATAATCTCTGGATCCTTGGCGGGGAAATCATCCGGGAGTTGAATGAACGCCCCACTCTGAGAAAGCCCCGGTGGAATGGCTCCTCTGCGATGTGATCGATACCGACGGCGGCCCGCTGATTCATAATGGCTCTGAGGAGGCGCAGCACCCCTTCGACTCGACCTGCCGCAAACCCCACCGCTTCCTCACTCAATCCCCGCGCTGAACCCGCCAGTTACCTACACATTCCCCAGACGAGGCCCGATCAGCCCTGAGGCGGATTCTATATACTGAACCTAGCCGATGAATACGGTTTCTCTCGAACTCGGTCTGCT
>ODAK010007654.1_pt1 | contig 10861 bp, 8 predicted proteins | sample 1539591 | NCBI WGS metagenome assembly ODAK01 (sample SAMEA3539303, study PRJEB22396) | soil metagenome | biome: tundra; feature: field; material: soil | place: USA | collected 2010-05 | depth 0.15 m | reverse complement strand
GTCTTGGAATGAAGACATTATTCTCAAACCGCTCTCGGAAGCCCAAATTGATGAGATAAAAAAGTTACTATCGGCCGGTTTAAGTTTGCGTAAAATTGAACCAATAATGGGCATTGATAGGCATTATCTTAGCAAACAACTCAAAAGACTCGGATTAATAAACACTAAGAAGAAGGATGGATAAGTAAATGTCAGGAGAGAGCCCAGTATCAGTTTTAGAAGATAGCAATAGCAATGCATTAGCCGTTCAAAATGCCGCTGCTATTCCTGCAAGCACACCCGCTTTAATGACCGCGGGATCTGACGGAACTAATTCCAGATATATAACGATAGACACATTAGGCAGACAAGTTGTTGTTGGTGCTGGAACAGCTGGTGTCTCAACGGGTGGCGTAATTTCAATTCAGGGCATAGGTAGCGGGACTCCCGTTCCTGTTTCCGGAACTGTTACGGCAGCTAATGCTTCCGTTTCTGGAACTGGTTCTGCACCACCGGACTCAGCGACGTACGTTGGTGGCTCAGTTACAACTGCCGCGCCAGTATATACGACCGGACAGATGAGCGGATTATCATTAACAACAGCAGGAGCACTAAGAATAGATGGATCTGGCGTAACACAACCTGTTTCTGGCACGATTACGGCCAACGCTGGTTCTGGTACCTTTGCTGTTTCTGGTACGGTTACATCTAATATTGGAACGACCAACGGATTAGCCTTGGATGCAACATTGGCTAAAACAACCATTGCTTTAAGTGCTGCTCTTGGATCAAATACTCAAACGCTTGTTGGCGGTAGCGTAACCACGTCCGCTCCAACTTATATAACGGGCAATATAAACCCACTTTCACTGACTACGACCGGTGCATTAAGAGTTGATGGAAGCGGTGTAACCCAGCCAGTTTCTGGAACAATAACGGCAAATCAGGGTGGTGCTCCGTGGTCTCAAAATGTTACCCAATTCGGTGGAACTAATATTTCTACCGGAACTGGCGTTGGTGGCGTTGGTATTCCGAGAGTAACCGTTTCTAATGATTCTAACGTTTTGATAACACCACCAACCCTAACCAAAGGTACGCAGGGGGCGACTGGATTATCTACTCAGGATTTAAAAGACGCTGGTCGCGTTATCAAAACATACGTAGCTGCGGCTGTTGCCGGAGTTACTACCGAAGCACTAGTAACATTGACACCATACGCTGATTTGGTTGCTGGAGGTACCGCGACTACTTTTGCAGTAACTGCGGGTAAAAGGCTCAGATTGCAGTCTATGATAGTTACCTGGCGTAATAATACGGCAGTTGCCGGAGGCGTTACAATCAATTTTAGAACCAATGCTGGTACTGTCTTGGTTTCTTCACCAATACAATTTGCTGTAAATGCATCTACCGCGCTCGCAACAATTGGCTCTGGCACAACTCAAGTTCTTATGTTTCCGGATGGTCTAGAATTATCTGGCACTATGCAATTTGGATTGACACAATTGGCTGTGGGAGCGGTCGTTGGCTTTACCGTGAGCTGTGTGGGATACGAATATTAAGATCGTGAATTGAGATGCTAATATCATAACATCTATATATGGCAAGCACCTACCCTTCCAAAATAGATACGACAATATCTCTGCCAACAGCCATAGATGATGTTACTAATTTTGACGCATCTCTAATAAATAGGCTCCGCGATGCCATTTTAAATATCGAGACGGAATTAGGAACAAAACCTTCCGGTATCTATACGACAGTTAAAAACAGGCTTGATTCTTTAGAGGTAAGTCTTGGTGGGGGATTTATTGCTGGCGGAGATCTTTCAGGAACATCAGCATCTCAAACGGTAATTGGATTACAAGGCCATTCCATATCTTCGCAAGTACCAACAAGTAACCAGGTTCTAACGTTCAACGGATTTTCATGGGCTCCGGCAACAGCGGCATCAGGTTTTACGGCCGGTGGGGATTTATCTGGAACATCGACAAGTCAGACCGTTACCAAAATACAAAACAATACGGTTTCTTCAGGTGCTTTGACTATTGGACAGGTTTTAACTGCATCAACCACCTCTAATTGGACAGCCACCACATTAGGAGGTGACGTTAGTCCAAGTATTAGCGTTCCAGGGACGCTTACGATAACCAATATTGCACTACAAGGTCACGCAGTTAAAAATGCCTCACCGAGTGACGGTAATGTTCTAACTTGGGTCGCTGGAAATACTCGATGGGAGCCGATAGCACCTACTGTTATATCTGTTTCTGGAACGGGCGTTATGCATTCCGTATCTAGTTCTATTTCTGGATCGGCTTCACTTGGAACCTCAAATCAAGTTCTCACCACCAATAGTGGTGGGACTGACATTACATGGTCCTCGGATCTTTCAATTGCAAGCGTTACGGTTTCAAACTTCATAAGTGGTCCTGGTATTGCGGCAACGGCCGGGGATATTCGATTGCAGAATACAGGGGCAATTAACGCTCGAGATACCACAAATGCCTATGATATTTCGCTGTTTCAGCTCGATAGCAACAATCAATTGAACCTTGGAGACCCAAATAATACTACGCTGGCAACCTCGGTTCTTGTCAATTCTCCAACGATCCAATTTTCGCCATTTGGAACTGGGCCAAGCTTATATCAAAGTGGCCGTTTTGGACCCGGAACTCATGTCGGGGCAATTCTTACCATACAAGCACAGAACGGTCAGAATCAAAATAGCACGCACGCCAACAATAACGGTGGCGCAATTCATGTTATAACGGGTGCTGCTGGTACTGGTGGTGGCGGTGATCCTGGAATTACAGGCTCATTCAACGTCTATTGTGGCGCCACCCAAGTAGTACAACTCAATAAGAACTCGACTTCCGATTTTATTTCGATGGGTGCCATTCCATCCACAAGTGGTCACCTCAAAGTAATGAATGGGTTCCTTCTCGCGGGGCGTAATCAAGCCAATTCTACTGATATAACGATTTTAAACCTTGATACCTCTAATAACGTAGATATTGGCGTAGGCGCTAATATGGTGCTTATCGGAGCGCCAGTGCAGGGCGATGCCGTTCCTTACGGCTCGATCAATGGTGTTTCCACGGGAGACTCTACGACTTCTGGTGCTGGAACAGAAGCTGCTGCTGCTTATCAGTGCGAACGAATAGAGTACTCACAAACGCTTGTTGGTAACGTTACTGAGACCTATCCTGATCCTGGTAGTGCGGCAGGATATTATGAAAAGACGATCGTAAACAATACGACTGGTGCTTTTTCATTGACGATTAAGTGTGGCTCTGGGGCTGCGGTTATAATTCCACACGGATTAACATATCGACTTGGTTTTAGGACAGGCATTACGCCCGGAACAGGTGATGTCGTCATAATTTCTTCTGGATTAGCCGGAGCAACAGGTCCTGCCGGACCAACGGGAGCGGCTGGGCCAGCTGGCCCAACGGGCGCGACGGGAACTAACGGCACAAATGGCGTTACGGGTCCAGCGGGGCCAACGGGCGCAACCGGCTCAGCCGGAGCAACGGGCGCAAAAGGCAATACGGGCTCTACGGGCCCGCAAGGAATTACTGGTCCAGCCGGACCAACTGGCGCAACCGGATCCATCGGGGCTACTGGCGCAACAGGTTCTGTTGGCCCTGCTGGGCCAACAGGTGCGAGCGGCGTTAATGTTGCTACGGCCTCGACAACAGACGGAACTACTTGGGTAACGATTCTTACCGTAGTAGCAACGGGTTCCGCGGAAGTAGTTGGATCATTTAAGGCTGTAAATAATGGAGGTGGTACGGGTTCTGCTGGCGATACGTACGGCTTTGGTCAACTATTCCGTTGGAAAGTGGGACTCTCAGCGCCAACATCATGGGATACGACCGCGGGAAATATTGCGCCACTTCTGCCAGGTCCATCCACGTCAGGTGAGGCTGCATCTGTCGCGCGCGCCGTTGCCTCTGGTGGTGGTGCAGGTTCGTTCTGGATCCAAGTAAAAGGCGTTGCCACGGATCATCTTGATTGGACCTTCAATTACTCGGTGCAACAGTAATGTTACCTGGAAGGTTTTATTCGATCTTCGGTTCTACCGCGGCGCCTATCTTCACGAGCATGTTCCCACAGTTCGCACCCATCACAGCGCCCGCTGGTGGGTGGTCTTGCACAATCAAAGGGACGAACCTACCAATCAGTCCGACTGTCACATGTAAAGGTGTTGCCGCTACTGTTACGAGCACAACATCAACAACACTAACGTTCACAACAGGCAACGGGACTGTCGGAGTCGGAGACGTCGTAGTAAATGGGGGAACCGCATTCGCGTCAGCTTTCTATTATCTCGCCGGAATGGTTACAGCCTGGTTGGCTGATGACGCCCCCAACAATGGAACGATTATTAATGCGAGCTGGCTAGATCGAATCAGTTCCAAAGCGATGGTCCCAGCCGGATCTCCACAATGGATTCCGAATGCTAATTTAGGAAGAGCTTACGCGCGATTTGACGGAATATCTCAGATCGTACAATGCTCGACAATGACTTGGTCACTTGGTTATAGGGCATTTTTAGCGATGAATCAGAAAGCTTATAACGCTTCTGGAAATAACTATTTCCTAGGCGGTATTCCTGGTGCAGGGTATACAGCAGTAGGTCAGAAAAACACATCACCAGAGATTTCGATGTATGCCGGGGCGAGCGGGTGCACAAACAACAACCTTCCATTAAATACTTACGCGACCATTGGTGCTCTAAACAACGGAGCAACATCATCGATCTGGGTAAACGGAACAAATATTACAGGCAACGATGGAGGTCAGGTTACAGATCATGTTGGTATTGGTGGCTTGGCTGATGGAGGATCTGGAGGATTTTTCACCCAAATCGATGCTGGCGCGCTTTTGTTCTTTGACACTACGGCATCTGGATATAGTGACACAAATACTGAGGCCGCAATTGCAACGGCATACGGTGGCAGCCTTAATACATTCCCATTGTCTGGTGTCTTATTCGATTGGGTAGCTGACGATGCGTTGACTGCAACATGGTTTGACAGAGTTGCTGGTAAAGTACTCGGCGCTTCGGGGACCAATTTTGACATTCATACAAGTGTACTTGGAACGCATTCCGGTGTTAGATTTAATGGTACTTCTCAAGGAGCCTTAAGTGCGACAACTATTGTACGCGCTAATCCGACCGAAGTATGGACCGTTGCCAAGATTATTACGTGGACGAATAATAACTGTATTTGGTCTGTTACTGGTGGCTCCGACGCGGTCGCAATGGGTGGCAATGGCACCACGCCACATCTTGGTATCTATGCAGGTGGGGCCTGGGCCGGAACTGTATCAGGGCTTACAATTGGCTCATACTCTATAGTGAGAGCGGTGGTCAATGGAGCTAGCTCAAGTATTGGAATTGATGCGAATTGCACAAGTCCGACAACAGCGAATGGTGGGCCCAATCCATTCGGCGGAACGTTCTATCTTGGTGAATATAATAGCAATTCTTATCTCAATTGTGAGATAGCAGAGGTCTTAATTGTCGATCCGTCCGCTAGCGGATATTCTGCAGCTACATTACTTTCCGCATTAAAAACAAGATATGGATTATAAGGTTGATGTATATTAAAGCATATACATATGGCGACGACATATCCTGCTCAAATAGATAATTCTATCTCTTTACCATTAGCTATTGATAATGTAACTACTTTTAGCGCAGATATTGTCAATCGTTTAAGAAACGCCATTATCAATATTGAGTCAGAATTGGGAATTAAACCAAGTGGCCTTTATGGTACGGTTAAAACAAGGCTTGACACATTAGAGGCCGTTATTGCTTCTGGAGGTGGTGGAGGCGGGGGAAGTTCTATAACTTTTGCCGGAGATCTTGCTGGATTTTCAACGCACCAAATAGTTACGGGGCTACAAGGAAATCCAGTTATTGGAACCCCCTCATTAAATCAGGTTTTAACTTGGAGTGGATTTGCATGGATTCCAGCAGCAATTCCAACAGGCTTTACTGCCGGAAGTGATTTGTCAGGAACTGCAACATCACAAACAGTTATTGGTCTTCATGGAAATTCAGTTGCCGCGATAGCTCCAACATCTGGTTATGCGTTGACTTGGAATGGTTCTGCATGGGCACCCGCAGCAATTCCAGCGGGTTTTACCGCTGCTACTGATTTATCAGGAACACCAACAAGTCAAACCGTAATCAAAATAAACTCCGCCTCTGTTCCAGCAGCCGGATCACTTACGACAGGCAATATCCTGCAAGTCAATGGAGCTTCAGCATTAACATATGCGGCACTTAATCTTGCTGGTGGTGCTAACTATGTTACAGGTGCTCTGCCAAGTGGTAATCAAGCAGCACAAGCCTTAACTCTTACCGGAGATGCAACAAGCTCTGGAGGGAATACTGGTGGTGCAACTACCGTAGTAGCAAAAATTAATGGAGCCTCTGTATCCGCCGCAGGCGCGTTAACAACAGGTAACATCCTGCAAGTAAGCGGATCTTCAGCATTAACATATGCGGCACTTAATCTTGCAGGTGGTGCTGGTTATATTACAGGCGCGCTCCCTGTTGGAAATCAAGCCTATCAGGCTATGGCTGGAGACGTTACTGGGACAACGGCTGTTTCTACTGTAGTTAAAATACAAAACAATACGGTATCTTCTGGTGGCTTAACTGCTGGGCAAGTTTTAACTGCATCAACTTCTTCTAATTGGATATCTAGCACATTAGGTAATGATGTTAGCGCAAGTGTGGGCGCTCCGGGAACGCTTTCAGTAAACGTAATTCAGATAACGGGCGCCACTAATAACGTTTTAGTTCTACCGACAAGTCAAACTTGGCAGCCAACATCGTTGCCACCGTTAATTACAAGCACGGCACAGGTTTCAACAACTAATGCTACTCCAACTACCATCTTTACTTTTGCGTGTCCGGATCTAACTGTCTCGGACATTGCCGTTACCATCGTTGGTAAATTGGCATCATCAACCGATACGTTCAGAAACGATTACAGGGGAACGTATTCGCGTAATGGAGGGGCACCAGCTTTACAGGGAACGCTTTATAGCGGAACGCTGGTAGCTACGGGCGGACTTTCTACGGCCTCAGCGACACTGACAATCAGTTCAAACAATGTCATTGCGGTAGTTACCGGAGTCGTCGCAAGCAATATAAATTGGAGCATCGTTGCCCAGATTCAAGAGCGATCATAATGGCATTCGGACGCTTGATCAATATGAGCCTTATCTTTGGCGCCGCTCAATCAACCGTTACAGCTATCTCGCCTTCAACCGGAACCACGGCCGGAGGAGCGCAGGTTACCATTACTGGAACCTTATTCGCGGTAACACCTTCAACCGTAACAATAGGTGGAGTAGCTGCTACCGCAATCATTCGCGATAGCGCTACTCAAATTCGAGCAACGACAGGTATCGGAACAGCTGGTCTTGGCAATGTCGTCGTTGATTCCGCAACCGGAGTCAATCTCTGGACCTATACAGCTTGGAATCCACTCAGCTATGGTGCGCCAACCTTTAGAGTAAAACCATCTTCGATCGTTCAATCTGGCGGAGCTGTCTCCGCTTGGACTGACTTATCTTCGGCGGGACGATTGACACCAGTTCAATCAACTGCAGGCTCCAAGCCTGGATATGCCGCAACGGGTGGACCGAACGGCGGACCATGTATTACGCTAAACGGAACACAAGCTTTAGATTGCGGAACTGGTAACCCAGGTCAGACAACAAGCTTCGTCATGTTCGCGGTCATCAAGGCGACGACCCTCCCGCAGTACGCCACGATCTTCGGCAGGCTTACTACCACATTTGCTTGGTCTCTATTAGGCTCTGGCGTCTCAACGAACGGGCTCGGATTTACTGACACGGTACAGAATGGCGAGACATTTTCGTACATGCCATTTCTCGATAGTGCCTGGCATTGGGTCGCGGTTACTTGGGACGGTTCTACATATACTGATGGTAATGGACGCATGCGCCTCATCATTGATGGTGAAGTTCAGGTTGAACGTGTCTGCCCCGCATCGTCCGCTCTTTATACGAGCGTGGATCACGTTGGCATCGGTGGTTCGATCACGGGAGGACTCGCTTACGGGGGCTACTGCTTGACCGGAAGTATTGCTGAGATCTGCACGTGGGAGAATAAGCTACCAAGCCTTACCGATTTGACCGGAATGGCACAATATGCCGCTTCCGAATATGGATTGACTCCGACACCAGTTCTACATGCATCTTCACCGGGTATTGGTGCGCTTGCTGGCACCGATCTGTCGAGCGTCGTGAATGCTAACGGCGACCTCGACCTCACGGTCGTGCTCACACCCACGGTTGCTAATTCAAGCACGCAACCGCTTTCGTATGCTTGGGAAGGTACGTCTTCCGATGGTGCTATGGGAGTCCGTTTCGATCCGAGCACCGGAACGTGGTACGGCAAGGTTCGTGGAGTTGATGTCATCAGCACCACCGGTGGACCTTTCTTTGTTGTTGGAGACGCCTTTAGCGTCCACTTCTCGTACCGACCTAGCAGTCCAGACAATGTAACAGTTCTTACCATCGGCGCCAACGGAGTTCAGAAAGTCACAGTCGCGACGATTTCGACATATACGCCGCTTGCCACTCCGACCGCCGTAACGATTGGATCGCAGATCGGTGGCGCCAATCCATTTGGCGCATCGGCTGCAACTATAAAGTCTCTCGCAAGCTGGGCCCATAAACGCCACCTGATGCAGTCTGAGGGTCTTTGGCTTGGCGACAGCCTCGTCAACATGGAGACAGTCTATCCAGCGATGGGCAGGGCGGTCTACACGGTTGCAGAAGCAACGTCTCGACCTGGGTTCGTGGTTTTTGCAGTCGCAGGTAACAACATCAACGATCAATCGTCGATCTACCAAGCATCGCCTCAGTATGGCGATCCAGGCATTGCGTGGGTAGTTCTCTCGCTTGGAACGAATGATATCACTACGGCTCGAACCGCGGTGCAGATGTCGAGCGATCTCAACGCGCTAATTGTTCTTGTCAAACAAGGTAATCCGAACGCCAAGATCATCGTCACAGCGCTTGAGCCAGAAAAGCAAAACTTGTCTGGTCCCCAGTATGCCGTGTGGCTTGCTCACGCTGCTAATTGTGGTGTCGCAGGTTATGGCACCGGAGCCAATCCAATAACAGGCGCCGATTACATCGTGACATCAACCTCATTATCTCCGCTAAATGATGGTGCGGATAACATGGCCGCTGGTTACATAAGATCCGTTCCGCATATGAATATCGCGGGCAATGCTGTCTTTGGAGCTGCTGTCCGAGCCGGATTACATACGGAAAGGCTTATCTAATGGACATCAACATCATCGCAATCATCGTAGCAATCGCGGCATTCGCTCTAACGGTATTCAAGCTCATCAAAGACAGTCGAGACACGCATCGGCGGTCGGATATTCGGTATCGGCATTACTTAACGCTCTAAAAGGAAGGTATGGACTATGAGCAAACTATTCGGAGACATTTTTAATACCAGTCCTGTAACGGTAGACAGTCTTTCGGAACTATTGACTGTCAATGGAGCAGCTACCATAACGCAAATACATCTACGCGGTTACCACGTTAATGCCGCTAATATATTGGCCGCGCTACGCAGAGATTACTTGGTATATTAAGGTCGTGAATATAACAGCATCCTATTATGAAGGTACTCCTTCTTTCGGGCGGTTCTAATAAAGGTGCTTATCAAGTAGGCGCCTTACAACATCTTCTATCAGATCAAGGGACACAATATTCTTCTCTTCATGGTATTTCTGTCGGGGCCATTATAGCTGCTTTTTTAGCCCAGTTTCCAATTGGAGAAGAAAAGAAATCCTGGCAAGAACTCTCCGAATTATGGTCAAAAATAGATGTCTCTCATGTCTATAAAAGATGGAGTCCATTAGGCAAATGGCAAAGCCTTTGGAAAAAATCACTCTTCGATAGCTCGCCGCTTCATGACTTAATTCGATCCTCTATCTCTCTCGATAAAATAAGGCTCTCTGGCAAAATGGCCACCATTGGTGTCGTCTCTCTTAATTCAGGAGAATACAAGACCATAGATCAATCTAATGATCGTTTCATTGACTTTGTTATAGCCTCTTCTTCTTTTCCCATCTTCTTCTCACCTATTAAGATTGACAATGAATGGTTCATAGATGGTGGAATTAAGCAGATAAGTCCGTTCAAAACGGCCATAGATTTAGGAGCGGTTGACATTGATGCTATTATTACCTCTCCTCAATTTAGGGATAAATCGTTCTCAGAAAACCCCAATATTCTCGATATCATCAAAAGGATCATCAATCTATCTTCGGATAAAATCATATCAGATGACATTAATCAGACATTGATGTATAACCAATTAGCATTAATGGGGTTTTCAGGAAAAAAGGTCATCAATATGAATATCATTAGGCCAAAAGAAAGCCTCTCCGATAATGCCTTAGATTTCGATTTGACGAAGATTAAGAAGATGATGGAAACAGGTTATAAAGACGCAAAAAACTTTGGAAAGACGGAGAAGAAAGAAAATGACATTCACAATTGAAACAGCACCGATAGTTCTCGATGAAAAGACTTATAGAGGCAACCTAAGAATGATAGCTCGAAGAATGGGATGCGAACAAGAATTGCTCCAGATCTTTTCCAAATATGATGGATATCTTAGGAATTGCACAACTCAAAACGAGAAGGAGGCGATCGCTAAGATGGGTGCGCTAGAGGTACTTAGATTAACTGATAATGGTGATGTTGGCGTTGGCGGTAAATTAATACTGGACGGAAAAACGTTGGTGGAAAATCTGCCAATTTCTGAAGTGAAAGGCAAAGAAAATGGTTAAAG
>ODAK010007653.1_pt1 | contig 10861 bp, 14 predicted proteins | sample 1539591 | NCBI WGS metagenome assembly ODAK01 (sample SAMEA3539303, study PRJEB22396) | soil metagenome | biome: tundra; feature: field; material: soil | place: USA | collected 2010-05 | depth 0.15 m | reverse complement strand
GCGCCGTCATCTCCGGATGGTGCGCGAAGTGGCCCGGATCGAATTTCAATTCTGCCCGAACGAAACGGCCGCCCTGAAACACGAATCAAAACTGCTGCGCTCTCTCAAACCCAAATTCAACCGGGCCGGCGTCTGGCCGGGAAAAACAAAATTTATTGTCTGGCGTCTCACGGAGGACCAATTGGAGCTGGGCGTAGTGGAGACTCCTGAAACGGATTGGCGGCGCTTTGGTCCACTCAACGGCAACGCCCGTGCGTTGCATCGTTCGCTCGCCCGATTGCTTTGGCTGGTATCCAATCCCTGCCGTCCGGTTTCCCATCTACCGTTGGGATGGTTGACCGGTGAACTGCCAGGCACGGTGACGATTCACTGTGGCCAATCCGCCGATGAAGTCGCCACCGCTCTGGACACATTCTTTTGGCACTCGCCTCAGGATTTCGTTCTCTGGCTCGGGTCGCGGTTCTGTGAACGCATACACCCCTTCGAGCGAACCATCATTGATTCACAATTGGAAATCATCGGCGAGTTTTTCTCACGCGAAAAACCACCGGCGGAAATGCGGCTTCAACTGGCGCTGCTGTGATGAGCCATTTGAATCAAAGAGGCCCAGACGGTGGCACTACATAGTGCAAGGCGCAGGACGGGTGCCTGACCTGCCCCTTAACCTTGTTTAATACTCTAATAACTGTCCAATTTACGCTGAAAAGCCTATTGACAATGCATTCCCAAAGGACTACGCTGTTCAGCGTATAAAACTATTCCCCCATGACTTTCGGACAAAAAATTTCTGAGGCACGGAAGGCTGTTGGTTTAAGCCAAAAAGATCTTGCCGCAAAAATTCTCAAAGAGGACAAGAAACCAATTTCACCACAATATTTAAATGACATCGAACACGATCGGCGAAACCCGCCGTCGTCGGAAATAATGGATCAATTTGCAGCGGTGTTAAAAGTGCCGTCTGAAGTTCTTTATTCATTGGCTGGCAAATTGGCGCCAGCAGATATGAAAATGATTCCATCAAATGATCAGGAGAAAATTGTTGAAGCCTATAAAGCTTTTCGGAGAGCACTGAAATGATATGAAATACGTTCCCGATAAAACCGGCCGCTTTATCCGACGACCTCATTACGAGCCGGGAGAGCTAGATGACGAGTGCGAGCAGGTCATCGTGGAGTTTTTGCAAAAGAAATACGGTAAAGTCAGTTTCCCAATTTTGACAAATGATTTGACGTTATTAATTGAGCAAGATGCTGAGGAATTGGATCTTCTCGCTGATCTTTCCAAAGAAGGTTCGGACGTGCAGGGGGTGACTTATTTTTATCCGAAAAAAAAGCCGCGGGTCCGAATTGCTAGAGAATTATCTGAAGGCGATAATCGTGAAAATCGGCTTCGCACAACACTGACGCATGAATATGGTCATGTAAAATTTCACAACTATGTCTGGCAGCTTGACCTCATACCTACGGAATTGCCGACACATAATCCGAGTAAGGTGTCACCTAAATGCAATCGGGGTTCGATTATAAACGCCGCTGCGAAGGATTGGATGGAATGGCAGGCGGGGGATATTTCAGGAGCACTTCTGATGCCCATTGGGGCTCTGACAAATATCGTCGGTCAGTTTTCTCTCAAAAAAAATCTTTTTGCACCAATTGTTTGTCAGTCAGTCCACGGAATGGAATTGCAAAACATAATCTCCGAACAGTTTCAAGTTTCACAAGACGCGGCACGGGTTAGGCTTTTGCAGCTAAAGGTTTTATCAATGCGTGATAATGGTCCATCACTATTCTAAAAAAATTTCACTTGCAAATACCCAAATCTGCGGATATGCTGATTCAAGAATTGGCAGCAGTGCTGATTTCTAAACAAACAAAACGTCAGCACGGCACCAACAACAGAAGGATAGACAATGAGTGAAATCGAGCTGCACGTCCATACGTGCGAAGGCGTGGAGCCGAAGCCGGTCAAGATCGCTTCGGACGCCACGGTTGAACAACTGATAAAAGAAGTGCAAGCGGCCGGTGCCGCTGTCGGCGAACCCGGAGAGGACATCGTCCTCTGGGTCGAAAACGAAGAAGTGGCCTGCGAGCGGAGCCGGAAGCTCCATGAGCACGGCATCGGTCACGGTCATCATATCCACTGCCACCGTTGCAAGCAGGTGAAGGTGTTCGTGACGCACGAGTCGCATACCAAGGAGAAGTCATTCGCGCCGTCGGCGACGATACACAAGGTCCGCGAATGGGCTGTCGAGGCGTTCGGGCTTCGGGGTCGGGAGCAAGATGAAGCTCTATATCTGCATGGCGATATCAAAACCAAGCTGCCTGAGCACGCCCACGTCGGCTCATTCGTGAAGCCTTCGCACTGCGAACTCGACATGTGCCTCGCGCGCAAGGAGGCGCAATCGATCGAAGTTGTCGTGCTCACGACCAGCGGGTCGTGGCCGCATGAGGGCTTTGAAACCGTGCCGGTCCACCAGTTGGTTAAGGTGGAACTGCAACGCGCGGCCAAGAAATTGTGCCTCGCGGATACTAACGGCTGGGTCGCCAAGGTTGGCAATGTGGAGCTAAATGTCGAAAAGAGCTACCTCGACAAGGGCTTGAAATGCAAAGTCGAAATCGATTACGGCCCTCGGGAAGGCGGTGGCGGGGATGAATGAGACGGCGTCCCGAATACGATTCGGTCAGGACGTCGGCAAAATAGGCGACAGACTGCTGGGCGTCAGGGGCTGGAAACTTTACAGCAAGGAGTTTCCGGTCCTTGACGTTGGCTTCCAAGCAGAAGGCCGAACCGAGTTGCGGGTGAGGCTCGTCGCCACGAATTGGAACGACGAGCCGCCATCGGTCGAACTGCTGGACAAGGACGGCACTTTTCTGACAGGCCCCAAGATTCCGCAGAATTCGGGAAACGTATTCCATACGGACAACCATCATTTGACGGGTCGCCCGTTCGTCTGCATGGCCGGCGCTCGCGAATACCACACGCATCAGAACCATGTCGGCGATTTGTGGGACAATTACAAACGCCGGGGCGGCTATGATCTGGGTGGGATCGTGACCCAACTCTGGAAAGTGTGGCAAAAATGCACTCCATGAATACGATTTTAGTTCCTTCGGCCATCGTCACCGAGTCGCTGGCGATTCTCCAAAAAGTTGGACGGCGGCGTTCTGAATGCGTCGTCCTGTGGCTTGGGAAGCGCGGCGCGGATGGCATATGCATCGTGGAAGTGTATAAGCCGGACCAGGCGGCGAGCCGCGATTTTTTCTGCATTCCCAAAGATTCCATGGAGAAGCTCTTTCAAAAGCTGCGCACTCAGAGATTGTTCGTCGCCGCGCAAGTGCATACGCATCCCAAAGAAGCGTTCCATTCGTATGCCGACGACGAGCGGGCGATAGTCAGACATGTCGGCGCACTGTCGCTGGTCATCCCGTTTTTCGCCAAGAAAACGAGCGCGGCGACGTTCGTTGCCGACACCGCCGTCTTCGAGCTCTCTGCACAAAACGAATGGGTCGAGGTCGGGCCGGAACAGATTTCAAACCACTATCGGATAATTCCATGAAACTGAACGCACACGCAGAAAACGCAAAAACCCTGTCTGACATCCTGGGTATCGACGAAAGCGACGCGAGCGCATTGCTCGACACGTCGATAGCAATCACATTTGATCGGCGCGATGAGAAAGCCGCCCAATTTGCACGGCACGCGGAACTCATGCTTTCCAGGACAATTCGGTCTGTGCGTGCCGATGGGACTGGATCGGATGGAAGCGTCGCCGTCGAACTTGTCATCGGTGGTGCGGTGCCGTGCTTCTCGTCACCGCGCATATACGCGTGGGGTAAAAAGGAGACGGTAGTTGTATCCGCCGCGCCGATGAGCGCGGGATGCTTCGATATTCATCCGGTCGGCCTGTTGCTGGGAGCGTGCTATGCGGTCGGCGCTGTACTCAAGAAGGCGCTCAAATTACCGTATCCATCCGCCGACACATTGGAGATCAACTTGGCCGAACTCGTGGGGGACGATCTGGCGGAATTGTATGAGCCTGCAATTTTCGACGAAGCTCATTTGGCGGGGGCCGGAGCCATCGGCAACGGATTCCTGTATGGGTTGAGCCAATTTCAAGTCCTAGGCAAGCTTCATGTTTGCGACGATGACAGCGTTAGCGACGGCAACCTGCAACGGTGCGTGTTTTTCACCCAAGCTGATGTCGATTTGCCAAAGGCTGACAGGCTGTGTCTCGCCGCGCGCGAACATCTACCGGGAGTGCAAATGATCCCATTCAAGGGGCGCTTGCAGGACTTGCCGAATCGGAAAGACGCCTGGCTGAAACGCTTGATCGTCGGCGTGGACAGCCCTCGCGCCAGACGCAAGCTTCAAACCGAAATCCCTGGCGCTGTCTTCGACGCATCGACCACGGGCGCGCGCGAAGTGGTGTTTCATTTCCATCGGCAACCGACCGCCCATGCCTGCATGTCCTGCGTGTATCACGAAAGCCCCGAAGAACACGCGCGTGAAAAACACATCGCGGAAGCGATCGGGGTGTCGCTTGATGAAGTGAGGAGCGAACGGATTTCCGATGTGACGGCGGCGCTCATTTGCAAGCGGTATCCTCAACTGAATCCGGCGAGCATAGCGGGAACCGCCTACGAAACGCTTTTCAAGCAACTCTGCGGCTCCGAACAACTGAAAACCAGCGAGGGGCGGCAAGTGCTCGCGCCCTTCGCCTTCGTATCGGTCCTCGGCGGCGTTTATCTAGCCATCGAATTCATCCGCAGGCTGCACAGCAGCAGAGCCGATCTTTTCAACGAGTGGCGGATTAGCCCTTGGACGAATCCGGTCATCCGGCGACGGCGCAAATTGGAACGGAATCCAAACTGCGAATTTTGTGGCGAACCTGCTTTGGCGAATCTTGCGGCCGAAATCTGGTTAGATAAAAATCTAAAATGAGCTATGGAATCGTTCGTCCACTGCTCGAGAAGAATACAGAATCGCGGCCAGAACTCTCGTTAGCCGGTGACGCCCATTCGCGCGAGATTTGTCCTGGTGGTGTCGGGTTTGAAACCAGATCCGCGAGTGGGGGACATGGCGCGGTGCTGGTTGCAAAGTTGAAACGACCAGTCATTGATGGGGTGAGCGTTCGCGTGGTTGGCATCCGGCTTGGCCTCCAAATCAGCAAGACAGATGACAAACGCGTGAACGCGAACGGGGTGGCCGGATGCGCGACGCGATGCTGGCACATGGTCTGCGGCCTCCAACTGTTTTGGATACTGCTTTTGTATACTACTTGCAGTTTTTTGTGCAAAAGTTGGATTTTGGCAGAGGACCCGTGATGACAAAGCATAATGAAATCAATGGTGGAAGAGGGGTGAGGATTTCTGAAAACATCGTTTTCGATTTAGAAGGCAGAATCGCGGCCACGACGCACGTCAACCGATGCCGCCCGTTCGCGCGAGATTTGTCCTGGTGGTGTCGGATTTGAAACCAGATCCGCGAGCGGGGGACGTGGCGCGGTGCTGGTTACAAATTTGACACGACCAGTCTTGCATGGGGTGAGCGTTCGCGTGATTGGCATCCGGCTTGGCCTTCAATTCAGCAAGACAGATGACAAACACGTGAACACGAACGGGGAAACAGATCACTTCAAGCAGGCATCTCTTTAAGGTAGCGGTCGGATTCAATAGTGAGATCAATGTGACTAACAGTCATCATGATTAATGATTTTAGATCGTGAATGTCCTTATCTTCCCACTTGCGTGTATAGTGAACCTCGTCATTACCAAGCCACCCCGTGGTCATAGTCCAGCGCATGCGGGGTCGGATCAGTCTATTAAGCTGTTGGTTTTCGCATCTCCATAGCGGGATGTTCCCATTCGTTGACGACAGCCGAAAATGGCTGCCAAGGTTTGTAATCCTCACATAAATTAACGGTCTCGATAAAATTTTTAAGAATATTGTGCCACGCCACTAACGGGTTTTTTAGAGAACTGAGGATTATTGTCTTATCAGCAACGTTGTGAGAGTAGGCTGTAGTAACAAATTCCAAATAATTTAGCAACTCGATGATATGGAAGCGAAGTTCCCAATTTTTTGCGTCGCTCATGTCGCAAGTGTAAATCCTTTTGGCTTGCTCTTTCGTGATTTCGTTTGATTTGCCGGTTGTGCGGTCAACATCGCGAATGTGAGGGAATGCTCTCTCGATCGCCTGTGCATGCTTGGCTGTATTAGCGTTCCATTCTCGAAAGATATCAATAGCATACTGTCGACGCTGCCAATCATGATTAGCCCTTAATGTTTTGTATACGTACCACGCTCCGATCAATGTTCCGACGGACCCTAGGGCCAGAATACTTAGTGAAATATACTCAAACATAATGTCTCATGTGCAATTCAATACTTGTATGCGCTGTTAACGATTTGTGCGAATAGCAATACCTTCCGCCACCGTGAATGGTCAGTACGATTCGTGCTGGGTCGCTCATATGGTTTTGTTGCGTTGTTGGTTTTAAAGTTGTTAACCCGCAGGCATTTGTCCCAATGAAGCTTGCAGGATTTCTACTTGAACTCTTGTCATTAGCAAGGCACATTTATACGGTTTTAGCAAAGAAAATCACAGGACTTCTGTCTGCGAGCGTGTTGTTGGAGTTCAGCGACTTACAAAAACTGTTTGTGCTACTTTTTGTGCTACTTTCATAACCGGCCAGAGCGGTTTAATAACTGCGGGTCGGAAGTGGATTTAATATAATATTTCCAATGGTATTGTCGGGGTGAAGAGCAATCACAAGAAACCGTTAGAAAGAGCCATTTTTCAAGTTTTAAGTCCTGTGCGTCTTTCTCACAGCCGCATCGACTTGTGTAGGAAAGCGCTGGTTGTCAATTTCAACAAATGAAGGTGTGGACTTGGGCATGGTCAGCAGTTTGCTCCTGAACCCGGTTCAATGGTCTTGCGGCAGCCCGGAGCTGAAAGACAGCGATGTAAAATTGGATGGCGGCAATGTCGTTGAGTTTCACAAACAGCCGGAACTCCAGCGAGCTACGCTCAAAGTTCTGCGCTGGGAGGAATGGGACAGCTCCGTTCAATCATCAGCTTCCAACATCGCGCTGATGGTTTCCAGTGCATTACCCTCCAGCCGGTTGTTCACATAAATGAAGGTTTTCCTTTTGTCCCCGGCCTGCTTGCCTTCGGCGATCAACTTTTTGCCTGCGGCCCGCGCTTCGGGATATACTTCCTTCATGCGGTCGTAAGGTTGGAATGTTTTCACCGCCTCCTCGTAATTGCGCCCGGGTTTGAGCAGAAATCGGGCGGCGCAGAGATTTGGATTGGTTCGACTGCCCTCAATCGCCATCTGTTCGCTCACGGGAGGCATAGCATTCCAGGAATTGAAGACATGGGCAATACCGTGACGGGCAAGACAAGCGAAATAATCCGGCTGCAACCAATGCTTGTTCCGCATTTCCACGGCATAGGGCCAGCTTTTCGGAAGCTCGCCGAGAAATTTGTCCAGATCCGCCACGAATTCCCGGCCATGCTCATAGTCGCTCGGATAGAACCTGGAAAACTCAAACATCATCAGGCCGATTTTACTTCCATGAGGTTCGCAGGGTCGGAGGAACGCATCTTCAAACAGTTTGGCATTGAGAAAATGCTCGTTCGGTCGGCCCGCGCGATGGCCGAATCGGGCCAGATTCGGGAATTTCTTGATGGTGATTTCATCCGTGACTTTGAATCCAAACTGGAAGTCTGCCGGCACCTGCGAGGCGAGTCCTTCAAGAAATTTCTCGCTGGGGAACGTGTAATATGCGGCATCTACACAGACCGTTTTGAAAACCTCGGCGTATTCACGAAGGCAATCCCGCTCGAAGCGTGTCTTGGCGACCTTGCCCCGATACTCGTAACGTGCGGGGGTGTAAAGCTGCCCAAACCAGCCCTCGTATTTCCAACTCGACGTGCCAATGAACACGCCCTTGGCGGCAAGTTCCGCCGCCGCTGTTTTGATTTGCTCACGGTCGAAGGCCATGTGAAAAGCTGCTGCTGGATTGGAATGAAGTCAACTTGCGGGGAAGCCATCCGAGACGATGCTTGCCATGTGGCCTTTTAGTGAATAATTTTTCGAGGACGAATCGATCAGGCTGAATCAGCCCAGCACTGAATTCTCACTCGCCTGCTGCCAACCGAACAGTGCGAGGAATTTTTAGGGACAATTGGGGGACAGCCAACGAGCGTTTTCGTGCGTAAACATGCGTCTTGCCTCAAAAAGCGCATCGCGCATAATCGTGAATGTTGACGCGGGTTTTGTCACTTTTCGCGCGCGAACGCGAAGTCGTCCAAACGGATTCGAGCCCCGCCGCTCCCGCCAGCCCCGAAGGCGTTCGGGGTTGCCGCGTCCCGCCGAGCGGGACGGGCTTCGTGCCCTAAGGACCAGCGCTGCGAACTACTTGTCGCGCCAGAGTGGGACGACGGCGGACGACTCGGCAAGCCACTATGGATCTTTCCTACGTCTATATTCTCCAAATCGAGTTGAAACCGCTCGCTTCTCCGTCACACCAAAAGACTTTGCGCTGACCCGATTTAAGCGCGACCAAAGCGGTGTTGCCATTCTCTGGAACGTCTCTGGCGATCTCTCCGAACCGCAACGCCGCTTTCGTCACGAATTATTAGCAGCCTAACGGACCAAGCTCAGGCACAGTCGCCCGAGTCCCGCAATGCGGGATTGAAATGGAAAAATGACAAACAAATCTCATAAAATCAATCGCAGCTGGCAGGGGCAGCGGCTGTTGCCTGCAGCGCATTGGCAGCGACAGATACATATCGCAAATCTGCCCTAGTCAGTGAGATCCGTGGCGGTTCCGTTTCCAGACACGAAAGCGATTGCCAAAGGAAATGGCGAACGCAGTTCCAACTAAATACAGTGTGGAAGGTTCGGGAATCGCAACCACGCTTACGCCGTCAACCCCTGGGTAGCCATACGAACCGATGGTTGCAGAAGCTTGTTGAAAATCAAGCCTCGTGACCGTGCTGTCGGCCACGACGGTGAAAGCATGGTAATTCCATCCTGGAATATTATTGTCAGTGAAACTTCCGACTAGCTGGTCACCGAAAGATACATTGAGAAGACTTATCCGTGCCGTCTGGCCAGGATCATCCCCTCGTTCATAGAAACTGAATTGGTAGACCTGGCCGACTACGGTGTTCAAATCCTGCCACATGTCGCCGCCGGCAAGGCCGCCGATAAAAACACAGTTACCTCCGCTCGCGACTCTCCCCGGTTCATTGATGAACGCGTCGAAGCCATGCGAGAACTGCCACGGTGGGAATGCGGGGGTAGGTCTCAATTGAAGCACTTCAAAATCTCCATTCGAAACGATATTGATGCTGGGTGAATCCGCCATTGCTCTAAAAGTCAATAGAACTAAGGCCAGCAAAAAGAGGGACAGTCGTGTTTTCATATTATTCTCAGGTTTCCTGCGTTGGACTCAATCTCAGTCATGATGCTTGCTGATGCTTAACGTCCAGAGCTCAGGCACGCGGGATTGATGACGTCGTCCACGATAGCGGAACTGGCCTGTCCTCCATAGCCTCGGGGCGTGTTGCCCAAATCAATTTCCGCTTCGGATGTGGGGCAGACATTCCTGTCTGCCGGTTCCGGGGACTTTCCAGTCCCCGGATTCCGCGTCAAACCGTCAGCTTTGGTCCGCGAAGTTGGAAAACTTCGCAACCGGCAGGCTCGAAAGCCTGCCCTACAAATTTGAGCAACACGCCCCTCGGCGACGGAGGAAGCGGCCATCCCGCATTGGCTGGAGTGAGCTATTAGACATCTTCTGATTGACTGTGATACTATGCCGACCTCCATTCCTGTCCAGAAAAAGTTGTTCACATATCGAACAACTTCTATCCAACACTATTAAGTATGGGGACGCCCGCTTCCTGCGCCTTGCTTCCCGCCAGGGGCCGTCGCCGGGACATCAAAAGCCAGTTCTTCAAACTTCAGCCGCATCATCCGATTCGCCGCTGTCATTTTTTTTTAATTCGGAGTCAAGATACGACAAAGGGTCTTTCCCCAAGAATTTGGCCTTGTAACCGACAAAGGGCCGGTTTACACAGGAAGTGCGAAATGAAAGTAAAAACATTTGAAGTCGTTCTCCATCTGCTGCCCTCCGGCAAGTCGCCGGTGACGGCCCTCGAAGAACAAATCAATCAATTCCTCGTGCAACACCCGGACCTGAAGTTGGTGACCACGCACATGAGTTCTTTGGTCATGCCCGCCGAGCCGAATGCCATGCCCAGAACGGATGAAGCATACGTTATCGTTTTCTGCGCCCTGTTCTATAACGACTAGAGAATGGGAGTGATAACTGCCAGCAACAATCTAACGGAGCACCACCGTTAGCAAGGCTCGTTTTCCAGTCGGAAAAGATCATTGTGTTTGTTGGTATTTTCCCCAATTGCGAGTTCGAACGGAATAATCGTCGGGTTTGTTCAATACAGCGCCTCAATGCACTTCCACCACCCTGACGGGCGCGCGCTTGATTCGTTTGAACAGGAAAATCAGCGGCAGGCAGCACAGCACCATCAGCCCGAATATCCGGAACGTGTCCACAAACGCCCACAAATGCGCCTGCTGGTTGAGCATGTTGTAAATGAGGGCGTAGGCCTGATGCGTCGCCGTCACCGGGTCGCTGTGCCGGGCGAGCATGGCCTGCGCCGCGTGCAGTTGCCGCGTGAACGCCGGGTCGGTCGGCGTCAAATGCCCGACCATCAGCGCTTGATGCGCCTGCGCGCCGCGCGCGACCAGCGTGGTCACGAACGCGATGCCGATGCTCCCGCCGATGTTGAGCATGAGATTGTAAAGGCCGGTGGCGCTGCCGATTT
>ODAK010007651.1_pt1 | contig 10862 bp, 10 predicted proteins | sample 1539591 | NCBI WGS metagenome assembly ODAK01 (sample SAMEA3539303, study PRJEB22396) | soil metagenome | biome: tundra; feature: field; material: soil | place: USA | collected 2010-05 | depth 0.15 m | reverse complement strand
TGAATGGCCGCGCGATGACGACGCTCTGATGGCGGTTGCGTACGGCTTCTCGCGCCACTAACTCCGACTCGAGCTTGCTCGTCGAGTACGGATTGGCGGGCGCGGTCGCCGAGCTTTCGCGAAGGGGCAGCTCCGTCTCTTGCACGATGCCGTAGACCTCGGCTGAACTGACGAGCACGATGCGGGCCTCGGGGACCACCTCGTAGGCCGCGTCGAGCAGGTGCGCGGTGCCCAGTACGTTGACCCGGGTGTACTCTGCCGGTCGTTTCCACGACTCGGCGACACTGGTCATGGCGGCCAGGTGGTAGATCACCTCGGGAAGGGAGGCGCTCATGGCCGTCGCCAGCGCGGCGCGGTCCGTCACGTCCACTTCGCGATCGGCCACCGTGACCACGTCACCGGCGTCACGAAGATGGTGCGCTAGGTGTCCGCCAACAAAGCCCTGACCTCCGGTAATTAGTGCGCGCACGTCAATCTCCTCGTGCACGATGGTAGGCGACGACGTGCTGATCCACGCAACGCGCCCAGGTGAACGTCTCGGCCCGGTCGCGACCGACGAGCGCTGCGTGACGACGTTGATCGGGTGAGATTTCCAAGAGTTCGAGCATGGCGCGCGCCAAATCCGGCGCGGATCCGGCGGCCGTCAGCGTGGCCGCGGGACCGGCCACCTCCTCCATCACCGTGTCTCGCGAGGTGACGACGGGCACTCCGCACGCCAGCGCCTCGAGGACGGGAAGTCCGAAACCCTCGCCGCGTGAGGGATAGACGGCGGCTCGCGAGGCGCGCAACAGTGGCGCCAAGGCGTCATCGGGCACAAAACCCAAGCGGCGGATACGCGAGGCCGCGGCGTGCGTGGAGAGGCGTGCTTCGACCTTGTCGATGCCCCAGCCGTGCTGGCCGGCGAGCCACAGTTCGACGTGCGGATTCTCCCGGGCCACCTCGGTGAAGGCATCGAGCAACACGTCGATTCCCTTGCGTGGCTCGAAAGTGCCCACGAAGAGGAAATAGTCGACGACCGAACTCAGTCCGTGGGCCCGTAGCTTCTCGTCGTCGCCGACGGCGTCGAGGGAGAAGCGGTCGAGATCCACGCCGAGGGGCGCGACCACGACCGGTGCGTGACCCTCGAGCAATTCGTCGATCAGGCGCGCGGTGAACTCGCTCACCGAGATGATCGCCTGGGCGTGTTGCGCGGCGTAGGAGATGGCGCGGCGAAAGAAGAGGACCTTGGCGCGCTCGTGCCACTCGGGATTGGTGAAGAACGTCATATCGTGGATCGTCACCACGCAGGGCGTGGAGCCTTGGCGGGGCATGGTGTAGTGCGGCGCGTGCCAGACGTCCGAGGCGCGCGCGACGTCGGAGCGACCCAGGCGCGTGGCCTCGTAGGCAAGTCGTGCCACCCTGGCTTGTGGCACCAGCGGGGCCACGTGCGCGTCGGGCGAATACTGACGCCAGCGAACGTCGTCACCCCGGCGCGTGATCAGCGTCGTATCGATGCCGCGACCGGGAAGGCGACGCGCGAGCTCCACCACGTAGCGGCCGGCGCCCGCCGGCTGATCGGGAACCGCCGAGGCATCCAGAGCCAACTTCACAGCCACGCCTTGAGGTGGTCGAGAGCGCAGTTGTGCCAGGTCATGTCGGCGACCGACGCCCGTCGCCGCTCGCGGCTCGCCAGGTCGTCACCCTGCTCGAGCGCACGAAGCAATCCCTCGGCGATCGATTCATCCTGCAGCGGATCGACGAGCACCACCTCGGGGTTGCCATCCACACTCGGACAGTTGGAGGAGGCGACGACACGAGAACCCGCGTGCAGCGCCTCCACCGGTGGCAGGCCCCACCCTTCGGCTCGCGGGACGTAGGCGTTGACGGCGGTGTCGCGATAGAGGCCGAGCAGGAGGGACCGGTCGACGAGACCCAACACCACCGCGTCGCCCGTATCGACCTGGCCCCAGCCAATGGGACCGGCCAGGACGAGCGGACCGAGTTCGGGTGAGGTGCTGCGCGCGAGGCGATGCGCGCGCACTAGTCGTTCGACATTCTTGCGAGGCTCGCGCGTTCCCGCATAGAAGGTGAAGGGGCCCGCGACGCCATGCGATACCAACTCTCGGCGGACCCGCTCGGAATCTGCCGCGGCAACGGTGGCGTCGTCGACACCGAGTCGCGCGAATCGGATCCGGTCGGGGTCGATTCCGATCTGAAAGAGTCGTACGCCCAGTCGCGGCGACGTGGTGATGATGCGCAGGCGTTCGGTGCGCAGCAAGAATTGTAGGCGCGACTCGTGAAAACGGATGCCGTTGGGCGTCGATGACTCGGGTTCATCGCGCCACAGGAGGTCGTGCATCGTCACGGTGTGCACTGCTCGTCGCGTCCCACCCCCGAAGGGTCCCGCCACCGACGTGGCGTGCACCACGTTGGCGTCAGGGGGCACGCCAAAGGGATAACGCGTCCAGAGCTGGGTCAAGAGTCGCAGCGACAGCGGCGTGGTCCGCACGGGGATGCCCAGCTGTCGCACCGCCTCGGGTCGCGAACGAGGTCCCACACCGATGACGTCGAGCTTCTCGTCCACGCTTAAGAGGCCTTCGACGAGGCCACGGACGTACGAACCGATGCCGCCGGGTTGGGGCCGGTAGAGCTGGTCGACGCTGACGATGATGCGCCGGGTCATACGCGGCTCCGGCGCGCCACGTCGGCATAGAGGTGGGCGTACGCCGACGCCACCGTCCAGGGCGAGAAGTCCGCAGCGCGCGCGAGACCGGCGGCCCGAAGTATCGCTCGGCGCGGCTCATTGCTCCAGAGGTCCTCGAGGGCGTCCATCGCTTCGTCGTCGTGGTGGATCAGCGACGCCGCGCCACTGAGCAATTCGCGGTTGATGTCGTTGGCGCGCGCCAGGGTCGGCACGCCGGCGGCGAAGGCCGCGATGGCGAAGGACGGAAACCGCGCACCGTCGGAGATGTACACGACACAACGCGCGTGAGCGAGCGTCGAGGAGGCCAGTCGTCGTTCGACGAACGTCGCACTGATCCGGTCCGCTCGAAGCCGTGCCAGCACGGCGCTACTGGCGATGACGTGGAGGCGGGTCCGGTATCGTTCCACGAAGGCCTGCAGGTCCTTGGCCAGGGCCTCGAAACGCTCGGTGTTGCCGGTCACGCTCACGACCAGGTCGGTGCCGTCGCGGGTGAGGTCCACGTGGCCCACTGGTGGGCGCACGACCACGATCTCGGGCCTCTCGAGACGCATCGCCGACATCACCTCGTGGCTCGCTGCGCGACTCGAGACGACCAGCACCGCGCCGTGGTGCACGGCACGTTGCAACTGGACCATGCGCTGGTGCTCCTTCTCCGTGCGCAGTGGCCGCAGATCGTCCACCGAGATCAGCAGGGGCACGTTCTTGGTGGGAGGCGTGGCGAGTCCCGCGACGTGCACGACGTCGACCGGTGCCAACATGGTGTCGATGGCCCGTCCGCGACTGTGTCGCCACCACGGCGCCCACAGCGCGCGAAAGCGTAGGCGGGCCTCCTCACTCGACTGGGGCGCCGACAGAGTGCGAAAGCGCCGCAACTCGAGGTCTCCGCGCTCACTGAGCGCCGTCGCCAGATCCACCATGGAATTGCTCAGCGACTCGAGAGAGCCGTCAAGGTCCAGTCCAACTCGCAGGAGTTCGCCGCTCACTCGGCCACGACGAGTTCTCGCACGCCCGACGTCCACCGCGGCCACAGGTCACGCGCCCACGGGCCGAAGTCCACTGAACTCGTGGCCACCACGCATATGGCCTCGTCAACGTTGATGAGCGCCAATGCGCCGCTTCGTCCGAAGTGCCCGAAGGACTCTTGAGGCCAATCTCCCATCCAGTGGTGCTTCTCACCACGCACTTCCACGCCGAGCCCCCAAGGGCACGGAGCGAACCGGCCGAATCCGGGCACGACGCCAGCGAGTTCAGGTAGGAAGGGAGTAGTCGTCACGTCACGACGATGCGCAGAGATCAGCGTCGGGGTCACCCATTCACGCGCGAAAGCCGCCAGGTCACGGGTGGAGCCCACCAAACCTTCCGACGCGCGTCCGACCAATCGAGTGGTCGACATCGCCAGTGGCGCGACCACTCGCGTGTGCAGCCACGTGTCCACCTCGGACCGCACCGACAAGTGGGCGGCGGCGAGGTCGATGCCGTAATTCGAATAGACCCGCTTGCTGGCCAGCGCAAGAACAGGGTCGCCCTGTTCGAAACCCAGTCCGCTCGAATGCGACAGCAGGTGCGCCAATGTCACGCCGGGTGCGAGCAAAACGTCGTCGAGGTCGGCACGACCCTGTTCCACGTCGATGGCCGCGGCCAACGCCGTGGCCAGTTTGGTGACCGACGCCCACGGACGTCCCACGTCGAGGTCGCCGTGGGACGCCAGGGTGTGCCAGGCGCCATAGCGCCACGCTGACACCACCACGGCGGGATCGCCGGGCCATCCGACTGCGAGCAACGACGGGTCCACGACCACCAATCTACCGGCGCGACCTAAAGTCTCCGGGGTGATCACTGTTTTGAGCGGCGGCGTCGGCGCCGCACGACTGCTTCGCGTGCTACGACGCCATGACCCCGGCGTCGAGCTGAGCGCCGTGGTGAACGTGGGCGACGACCTGGTGATGCACGGCCTCACCATCTGTCCCGACCTCGACACCATCATGTACACCCTCGCTGGCGCCAACAACGACCAAGTCGGCTGGGGACTAGCCGGCGAGACCTGGCGGGTGAAGGAGCGCCTCGGCGAGCTCGGTGGTGAGGACTGGTTCGCGCTAGGTGACCTCGACCTCGCCACCCACCTGTACCGCTCCCAGCGACTCCTCCAAGGGGCGACTAAGACCGAGGTGACCGCCGAGTTGACGTCGAAGTTCGGACTCGACGTGGCGTTGCTGCCGGTCAGCGACGACGTCATCGCCACCGAATTCGACACCGCCGTGGGTCCGTTGAGTTTCCAGGAGTACTTCGTCCGCCATCATCACGACGTCGTGGTGACGGCAGTGCGCGTACGCGGTGCGGCGGGGGCTCGCCTCAGCGAGCAGTCACGCGACGCCCTCGAGCGCAGCGAGCGCATCGTCATCGCTCCCTCCAATCCGCTCATCTCTATCGATCCGATCCTGCGAGTCCCCGGCGTGCTCGACATCCTCACGCGACGACGCGAGGATGTCGTCGCGGTGTCGCCCCTCGTCGGCGGCACGGCGCTCAAGGGTCCGGCGGACAGGCTGATGCGCGAACTCGGTCACGACGTCAACGCGGTGGGCGTCGCGCGTTTCTACGCGGGTCTCGTCGGCACGATGATCATTGACGTCATCGACGCGGAACAGGCCGACGCGGTGGCGGCCACCGGCTGCGACGTGCGCGTGACCACCACGGTGATGAGCGATGAGAATCACGCCCGAGCCCTAGCCGACGCGGTGCGATCGTGAAGGAGCTGCGGATCTTTGCGCTCGAGGGCGTAGGTGAGATCGCGCGCAGCCAGGACCTCGTGGAGACGTTCCTGCGCGCCATGGACGCCGGCGAGCACGTCGTGCAACACCACGACGTCGTCATCGTCACCAGCAAGGTCGTCTCGAAGTCCGAGGGTCGCGTCGTCGCCTTCGACGGAACCGACGCGCATCGCGAGCAACTGATCCTCCAGGAGTCCGCCCGGATCCTGCGCCGCCGCGGACCGTTGCGCATCACCGAGACCGCTCACGGCTTCGTGAACGCGAACGCCGGCATCGACCACTCCAATACCGCCGAGGGCACCGCGGTGTTGTTGCCTCGCGACCCCGATCGCTCCGCACGACGCTTCCGTGCGGACGTCGCGCGGCGACGCGGCGTCGACATCGGCGTGGTGATCACCGACACCTTCGGCCGCGCCTGGCGCAATGGGGTAGCCGACGTGGCCCTGGGTTGCGCCGGAGTACGGCCCATCCTCGACCTGCGCGGCACCCTTGACGCCACGGGCCGTCCACTCGAGGTGACCGAGGTGGCGATCGTGGACGAGATCGCCGCGGCGGCGAATCTAGTGTTGGCCAAGGACGCCGGCACCCCCTTCGCCGTGGTGCGCGGACTCGCCGAGCATCTCTTCGGCGAGGGCTCGGTGCATGAGCACGTCGTGCGGGCGGCCCACGGCGACTTGTTCCGCTAGGTCAGATACCGCCCAAGTGGACTTCGCCCGAGAGTTCTGAACCCTCGGCGACTGTGACTTCCGCACCGACCACGCAGGTGGGTCCGAGCACCGACGCCAAGCCGATCACCGCGCGCGGGCCGATGATGGACGAACGGATCTGCACGTGGTCATGGATCACCGCACCGGGCATCAAGACGACTCCGTCGAGCTCGACATTCTCCCCGACGACGCAGTCGCGATCGACCACGGTGTTCACCATCCGCGCGCTCGCGGCCACCCGGCTGGTCTCGTGGCACCACGTGGTACCGACGAGGTCCTTGACGATGCGGTCCGAATCGCGACCATTGAGGACGTCGATATTGGCCTGCAGGAAGGTGGCGGGGGTGCCGGTGTCGAGCCAGTAGGCGCCGTCAGCCATGGCGAAGAGTTTGCCGTCCGCGGCGAGTACCGGAAAGGTCTCGCGCTCCACACTGACCTTGCGACCCGAGTCGATGCGCTTGAGAACCGAGGGCTCGAAGACGTACGTTCCGGCGTTGATCAGATTCGTCGGTGCCTCGTCGCGTGGCGGCTTCTCGATGAACGCGCTGACCCTACCCTCGTCGTCGGTCACCACCACGCCGAAGCGTGAAGGGTCCTCCACCGGGTGCAGTGCAATGGTGGCTTCGGCGCCGTGCGAACGGTGAAAGGCCAGCAACGCCGTGACATCGAGATCGGTGAGGACGTCACCGTTGACCACGAGGAACGTGTCGTCGACACCCGCGAACTCCGCGGCGAACTTGATGGCGCCCGCGGTGTCGAGGGGCTCGGGCTCCACCGCGTACGAGATCTTCACCCCGGCGATCGACCCGTCTGGGAACGCCTCGATGAAGTGGTCCGGCAAGTACCCCAACGACAAGATGACTTCGGTGATGCCGTGCGGGGCCAGCATCTCGAAGACGCACTCGATCATCGGCACGCCCACCAGCGGCAGCATCTGCTTGGGCATCTCGTACGTCAAGGGACGCAGTCGCGTCCCCATGCCGCCGACCAAGATGATCGACTTCAAGCTCAGCCCTTCGCGCTCGTGGTGGTCGCAGCCTTCGTGGTGGTCGTCGTAGTGGCGGACGCCACCGTCGTGGTGGTCACCGCGGTGGTCGTCGTGGTGGCGCTGGCCGCCTGGTACGACACCATCGCGTTGTCCGTGGCGGCACTCGGCGCTAGGGGAACGACGCCCTTGGGATCAAAGGCCATCGTGATGCGCATGTCCTGCACGAAGTGGATCGACGAGGGGTTGGCCGTGATGATCGGTGTCTTCTGGCTAAAGGAGCGCCAATAGGCGTATTCGACCTGACCAGTCTTCTTGGGGTACTTCGATGACGAGGGGCAGACCTCGCCATTGCGATACGTCGTGGCCGCGTTGGCGACGCCAGCGGAGTTGGGAACCGCTAGTTCGTTCGAACTGATGATCAGGCCCGGGAACTCGACGCCGAACTGCGCGAGGGTCGCGTTCTTGCCCGAATCGGCGGCATTGCCCGGCGCCACCTCGATGACGTTGCCGGAGAGGATCTTGAGTCCGCCCGTGCTGCTGGGGTCGGGTTTGAGGTCGGCCAGAGTCTCACCGCAGGCCTGCACTGACAGACCCGCGAACCAGATGGTGCCGACAGCCGGCGGGGTACCCGTGGCGGCGCCGGCGGGGTGCTGGTATTCGTAGCGCGCCAGAATGGTCGAAGTGAGGCCCAGCACTACGATGACGGCCAAAATGCCGTAGTAGTTGCTCGGTCGCGCCTTCTTGTACGCCTTGCTCCCGCCCGACGCGCCGACTTTGCTGACCCATTTACCTGTTGCGCTCTTAGCCACGGATGCAACGCTACTAAACATTCGCTCTGCCCCTTCACGAGCCCCATTTAGTACCGGTATCGCCCCGTAAAGGCGCCCGAGGGCCACGAAGTGACACCGCCGCTCTCGGTACCATGTCCTATGCGCCTCGTCTCTTGGAACGTCAACGGTATTCGCGCCGTGCAGCGTAAAGGACTCTTTCGTCCCTTCATGGAATCACTCTCTCCCGACGTGATTTGCCTGCAGGAGATCAAGGCCGAGCAACACCAGTCCGAACACGTGATCGAGGGGTACCAGGAGTATTGGCACTCGGCTGACAAGAAGGGATATTCGGGCACCGCGATCTTCAGTCGCACCACCCCGCTGGGCGTTATCACGGGACTACCCGCCGCCTTGGTGAAGAAGCACGCCCTGGCTGACGACGTGTTTGGCAACGCGAACAACGAAGGACGGATCCAGACGGCCGAATTCGAGGACTTCTACCTCGTCAACGTCTACACCCCCAACGCCAAAGGCGACCTCAGCCGCTTGCGTCAGCGTTGTGAATTGTGGGATCCGGCGTTTCTGGCCTACCTCAAAAAGCTCAACAAGCTCAAACCCGTAGTCGTCTGCGGTGACCTCAACGTGGCCCACACCCCCGACGACCTCGCCAACCCCAAGGCCAACGTCGGCAAGGCCGGCTACACCAACGAGGAGCGGCAGCGTTTCGAGGAACTACTCGCCGGTGGCTTCGTCGACTCGTTTCGCCTCTTCACCCAGGGCAACGGCCACTACACGTGGTGGTCGAACTTCTCAGCGGCGCGCGAACGCAACGTCGGCTGGCGCATCGACTACTTCCTGGTATCGGCCGATATCGCGAGTCGGGTGAGCGCGGCCGAAATCCACGCCGATCTCATGGGCTCGGACCACTGCCCCGTCTCGATCACGTTGGATCTCTAGGCCACTACTCCGTCGGAGAACTGCGCAACTTGAAGACCGCGCCTGACGGGTCGGCGACGGTGGCGATCTGGCCGAAGGGTGAGTCGACGGGCCCCTCCAGGACCGCTCCGCCCAGTTCCGTCACGCGTTGCGTGGCACTGACGATATCGTCGACCTGCCAGTAGACGACCCAGTGCGAGGGAACCCCCTCGCCCAGACGCCCCGACGCGTCGAGTACACCGGCCACCTCGTGGTCATCGACCATCAACGTGGTGTAACGAAAGTCGTCGGAGTCCGCCATCACCTTGGTGCCCACGCCGAACACGGTCGTGTAGAAGTTGACGGCGGCATCGAAGTCGCGCGCATTGAGTTCGAACCAGCACGGCGATCCGTGCTCATCCATGGTGGTGAAGCCCTTGAAGCTCAGTGGCTGCCACGCACCCAACGCGGCTCCCGTGGCATCGGTGAACACCGTCTGCACGCCCATGTCGGCCACCGGCATCGGCGGCATGAAGAACTGTGCGCCGAGTCCTTCGCCCTTGGTGACCATGTCATTGATGTCGTCGGTCGCCACGTAGATCTTCCAGGTGTTGTCGGCTTTGAGATCGCCCATGTCACCCATTCCGCCGGCAATCGGCACCCCGGCGCGCGAGAACATCCAGTAGCCGCCGAATTCCTCGCTGGCCTCCTGCGCCTCCCAGCCGAACAGGTCACTGTAGAATCGCCGGCTTCCCTCCACGTCACTGGTCCACAGGTCCAACCAACTCACCGCGCCCTGCGGCACGCTCACTCGCTCACTCATCGTCGCCCCCTCTGCCTTGATGTACCCGCGACTCTAGAACGTGGTCGTCTGGATGTCTAGAGCATCTCGTGGCGATGCTTTCGCGACGACGTTGCAACGACTAGCGGCCGTCGCCTCACCACTCTCGCGCCGTTCGGGGCCCCGCCAATCGCCATTCGAGTTGACCGCCACGCATCAGCGAAGTGATTCGTCACGAATGAGAATCACTAAGTCACCACGATCATCACTGCGCGTTGCCGCACGACACCGTGCGCGGCGTAGGGGCGAAGGGACTCGAACCCTCACTGGAGGCGGTTTAAGCGCCCTGCCTCTGCCAATTGGGCTACGCCCCCACGCGCGACTGCGGTGACACAACGCTAACCCATCAAATCGGTGACAATTCGCCCAGTCTTCGAAAGTCACTTCACTAGGATTGTGGAATGAAGTCCGTGCATCGTCGGGGCACGTTTCCCCTTATTGCGCTCGTTGCGAGCGCCGCGGTCACGGTGATGACGACGCTCGTCCCCCTGAGTGTCTCGGTGTCCGGCGCCCAGTCCATCGCTCAGACCAAGGCCGAGATCGCGAGTCTCTCGGCGCAACTCGCGCGACAGGAGAAGTCGAGCGAAGTGACGGCCAACGCCTACGACGCAGCGAAGTCGCAGTTGCAGAGCCTCACCGCGAACATCATCACCCTGCAGAACCGCGCGCGTAGGGAACGCGCCACGATGGCCGTGACCACCAAAGCGATGGTCAAGGCCGTCATCCAGTCATACGTCTACAACACTGCGGCCACCCAGACCGTCGCGGTCTTCGATCAAGACGTCACCCGCTCCGACGCCCGCGCGGTCTTCGAGTCTCTGGTGGTCGGCAACCTCGATCAGCTTCGCTCCAAGTTGAACGCCGAGCGCTCACAACTCTTCACCGCGATCTCCCAAGTGACCAGCGAACGTTCTCGCGCCTCGGTCGAGACGTCGAATCTGCAGACGCTGCTGGCCAATAACATTGCCGGCGCCGAACAGACGCGCGCCACGCTCAACGTCGTCACCGCCGCCCTCAAGAACCAGATCATCGCCTACGAAGTGGCCGCCGGTGCCGCGGCCGCCCGTGTGGGCAACATCGCGGACGAGTCCTCGGCCGTCCAGGCCGCCTCCGTGGTCGGCGGACAAGACGCCGCGAATCAGGTGCTCGCCGCCATCGCCGCCAACACACCCCCCGTCGCGACCCAGCTAATC